>Ga0114966_10004254_pt1 | contig 12332 bp, 7 predicted proteins | sample M_130207_XF_Meta_FD_87029 | JGI IMG/M metagenome (GOLD analysis project Ga0114966, IMG submission 87029) | Freshwater microbial communities from Lake Montjoie, Canada to study carbon cycling - M_130207_XF_MetaG | ecosystem: Environmental > Aquatic > Freshwater > Lake | place: Lake Montjoie...
ACCGGAGATTTCGGGACAGGCTGATGGCGGGAGCTGAAGACCGCGGCCACACTCCTGTTATGAAATGCCGCCGGGGCGGCATCAAGCGACGTGGTCATCGCATCGGAGCGTACCGGAGTCCGGCGCCTACTACAAGCCCCTCGCGCGTTCCCGGAGGCATAAGCGCCCCCAGGAGTGCTGCCGACGATTGACCCCGCTTTGGAGCGCACACTACACTCGACGGCCATGGGATCAGCGGCTCACGGTGCAATGCTCCAGGACCTCGAAGAGGAATATCGCCTGCGCTTCGCGCAGATGGCAGGCTACCGGGACCGGGTCTGGAGAGTCCTCACCCGGCAATTCTTTCAGGCGTACATACCCAAGGACGGCGCTGTTCTCGATCTCGGCTGCGGGTGGGGGGAGTTCATCAACAACATCGAGGCCCGCACCAAATACGGCATGGATCTGAATCCTGAATCGGAGCGACGGCTCTCGGCGAACGTCACGTTCCTGAAACAGGATTGTTCCACGGCATGGCACGTACCCGACTCCACCCTGGATGTCGTCTTCACCAGCAACTTCTTCGAGCACCTGCCAACCAAGGAGTCGCTGCGCGAAACGCTGATCCAGGCGCGTCGATGCCTCAAGCCGGGCGGTACGCTCATCTGCCTCGGACCGAACATCAAGTACTTGCCGGGCGCCTACTGGGACTTCTGGGATCACTTTCTTCCGCTGACGGAATTATCGCTCGGCGAGGCGCTGGGTCTCACGGGATTTCGAGTGGTCACGCGCACGGCGCGTTTTCTCCCTTACTCCATGTCGCAGGGATTCGCACCTCCGGTTTCGTTCGTGGCGATGTACCTGCGCCTGCCGTTCGTATGGAGACTGCTCGGGAAGCAGTTTCTTGTCGTGGCGAAGAAGCCCTAGCCCGGGCAGGGTCAACGCGACGAGGGCTGGAGTTCGCCTTCGCGCGGAACAGGTCGCTTCCGGTAGTCTTCGCGCGTGAGGTACTTCTCGAGATAGCAGTAGAGGACGATGAAGAGGTACCGCGAGCCCATCTCCTTGATCTTGAACTTCGAGACGCCTTCGGTCCTGTTGAACCAGGACGTGGGAACCACGGCGTACGAGTAGCCCCGGACGATGGCTTTGAGCGGAAGTTCGACCGTCAGATTGAAGTGACAGGCGAGCAACGGCTGGAGTCCGGCGATCACTGAACGCCGATACAGCTTGAAGGCGTTCGTGGTGTCGTTGTACCCGCTCCAGAACAGAAGCCGTATGAGGAAGTTCGCGACGCGGTTCATCATCAGCTTCGGCCATGGATAGTCCACGACCCGCGCGCCACGCATGAACCGGGACCCGAACACGCACTCGTAGCCTTCCTGCATCTTGCGGTGAAAGGCCACCAGGTCCTCTGGGGAGTCGGAACTGTCCGCCATGACGATGGCCACCGCATCGCCGCGGAACGAGGCCAGGCCGGTGCGCACCGCGAACCCGAATCCGTTCGGCGGCTCGTTGTTCACGTGGCGGAGTTCGGGTATCTGTTGCTGGAGATGCGTGAGGACTTCCTCGGTCCGATCTCGGCTGTTGTCGTTCACCACCAGGATCTCGTGCGAGATACCGGCGTCTGCCAGCGCGGCGTGGAGTTCCCGGACGGTCGCCTCGATACGGCCTTCTTCGTTATGTGCCGGAATCACCACCGACAGCATGCCGGCGACACCGTCGGCTTCCCAGTCGGAGAGGGTCCGCACCTCGACGGGCATCAGTCGCTTCCCGCGGGCAACAGGCGGTGGGTCATCTCATCATGGATCTCCTGGATGAGGCTGTCGAGCGTGTAGGTGAGATCCCAGCCGCTGTAGTGCTCGCGGAACTTCCGTATGTCGCTGACCCACCAGATATGATCGCCCGACCTGTTGCTGTCGGAGTACGACCACTGGAGAGGCCGGCCCGTGAGTCGCTCGACGCTGGCGATGGCTTCGAGCATGGAGCAGTTCGATGCCGGGCCACCGCCGATGTTGTAGACCTCGCCTGACCTGGGCGCCTGTGAGAAATGCCAGAAAGCGGACACGAGATCGTGCGAGTGGATGTTGTCTCGCACCTGCTTCCCCTTGTAACCGAACACGGTGTACGGGGTGTCCGACACGGCGCACTTGACAAGGTACGAGAGGAAGCCGTGCAGCTGAGCGCCCGAGTGACCGGGGCCCGTGAGGCATCCCCCCCGGAAGCAGCCAGTCTTCAGGCCGAAGTAGCGCCCGTACTCCTGAACGAGCAGGTCGGCGGCAGCCTTCGAGGCACCGAACAGGCTATGCATGGAGGCGTCAATCGACATCGATTCGTCGATGCCGTGCTTGCTGTACGGGTGCGACGCGTCCACAGACCATCGCGTCTCCAACTCCACCAGCGGTAGACGGTTCGGCGTGTCGCCGTAGACCTTGTTGGTGCTCGTGAAGATGAAGGACGCATCCGGACAGTGCAGGCGCGTCATCTCCAGCGCGATCAGCGTGCCGTTGGCATTCGTCGTGAAGTCGGTGATCGGCTCGCGTGCGGCCCAGTCGTGGGAGGGCTGCGCTGCGGTGTGAATCACGACCGAAATGGCCTTGCCGTACTTGGCAAAGGTACTGGCCATCGCCGCTTCGTCGCGGATGTCTGCGTCGACATGACGGTAGCCCTTGACCTCGCGTTCCAGCATCGCTCGACGCCAGGAGGTACTGGCCTCGTCGCCGAAGAAGTACCGGCGCATGTCGTTGTCGATGCCAACGACCTCGAGCCCCTTGTCGGCGAAGAACATCACCGCTTCGGAGCCGATGAGGCCCCCCGCGCCAGTGATCAATGCGACAGACATATCAGGAAGTCAGGAAGTCAGGAAGTCAGGATCGGCTCGAGCGTCGCGCGATGCTCCCGGAGCCAGGAGAAGATGTCGTCGAGAACCGCGCCAACTGTCCGCTGAGGCGTCCAGCCGGACAGAGCGGTGACCTGCGTGTTGTCAGTGATGTAGTACGGGACGTCGGCGGGGGCCGTTTCTGCGCGGCGGGCAAGCTCGAACTCGCGGCCGCTGCGCTCGCGGCACATTCTCGTCAGTTCCAGCAATGACACGCTTCGCTCGCGCCCGCCCCCGACATTGAACACAGCGCCATCATAACGTGGCAGATCGTCGAGCTGCAACCGAACCAGGTCGTAGAGATCGCTCACGTGCAGAACGTCACGAACCTGCAGCCCTTCGCCGCCGAATCCGATGTAGCCCAGCTGACCACCAAAGAGGTGGCGCGCCGCCCATAACACCATGAACCCCTGGTCCACCTTGCCCATCTGCCAGGGCCCGGACAGCACGCCGCATCTGTTGACGATTGCCCGAAGTCCGTACATCGCGCGGTACTCTTCGACCAGCAACTCGGACGCGAGCTTGGTGGCACCGTACATCGAGCGGTGACCGGACAACGGAAAGTCGGCGCTGATGCCCTTGCTCGACCATCCTGGTCCGGATGCTCCGTCGGGTATGTCGAGGCGGTTCCCCAGCCGTTCGAGCGGCAGGGCCCGCAATCCTGCGATCGGGTACACGCGGCTCGTCGATAGGAAGACCATTGCGGCCGCATGCTTTCGGGCTGCTTCCAAGCAGTTGACCGTGCCGGTGAGATTGGTCTGGATCACGTAGGAGGGGCTGCTGCCGTAGCCCGCGTGAACCGACGGCTCGGCAGAGCATTCCAGCAGGACATCGAACGCTCCGGCATCGGAGAGGTCGTCTGGACAGCGAACATCACCATGTACGAAGCCGACACCAGCGCCGCGCAAACGCGCGAGCGCCAGCTCGCTGCCGCGGCGCTTCAGGTTGTCGAACGCCCGAACGTCCGCGTCCGGCCGATCACGTTTGAGCATGAGTGCGAGACTTGATCCGACGAATCCCGCTCCTCCGGTCACCAGAATTTTCACGTTCTCACCAGCTCCTTCAAGGCGTCGAGATGATATCTGACCTCGGCGGAATCGGCTATGCTACGGCACACATGTTCGCCCGTCCGCGACTGATTGCGGCTGTCGCGATTCTCGGCCTCGCGGCGACCGCGGCCATCGCGATCATGCCGGGCCAGGCGTGCCTGAGTGGCAACGCGGCGCTGGTCGCACTGACGCGCGTCACAGGTCCGACGCTGGCTGTTGTCAGCAGCGTCGCCATCGCACTGCTGTTCGCGTGTGTAGCGGTGATTGCTCGCGACGTGATGTCCGATGGGGCAGCGAGCTGGCGACCCGCTGTCCTGTGGCTGATAATCCTCTTCCTCATCGTCTTCTCGGCCAAGCTGTTCCTCATACGCGACAACCCGGCGACTGTGCCGTTCTGGGATCAGTGGGACGCCGAGGCCCGTCGACTCTTCGTTCCCTTCAACGCGTGCGATCTCTCGTGGTCGCAGATGTTCTCCTTTCACAACGAGCATCGCATCTTCTTCACGCGCCTGCTCGCGCTCGACCTGCTCAACCTCAACGGTGTGTGGGATCCGCGCATTGAGCAGGTCGTGAACGCGGCGATGCACGCATCTGTCGGCGTGCTGCTGGCCACGATGCTCTGGCTGGCGAATGCGCGACGTCGTATGGAACTCATCGCGCTCGTCTGCGCGTTCACGTTCGCCATGCCGTTCGCATGGGAGAACACGCTGATGGGATTTCAGTCGGCTTTCTACTTCCTGCTGCTCTTCTCCATACCAGCGATCGGGCTGGTCGGCCGCCACCGCCCGGGAAGCACCTCGTGGTTTCTCGGTTGGGCATGTGCGTTGTCTGCGCTCGTCACGTCGGCTGGTGGTATGACCGCAGCGGTGGCCATCGCCGGCATGGTCGTGCTCAAACTGGCGGGCGACTGGCGGGAATGGCGCGAGGCGCTCAGCAACCTGATGGCAGCGGCTGTCGTGACGGGGCTTGGTCTCGCCCTGGCGTCTCCCCCTCTGCCCGGGCATGAGCCTCTCAGAGCGAAGACAGCGGGCGAGTTCTTCGGCGCGCTCTCGCACAACCTGGCATGGCCATGGACCGACGCTCCTCAACTCGCCGCGGTGATGTGGCTGCCCGTCTGCCTGTTGCTCGTGGCAGCGGCGTGGCGTCGTGGGAGGACGACGGAGCTGGAACGGCTGGCCGTCGCGCTCGGGGCCTGGGTCGCCATGAACGCAGCGGCGATAGCGTATGGGCGCGGGGCTGGAGGTGGCTATCCCGCGACGCGTTACATGGACTTTCTCAGCATCGGACTGATTGCCAATACGCTGGCGCTCGTCGCCGTGGTCAATTGGACGGGCACGAACCTGATGGCCAGACGCGCGGCGTGGGCCGCGCTGGGGGTGTGGCTGGTATTCGAGGTGGCCGGCACCGATCGACTGACCAGCCGGGCCATCGTCGACCTGGGCGTGTGGCGCCAATACTACGCAGCGCAGTCTGCCAACGTGCGGCAGTTCGTGATCACCGACGACCTGGCAGGCTTCGCGGCGAAACACCCCCCGGACGAGATCCCGTATCCAGACCCTCAGAGCCTGGCGGCTACACTGCGCGATCCGTTCATTCGCCGCATTCTTCCCTCGGCGGTCAGGGAACCCCTGCACCTCGAGGCCAACGGCCCGGGGAGCAATGCCTTCGTCGTGGACGGCTCTCCGGTCAGAGCGCCGCACGACCCTCTCAATCCGGTCTGGGGCTCCTATGGCGACCGCGGACGCGCGACCGAAGGCCGGTTCGACAGCCGGTCGCTTCCCGGGTGCCGCGCGGGCCAGTTGCTCACGTTCACCGTGTCGGGCTATCTGGGACAGCCGAACCACTACCTGGCACTGAAGGAGCTGGTGTCCGGTCGAGATGTGCCGGTTGTCCCAGCAAAGGTGCCCAGAGAAGAGTGGACAGCGGTCGCGGTACCATGCCCGGAACATACCTTTGCCGTCGTGGCCATCGATGCTGAACCAGAATCGTGGTTCGCCTTTCGCGAGCCGGTTGTCACAGGCCGGCTCTCCCTGCAAGGCGAGAGGCTCATCGCGTGGTCACGAGAGCTCTTCTTCGCAGCCCTTGCGTTCGCCGCCCTCGCGCTCAGAAGGGCCGAACCCTAGGCCCGTCGTCCGCAAGGGCTGACCTGCGTCCGTGTTCCATAACGATTCGGCCGATTACAGTTCTTTCCCGGCGCGGGCTCTCCAGTGCAAGGGCGCGTTCGGACTTAAACGGCTGGTCGGCAAAGAGTTGACTAGCCACAGGCCGCAGCGCCGAGGAGCGGCACAAACATTGTAGGCAAAGCTGAAATGGCAACCCCTTGTTCTGCAATGGTACTGGTGAGGCTGCGGCCGGCGCTGTTCCCGGTACTGGCTGGTTTCATCCTGCTCGCGGCGTCGCCACGGGACGCGGCCGCCAACTGCCAGAATGGCTCGACTACTCAGACGGTGACGTGGGCCACCAGTGCAGCCGCCTCGGGCAGCACGCTGAATACGGTCCTCAACGCGTCTAGCAAGCCGTGCACGATCACCGTGAGCCCGGGCACATACACGGCCCCCGTGGCCGCACCGGGCGACTTTACGATTGCGTCAGGCATCACCGTGAAGTCATCAGGTGGCCCGGCGAGCACGGTTCTCCAGGCGAGCAACTGGTACACGGTATCGATCTGGCCGGTTGCCGGCAGTTGCCCGAGTGGGGCCTGGCTGGAAGGATTCACGCTCGAGGCTCCATCGGGGGGCGTATTCGTAGGCGCCCGCGCCGACATCGGCCACGCGGGCTGCACCAGCAATCAGGTGTCCGGTGTGACGCTGCGCAACCTGATCGTCAGCCAGAACACGACGCCGCTGGATGGGCATGGCATCGATTTCCACGGTGTACAGAACTCGGTCATCGACTCGTGCACCGTGGCCAAGGCGTTCGCGAACGGGATCTTCCTGGAGTCTGGCAGCGACAACAACATCGTGATGAACAGCACGATCCTGCGGGCCCAGACGCAGCACGCCATCGCGGTCCAGAGCAGCAATGACAACACGATCGTCGGCAACACGATCAGTGGCGGGCCATTCTTCGACGGCATCATCCTGAACTCGAACGTCGGCCTGGCGGGGCCGGGCAGCTCCCGTAATCGCATTGAGCGGAACGTCATCACCGGGCACTCGACCGACGGGATCGTGTTGACCGATGCGAGCCTCGCCAACTACATCGGCCTCAATACGGCAGTCTCCGGTTCGTACACAGCGCCCAACAGCACCACGAACCCGGGAGCCAACGGCGGCGTCGGCGTCTGGGTCAACGGCGGGTCGAACGCAGCGTACGTGTACGGCAACGACCTGTCGGGGTCTGCCGAAAACGGCATCGATGTGATGCGGTCGAAAAGCACCTACATCCAGGGCAATTCCGTCCACGGTAACTACCAGGGCGGGATCTGGATCGCAAACGTTCCGGACGACGCGAACATCGGTCCGTCGGCGCCGGTGCCACAGGACATCACGGTCCACGGTAACAACGTCTACTTCAACCGGTTCAACGCGCAGCTCTTTCTCCAGGGCACCATCAACACCAATGCCGCGTTCAACTACTTGTCCGGCGCACAGGGTTCGACGGTGAATGGCAGCGGGACGGTTGCCGTACGACTTCAGGGCGCGACAACCACCAACGTGTACGAGAACACGGTGAGCGCGGTCGGTTCGCGGGTGTTCATCAACGATCTGGGCGGCCCGGCCACGAGCGGCGCCACTATCTTTCGCAACCGGTTCCTGAGAGGCACGAACATTCCAAACCCGCCGCAAACCGACGGGCTCAACGGCGTCACCTATGCGTTCTCGCCGTCAACGTGGGATGGAGGATCATTTCTCGGCGGCAATCACTGGAGCGAATTCGGCGCAACGGGGAATCCGGATGCGAGCCACCCCTATACCGGCTTCATCGGCAACGTCGGCGGTGGCCCCAACGTCGACCGGTTCCCGTTTCAGTCGGAATCGCTGCAGTTGCCGCTGTCGTTGCCCAACAGCGTCAGTGTCGTCGAACCGGTGGCTGGCTCGGTGCTGGCTGCCGGGACGGCGAAGACCATTCGCTGGGTCGCCCGCGGCTGTGCTCTGGTCGACATCTACTACGGCACCGGATCGGGCCTGGCGCTGATTTCAGCCGGTTTCCCGAACAGCGGAGACTACATCTGGGCAGTGCCCGCCGCGCCGTTCGGCAGCAGCTATTATGTCCGGGTCGTCTGTGCCGATTCCAACGATGTACCAATGGCGGGCGTGTACGGGAACAGTCCACAGTTCACGATTGCGTCGGGCAATCTTGTGTTGATGACCCCAGGTCGGAGCTCGCGCGCGACCAACGGCAGCACGCTCAGAGTCGCCTGGAAGAAAGCCGCGACGGTGGCGTCCGTCAACGTCTATGTCAAGGCAGGCTCGGGCAGCGAAACGTCCTTCGGGCCTTTCAGCGGGACGTTCGCAGACATCACGCTTCCGGCGGCGGTCTCCAATTCGAACCGCGTGAGCGTTCGGATCCAGAATCCTTCCGCGACGCAGGATCAGGACTCGGTCAACGGCTCCTTCATGGTCAGGGGCTCGTCGCCAGTGTTTACCACCAGCTTGTCGGGACTGACGCTGCAGGTAGGATCGGTCGGGATTCTCGAGTGGGTCGGCCCGTCGAATTCCTATACCGTCGATCTCGATCTCGTGGGGGGCGTCACGATTTCGATCGCGAAGAACCTTCCCGACTTCGGCAGCTACACCTGGTTCGTTCCAGACGCGTCGTCGTCGAGTGCCTTCATTCGGGCGACGTTCAAGGATGCGAACGGAAACCCGCTCGGCAGTCAGGTGAGCAGCGCGGCGTTTGGTGTTTCGAGGTCTCCCGGCGCGCCGCCAAACACGAGCCATAGCCTCGCCGCCGTGAAACACGACCTGGACGGTGACGCGAAGACGGAGATCGCCGTGTTCCGGCCGTCGAACGGCACATGGTACGTGCGGTACTCATCGCTCGGCTACAGCGTGGCCGGCTATAACGAATTCCAGTGGGGCCTGCCCGGCGACCTCCCGATCGCGGGCGACTTCGACGGCGACGGCAAGACCGAACTGACGGTCTGGCGGCCGTCAAACGGCACGTGGTACATCCGCTATTCGTCGCTCGGCTACAGCCTCGCCGGCTATGACCAGGTCCAGTGGGGGCTACCGGGGGACATACCCATCGCGGGCGACTTCGACGGCGACGGCAAGACCGAATTGACCGTCTGGCGCCCGTCGGACGGCACGTGGTACATCCGCTACTCGTCGCTCGGCTACAGCCTCGCCAGCTACAGCCAGGTCCAATGGGGCCTGCCCGGCGACATGCCGATCACGGGCGACTATGACGGCGATAGGAAGACCGATTTCGCGGTCTGGCGCCCGTCCAACGGGACCTGGTACATCCGCTACTCGTCGCTCGGGTACAGCGTCGCGAGTTACAGGCAGTTCCAGTGGGGGCTGCCGGGCGACGTCCCGATGACGGGCGATTTCGACGGCGACGGAAGGACCGAGCTCGCGGTCTGGCGCCCGTCCAACGGCACGTGGTACATCCGTTACCTGGCGCCCGACTTCAGCGTAGCCGGCTACAGCGAGTACCAGTGGGGGTTGCCGAGTGACGTTGCCGTGGCAGAGGACTTCGACGGCGATGGAAAGACCGAGCTCGCGGTGTGGCGCCCGTCCAACGGGACGTGGTACATCCGGTACTCGTCGCTCGGGTACAGCGTCGCTGGTTATAACGAGTTCCAATGGGGGCTGCCGGGCGATACGCTGGTGAAGTAGCAGCCCGCGCGAGACTGCCAGCCGCGCAGGTTTTCGCTGTACACTTCGACCATGTCATCGCAGGGGCAGGAGGCGGCTGCCCACAAGGTACGTGTGCTCGTCGTCACGCACGAACCGCTACGCACCAACCTCTCAGGCCCAGGGATTCGCGCGCTGGAAATCGGGAGAGCCCTCTCCCGGCAATGCACCGTCTCGGTGGCGACGCCGTACGAACCTGAAATCCAGGAAGAGCGGTGCATGCTCGTCAGGTATTCCTTCGACGAGCCACGCACGTTGACCTCGTTGGCCGAGCAGGCCGACGTTCTCCTCGTTCAGGGATTCACGCTATCGCAGTTTCCATCGCTCGCGGAGCTGTGCAAACCGACGGTGGTGGACCTGTATTGCCCGTTCACGATCGAGCATCTGGAGATGATGACCAGCAGGCTTGATTCGGCGGACCCTCTGACAGGCGCCATGGAGGCCGACGCGGCGGGCGTGCTCGCCGTGCAGAATGCGCAGCTTGCCCTCGGAGATTTCTTCATCTGCGCAACCGAACGCCAGCGCGACTTCTGGATCGGTGCCCTCCACACCGCCGGACGCATAAACCCTCAAACGTATCGAGACGACTGCACGCTTCGGTCGCTGATCGACGTGGTGCCCTTCGGACTTCCAGAACAGCGGTTCGGACAGTCGCCTACCAACGTCATGAAGGGTGTGCGCCCCGGCATCGGCGTGGCAGACCACGTCCTGGTGTGGGCCGGGTCGATCCTGGACTGGCAGGATCCCCACACGCTGGTGCGCGCCGTCGCCGCGCTCGCAACGACGCGTTCCGACATCAAGCTGTTCTTCATGGGAACTCGGCATCCCAATCCTCAGGTGCCGCGCATGCGTGCGGTCGACGAGTCTATTGCACTCGCGACGGAACTGGGGGTGCTCGACACGCACGTGTTCTTCAATGACTGGGTACCGTACGCGGAGCGCTGGCGTTACCTGACCGAGGCCGATCTGGGGCTCAGCACGCATCGGGACCATTTCGAAACGCGCATTTCGTTCCGGACGCGCATGCTTGATTACCTGTGGACCGGATTGCCGATTGTGTGCACGGAGGGCGACGCATTCGCGGCGCTGGTCTCTGAGCGACATCTGGGGGCCGTTGTCCCTCCAGGCGACGTGAGTGCCCTGGCCTCGGCCATCGAGCGCCTCATCGACAATCCGGGTGAGCGCGAGGCGTGCCGCGTGAGGCTGCTGAAGGTGGCGGAAGAGTTCCGCTGGGAGCGCGTCGTCCGGCCACTCGTGCGTTTCTGCGAGGCGCCGCGACTGGCGCCCGATCACCTGTCCCGTCAGCGAGCAATGCAGCGGCGCATCGCGCACGGCTTCCGCGCAACGCGTTGGCTCAAGCGGCGCGCGCAAGCCCTCGGGGTGTCGCAGAGAGGCCTCGACCGACTGAAGGCGCTGGGCCCGGTGCGGGTTGCGATGCACTGGCTCAACCGTCTGGCGATTCCGCGGTCGAACTAGGCTCGACTGACTTCACATGACTCTTCCCACGGTTTCTGTTCTGGTCACAAGTACGCGCTCAGGTCCAGGACCGGCGAACTGTCTCAGGTCTCTGAGGGAACAGACGTATTCGAGCGATCGGTTCACGGTGCAGGTGAACGGCAGTGTCGAGGCGAGCGACGCCGACTACATCGCGTTCGTCAGCGATGTCGTACAGGCAGATCCAGGCTGGCTTCAGGCGCTCGTGGCGGCGGCTGAGTCGCAAGGGGCCGGCGCAGTAGCCGGGACGGTCCTCGAGTCGGATCGCCGCTCGGTTCATTTTGAGGGGCGGGATGTGTCGTTCGTGGGTCTGCCCTCAGAACCGTGCGATCGCCAACAGCTGTTGTATGCGAGCCGCCAGTCGGCGCTAGTCCGTCGGACCGCCTGGATTGAGGCGGGAGGGTTTGACGCAACCTTCGCCGACTGTTTCGAGGATGTGGACCTCGGCTGGCGCTTGAATCTCCTGGGACATACGGTCGTTCTGGCGGCCGATGCGCTGGCGTACCGTGCTGCTGATGTGTCGCTGCCCGAAGGTGTGATTGCGCGGCGACAACGCCTGGTCGAGCGGAACGCGCTGGCGATGATCTTCAGGAACTATGAGGAGGCCACGCTCGAGCGGGTGTTCCCGGCGGCAGTCGCCCTCTCACTGTTCAGAGGCCTGTTGGGCTCGGGTGTCGATACCCTTCCCCTCGAGCTTCGAACCACGCCTCCGGATGTCGTGCAGGTCAGTCCGAGGCTTGTCGAACACCTCATCGCGCTCGAAGACTTCGTCCGCCAGCTCCCCTCGTTGAAGCGTGAGCGCGAGCTCGTCCAGCGACACCGCCGACGTAGCGACGCCGAGATCCTGCCCCTTTTCGGAAACCTACTTCGGCTGGACGGCGACTCCCGATACCAGGAGCTTGGCAAGACGCTCATACGCGATCTCGAGATCGAAGAGATCTTCGAGCCGCATCGACATCGACGTACCAGCACGACACTCGCCGACCACTCAGGCTCTCTGCCGGAAGTGCGATATCGGGCGCCTGCAATAGGAGCACCTTCGCCGAAGGTCTCGGTCGTAATTCTGACCGCAATCGGCCCAACCCACCTGCCCGAGTGCCTGGAATCGCTGCGGAAGCAGACGTACCCTGC
>Ga0114966_10004260_pt1 | contig 12321 bp, 10 predicted proteins | sample M_130207_XF_Meta_FD_87029 | JGI IMG/M metagenome (GOLD analysis project Ga0114966, IMG submission 87029) | Freshwater microbial communities from Lake Montjoie, Canada to study carbon cycling - M_130207_XF_MetaG | ecosystem: Environmental > Aquatic > Freshwater > Lake | place: Lake Montjoie...
CTGTTCCTGCTCGCGTCGATTATCGGCATCGCGAGCGGCAAGCCGTTCACTGCCGTGGCAATTCTCTGGGTCAACCTCATCATGGACGGCCCCCCGGCCATGGCACTCGGTCTTGACGCAGAGGAACCGGACGCGATGCACGCAGCACCGCGACCGGCGGACGAGCGGATCCTGACGCGCGGCCGCTGGGCCAGCGTCGGGCTCTCCGCCCTGGTGATGGCCATCGGCACGCTCCTCGTGCTCGAGTTCGCCCCCGGGCCCGCACTCAGCGCAGGCACCGCCTCGATCGCCGGGACGATGGCGTTCAACACCTTCGTGCTCTTCCAGTTCTTCAACATCCTCAATGCCCGCCACGACACGCGCAGCGTGTTCAGGCGCTCGACCCTGCGGAACCGTTGGCTGTGGATCTCGCTCGCAGCCGTGATCCTCCTGCAGGTCGGCGTTACGCACCTCGGCCCGATGCAGAGCCTGTTCGACACCATGTCGATCAGCCTCACCCAGTGGCTCGTCTGCATCGCCGTGGCCAGCAGCGTCTTGGTTGCTGAGGAAGCCCGCAAGTTCATCGCCGCCCGTACCCGCAACACCGTCTAGGAAGGATCCTCACGTGTTCAAGAACACCGCAAAGACAACCGTGCTCCTCGCCGCACTCGGCGGGCTCATCGTGGCCGTCGCCGGCCTGCTCGGCGGGGGGAGCAGCGGAGCACTCACCATCGGCCTGCTCATCGCCTTCGTCATGGTCGGGGGTTCCTACTGGTTCAGCGACCGCCTTGCGCTCAGTGCGGCCAAGGCGAAGGTGATCGAGCGCTCCGACAACCCCGACTTCTACGACATGGTCGCGTCGCTCGCCACCCGGGCGAACCTCCCGATGCCTCGGGTGGCGATCGCCCCAAGTGCGCAGCCCAACGCGTTCGCTACTGGTCGCGGCCCCAGCAAGGCGGTGGTCTGCGCCACCGAGGGTCTCCTGCGGGCCATGCCGCGCGACGAGATCGAGGCGGTCTTGGCGCACGAACTGATGCACGTTCGCCACCGGGACATCCTCATCGGTTCGGTGGCTGCTGCCATCTCGACCGCGATCTCCTACATCGCACAGATGGCAATGTTCGCGAGCATGTTCGGAGGCGGTCGCGACGACGAGGACCGACCGAACCCGTTCGCGATGCTGCTCATGTCGCTGCTCGCGCCCATCGCTGCGTCGCTCATCCAGATGGCCGTCAGCCGCTCACGCGAGTTCGAGGCGGATCGCGGCGGGCGGAACGCCAGCATGGCCCGACTCTTCAGCAGCCATCCCCCCACCGAGGAGCGCATCGCACGGCTGCGCGCGATGACCTTCTGACCCGCGCAAGCGCAACTGTCAGATCGGCAGTAGTAGCAGCACCATCGCGGCGACGGCGGCCGCGCTTCCGGCAACGAGCAGCGGAAGCACCCCGTGCCCGGGACCGACGTTCCAGAGCAGCCCGGCCCACAGCCCCGCCACAAGCACTGCCCCGTTGTTCAGCGCCTGGAACACACCCTGCGCCCGCCCCGCACGCTCACGCGGAACGAGGGAAGCGACCCATGCCTTGCCGACACCGTCGGTGAATGCAGGAAACAGCCCGTACACACCGATGACCACAAACACCCCGATGCCCCGGTCGAGCAGACCGAGCCCGATGTAGCCCGCGGCGAAGGCGACGAGGCCAATGGCGTAGACGGTCGAGCGCGGCATGCGGTCGGCGAGCGCGCCTGCCGGATACGAGGCAAGTGTGTAGACGCTGTTGAACACCACGTAGGCGAGCACGACCTGGGTGGTGGAGTAGCCGAGCTGCACGACGCGCAGCAGCAGCAGCGCATCGGAGAAGTTCACGAGGGCAATGATCACCACGGCGAGCGTGGCGAGCCAGAACGGCCTCGGGAGTGGTTCCGCCGTGTCCGGCGCTCGCTCCACGGGGATATCGCCCCCATCTGCGTCGTTCGGCACCGGCGGCCGGCGGTCACGCACGAACGCAACGAGTGCGGTCGAGATCACCGCTGGGACGATCGCCCACCACATCGCCGAACGCACGTTTCCGTGGACAACCGACAGTGCCAACAAACCGATCAACGGACCGACGACTGCACCGAGGCTGTCACCGGCGCGGTGGAACCCGAATGCCCTGCCGAGCGATTCCGGGGGTGTGTCCGCAGCGATCAATGCATCGCGGGGCGCCGAGCGGAGTCCTTTTCCAAAGCGGTCGCTGACGCGACCGAGCAGCACCATCGGCCATGCGACCGAGGAAGCGACCAACACCTTGCCGACGGCAGCAATTCCGTAGCCATAGGCAATGAATGGTTTGCGTCCGCGCCGGTCGGACCATTTCCCGGCAAAGAACTTGGTGACACCAGCCGTCGCATCCGCGACGCCCTCGATCACACCGACGACTACTGGTGGCGCCGCGAGGACCCCAGTGAGGAATATTGGCAGCAATGGATAGACCAAATCACTCGCCGCGTCCTGGAAGAACGACACGAGCGTGAGCACGACGAGCGTTCTTGTGCACCACGACCGCCGTTGGGGTTCCGCCACCTCAGCGATCCCGTCGGCATGCTCACTCATCCCGTCAGCGTACTGAGACCCGATTTGCTGCTGCCGTGCCGGCGGGTGTGCGCGACTGGGGAGAACTCAACTTCTAGGGCACGGCCGGGTGCAGCCCGCCACCCGGTCTAGCGCGCGAAGAGGTCGTCGAGACCACTGCGCTTGCCGGTGGAGGGTGCCTCCGGCTCGCTACCGAGGTACTTCGCGTAACCGTCACGCTCGAGCTCATCGGCGAGTTCTGGGCTACCGCTCGCAACCACGCGGCCCCTCACCAGGATGTGCACGGTGTCGGGTCGGAGCTCTTCGAAGAGCCGGCTGTAGTGAGTGATCGCGAGCACACCGAGCCCGGCGTTCGACGCGGCCTCCACCCGGCGGGCACAGTCGCGGAGGGCGTCGATATCGAGACCCGAGTCCAGTTCGTCGAGAATCGCGAACTTGGGCTCGAGCACCGCGAGCTGCAGGGTCTCGTTGCGCTTCTTCTCGCCACCCGAGAGGTCCACGTTGAGGGCACGGTGGAGCAGTTCGGTGTCCAAACCGATCCGTGCGGCCTCGGCGCGCATGAGGTTCTCCAGCCCGTTCGCGCTGCGCCCGCGTGACACCAGCGCCTCGGCCAGAACATCGTCGAGCTTCACACCCGGGACCTCGGTGGGGTACTGCATGATGAGATGTACGCCGGCGGCTGCCCGCTTCCAGGTGGGCAGGGCAAGGAGATCCTCGCCATCAAGGGTGACCGACCCGGCGAGCACCTGAAACCCCGGGCGACCCAAGAGGACCGCCGACAAGGTTGATTTGCCAGCGCCGTTGGGCCCCATCACAGCATGCACCTCACCGGAGGAGACCGTGAGGTCCACACCGAAAAGGATCTGCTTGCCCTCGACGGCGGCCTCGAGGCCGCGGATCTCGAGGGTATGTCGTTCGTTGCCGCTCATGAGATCTCCAACTCCACTTCGCCGTTCACCACACGGACGTCGTAGACGGGCACCGGCTGGGTGGCCGGCAGGGTATGGGGCACGCCAGAGGTGAGGCTGAAGCGGCTTCCGTGCTTGGGGCACTCGAGCGCACACTCGTCGTCCAACACCTCGCCACCGCTCAACGACACGTCGGCGTGTGAGCAAACGTCGCCGATGGCGTACACGCTGTCTCCGAGGCGCACGAAGGCAATGGCCAGACCGGCGATCTCCACCCGGCGCACCGAACCGGACTCGAACTGCGCGAGCGGCCCGAGATGGTGGACGGCGCTCATCCGCCCACCGAACCGGCGAGCGCCGCCGGCACACCGTCCAGCTTTGCTGCCACGCGCGCACGCAACTGGGCTGCAAGTGCCGGCAACGGAAGCTGTTCGAGCACCTCGTCGAAGAAGCCGAGCACGATCAATCGCTCTGCGATCTCTGGGGACACCCCACGGCTCTCGAGGTAGAAGCGCTGCTCCACGTCGATCGGGCCAACGGTGCTCGCGTGGCTGCAGCGCACGTCGTTGGTCTCGATGTCGAGGTTGGGGACGCTCTCGGCCCACGCCCCAGCAGACAGTGTGAGGTTCCGGTTCGTCTGGAACGCTGCGGAGCCCTTGGCCTCGTGACCGATCCGGATGAGGCCGGTGTAGACGCTCCGGGCCGTGTCCTTCACTGCGCCCTTGAACAGCAGGTTCGACTGTGTGCGCGGTGCGATGTGCGACTGGATCGTGCGGAAGTCGTGCATCTGAGTGCCGTCCGCGAAGTACAGGGCCGTCTGCTTCGTCGTGGAACCCTGCCCATTGGCCACGGCCTCGGTCCGCACACGGGCGTAATCCCCGCCGAGGGCCACCGACGACAGCGACACCGTGCTGTCACGGTCCGCCCAGGCGAGTTGGTGGCCGATGAGCCACACGTCCGTGCCGAGTTCGTTGATCGCGACGTACTTCACCCGCGCGGCGGGGCCGGCGTGAATCTCGACCACCGGGGCGACGAGTGCAGCGCCCGAGGCGTCGCTGCGGAACCGCTCGACCACCGTGATCTCGCTGTCGGCCGCTGCATGGATCACGAGACGAGGGAACGTGATCTGTCCCTCGCTGACCGAATGCTCAACCACGACCGGCACCTCGAGCACCTGACCGCGGACCGTGCGCAGCACGATCGGCTCGCTGAGGGCCGCATTCCACTCGGCAAACACGTCGGGGGCGGGCGCCACCGGGTCCGTTTCGAGGGGCTCGGACGAACAGTCGCCAGCGCCGCTGATAGACGATGCGGCGGGCGAGTAGGCGTAACGGTCGAGGTCGAGTTCGTTGATCCGGCTGTACCGCCAGATCTCTTCGTCCACCCGGGGCATCGCGGAGGCGGTAGCGCGCACGGCAGCGGCAGTCCTTCGCTCAACCAGCCAGCTCGGGCCGGGGATCGCGCTCGCAAGTTCGGGGTTCATCGGCGGTCCTGAGGGGGTCGGGAGCAGGGGAAATACTACCATCTCCGTAGGGGAAATCCCCCGGCCCGCTGGGGCTCAGGACCTGCCGCGACGCCGGAAAAAGCGGCCAAAACCCTTCTTGCGCTGGTTCTCGGCGAGCACTTCTGCGAGCACCTCGGGAACGATCGCGTTGATGATCTCCTCTGCCTCGTCGAGTACCGCCGCAGCGGTCCCGTCATCGAGCCCCGGCGGTTCCTTCGGTGTACTCGGCGGCGTCAGGCTCCCGTAGGTCCAGCCACCGTCGATGATCCGCCGCTCGTATCCCGCGCACTGATCGGGGCAACGCCATGGTGCATCGGGGGCGAGGTCGACGTTGCACTTCTGCACGGTCTCGCCGTTGGCATAGGTGCGGCTCTCGAAGTTCTTGCATTCCTGACGCATCGGCACCCCGACATTCTGGCTCGTCGCTGGCCCCATGGTGTCGCAATCGCGCTGCTTCGTGGCACGATCATGCAAGTGATCTGTCGCACACGCCACCTGCTCGTCCTCCTACCGCTTGCTCTCCTGGCGGCCTGTGGGTCGTCAACCCCGGCCGGAGGCCCGACCACCGCTCCGGCCTCCGTGGCCCCGTCCACGAGCAGCGTCGCCGGGACCACAGCACCCGCGCCGGCCGAGAGTGCCGCACCGACCACCGAGGCCGCCGGTGCCCAGACCATCAAGCCCGGGTTCGGCTACCTGACGGTCCGCGACGGCGTCACGCTGTCGATCAACGTGATGCTCCCGGGTACGGAGAAGTCCGGCCCTTACCCCACCGTGCTCGAGTACTCGGGATACGACCCGAGCAACCCCGACAACACAACATCGTCGGCGCTCTACAACGCATTGGGCTACGCCCACGTCGGCATCAACGTGCGCGGCACCGGCTGTTCGGGCGGCGCGTTCAGATTCTTTGAGGACAAGCAGCTCACCGATGGCTACGACGCGATCGAGACCATCGCGTCGCAACCGTGGGTGCTGCACAACAAGGTTGGCATGGTCGGCATCTCGTATCCCGGCATCACGCAGCTCTTCGTTGCGTCCACACAGCCACCGAGCCTCGCATCGATCGCACCGTTCTCGGTGAGCGACGACCTCTATCGCTCCACGCTGTATCCGGGCGGGATCCTCAACACCGGCTTCGCCGTCATGTGGAGCACGGAGCGCGGCAAGGAAGCACAGCCGTTCGGTCAGGCGTGGACCAAGAAGCGTGCTGACGCGGGCGACACAACCTGCATCACCAACCAGGATGCGCGCTCGGGCAATCTGGACCCCGCCAAGGAGATCGCCGACAACCCCTTCTACAACCCGGCGGTATCTGATGTGCTGAACCCGTCGCTGCTTGTCGGAAAGATCAAGGTGCCGGTATTCCTCGCCGGGGCGTGGCAGGACGAACAGACCGGCGGGCGCTTCCCGGCCCTGCTCGACAAGTTCACGTCGTCGCCACATGTGTACGCCACCATGTCGAATGGCCTGCATACCGAGGCGCTCGGTGTTGGTTTCCTCAACCGCTACCACGAGTTCCTCGAGCTCTACGTCGCACAGCGCACCCCACAGTTGAGCATCATGGCCGGGTTCATTCCATCAGTGCTCTACAAGACCGTGTTCAACGTGAGCGGGCTCGGCTTCGCCCCGCTCCGCTTCACCGGCAAGACGTATGAAGAAGCACTGGCGGCCTTCGAGTCCGAGCCTCCGGTGCGCATCCTGTTCGAGGAGGGCGCAGCCGACGGCCTGCCCGCCGGTGCACCCGCTCCTCGCTTCGAGGCGTCGTTCCCGTCGTGGCCGATCCCGAGCACCGAGCCGACGCCGATGCTGCTCACCGCGAAGGGGGGCGCCGCGGCGTACACATACGATCCCGATGCAACTGCCGACACGTACTACACCGGGTCGCTCGCCGAGATCTGGAACGCCGACGTGAAGTGGGACTGGAAGCCCGCCCCTCAGGGCGCTGTCGTGGCCTTCGAGGGACCGACACTGGGGGCCGATCAGGTGCTCGTCGGGCCCGCTTCGGCCGATCTCTGGATCTCCTCATCTGCCCCCGACACCGATCTCGAGGTGACGATCACCGAGGTCCGCCCCGACGGGCAGGAGGTCTACGTGCAGTCGGGCTGGCTGCGCGCCAGTCGTCGGGCACTCGACACCGCAGCCTCCACCGAACTGCGGCCGGTGCACACCCAGCTCCAGCGGGACGCTGCTCCACTAGTTACGGGGGAACCGACACTCGTGCGCGTGGAACTGTTCCCCTTCGCCCACGTGTTCCGCAAGGGCTCCCGTGTCCGGGTGCTCGTCGGCTCCCCCGGCGGCAACCGCGCACAATGGACGTTCCAGGGCCTCCCGGCCGGAGGCACGGTCACGGTGCTGACCGACAAGCAACACCCGTCGCGCATCGTGCTTCCCGTACTGAAGGGCGTCGAGGTCCCGGCAGGACTGGCGCCTTGCGGATCGCTGCGCGGCCAACCCTGTCGCGCCTACTTGCCGGCGTAGCCGGCAGCAGTGAAGGGTCAGCCGTAGCAGGCGCTTCGCTTCGGAATGGTTCGGCATGCGGCTGGCTGCGGGCAATTTCTTGCGCACAGCCGAATTGCCTTACCCTCTCACAAAACGGGATTGAGGGGCTCCGATGCACGGGATAAAGGCGGCAACTAAGCAGGCAACACGTCTGGCAGGCGCGATCGCCTTGCTGGCCGGAGTAGTGGTCGGTCTGCCGCCTGCTGCGAGCGCCACAACGGGACCGATCTGGGGCAAGGCCACGCTGGCGACCCTTGAGGACAGTGCCCCCGCCAGCGCAAACCTGTACGCACGGTGGGACTCCGTCTCCTGCCCAACTGCGAACAACTGCGTCGCCGTCGGGACGTACCTCGACACCAACTACAAGTACCAGGCGATCGCACAAGCCATGACCGACGGCGTCTGGGCCAAGAGTGAGGTCATCGAGTTCGAGGACGGCGTGCAGCAATCGCCGCCCGATCTCTATCTCATCTCGGTGTCCTGCACGACCGTCGGGAACTGCACCGCAGCCGGCCAGTTCAAGAACATCAATGGTCGGCGTGAAGCGTTCACGGTGACCTCGACGGACGGCGTCTGGGCCAAAGCCGTCCCGGTGGAGTTCGAGACCGGCGTTGCGAACTCGTCGCCAGCGGCAAACGCCAACGCGGTGTCCTGCGGATCGGCGGGTAACTGCACGGCAGTCGGAGCGTTCATGGATGCTAACGGGGACTTCCTCGCCTTCTCCCAGACCTCAACGGCCGGCGCTTGGGCCAAGGCCGTCCCGGCGGACTTCGAGGCCGGGGCTGTGTACGCAGCAGAGCCCGAGGCCGTGTTCGAGGCCGTGTCTTGTGCCTCGGCGGGCAACTGCACCGCCACCGGAGGGTTCGTCGACGTCAACGGGTACTCCCTGGGGTTCACGCAGACGATGACCAGCGGTGTCTGGGCCAAAGCCATCCCGGCGGAGTTCGAGACCGGCGTCCAGAACGCTGTACCGCAGAATCGCTACGGCTCCGTTTCGTGCGCGTCGGCAGGCAACTGCACGGTGCTCGGATCCTTCAAGGATGTGGCTGGAAACCAACAGGCGTTCACGCAGACGATGACCAGCGGTGTCTGGGCCAAAGCCATCCCGGCGGAGTTCGAGACCGGCGTCCAGAACGCAGCACCCAACGCAAGCTTGAGCGGGGTGTCGTGCGTGTCGGCAGGCAACTGCACTGCGGTCGGGTCGTTCCTCGACGCCAACGGCAACAGGCAGGCGTTCACACAGACGTCGACCAGCGGCGTCTGGGCCAAAGCCGTCCCGGTAGCGTTCGAGGCTGGCGTCCAGAACGCCACACCCGATGACGGGCTCGGCACTGTGTCGTGCGCGTCGCCAGGCAACTGCACTGCAGTCGGGCAGTTCAAGGACGTCAACGGTGGATATCAGTCGTTCGCCCTCACGTCGACCAGCGGCGTCTGGGCCAAGGCCGTCCCGACGGAGTTCGAGATCGGCGTCCAGAACGCCACACCGAGTGCCTCGTTGCTCTCAATCTCCTGCCCGTCGACGGACAGCTGCGTTGCGGGTGGCATGTTCACTGACGTCAACGGGTATTCGCAGGCGTTCACCCAGACCCTGTCGGCGAGCGACGCTCCGCCGTCGCCGCCGTCCGTTTCCTCGGTGTCGCCATCGAATGTTCCGCTTGCTGGCGGAACCGTCCTCTCCATCTCCGGAACCGGATTCGACACGGTCGGTGGCGCCACCGTTTCGGTCGGGAGTTCGTCGTGTGCAGTGACTAGCGCGACGGAGACATTGATCACCTGCCGGGTGCCATCCTCGGTATCGGGCGGCTTGCGGGACGTGACGGTGACCAACACGGGATCGACGCTGTCGGACACGCTCGCCAACGCTGTTCGGTACGTCGACGCTTCCGGATGGATCGTTGCCAAGTTCCCCCCGCCGTCGGCGGCAGGGACCACGCTGACCAAGGATCTTCAGAAAATCCTCGACAGTCGCGGCAACTGCAACCGCGACGTCGACAAGTTCTTCAGGGACCTCGACAAGTTCGTGGGGCAACGCCTGCTCACCAGAAGTGAAGCAAACGAGGCCGGAGCATTCTTCCTCGGGGAATGCACCCAGCAGACAAACCCAACGGCGCCGGTTGCCCCCATCCGTGGTCTGGGCGCACCGGTCGGGGCAAACCCGCCCTCGCCGACCTGTAGCGCTTCGGTGTCCAATTCGTCTTTCACCCTCAACGTGGTGTCACCGGAGGATCCGATCACACAGTTCACCTACGAGCGCTTAGGGTTCGACAGCGCCGGCTTCTGGGTGCGTGTTGACAGTGGCGCCTGGATGCCGGCAGTCGGGCTCGTACCGGCGAACGGCTCGGGTTCTGCAGTCGACTGGTCGAGCGAGTTCGTGCAGAGCCTCATTCACTTCGGCGGTGTTGAGACGTTCACCGCAGCACAGTCGTACCTGTTGGAAATTGCCTTCGGCACGGCAGGAACCCTCGACGTCTATGACGCGGACAAGGTGGAGTGCCAGATGTCGCTCTCGGTCTTCGTCGAAACACTCCCCGAAACCGGCACAAACACCGCCCTGCCGGTCGGAATCGCGATCGTGATGACGATGGCCGGCGGTGCGCTGGTTCTCGTTGGCAGACGTCGCCTCACAGCCTGAGCTGTTACCGGCCGGCTGATCATTACTGGTCAGCCGGTCGGGGCTAGCCGACCGAGCCTTCCATCTGCAGCTCGATGAGGCGGCTCCACTCCACGGCGTACTCCATCGGCAGTGTGCGGGTGACCGGCTCGATGAACCCGTTGACCACCATCGACATCGCCTGCTCCTGGGAGAGCCCACGGCTCATCAGGTAGAACAGCTGCTCGTCGGCGATCTTGGACACCGTTGCCTCGTGGCCGATCTGTGCGTCCTTCTCGCCCACTTCCATGTACGGGAACGTGCGTGAGGTGGAGTCCTCGTCGAGGATGAGTGCGTCGCACTGCACATGGCTCTTGCAGCCGTACGCGCCTTCCTCGACACGGACCAAGCCGCGGTAGGTGGTGATCCCACCGTCCTTGCTGATCGACTTCGACACGATCTTCGACGTGGTCTCCGGCGCTGCGTGCACCATCTTGGCCCCTGCGTCCTGGTGCTGGCCCTCGCCGGCGTAGGCCACAGAGAGCACCTCTCCGGTTGCCTTCGGTCCGACGAGGTACACGCTCGGGTACTTCATCGTGAGCTTGGAGCCGATGTTGCCGTCGATCCACTCCATGTGGCCCTCGGCCTCGACGCGTGCGCGCTTGGTGACGAGGTTGTAGACGTTCGACGACCAGTTCTGGATGGTGGTGTAGGTGACGCGAGCGGAAGGCTTCACGATGATCTCCACGACGGCGGAGTGCAGCGCCTCCTTCGCGTAGACAGGCGCCGAGCAGCCTTCGATGTAGTGCACCTTCGAGCCCTCGTCGGCGATGATGAGTGTGCGCTCGAACTGGCCGGCACTCTCGGAGTTGATGCGGAAGTACGCCTGAAGCGGCATCTCGCACTCGACACCCGGCGGAACGTATACGAACGAGCCACCGCTCCACACCGCCGAGTTCAGCGCCGAGAACTTGTTGTCGGCCGGGGGGATGATGGAGCCGAAGTGCTGCTTGACCAGGTCCGGGTACTCGCGCAGCGCGGTGTCCATGTCGCAGAACAGGATCCCCTGGGAAGCGAGCTCGTCACGGTTCTTGTGGTAGACGACCTCGGAGTCGTACTGGCTGGTGACACCGGCGAGGTACTTGCGCTCCGCCTCCGGGATGCCGAGCTTCTCGTACGTCTGCTTGATCTTCTCGGGCAGGTCTTCCCACGCGTCCACCACGCCGCCCTCGGTCGGCTTGATGTAGTAGTAGATGTCGTCGAAGTTGATGTCGGGCATGTTGATCGCGAACCACTCGGCCATCGGCTTCTTCTCGAACACGTTGAAGCTGCGCTCGCGGAACTTGCGCATCCACTCGGGCTCGCCCTTCCAACGCGACATCTGGTTGACGACGTCGGAACTAATGCCCTTCGCCGGCCGGAATACGTACTCTTCACCGTCGTTCCAGCCGAGGCTGTACTTGCTCAGGTCGAGATCAATTGCGGTCATCGTGAGACTCCTCGGAGAGGTGCATCCCGAGTGGGGAACCCGGGATTTCCACTACGGCCATAGTAACAATTCCTTGGGCAAAAACCCCGAGCCGAACCGCCGGTTCAGCGCATCTCGATGAAGATGCACTCCCCGGGGCACTCCTCTGCGGCGTTGACCACCTGCTGGTACAGCCGTTCGGGGACGAAGGCGAGGCTGCCCGAGCCGCCCGGGTCGTTGAGGATCTGATCGGCCTCTTTCACGTAGGCGATCCCGTCCTCGAGCAGGGCGAACACATCCGGGGCGTGGTCCTCGCACAGACCGTCTCCCGTGCACAGGTCCTGATCGATCCACACCCTCATCGCGGCCCGCCGTGAGTAACCATGGTGACCCGCAGGGTACAAGGCGCCTGCCGTTAGCGTGCCCGGCGTGCAACCCCCCGTCGCCGAACGCCGTGCCCACACCTGGCAACGCCCCACCGGGCCAACCGAGGACCCGTATGCCTGGCTGAGCAACCCGGAGGACCCGGCGACCCTTGGCTACCTCCACACCGAAAACATGTATTGCGAGGAGTGGTTCGGCCCCCACGCTGCGCTCAAAGAGACGTTGTTCGGCGAGATCCGGTCACGGATCCAGGAAACCGACCAGTCCGTCCCGGTGCGCAAGGGACCGTGGTGGTACGTCGGGCGCACGATCGAGGGGCAGTCCTACGGGGTTCACTGCCGCGGCAACTCGCTGGAGACGGCGGGCGACTCGGTCCTGCTCGACGAGAACCGTGAGGCAGAGGGGTCCGACTATTTC
>Ga0114966_10004263_pt1 | contig 12318 bp, 8 predicted proteins | sample M_130207_XF_Meta_FD_87029 | JGI IMG/M metagenome (GOLD analysis project Ga0114966, IMG submission 87029) | Freshwater microbial communities from Lake Montjoie, Canada to study carbon cycling - M_130207_XF_MetaG | ecosystem: Environmental > Aquatic > Freshwater > Lake | place: Lake Montjoie...
AACCGCTTCATCAACAGCCGGTTTTTTCGGGGCGCCATTATTATGGTAATGGAATTTCTGATGCTCTCTTTGAAAAGGGGCTTTGTTTACCTAGTGGATCAAATTTGACAGATGAAAACCTGAAAAATGTTGTATCAAAAGTAAAGGAAATTTTATATGCGGTTTCATAACAAAATACCAGTACGTCCTGCACAGTTTGTGCTACTAGCAGACCAACTTATTATTATACTTGGGTTTCTTACTGCTTTATTGGCTCATTACCGCCTTATTCAAATAAGCGAAATTCCTGTTCACACATTTTTTTATCGAGGACTTATTCATATTTTTTTTGGAATAATAGCTTGGGCAGCATTTGGTATTAATAAAAAAGTAATCCGATTTTTTAATAGTAAGGATTATTTAAGCCTCATTTTAATATTGCTATTAATCCATATTTTAAGTGCTACTGCTGGTTGGGTGTTACCTAATAAATTTCAATTAAGGGGAGAAATTTTTGTATTTAGCTTTTTAGTCACATCTTTTTATATAATCACCAGCAGATTTATTATTAGTTATTTATATTTTCATTTCAAAAAATCCGTAAAATCACTCAATGCAAGAAAGCTGTTAATATATGGAGCAGGCAATCAGGGTTTATTTTTAAAAGAGGCTATAAAAAATAACTACTCTGAAGAGTATAAATTATGTGCTTTTATAGATGACGATAAGTTTAGAATAGGAAGATCCATTGAAGGATTAATGGTTTATGATACTAATAAAGATCTATATGAAGTGATTAGAAAGTATGAAATAACAGATATCATCCTTTCTACTAATAATATTAAGCCTGAGTATAAATCTTGGATGTTGGAACAAACACTGGGTTTCAATATCAGGGTGAAAGAGTTTGCAGGTGCCAATTCGGTATTTGAAAAATTTAATTTGGATAAGTTAGCTACCCTTGATATTAATGACTTGATGAATAGGGAGGCAATTCACTTATATGGCGATCATATTTCCCAAGAGTTAGAAGAAAAAACAATAATGGTTACCGGAGCTGCCGGATCTATAGGATGTGAAATAGTACGAAAGCTTGCAGCACATAAAGTATCAACTATTATTTGTGTTGACTTTTCTGAAAGTGCACTTTATGATCTAGAGCAGGAAATGTTACGTAAGTTTCCTGAATTAAATTTAGAGATTATTCTTGCAGATATTCGAAAAGAAGAAATTATGGACCTTCTTTTTAATAAGTATACACCATCCATAGTATATCATACTGCAGCTTATAAGCATGTTCCTCTTATGGAGAAATATCCATGGGAAGCAATTCATACAAATGTTTTTGGTACCTGGAATATTGCCAAAATGTCAATTCAATATAAGGTAGAAAAATTTGTTTTAATTTCTTCTGATAAGGCGGTTAATCCCACTAGTATTATGGGTGCTACAAAGCGTCTTGCCGAAATAATTATTCAGTCTCTTTCTTCAAGAAATTTTACTACATCTTTTGTTACCACAAGATTTGGGAACGTATTAGGTTCAAATGGTTCAGTAGTGCCTTTATTCAAAAAACAAATAGAAAATGGCGGTCCGGTTACCATTACTCATCCTGAAATAACCCGCTACTTTATGACCATTCCCGAAGCCTGCTTATTAGTATTAGAAGCATCGGTAATGGCTAAAGGAGGTGAGATTTTTGTATTTGATATGGGTAAAGCTGTTAAGATCCGCGATTTAGCTATAAATATGATTCGTCTTTCTGGTTTTATTCCTGAAGTTGATATTAAAATTGAGTATATTGGCTTACGCCCAGGTGAAAAATTATATGAAGACTTGTTTTCTGAAAAAGAAAAAATGAAGGAAACTTATCATGAAAAAATAATGATTAGTAACGAAAATAATCATAAGACATTATCAGCTGAGGATATTATTCTGAAATTAGAAAAATTGGAGCATAGTTATGAGCCAACTCTTTTTAGAAGATTGATTAAGGAGTTAGTACCTGAGTACATCTCTGAACATCTTGATGAAGAATCATTTATAATAAAAGAAGCTATTCTAGAGAATAATTCATAGCGGATAATTAATTTGCAACTTAAAATAGAAAATATGTCAATTCGTACATTATGCACTATCCTATTGATACTAGGGTTTAAAGGACTTTCAGCCCAAAATCCTCGATTATCCCAAGTATGGACAACCCCAATGAATGTTAACCCTGCCTTGAGTGGAAGGTTTGATGGTATGGGTCGCATGGGTAACCTTTATAGTTGGCAAACATCAAATCCAGAGTTTAAACCTGATTCCATAATAAAAATACCCCACTACAATTTTTATATTGATTTCAAATTTGGCAAATACCGCCATATTGGTGATGAGGAGCAATATGCTATTCGTAAAGATTCATCTAAGATGAAGGCTAATGTTGAGGCTAAGGATGAAACAGGTTTAGAAAGAAAGAATATTGGATATTGGAGTGGAGGTTTTAATTATTATCATTATGGTGATAATGTAAATCCATTAAAAGCAGATTTTTTCTCAGCTACAATAGCTCGTCATTTTTATGTAAAACATAACAGATACTACGGTTTTGGACTTCAAACTGTTTATGCGCACGGAAATCTTGATGAAAGAAGGGGTATTTCATATGATAAAGAAATATCAGGAGGTGGATTTCGTTATCCACATCCATACAATACCCCTAATAATTCTGTAAAAACTAATGATTATATAGATTTTAATTTAGGAGGCTATTATGGAATGGCAACAGAGCCTGTTAGTTTTGAATTGGGATTGGCTATGTACCATCTTTTTTATCCAAATAATTCAATCGTAGATAATGACAATGAAAGTAAACAACGCCATCGCGTAACAGCTCATTCATTATTAAGACTTCGCTTAAATGAAAATTGGGGCTTTATACAAAGAAATATCTATTGGGAAGAAGGGCTATATTATCGTAGTAGATCATATGGCGACAGTTTTCATATTGTAACTTTTTATTCAGGGGTAGAATTATACAAAACATCACCAAAAACAAATTATAATTTCAATTTTGGGTTGTATACCCGTTCTTTCCAAAGCATCATGCCATTTGTTAATTTAAACTTAGGCCCTGTTGTAAATCTTCGTTATTCTTATGAATTTCCTGTAAATCTTCGAAAATTTACTGCAAATACTGCTAAAAGAACGGAAATTATTCTTTTACTCACCTATAAAAAATATACACCCCCCGGTCTGCGTTTTTCAAGAAAAGTTAATTATTGGTAATAATATAAATATCCGTTACAAAATGCAAAAAAAAATACTTCTTATCGTAGCCATTGCTTCTTCATATATTGGTATGGGGCAAATAGCTGTACCTTTTCAAAACCTTGATAGCAATGTTAATAGCATCTATTCTGAGGTTCGTCCTACAGTTTCTGCTGATGGTAAAATATTATACTTTGTTGTAGAGGGACACCCTAAGAATACTAAGTCAAAAGTTAGTAATAAGGCTCAGGATATTTGGTTCAGTGAAAAAGGAGCTGATGGTAAGTGGGGCCAGGCCAAACAAGCGCCGTCCTCTTTAAATAATCAAAAAAGTAATGCTGTTTTTTGGGTTTCTCCTGATGGTAACAGATTATTAATACGAGGAGCTTATGACAGCGGGAAGTATGTAGGTCGCGGTATTTCAATGACCAATAAAGTTGATACAGGTTGGGCGCCTGCTCAAAAACTTAACATCCAAAATTATGGGAAAATGTCGCAGGATGCTTACTCTGGTGCTACCATGTCTAACGATGGAAAGACTCTATTACTTTATTTGTCTGAGGAAAAGAATAGTTATACAAATGATCTATATGTAAGTTTTCTCACAGAGAATAATGATTGGACCCAGCCAAAGAGTTTAGGTGCCGATATTAATTCGGAAGATTATAATGAAATAACTCCTTTTCTAGCGGCAGACGGAATTACTTTGTATTATTCAAGCGATCGTCCTGGCGGTAAAGGAAGTCAAGATATTTGGATGTCGAAACGTATAGATGATTCATGGACTAGATGGAGTGAACCGATGAATGTGCAAAGTGTAAATACAAGTAAATGGGATGCTTATTTTGCAATTGATGCAAATGGAGAGAATGCTTATATAGCAACATCACAGAATTCTATTGGCGGTACAGATATTGCTTCTGTTCCTTTAGAAGAAAAAGAAAGGCCAAAGCCTGTTGTATTGGTATATGGTAAAATTTTCAATGCCGATACCAAACAGCCTATGAGTGCAAAACTTTATTATGATCTTGTTCCTGGAGAAGAAAATGAGGGTAATGCAATATCTAGCCCTGAAGATGGGAGCTATAAAATTGTATTAGCTTATGGCAAAATGCACCAAATTCGTGCCTCAGAAGATAATTTTTTCCCAATGCTAGATACAGTTGATTTTACATCAGTTGGTAGTTATAAGGAAGTCCATCGCGATATATACCTTAATCCTGCTGATAGGTATGCTAGTAAAAATGAGGAGCGTATAAATATTGACAGTATTGAAATAGATATTGATGATAATGCAAATGGATTAAAGGAGGATAGTAATACAAAAGTTATAGATAGTGATGGCAATACAAAAGAAGTTGCTACAAATGAAGATAAAAATGTTGCAGATGTTGCAGGAAATCAAAAAGGGGCAGATTTAAATGGCAAAACTAAAAAGGTTAAATTAGGAGCAGAAATTGTAAGCAGTAAGGGAAATAAAATTATCCTTAAAGAGGGTGCTATTGTGAGTATGGATAATATTTTATTTGACTTTAATAAGGCAATACTAAGAGCAGAATCTTATAAGCAATTAGATAAGGCGGCTAAGATTTTAAAAGCCTATCCTAATATGGCAATTGAATTATCGGCCCATACTGATAATGTTGGTGGCTATAATTACAATATTAAGCTATCTGAAGAAAGAGCATATTCGGCAAGAGAGTACCTGCTTTCAAAAGGAATTGAAGGTGCTAGGATCCAGCCAAAAGGGTATGGTGAGGTGAAACCTATTGCAACTAATAATAATGAAGCTGGGCGTCAACAAAACAGACGCGTTGAATTCAGGATCTTAAAGAATTAGTATTTTCTATAAAATTATCAAAGGGCAATCAGGTTTCTGGTTGCCCTTTTTTATTATTCATTGCTGAATAAAGTGGTAGTTAATATTCTTTTCCCTGATTTTTTGAGTCCTGGGCTAAAGCCTGCTTAATAATTACAGCCTTATGTATTCCAATTGTAAGTGAAAGCTCCTCTTGTGATAGCTCTTTTATTTTTTTTACAGATTTGTATTTACTTAATAAGAGATCGGCGGTTTGGCGACCTATACCTTTAATAATTTCAAGCTCATTTTTAATAGCGGCTTTTGATCTCTTAGATCGATGAAACTGAACACCAAATCTATGCACCTCATCTCTTACTCTTCTTATCAATTTAAGGCTCTCGCTATTCCATGGAAGTTTTATTGACTCTGTATCGCCAGGAAAAAAGAGTTCTTCCTGATTTTTTGCTAGACCTATCACGGTCATTTTGTTTTCAATACCTAATTGCCTGATACTTTCTAAGGCCGCATTCAATTGGCCCTTTCCACCATCAATTATTACTAATTGAGGTAAGGTTAAGCTCTCTGTTAATAGGCGCTTGTATCGGCGCAATACCACTTCCTGCATGGATGCAAAATCATTGATTCCTACAACGGTCTTAATATTATATCTCCGGTATTCTTTTTTATTAGGCTCTCCTTCTTTGAAACATACCATGGCTGCTACAGGATGGCTTCCCTGAAAATTAGAGTTGTCGAAACACTCAATATGCAATGGAAGGGTAGGCAGATGTAAATCAATTTGAAGCTGCTTAAGTATTTCCTTTTTTTCATCATCAGACTTATCTTCTAGTTTTAGCAACTTCTTTGCATGAAGTTCTGCTCTGAAAAAGTTTACATTTTTTTCAGAAAGCTCAAGTAATTTTTTCTTGTCACCTGCTTTTGGAACAGTCACCAATACGTCTATTTCTGGATAGATAATAGGAAATGGAAGGATAATTTCCTTAGCTCCGCTGTTAAATGTCTGTCTCATACGGGCAATAGCAAAGACAAGTACTTCTTCTTTTGTCTCCTCAAGTTTCTTTTCAAGCGTAATCGTTTTTGTTTGTACGATACTACCTTCATTTATAGCAAGATAATTTACGTATGCTGTATCGCCTTCTTCTAAAATAGAGAATACATCAATTGTTCCAGTTTTATTATTTACTACAAGAGATTTTGCTTTGTATTCATGAATGTATTCTATTCGGCTTTGTACTACTCTGGCCTTTTCAAATTCCATATTTTCCGAATAGGCTTTCATTTGTTTTTTTAATTCTTGCTCAACAGGATTTAGGTTTCCTTTGAGTAAACTAATAATACTCTCAATACCTGTTTTATAATCTTCTTTGGATTGCAAACCTTCACAGGGCCCTTTGCATTTTCCAAGATGGTATTCAAGACAAACCTTAAATTTTTTGCGATTGATATTAGTATCACTCAAATTAAGTTTGCATGTGCGTAAGGGAATACTTTCTTTTATTAAGTCTAGGAGGTCTCTCACTTTAACAACTGAAGTATAAGGGCCAAAATAGGTTGATTTGTCATCAATTTTTTTTCTGGTAAAGAATACTCTTGGGAATGGTTCATTCTTTATAACTATATAAGGATATGTTTTATCATCTTTTAAATTTATATTAAAAGTAGGCTGGTATTCTTTGATAAGTGAATTTTCTAGTAGTAGGGCGTCGTGCTCATTATCTACAATCGTAAACTCTATATGATCAATTCTATAAACAAGTTCTGCAGTCTTTCGATTAACTACTGTTTTATTGAAATAGCTCGAGACTCTTTTTCTAAGATTATTTGCCTTGCCTACATAAATAATTTCATTAGCGGAATTAAAATATTTATATATACCCGGGTTAGTTGGGATGGTGGGGAGAATAGTAGAAAATTGATCGGATGTCATTTTTTAAAAATCCCAGGTGATTAGGGTCTCTTTCAATACTTTTTGATTTCCGTCCTTATCATTTCCTATGGTTACTACTTTACACCATTTATTAGATTGCCAGGTTAACTGCCTTGTAATAGCATGTTCTTCTTTTACAATATATATCCTACGAACAATATTTTTCTTTGGATCAATATATACGTCCCAATGCCTCAAGGAAATAGAATCGGGTAGTATTCCTTTTGGTTCGTAAGTAAAAGTATAGGCGTCAACTGTTTGATCTAGAAATCGGGCTTCACTAAAAAAGGGGATAAGATTAGAGGTATCTATTTCAGGATGCAGAAAGTCCACCATTTCTTTTTCAAGATCTTCAACTTTAATCCATACGGAATCTGCTCCAGTTATTTTGATAGGATTGATACCAGAGGTTCGTATTTCGTTTATCTGCCCTCTTATATAATTAGTTACAGGAAAATAATCCTTTTCTATAACAGGCGCTATTGTGTTTTGAACTTCAGCTACTTGCTTTGGCTTTGGGCTTTGGCATGCTATAAGCACCGAAAAAATTATTAAAATGAAGTATGATTTCATTTGGCAAAATTATGACCAAAGTACGAAAGGTCAAAAGATGATTAGTGTCCTTAGGATATTTATTTTTATAATTGCTTAAAATCTGGAGCTGATACCTAATTTAATTCCAATATTATAAAGCCTTTCATTATAGGTAAACTGGTTTTTGTAAGTAGATAACATTTGATACCTAAATTGAGGTCCAGCATTAAGTGTTATCCCTAGTTTAGTCTTGTATGTAATAAATGTTTCAATTCCTCCATTTACATTCCAATTTCTAACAATGGATGGGTCGGGTAAATATTTTCTTATTTCCGAAGCTTGAAAAAAAGCATTCCCTGGTACAATAAAGGTAGGCTGAAGGGTAGCTCCTGCAAACCATTGAAAATCTCCCGATCCTGCAATCACAAGGTCAGCTCCTACAGGGATGGATACCTGGTATCTTTCATTATTAAAATCATTCAGTTTGCCATCAAAATCACTCAAATTATTTGCATTAGTTATTTCAAAAAGTGAAGATTGGTTTTGCTGTTCATTTATGATCTGCATGCTGCCTTCTGAATAATCTGATACGGTTGTATTCGTTTTATAATTCGAGTAATTAAGTTGCAAGCCAGCTTTTATTCTCATTGATTTAGAGAAATTAAATAGAATATTTCCTCCTGCCTCAATATTAAAGGAGGGAATTAGAGATGTTAAGGCTCCATCCTTAGAGTTAATAGAGGAAGAGTTTATTAGTCTTTCTGAGTAATTAGTATTTTTATTTTGTTCACGAAATCCTACGGAAGGTGTTGCATAAATCTGGTATTCAAAACGACTTTCTTCTGTCACTGATTTTTTAATATTGTTCAAAACATTTTCTTCTGCATCTCTTTTTACATTTTTATTTGCAACATCGATAAAATTACTAGTTAATATAAAAGTATTATTGATAGGGATAGAATGGTAGTTTTCGGATAGCACCATTATATTTTTACCAATATTTTTATTTATTTCTTCTGCTTTTTCTTGCTCCGTTTTTTTATTATCTGCAATTAGTAAGATACTTTTCGTTGCTGAATTATTATAAAGTGAATTTTGTTTTTTCAAGAGAGCTGCCGATGTGTTATTAGATAGAGTAAAGGCTTTGCTATTTGCTGCTGTAGTTGTATAGATAGACTTATTATAATCTGAAAAAGTATAGGATTTCTGTTGCTTATAACTTGTGTTATTAGCAGGATTAATATTATTATAAGGTATTCCGGCAAAAAGTAGTGATGTAACAATAATTAGCCAAGAAAGTGCAGAGGGCCATTTCTTACCAGGGTACATATCATTATAAATGCTATGCCATACTCTTTGGGAAGGATACAGTCTGAAATTATCAGCCGCTTCCTGTAGCATCTGCTCTAATTCATCTCTATATGTAATTTTATCAAATTGCACTTAAATCAAAATTTTTATCTGTTTACAACAGCTTGTTTTTTTTCTGGCTTAGTAATGATATTCTTTTTTATTAAAATTTGTTCCAGTAAAGATTTTGCTCTAGTGTACTGACTGCGACTAGTGCTTTCCTCAATCTCTAGCATTAAAGCAATCTCTTTGTGAGAATATCCTTCTATTGCATAAAGATTCAATACTGTTCTATATCCAAGTGGTAAAATTCGAATACATTCCACTATTTGTTTTGCTTGCATGATAGAAGGTATCATGTCTTCTCTTATTAATATATGTTGGGCATGCATGATATCAACACAATCAGAAAACTTCTTATTTTTTTTCAAAATATTAATACAGGTATGTACAATAATTCTGCGTATCCATCCTTCAAGGGCACCCTCATTTCTAAATTGATACAGTTGCTTGAAAACTTTTAAAAATCCTTCCTGCAGCATATCCTCAGCGTCTTCCCTATTACGGGCAAAACGATAACATACTCCCAGCATCTTTGGGCTGTATCTGTTATATAAGGCCTCCTGTGCAGCAGCATTGTTTTGAATACTTCCCGCCAGCAATTGCTCATCGGTCATATATTCCTTATTTTAATTAAATATAGTCCTGTAGGACTTTTGGGAGGATGAAACTCCTCAAATATACCTAATTTCAACAGTATCTATTTTTACAGTTTTCCACGAATAGTGAGCACAATATTCCTTCCAGGCGCACTTAAACCAGAAGCAAAAACACGATAAAATTTATTGAAAATATTTTCAACAGCCAGTTCAACCATTAAATTATTATTGATAGTCATCGAGTTGCGAATATTCAGCGTTAGCCAAGAGGGCGAATAACCTCTTATTGGATCTGCACTATATAATTGATTGTCTTCTCCTCTGAGGTTATAATTAGTGGAATCTTTCTTGCCATTGAAAAGGGCAAAGACCTCCAACAAATTCTTTTTTGTTTTGTAGGTTAGGCTGATTTTTCCAAAAATTGGCGGGATATGATCTAGTGGATAATCGTTGGGTATTTCCTGAATTCGCCCATAAGTATAATTTAGTGTTGCATTATAAGTAAAATGTTGGTTTATATCTCCTGCAATTTGAATATTCGCACCTAATAATTGAGCTTTCATCTTATTGACGGTGGTAAAAATATCGCTTGGCGATCCGTCGTAAATAATGTTAGACTGGCCATTAATAGTACTAGCATCAGTTGTAAGAATATTGTTATAATCTGTATACCACAAAGTGGTACTTACCATCATATAGTCCTTTATTTTTTTACCAATACTGAATTCAATATTATAAGTTCGTTCGGACTTAAGATTAGGGTTAGGCACTATGAGTTTTCCGGGAGCACTTTCAAAAACTTTTGTCAGGTCATCCACGTTGGGTGAACGATAACCACTAGATGTAAGTAAAGAAAGTTTCCATTCTTTTCCTGGTAAAAATACAATGCCTAGATTGCCAGTAACTGCTGTATTATTTTGTTTAATATTTTTAAATGGGAAAGGAAAGAATGTGGTGTCATTGAATTTAGAAAATAATTGGTTGTTAGATAATCTAGACCCTGCTTGAACTATCCATTTTGCGGATAATTTTTGTAATAAAGTAGTATAAAGTGCATAAGATTCTGTGTGGCTTCCTCCATCAGGGTATCTTGTATCAAGTTTTGAAATGTTGCCTGTTGAAATATTTTTTCCAAATGCAGATGAATTTACTTTGTTGGAAGTTATTTCAATGCCATAAGTAAACTCACTATGTTTTATTTTTTTAAAAAAATCTGCATTCAAGCTGCCTACTTTTACTTTTTCGGTTCTATTTTTTAATAAAGTAGAGCCAAAGTTTCTATTGTGTCGGCTTTCTTCAATATCTTGATAAGCTAAGCTAATGTTAGATTGGTCGTACCAGTTTGATGAGGGAAGCTGTGTGTTCCATGCAGCAAGGAAGCGGCTTTGGGGCCCGTAATACCATTGTGCATTATTGAATATTCCTGAACTATTAATTTCAGAAAGTCTATCATATCTTGGAACATTGCTTGAGGTCGAGTACTGGAAATTGAAATTGTGAATCATACGTCCGGATAGAATCTTAATTTTTTGCACTAGGTCATACTGGTTATAGGCAGTAGGAGTTTGAACATCAGTATTAGGATTTGCTGCCATCACATCTGCTCCATTTAGGGTTGTGGAATAGTAGGGAACAAGTCCCCAATTAGGAAAATCAGCATATTTTTTTCTTCCCTGTCTTAGGTCGCCAAATTTAGAAATAGAAATACTTGTAAAAGATCCTATTTTGTCTGATCCAATATTCATATCAGCATGGCCGTGCCATTCATCATATGCTGAGGCGTAACGAAAAGCGGCTGTACTCGATTTGATAATCTTTCCCCTTTTTTCGGCAAGCTTTACTTCTTTTGTATAAAAACTTATTACTCCTCCTAAGGCATCGCTGCCATACATTACAGAAGATGGTCCCATAAGAATCTCTGTTTTTTCTAATGCTTCATTATCGATTGTAATTACATTTTGAAGATGCCCTCCTCTGTAAATAGCATTATTCATACGAATTCCATCTACTACTATCAATACCTTGTTTGCCTCAAAGCCTCTGATAATAGGGCTTCCTCCGCCAAGTTGACTTTTTTGAACTAGTACTTGTCCGGATTGCGTCAACAACTCTGCCGAGGTGGGCTGATTATATTGTTCAATATTTTTTTGAGATAGTATTACAACTTGTTGCGCAATGTATTTTTTATTTTCTTTAAAACGTGTAGCCGATATGGTAACATCTTGCAGGTTCAGATTTTTATTACTTGAATCGGGTATACTAATATCTTTTATCTGGGCCTTTGAATAATATGTAATGAAGATAAATGGCAAAGCCATTAATATTTTTCTCATAAATAATTTTTGAAAAAGATGCGATAAAGCAGGCTGATAGACCTTTTCTAATAATAGAGTTCCTTAAGAACGGGGAGGAGGTGCTTCAATTTGAACAGCTGAGTTTGAAATTGGTTCTTGGTAGGAGAAGTATATTTTATTATTGGAGTCAATCAAAAGTAACTTTGTTGTTTCGCTTTCAGAATAAATGAGCGGAAAAAGTAATAGATATTTTATAGGCAATGACCCTTCTTTTTCTTTTTGGGTTTCTTCTATTAATAATTCGTTTAGTGATTTTTCTTTTTCATCAAAAATTCCTGAAAGGGTAAGACTATCTCCTTTTGATTCTATTGATTTTATATCAAAGGGATTTCCGTTAATCATAACTTCTTTCTTATCTCTAAGCCAAATAGCAGAATTTTTATGGATACAGATTTTTTTGGTTGGAGCCGATTCAAGCATTTCCTCCATCTCTTCATA
>Ga0114966_10004266_pt1 | contig 12313 bp, 12 predicted proteins | sample M_130207_XF_Meta_FD_87029 | JGI IMG/M metagenome (GOLD analysis project Ga0114966, IMG submission 87029) | Freshwater microbial communities from Lake Montjoie, Canada to study carbon cycling - M_130207_XF_MetaG | ecosystem: Environmental > Aquatic > Freshwater > Lake | place: Lake Montjoie...
CGCGATGCGCGAAAAAATTCCCGTCGTTTACGTCGTGTTCAACGACCAGGGCCTCGGCAACGAGCGCGCGTTCCAGAACGAGCATTACGGCGGGCGCTTTTACGCGGTGGATTACAACAATCCCGACTTCGGCGCATTGGCAAAAGTGTTCGGCGCGCACGGCGAGCATGTCACGCGCCCGGGCGACCTCGAGGGCGCAATTCAGCGCGCGTTCGCCAGCGGCAAGCCGGCCATCGTCGACGTCATGATCGACCAGCACACGCTGGCGCCGGTGGTGTTCAAGCAGTAAGAAACGCGCCGCGGGCCAGTACCCTGTCCGCCGGGCGCGCTGCCCGGCAGGAAAGCATGCACATGTCGATTCATTCTTTGTCCGGCGCGCGCCTGGTCGCGGTGGTCTGCGCGGCCCAGGTGCTGGTGCAGATCGGCGCATTCTTCTGGCCGGCGCTGCTGCCGGGCATGATTCCGTTGTGGGGACTGACCAACAGCGAGGCCGGCTGGATCACCGCGATTTTTTACGGCGCCTACCTGCTCGCGGTGCCTATTCTGGTGACGCTCACCGACCGCATCGACGCCAAGCTGGTTTACCTGTTTGGTGTCGGCTGCACGGTCATCGGCCATTTGCTGTTCGGCCTCTACGCAGACGGCTTCTGGCCGGCGATGATCACCCGCGCATTGACGGGCATCGGCTGGGCCGGCACCTACATGACCGGATTGAAGCTGCTCGCCGACCAGGTCGACGCCAAGCTCATGTCGCGCGCGGTGACCGGGCACGCCGCGAGCATAGGCGTGTCGGGCGCGCTGTCCTTCTCGTGCGCCGATCTGCTCGCGCACTATTACGGTTGGCAGTCTGCATTCCTGGTCGCGGCAGCAGGTGCGGCCGCGGCGTGGCTGGTGGTGGCGCTGGCGGTGCCGCGCCGGAAAACTCCGCTGGCTAAACCCGTCGATGGTGCTGCGCTGTTCGATTTTCGACCGGTTCTGCGCAATCGTTCGGCGATGGCTTATGCGCTTGCGTACTGCGTGCATACGCTCGAGATGAGCGCGCTGCGCGGCTGGGCAGTGGCATTCCTTGCGTTCGTTGCAATCGGTGCCGGCGGCACGCCGCTGTCGCCTGCAATGGTCGTCACCGGGCTCGGTCTCATCGGCGCGGTCGCCAGCGTCATCGGCAACGAAGCGGCGATACGTCTGGGCCGGCGCAAGCTCATTTGTTTTGCCATGCTCGCGTCCATCGTGGTCGGCGGCAGCCTGGGATTTCTCGGCACTGCGTCGTATCCGGTTGCCGTCGCGTTGCTGTTGATCTACGGGTTTGTCGTCTGGCTCGACTCGTCGTCGCTGACGGCGGGCGCGGCAGGCACTGCCGAGCCCGCGCGCCGCGGCGCCACGCTGGCGGTGCACTCGATGCTTGGTTATGCCGGCGGATTCGTCGGTCCGCTCATGATCGGCTGGATACTCGACCTGGCCGGCGGCATGTCGCGTTTGGCGTGGGGCGCTGCGTTTCTCGCGGTGGCCGCGCTGGTGCTGCTGGAGCTGGTGGTGTTCTGGCTGATGCGTCCGCGCGAACTGGCGGGCGATCGGGGCGCGGGTTGAACTGCTATGGTACGCGGGTTGCGCTCCACGTATGCGTGGTGCGGCCCTTCGCGCTACCTTCCATCCTGTCGCCGGTGATGCGTCCTTCGTAAGCGACGCCGTTCAGCGTAAAGCGGATTTCATTGCCGTTCAGGCGGCCGTCTTCGAGGCGCACCGCAATGCCGCTGGTCTCGTATGTACCGAACACCAGTTGCATGTCCTGCTCCAGCGTCAATTCCGCGTCGGGCAGGCGCCACGCGCCGGCGACTTCGGCCGGCACCACGTAGAGCGTCGCAATGCACCAGCTCAAGCAGGGCGCGGTGCGGTCGGTTGCTTCCGGATACCAGCCGGCAATGTCGTAGGTATTCGAGACGATTCTGGTCCCCGGTTTTAATGCGCGGAATTTGGCGGCGAGTTTGCGCAGGTTGTCGGGGATCAGGAACAGGATCATGATGGTTGCCTGCGAAATGTCGGCTTCGAACATGTCGTTCTGCACGAACGATGTTTTGTCGGCAACGCCCGCGGCCGCGGCGTTGCGCCGTGACACTTCGACGAGTCCCGGGTCGTATTCAACGCCGAGCGCGCGAGCGCCGCGTTTTGCCGCGGCGATGACATTGCGGCCGTCGCCCGAGCCCAGGTCTATGACGTAGTCCTGCGGCGTCACGCGCGCCAGGTCGAGCATTTTCTCGACCATGTCGCGCGGCGACGGGATCCACACGACATCCTTGCCCGGTTGTCCCTCGAATGGAGCAGCGGGTTGGGCCTCGACGGCACCGGCCAGCAACAGGCAAAGTGAAATGACGCACGCGCGGTAACAGTGGTTCACGGCAAACTCCGGGGAAGGGCACAATCGTTTATCATTATGACTGGTGAAGGCGTTGTGGAAAACAGCCGCCGCACCCCGGAGTTTGCCGCTCTCGCCAGCGCAGAGCCATCGTTGACGCACCCCAAGGGATATCGCACATGAGCAAAAAAGACCTGAACGCATACAATATTTTCGATCTGCGCGATATCGCGCTGAAACGCGTGCCCAAGGGGCTCTTTGAATTCATGGACCGCGGCACCGAAGACGAAGTGTCGCTGAAGAACAACCGCGCCGTATTCGACCGCCTGCGCTTCAAGACGCGCACCCTCGTTGACGTATCCAAGCGCAACCAGGACACCACGATCTTCGGCGTCAAGCACAAGATGCCACTGGTGATTGCGCCCACCGGCACCGCGGGACTGATGTGGTTCGAGGGTGAGCTCGCGCTGGCGCGCGCGGCGCGCGCGGCGGGCATTCCGTTCACGCTCGCCACCGGCTCGATGACGGCCATGGAAAGAGTCGCCGATGAAGCCGGCGGTGAACTCTGGTTCCAGCTTTACATGTGGCCCGACCGCTCGCTGTCGCATGAACTGGTCAACCGTGCCAAGGCCGCCGGCTACAAGGCGCTGGTGGTGACGGTGGACGGCGTATCGGCCGGCAACCGCGAATACAACATCCGCAATGGTTTCACCATCCCGTTTTCGTTTTCGGCGCGCAACGTGTTCGACATGGTCACGCATCCGCGCTGGCTCATCGGCACCATGATGCGTTATCTCGTCACCAGCGGCATGCCGATGTATGCAAACTACCCGGCGGCGGCGAAAGCCAAGATGACCAGGGGGCCGGTGGGGCGCTCCAGCCTGCGCACCGATTCGATCAGCTGGGCCGATCTCGATGCGCTGCGCAAGATCTGGCCGCATAAACTGATCGTGAAAGGCGTGCTCGATCCGCAGGACGCCGCGATGGCAGTCGACCATGGCGCCGACGGCATCGACGTGTCCAATCACGGCGGGCGCAATCTCGACGGCATCGTGTCACCGATCGAAGTGCTGCCGGAAATCGTCGATGCGGTGGGCAAGCGCGCGACCATCTTCATGGACAGCGGCATACGGCGCGGCAGCGACGTGGTCAAAGCGCTGGCGTTGGGCGCCAATGCGGTGATGGTCGGCCGCTCGACGCTCTATGGCGTTGCCGCCGGCGGCGAAGCAGGCGCCGCGCGCGCGCTCGAAATCTATCGCGACGAAATCAGCCGCAACATGGCGTTGCTGGGCTGCTCGACCATTCCCGAACTCGGGCCGCATTGCCTGCAGTTCGTCGATGCGCAATTGCGTCCGCCGTCGCTGGCGCGTCCGGCGCTGCGGACGGCCGATACCAAAGCAGTAGCAGAGGGCTGAGCGTTTCGTGGCCGCCGGCGGGCGGGACAGTGCCTGTCCCGTCCGCCGCGGAGTTCGCCGCGCCCCACGCGGCTATGTTCGTTATGCCGGCGATTGAGCCGCCCGGCATACTCATTCATAACAGGGAGTCCACATGGGCAATCAACTCGAGACGCTTGAGCAGGTCAAGGCCGCCGTCCTCGACATGGCGATCAGGTTCGGCCCCAGGGTGCTGGTCGCGATCCTGATCCTCATCGTCGGCTATATCGTTTCGCGCTGGGCGGGCAGCATGCTGGGGCGCATGCTCAAACGCTTCAGGCTCGAACCGCCGGTGCGTTCGCTGCTGGTGCGTTGCGGCCGCCTCATCGTCCTCGGATTGTTCGCGATCATGGCGCTGCAGAACCTTGGCGTCGAACTGCTGCCTCTGATCGCCGGCCTCGGCGTTGCGGGCGCCGGCATCGCTCTCGCCATGCAGGGCATCCTCGGCAACCTGGCGGCCGGCCTGACCATCATATTCACCGAGCCTTTTCAAGTCGGCGACTACATCTCGATTGCCAAGGAAGAAGGCGAAGTCCTCGATATCAGCCTGTCCAATACGACGTTGGGGCATGCCGACCGCTCCAAGGTGGTGATACCGAACCGCAAAATCGTCGGCGAGATCCTGCACAACTACGGCCGTATCCGGCAGCTCAATGTGGCGGTGGGCGTTTCCTACGGCACCGACATGAATATCGCCCTCGGCGCGATCGATGAAGTCCTGCGCGCGAATCCACACGTGCTGCAGGACCCGGCGCCGGGCATTGCCATTACGCGGCTCGCCGACTCCAGCGTCGTCATCAGCGTCAATCCGTGGGTCAAGGTGCCCGATTACATCGCGGCCGTCGGTGAGGTCAACAAGGCGATCCTGGAGACGTTCCGTGCGCGCAGCGTCGTCATCCCGTTTCCGCAGCGCGAAGTGCGGATGGTGGAGAGCAAGGGCTGAAATCAGCGTAACGTCAGCATGAACCTCAAGCAACTGAAAGCGCTGTGCGAAGTCGTCGACCGCGGCTACACGATTTCCGGCGCCGCGCATTCGCTCTACCGGACGCAGCCGAGCATTACGCGGCAGATCCAGGAACTCGAAAAAGAACTCGGCATCGAGCTGTTCGTACGCAAGCGCAACAAGATACTCGACATGACGTCGCAGGGGCGGGAAGTTGTCGCCATCGCGCGGCGCATGCTAGAAGACGCGAAGAACATGCAGCGCGTCAGCGACGAACTGTCGCAGCTCGCGGCCGGCGAATTTTCCATCGCGACCACGCATACCCAGGCGCGCTACGTGCTGCCGCCGGTCATCCGCAAGTTCATGCAAAGCCATCCGCGCGTGAAATTGAACCTGCGGCAGGGCACGCCCGCGCAGTGCTGCGAGCTCGTGGCGCAGGGCAGGGCCGACATCGCGATCTGCACCGAGACCCAGCATGTGCCTGACGAGGTGGCGGTCCTGCCTTGTTACGGCTTGAGCCGCAGCCTGGTCACGCCGCGGCGGCACCCGCTGCTGCGCGGGAAGTCGTTGACGCTGGCCGCCATCGCCCGCTATCCCATCATCACTTACGACGAAGGCTTCAGTGCGCGTTCCATCGTCGACAAGGCGTTCGCCGAAGCGGGGCTGACGCCGAACGTGGTGCTGAGCGCGATCGATGCCGACGTCAGCAAGGCCTACGTGGAAATGGGGCTGGGCATCGCGATCCTCGCGACCATCGCATTTGATGCGCGCAAGGACGCCAATCTGCGCCAGCGCGACGCCAAGCGCCTGTTCGCGCCCAGCACGCTCGGTATCGTCGTGCGTCGCAAGAGCTATCTGCGCGGCTACATGATCGACTTCATGCGGTTGTTTGCGCCCGCGCTGAAAAAGTCCGAGGTGGACAAGGCGATTGCCGGGCGGCGGATTGCCGCTGCGCATGGAAGTCTTCCCTCACTCTGAGCCGTGCCCGGCCCTGCCGGCCTTAGTATGTGAAAAATGCATAGCAAGAGTGATATTTGTTATTTTATTCGATATCAAGGCTCTGCTAGCATGGTGGTGGTTCAGCTTGTGTCCATGATAAGAACAACGGCATCCGCGCCGCCACGAACTGAGGAAATCCATGTACGGCCAAATTCATCACAACTTTCCGCGCCCGTCGCCGGCGCTGCTGAAGCAGCTCGAAGGCATCTGGACTTCCACGCTGGCCGACACCATGGGCCGCCACGGCGTGATGATGCCGGAGATACGCCCGATATTCGAACCGATCCGCCTGATCGGCGTGGCGTTCACCGTCCTCAACTACCCGAACGACAACATTACGACGCACAAGGCGCTGACCATGCTGCAGCCGGGCGACGTGCTGGTGATCGATGAAGGCCGCGAGAACAACACCGGTTCGTTCGGTCACAACATGTCGCTGCAGGCGCGCAACCGCGGTGCGCTGGGCATCGTGACCAACGGCTGCGTGCGCGACATCCGTTTGCTGCGCGCCGAGAAATTCGCCGCGTTCTGCCGCGGCGTGTGCCCGCGCTCCGCGCAAAAAAATACTCCCGGCGCGATCAACGTGCCGGTGCACGTCGGTGGCCTCGTGATCAGTCCGGGCGACATCGTGGTCGGCGATGACGATGGCGTCGCGGTGATCCCGCTCAAGGCCGCGGAGGAAATCATCAAGATCGCCCGCAGCCGCATGGACATGGAGCACCAGCAGGCGGAAGACATCAAACAGGGCAAGAAGCCGCTCGAAATCATCTACGGCGACAACTGGGTGGACGCGGACCTGAAGGGCAAAGTGCAGGAATTTAAGAGTACCTAACACCATGAAACACGTGTGCGTTGCAGCCAGAATTGGTGAGGGCAAGGCGCCCGGTGAAGGCAATAGTCATTCATATTGCCAAGACGAGCAACGCGGCCATCGCCGATTCTGGCTGCAACCCTTCGGGCTGGCACGAGTTTTCGCCCATGGCGTTGTCGAAAGTCCCTTGCTTAGAATGACTAAGCCGCAGGCCTTTCTTCTAGCCCTGAGCGAAAATCGTCACAGCGCACACGCGTTTCATGATGTTAGGTACTCTCAGTAGGAGCACGACAGCGATGACCAAAACCGAAGTATTCACCGAGCACGTCGACGTGCTGATCGCCGGCAGCGGCGCGGCGGGCATGCGGGCGGCGATCGCCGCGCACGATGCGGGCGCCAAAGTCGTGCTGCTCGCCAAAGGGCCGCGGCGCGCGAATCATACCCGGATGTCGGGCGGCCGCTACAACGCCGTGTCGGGCTTCAATCCCGCCGACAGCACCGACGCATTTTTCCGGGACACGGTGGATTCGGGCGTCGGCATCAACAACTATCCGTTGACGCGCATACTCGCCGACGAGGCGATGGACCGCGCCTACGATCTCGAAAGCTACGGTCTCGCGTGGGACCGCACCGAGATCAAGAAATATTACATGTCGATGACCGGCGGTGGCACGTTCGTGCGCACGCTTGGCTCGATCGACGAAGGCATAGGCATCACCGAAGTGATGCTGCACCAGCTGCACAAGCGCGGCATCCGTATCTGCGATTTTCATATGCTTGCCGACGTGGTGCAGGACGACAGCGGACGCGTCACCGGCGGTCTTGCGCTCGATCTTTCGAAAGGCGCGTGGCGTTATTTTTCCGCCGGCGCGGTGGTCATCGCGACCGGCGGCACGTCGCAGTTGTATGAGACGAGCTCTGGTCCCGCGATCAATACCGGCGACGGTATCGCGATAGCGCTGCGCGCCGGCGCCGAGCTGGTGGACATCGAGTTCATGCAGTTCATCCCGATTTCCTTCGTCTATCCACCGAGCGCGCGCGGCTACACGCTGATCGAGCCCGCGCATTACGGCATGCGCCATTTCGACCCCAAGGCGGAGCCGGCGCATCTGCTGAACACCAAGGGCGAGCGTTTCGTGCTGAAGCACGATCCGGTGCGGCGCGAAGGCAGCACGCGCGACATCCTCGCGCGCGCCATCATGCTGGAGATCCTCGAAGGCCGCGGCACGCCGGAAGGCGGCGTGCTGATGCATCCCGATCCGCAGGTGTTCGATGCTTTCCTCAAAGAGCGGCCCATCTACATCAAGCGGCTGCTCGAGAATTACGGCGAAGGCCACGCACGCTTGCAGGAGCCGATCCAGGTCACGCCGAGCGCGCTGTATACGCTGGGCGGCGTGCGCATCGATCCGTGGTGCCGCTGCAACGTGCCGGGGCTGCTGGTCAGCGGTGAAGCGGCCGGCGGCGTGCACGGCGCCAACCGTCTGGGCGGCAGTTCCATGCCCGACATCCAGGTGTTCGGACGGCGCGCCGGCATCGCGGCAGCCGAAGATGCGCGTGAGTATGCGGGTGGCGGCGCGGCCCAACTCGACAAGGCACGCGCACGCGCGGCAGCGCTCGAAGCCTGCATGCAGCGCAACGACGGCGTGCGTCCGCCCGACATCAAGAAACGCATCCAGAAACTCATGTGGGACCACGTCGGTCTCGTGCGCAGTGGCGCCAAGCTGACGGAAACCCTGGCGGCGTTCCGCAGTCTGCGCGAGCACGTGCTGCCGACCGTGAAAGTCACGAATAAATCGCGGGTGCTCAACCGCGAGTGGATGGAATTCCTCGAGCTCGAGAACCTGCTCGACATCGGCGAAGCGATGGCCGCGAGTTCGCTGCAGCGCCCCGAGACGCGCGGCGCGCATTACCGCACCGATTTTCCGGCACTGGACTCCAATTGGACTGCCAACTTGATAGTACGGCGCCATGCCGGCCAGTTGCAGGTTGAAAAGAAAGCCGTCGTGACGCTGGAGAAAGCAGTGCCGGCACGCGAAAAAATTGCAGGAGCGATAGCGTAATGCCTACCGATATTAAAATGCGGGCTGAAATCCGGCGCTACGACCCAAGTGTCGATGCCGAGCCGCACTACGAGACGTTCGAAGTCGCGGGCCAGGACAACTGGCGCGTCCTCGACGTCATCCGTTCGATTTACGAGCGACAGGCCGGCGATCTCGCCTATCAGTTTGCGTGCCGCGTCGGCCGCTGCGGCACCTGCGCGGTCAAGGTCAACGGCGTGCCCGTGCTGGCGTGCCAGGAACGCTGCAAGCCCGAGATGAAGATCGAGCCGCTGACGCCGTTTCCGGTGCTGCGCGACCTGGTGGTGGACCGCAGCGAAATCGAAGCGCGCTACGAACAACATGCTTACGCGCCGCAGCGTAAAACCGAATATGCGGGCGGGCCTGAGCCGATCGATCCCTTGCTCGCGGAAGACCTGTGCCACAAGGGTTCGTGCCTTGCATGCATGGTGTGCGTGTCGGGTTGCCCGGCAGTCGAGGAACGCGCGTTCGACGGCCCGGCGTTCATGCTGAAGCTGCGCCACATGGCCGAGCATCCCGCCGACTCCGGCAATCGGCTCGAGCAGGCGATAGACGCCGGCATGCTGGAATGTTTCGGCTGCGATTTGTGCACGCAATTGTGCCCGGCGGACCTGAGCCCCGCGCAGGCGATACGCGACTTCCGGCGCGACATGATATTCGGCGGGAGCAAAAAACATGAGTAAAGCCACGCTGCCGCGCAACACCACGCGCCAGGCCGAGGGCCTGCAGTACGGCGACGTGGCACGCACGCTGCACCGGTTCAGCGGTGCCGCCATCATCGTGTTCGTGTTGGTACACGTGATCGTGCAGGCGGTGCGGCAGGTGCCGATGTTTGCTGCTTTGAATGCCGGCGCGCCGTGGTTGCAGACGATGCAGGAACAGAACTGGATACACGCGATCCTGTTTTTCTGCATTGCCTTCCATACGCTCTATGGCCTGAAGCTGCTGGCCGGCGAACTGGGCTTCACCATCCGCTACCAGACCGCGTTCTGGGGCATTGTCGGCGTCAGCGCGCTGTTCGGTTTACGGGAGGTGCTGCGCTATGCAGGCATCTAGTCGAGTCGTGTTCGGTCGCGCTTTTAGTGTGACGCCGGTATGGATGTGGGTCATGCAGCGCGCCTCCGGCCTGCTGCTCGGACCGCTGGTTGCATTGCACGTGTGGATACCGGAGCTGAGCCACAACCGCGCGCTCAACGCCGCTTTGCTCTTGCTGGTCGTCGGGCACGGCTACAGCGGCATCAAGCGTCTCGCGCAACAGGAGCGGCGCTCGACCGTCATTGCTGCGCATGCCTGGGCGTGGCTGATACTCGTCGCGGTGTTCGGCGTGCTGATCGTGCTGTTCGGCCGCTAGCCGGACGCATTGCGCGCGGGAAGAGCATGGACGCCAAACCAGCCAACCCGCATTCGGCGCGCGGCGAGAACGAGCGCAAGGTCTTTCAGCGCGACCGCACGCCGCACATTTTCCGGCCGATTGAATTCCGCTCGGTGCGCGTGCGCAACCGCATCACCATGTCGCCGATGTGCCAGTACTCCGCTGAGAACGGCGTGGCGGGCGACTGGCATTTCCAGCACCTGTGCGCGCGCGCGGTCGGCGGCGCCGGCATTGTGTTTACCGAATCGGTTGCGATCGAGCCGCGCGGGCTCATCACCTCGCATTGCCTTGGTCTGTGGAACGACGAGCAGCGCGATGCCTATGCGCGCATCACGAAATTCGTCAAGGAGGCGGGCGCAGTCCCCGCGATCCAGTTGAGCCATGCAGGACGCAAGGGTGCTGTAGGACGTCCGTGGGAAGGCGGCAAGCCGCTGACGAAGGAGCAGGGCGCGTGGCCGTTGATCGCGCCGTCGGCGCTCGCTTTCGGCACCGGCTACCAGGTGCCGACGGCGATGGATGCCGACACGATTGCGAAAACGATAGAACTGTATGCGATTGCGGCGCGCCGCGCGCGCGAGGCGGGCTTCCAGCTCATCGAGGTGCACGCTGCGCACGGCTATATCGCGCATGAGTTTCTCTCGCCGCTGGCCAACCAGCGCACCGACCGCTATGGCGGCAGTTTTGAGAATCGCACGCGTTTCCTGCTCGAAGCGATAGCCGCAGTGCGCAGCGAGTGGCCGGACGATATGCCGCTGTTCGTGCGCATCTCCGCCACCGACTGGGTGGAAGGCGGCTGGGACCTCGAGAGCAGCGTGCAACTCGCGCAAGCACTCAAAGCAACGGGCAAGGTCGATCTCATCGATTGCTCGAGCGGCGGACTGGTGCAAAAGCAGAAACCGGTTATCCATCCCGGCTACCAGGTGCCGTTCGCGGCGGCCGTGCGCAGCCGCGCCGGCATCGCGACCAGCGCGGTGGGAATGATTTACAGCCCCGACATGGCCGAACAGATCGTCGCCAACGGGCAGGCCGACATGGTGAGTCTGGGGCGCGCGATGCTGATTGATCCGTACTGGCCGCAGCGCGCGGCAAAAGTGCTGCGCGCCGAAGTCAATTGGCCCGCGCAATACGAGCGCGGCGACATTTACTAGAAGCCGTCTCAAAAACAATTTGGAACCGCCGATGAACACGGATGAACGCAGATAAGCTCATGGGATTTGACCAAAATGCGGGGCAAGGTCTGGAATAGTATCGGCGTCAATCGGCGTACCCCTCAAGGGGGTATTAAAAAGAATTTATCGGCGGTTGCTTGTCGGTGTTGTATTTTTGACATGAGTTCAAGGAGATTTTTGAAATGGACATGAAGCTTGCCGGAAAGACCGCGCTCGTCACGGGCGCCAGCAGTGTAGGCCTCGGGCGCGCGATTGCGCTCGGGTTGGCGCGCGAAGGCGTCAAGGTGGCCATCACCGCGCGCCGCGGCGATTTGTTGAAGCAGGCCGCGCAGGAAATCAAGGCGGCAACCGGCCATGAACCCTATGTCATCGAAGGCGATCTGTACCAGAAGGAAACGCCGGCGCGGATAGCGGCCGAAGCGCGCGTCAAGCTCGGGCGCGTCGATATCCTGATGAATGCCGCAGGCGGCAGTCGCCCGATTCCGTTCGATACGCCGCCCGAAGTCTGGGAAGAATCGATGCTGCTCAATTTCTTCCGCCTGCGCGAGCTCACGCACGCGATCCTCCCCGGCATGATGGAACACAAATGGGGTCGCGTGATCAGTCTCACGGGCACGTCCGAGCCGTACAACATCAACGCGGCCAATCCCGCCAAGGCGGCGATCCACGCATGGACCAAGGGGCTTTCGCGCGAAATGGGCAAATACGGCATCACACTCAACTGCATCAAGCCCGGCCGCATCACCAGCGAGCAGATGCTGCGCATGCATCCGACCGAGGAGATGCGGCGCGAATTCACGGCCGAGTTGCCGGTGCAGCGTTTCGGCGAGCCGGAAGAGCTGGCGGATCTCGCCGTCTTCCTCGCCTCGCCGCGCGCCGGTTACATCACCGGCACGGCGATTCCGGTCGATGGCGGTCTCAGCCGTTTTGCTTTCTGAGCGGCACGCCATTGCGTTAACGATCATAAATTGCGGCCAGCCTTTCACATCAAAGGCAGCCGCGCGAAAAGCACGATGAGGATGTCAATGCGGGCATGCATATGGGCAGTGGCGCTTGCGCTCGTTTGCGCGGGAGGTGCTGCGCATGCGCAGGGCTATCCGGCGCGGGCAATCCGCCTGATAGTGCCATTCCCGCCCGGCGGGCCCAATGACGTCTTGGGCC
>Ga0114966_10004270_pt1 | contig 12308 bp, 10 predicted proteins | sample M_130207_XF_Meta_FD_87029 | JGI IMG/M metagenome (GOLD analysis project Ga0114966, IMG submission 87029) | Freshwater microbial communities from Lake Montjoie, Canada to study carbon cycling - M_130207_XF_MetaG | ecosystem: Environmental > Aquatic > Freshwater > Lake | place: Lake Montjoie...
TCCAGGCTGATGCCGGCGCGGCTGCGCCCGCATGTCGCCGCGATCTACGCGTTTGCGCGAACCGCGGATGACTTTGCCGACGAACCTGGCCGCGAGCCAAACGAGCGCTTGCGCTTGCTGGATGAGTGGCACGCCAAGCTTCACCAAACGCCCGTCGACGCCACGTTCCTGGCGCTTCACGACACCATCGAACGATTCCAGTTGCCGGTCGGGCTCTTCGAGGACCTGCTCAGTGCGTTCAAGCAGGACGTCGTGACGACCCGGTATGCATCATGGGAAGCCGTGCTCGACTACTGCCGTCGCTCAGCGAATCCGGTGGGACGGTTGGTGTTGCGGCTGAGCGGCTATCGCGATGCCGGGCTCGATCGCGCGTCCGACGCCGTGTGCACGGCGCTGCAGCTCACCAACTTCTGGCAGGACCTGGCCATCGACTGGCCGCGAGGCCGCCTGTATGTGCCCGAGGAAGTGTGGCGCACCGCCGGCGCTGATCCCGCCGCCCTCGAGCACGGACGCATGACCACGGAATGGACCGCAGCCATGCGCGCGTGTGGCCAGTACACGCGTCAGTTGTTCGCTGACGGACGGCCGGTGTGCGACGGCGTCAGTGGCCGCCTCCGCTACGAGCTGCGCGCGACCTGGCTTGGGGGCAGCCGCATTCTCGATCGCCTCGAAGATGTCGACTTCGACGTCTTCGCCTCGCGACCGGCACTCGGCACCAGTGACGCATTGGTGATAGCGTTTGGCGCAGCGCTGTGGCGTCGGCCGGGCGGCACCCCAGCACCCACCCCTGGACACCCTTAGGCACCCTACGCACCCGTTTTGGCAAGAGACACTTCGTTCTCCTATTCGTTCATGGTCCTGCCGGCCGCGCAGCGCGAGGCCATTGGCCTGGTGTGGGACTTCTGTCGCGCCGTCGATGACGCCGTGGACGAGGCGACCGATGAGAAGGTCGCCTCGGTGCAGGTCGTGAAGTGGCGCGACGAAGTCGGCCGGGTGTTTGGCGCGACCGAGCCGGCGACTCCACAGGGCCGGCGATTGAAGCCGGTCGCGGCGGCCTTTGCATTATCACGGCTGCCATTCGACGACCTGGTTGATGGCGTCGAAATGGACCTGCATCACTCGCGCTACCAGACATTCGACGAACTGGCGGGCTACTGCCGGCGCGTGGCGTCAACCGTGGGCCTCATGTGTGTCGAGATCTTCGGCGCGCGCGACGCCCGTTCACGTGACTACGCGTTCAACCTGGGCCTGGCCTTGCAGCTCACCAACATCATTCGCGACGTGGCCGTGGACCTCAGGAACGGGCGCGTCTACCTGCCGCAGGACGAGCTCGCCCAGTTCGGCGTGACCGAAGCCGACCTGCAGGCCGGTACGGTGACGCCCGAGATCCGGCGCCTGCTGGCGCACCAATGCCAGCGCGCCCGCTGCTTCTACGCCGCCGCCGCGCACGCCATGCCGAAGGCTGCCGGCCGGCGGCTGGTCGCCGCGCAAATCATGGGGGGCATCTACTTCGAACTGCTTCGCCGCATCGAACGCCGCCAGTTTGATGTCTTCAGCGACGTGCTCCGCGTACCCAAGGCGGCGCGCGCCCGGATCGCATTGTCCATCTGGGGGCGAGGCCAGGTGTCGGCACTCGCTGACCGCCTGTTGTCACGAGCGTGAACGTCGACGTCATCGTCATCGGCGGCGGGGTGGCTGGATTCAGCGCGGCGACCGCAGTGGCAGAGGCCGGCGCGCGGGTGCTGCTGCTCGAAGCGCGACCGGGGCTAGGCGGTCGCGCCACGGCGTTCACCGATCCTGAGACCGGCGAACGCGTCGACAACGGACAGCACATCCTGATGGGCTGCTATTACGACACGCTGAAACTGCTCGCGCGGATCGGCGCGAGCGATCGCGTGCGCTGGCAGGCCGGGCTCGCCCTGAGCATGGTTGATCAGCGCGGACACGAGTCGGTGTTGAAGCTGCCGCCGATGGCGTCGCCGCTGCACCTGCTGGGCGGTGTGCTGGCATGGGACGCCCTCAGCTGGGCCGAGCGCATGTCGATTCTCCGTGTCGGCGCGGTTTTGGGCGGCGGTTCTGCGAACGCGCCAGAAGGGCAGAACTTCAGTTCTGCCCCTTCTGCCCGGGGCCGCGTCTCAACCGAAACCGTCCACCAATGGCTCACCCGCCACGGCCAGGCGCCGCGCCTCTGCGAGCTGTTCTGGGAACCATTGGCGCTGGCGGCGTTGAACCAGTCGATCGATCAAGCCGCCGCGTCGTATTTCGTCACCATCCTGGCGCAGATGTTCGGCTCTGATCCGACCGCGGCCGCGCTCGTCTTGCCCGCCGTCCCGCTTGATGAGCTGTACGCCGAGCCGGCACGCATGTGGCTCGAAGCACGCGGACACGAGGTGCGGATCAATGCACCGGTCAAGGTTGAGGTCGTCAGTGATCGCGTGACTGGCGTGCGCGTGCGCAACGAGCACATCGCGGCGTCGTGGGTGATCTCCACGGTGCCGTGGCATGGATTCGGAGCGTTGTTCGATTCACCCCCCCCGGCACTCGCCACGACCATCGCCAAAGCCACAGCCCTTGGCAGCCTGCCCATCGTGACGGTGAATCTCTGGTTCGATCGGCCGGTGATGCACGAATCGCTGGTCGGCCTGCCCGGGAGGGCGTTTCAGTGGGTGTTCGATCGCCGCGCCATTGTCGGCGGCGCCAGTTCCCATCTCTCGATGACCTCGAGCGGCGCGGAAACGATCGTCGCGATGAGCAACGACGAACTGATCGCGATGGCGCTGTCTGACGTGCGGGCAGCGCTGCCGGCCGCCCGCACGGCGACCGTGCGCAAGGGCCTGGCGGTCCGGGAGAAACGGTCGACGTTTTCGCTGGCGCCAGATGCGCCGGCGCGTCCGCAGACAGAGACGCCGATCGGCGGCTTCCTGCTCGCGGGCGACTGGGTCGACACCGGCTTGCCGGCGACCATCGAGTCGGCGGCCGTGTCGGGTCATCGCGCCGCCGGCCTTGTCTCAACCACGAAGGACGGGCATTGACCTCAATCCTCGCGCACTACTCCGAGATCGCACTCAAGGGGAAGAACCGTCCGTGGTTCATCGGCCGGCTGGTGCGCCATCTGCACATGGCGTTGGCGGGATTGAGCGTGAAGGAAATCCGCACCCCGATGGGCCGCATCGAGATCGTGCTCGGTCGCGAAGCTACGGCCGACGAGATCCGCGACCGCATGTCACGCGTGTTCGGCATTGCCAACTACTCGGTGGCCGCGCGCGTCCCGCTCGACTTCGACGGCATGGCCGACGCGATTGTGTCGCGCCTGCCGCCGCGCGAGAGTGTGTCGAGCTTTCGCGTCTACGTTCGCCGCGCCGACCAGCACTTCGCCGTGCCGTCGCCGGACCTGGCGCGGGACCTGGGCTCGAAGGTCTGGCATGCGCGCGGTTGGAAGGTGGATCTCGATCACGCCGATTTGGTGATCAGTATCGAAATCGTCCCGCGTGGCGCGTTCCTCTACATGAACAAGGAGCCGGGCCCTGGCGGCCTGCCCACCGGCACGGCCGGACGCGTGGTCGCCCTGCTGTCGGGCGGCATCGATTCTCCGGTGGCGGCGTGGCGGATGATGAAGCGCGGTTGCCACGTGACCCTGGTGCATTTCCATAGCGCCCCGTTCCTGTCGAACACCTCGAAGGAAAAAGCGCGGCGGCTTGCCGAGGTGCTGACGCGCTACCAGTTACGGTCGCGGCTCCACCTGGTGCCGTTCGGTGAGCTCCAGCGCCAGGTCACGCTGAGCGTGCCGGGCGATCTGCGTGTCGTGATCTATCGCCGCTTCATGCTGCGCATCGCCGAGCGGATTGCCAAGGACGCACGCGCGAAAGCGCTGGTGACCGGCGACGTGATCGGCCAGGTCGCATCGCAAACGCTCGCTAACATCGCCGCTACCGACAGCGCGGTACGGATGCCGATCTTCCGGCCGCTGGTCGGGATGGACAAGGAAGAGATCATGGCGCAGGCCGCGCGCCTGGGCACCTTCGGCATCTCGATTGTGCCCGACCAGGACACCTGCACGCTGTTCACGCCGCGGCACCCGGAAACCCACGCTCGCCGCCATCAAGTTGACGAAGCCGAAGCGTCCCTGCCGGTGGCCGACATGGTCAAGGCGGCCGCGGCGCAAGCGGCCGTGGAGGACATGACCTACCCGGTGGTAAAGTAATTCCGCATGCCTACCGTCGAAGAAATCCTCGGAGCCGACGCCAGCACCCTTCTGAAGCACCAGTGCAAGATTCCCAGGGAGACCCTGCACCTGCCCGGTCCCGACTTCGTGGAGCGCATCCACCTGTCGTCGAACCGCCCGGTGCCGGTCCTTGGACGGCTGCAGTCGCTGTTCGATCACGGCCGGCTCGGCGGAACCGGTTACGTCTCAATTCTGCCGGTCGACCAGGGCATCGAGCACTCCGCCGGCGCGTCGTTTGCGCCCAACCCCCAATATTTTGATCCCGAGAACATCGTCAAGCTCGCCATTGAAGGCGGCTGCAACGGCGTGGCCTCGACGCTGGGCGTGCTCGGGATGGTGTCGCGCAAGTACGCGCACAAGATTCCGTTCATCCTCAAGCTGAATCACAACGAGTTCCTGTCGTATCCGAACGCCTATGATCAGATCAAGTTCGCGAGCGTGAAGCAGGGAGTCGACATGGGCGCGGCCGGTGTCGGCGCGACCATCTACTTCGGCTCGGAAGAGTCGAAGCGCCAGATCCAGGAAGTGGCTGAGATGTTCCAGCACGCCCACGAGCTGGGCATGTTCACGGTGCTGTGGTGCTATCTCCGCAATCCGGCGTTCAAGACCAAGGATGTGGACTATCACCTCGCCGCGGATCTCACCGGCCAGGCCAACCACCTCGGCGTGACCATCGAGGCCGACATCATCAAGCAGAAGCTGCCCGAGTGTAACGGCGGCTACAACGCCGTCAATTTCGGCAAGACCCACAAGAAGGTCTACTCCGACTTGAGCAGCGATCATCCGATCGATCTCACGCGCTACCAGCTTGCCAATTGCTACATGGGCCGCGCCGGCCTGATCAACTCCGGCGGCGCGTCGGCGGGCGAGAGCGACCTCAAGGAAGCCGTGAAGACGTCGGTGATCAACAAGCGCGCCGGCGGCATGGGCCTGATCTCAGGCCGCAAAGCGTTCCAGCGCCCCATGACCGAGGGCGTCGGGTTGCTCAACGCGATCCAGGACGTGTATCTCAGCAAGGACATCACCATCGCGTGATGGTGTTAAACAGGCAACCCACTCGGGTCGCCTGGTTCGTTCACGCCGCGCTGCTTCTCGTTGCCGGCGCCTTCCAATTGACCCGCGCAGGCTATTCGGTGGACGAAGAGTTCACCGTCTTCGCCGTGCGAGGCATTCAGGCTGAAGGCCTTCCGATTCTCCCATCGCAACTGCTCTACGACCGCGGCCTCGCCTATTCGTACGCGAGCTGGGTCGCGGGTGCCGTCTCCAATTCAGAGCTGCCAGCCTATCGCGCACTCAGCCTGTTGAGCGCGCTGGCGTCAGTGCTGCTTGTGTTGACGATGGTTCGCCGTCTCGCCACTCACCGCGCCGCGCTGCTGGCGGCGGCGCTGGTGGCGATATCGCTGCCGTTCTGGGCCACTGCGACCACGGGCCGCTTCTACGCGCCGTTCCTGGCGCTGTATCTGAGCGTGTTGCTGGCACTCAGCACCTCACCACGCTCGCACGCTGGCACCTCTGGCACCCTTGGCACCCTTGGCACCCCTGGCACCCCTGCCACCCCTGCCACCCCTGCCACCCTTGCCACCCTGGCACTAGCAAGCGCCCTGTGCCGTCTGACCCACGAGCTCGCGTTCACGCTCGTAGGTGTGCCGTTCCTTTGCGCCTGGTTCGGACCACGCCAGCAACGTCGCCAATGGCTCGCCGCCGCCGTCGCGGTCGGTGTGGGTCTGTTGGCCGCACAGGCCACACTGTTCGCCCTGCATGCGCTTGAACCGAGCCGTGGCGAGACCATGCTGCGTCGGTTCTTCTTGTGGCAGGTCCTGAATCTGTTTGAAGTGCCGGCCAGCCGGCAGTACGGCGTGGTACTCGCGGCAATGGTCGTGGCGTGGTTGATCGTGCCGGCACGCGCGGCGCTGGCGGCCGTGATCGCGCTGTCGGGTACGGCGATGGTGATCGCGTTCTCAATCGTCCGCGCCAGCAACTTCGGTCCGTTGAACGTGGCCGCGATCGTGACCGTGCTGTCGGACGGCGCCATGTATCCGCTCGACATGTTCCGCCACATCGCCGGGGCCAATCCGGTCGCGGCGACGCTGGTGTTGATGGGGCTGGCGGCGCGCCTGGCCGGCCTTGGCGGCGAATGGCGAGCGCACGAGCGCGCTGCGCATCTGTTGTGGATGTTCTGGGTGCTGTGGTTCGGCGCCATCGACTCGGGCATCACCAGCAACTACCTGCTGCTCCCCGTGACGCTGATGCTCGTGGCCATCGCGATCGATGTTGATGCGATCGTCAGCCACTCACTGCCGCCGGTCTCGCCCACCAGTCGTCGCTTCGCCGCTGCGGTCGTCGTGCTGACCGTCGTCGGTCTCGGCGTTGACCAGTGGCGCGGCACGGGATCCATCGCCGATCGCCTCGAGGTGGCGAGACCGACCATCAACATTGCCGGGATCGACGAAGTTCGTGCGGGCCTGGTGCCGAATGATCGCATTGCCTGCACGGACGAGCTCGCCTGCTTGCTGCTGGTTGGCCGCATCGATCGCTGGCTGGCACTGGACGACTTCGTCCGCGAGCGATTTCTCGTCAAGCTGGGTGACGGCGCGATGGCGGGCGTCTACACGGGGGCGCCGGCGGTGTTTCGTCCCGGTGACCTGTTCACACCGAACCCCGACGGCACGTTGCCCGATCGCGTCATTGTCGTGGACGTCTTCAAGGAGTATCCGATTGGCAACTCTCGGTCGTGGCTGCCGAGGGCGATCGAACTCGACGGCCTGCACGTGACGCCGATGCTCGAGACCCCGCAGGGCCGCGTGCTGCAGATTTCGCCGCAGGAAAGAAACGCCTCCAGACGTTAGCGCGCGCCACACCGCTGGTGCCGGACTCGCCACTCAAGCGTGCTAACATCCGCCCCCCTATGCTCTCCAGACGATCGATGTTTCTGACCCCGTTGGTGCTGCTCGCTCCGCGCGTGGGCTCTGCGGCCGAAGGCAACATGACACTGTGCCTGCACACGAACACCTCTTCAGGGGCCGGCTACCGTGGAGCCCTCGAGGGCTGGGCGAAGGCCGGGATCAAGAACGTCGAACTCAACGCCGCGCTGATTGACGAGTTCATCAAGACCGACACGCTGGAGGGTGCCCGCAAGGTGCTGGCCGACAACGGCCTCACGGCCGTGCACGGTGCGGTCGGCGTCAACGGGCTCCTCGAACCCAATCCGAATCACGCCGCCGCCGTTGACAGCCTGAAGAGACGCCTGGAGATGTTTGCGTTTCTCGGGCTCAAGAAGGTCTACACCACGACCGGCGGCACCCAGAAGCTCACGGCTGCCGATTACGCAGTTGTCGCCGACCACATGCGGGTCGTGGGGGAGACGGCCAAGGCGTTCGACATGACGTGTAGCGTCGAGTTCGTGCGCTCGTCGCCGTATATGTCGACCTTGTTGACGGCGTTGAAGGTAACGCGCGAGGCCGCCCACCCGAATTTCGGTGTGATGTTCGACTTCTATCACTTCTGGTCCGGACTCAACAAACTCGAGGACATGGATCAGATCAGGCCGGGCGAAATTCAGCACGTACATTTTCAGGACGTGCCGGACATGCCGCGCGAGCTCCTCGACAACAACAGCCGGTTCATTCCCGGCGATGGCGTCTCGCCGATTGTGCCGATGCTGCAGAAGCTGGCGCAAAAGGGATACTCGGGCCCACTGTCGGTCGAGCTGTTCCTCCCGAAATTCCGGGACGGCGACCCGTACGAGATTGCGCGCGAGGTCCGCCAGAAGTGCGAGGTGGTCATGGGCAAAGTGCAGGTCTTGTAGGTCCAGCGGTGCCGACTTGGGCTATTCTCTGCCCATGATTAGCCGACGCGACTTCGTGAAGTCTGCTTCCCTGGCCGCCGCTGCGCCGCTGTCGCTGGCCCCGGCTCCGGCTCCCCAGGGGGCGCCGGCCGTGAGGCGTACCGTCCGGCCCGTCGTGATCTCCGATTACTCAGGCTGGGAGTTCAAGAACGGTGGCGCCGAGAACGCCGTGCAGCGCGCCTTCCGGTTGATCACCGAAGGGCAGGATGTGCTCGACGCGCTGATTGCCGGCGTGAACATACCCGAACTTGATCCACTCGAAACCGGCATTGGCTACGGCGCCCTGCCCAACGCGAACGGCGTCATCGAACTCGACTCGTCGTGCATGCACGGGCCGAAGAAGCGCGCCGGCGCGGTCGCGTGCCTCGAGGGGGTGCGGACGCCGTCACTGGTCGCCAAGGCGGTGATGGAGTACACGGATCATCACTTGCTGGTTGGCGCCGGTGCGCAGGCGTTTGCCCGCAACATGGGCTTCACCGTTGAAGACGAGCCCAACACCGAGACCTCGCGGCGCCTGTGGCGCGAGTGGAAGCGGCGCGTCGATCCCGAGCACTGGCTGGATCCGAACGGCAACGAGCGCAAGCCCAAGCCGAAGCACGAGAAGGATCCCGGCGCCGAGGCGGCATGGCAGGCGCGCGGGTTGGCAGCTGGGAAAGCGATGGTGCGCGACGGCCTGATTCCCGAAGGCAGCTTCTGGGGCACGATCAACTGCGACGGCCTTGGTCCGAACGGCGACATCTGCGGCGTCACGACCACCAGCGGCCTGGCGTGGAAGATCCCCGGCCGAACCGGCGATTCGCCCATCCTCGGCGCCGGCCTCTACGTCGATAACGAAGTCGGCGCGGCGGGTTCGACCGGCCGTGGCGAAGCCAATCTTTATAACCTGTCGTCGTTCCTGATCGTCGAGTCGATGCGCCGCGGGATGTCGCCGAAGGACGCCGGCATGGAAGCGCTGAAGCGCATCAAGGCCAACACCATTGAATCGCGGCTGCTCAACACCAAAGGCAACCCCAACTTCAACATCCGCTTCTTCGTGCTGAACAAGCAGGGGGAGTATGCCGGCGTCGCGATGTATCGCGCCGGTGAGACGAAGTTCGCGGTGTGCACGGAGAACGGCGCCCAGGCGCTTGAGCTCGAACCGCTGCTGCCGGGCGCACCCGAAGATTAGGCGGAACTGAAGTTCCGCCCTTCTGGCACTAGCTGGTTCCCGGGCCAGGCCCCTTCGCGGCGAGGTAGTCGCGCAAGGCTTCGCTCGTGCTACGGAAGGCAAGGTCGTTCCAGGGGATGGCATCCACATCGAACGCTCTGGCCTCCAGCCCCTCATCGTCGACGGCCAGCTCACCGGAGATCTTCGTCGCCGCATAGACGATGATCACCGGCGCGCGACCGGCATAGGAGTAGATGTCAATCAGGTGATCGAGCCGCACGTCGAGGCCCACCTCCTCGCGGGCCTCGCGAATGGCGGCGAGCGTGACCTCCTCGCCGCGGTCCACGTAGCCCCCTGGGAACACCCACTTGCCATAGCCTGGCTCGATGGCGCGTTTCACGAGGATGAGCTGCCGGCCCTCGTTGACCCGGATGATGGTGCCGACCGCCATCTTCGGACCCAGATAGAACACGAATCCGCACGCCGCGCTGGTGCAGACCAGCCGCTTCGGCTCGGTGGCCTTCAGCACGCGTGGCTCCAGCGGGCTGCCACAGACCGGGCAGAACTTGTAGGGCGGGTTCATTTCCTGCGAATGCATCGTCTTGCAGCCACAGTATAGAATTCTTACATGTCGATCCTTAAAGTTGCCCGGATGGGCCATCCCGTCCTCCGCACCAAGGCCCGGACCGTCGACAAGCTCGAGCTGAAGCAGCAGACCATGCAGGATTTCATCGACAGCATGGTCGACACCATGTTCGAGTATGCAGGCGTGGGGCTGGCGGCGCCGCAGGTGCACGAGAGCCTGCGCGTGTTTGTCGCCATGCTCGATGCCGACGGACAGGGCGACGGCGATGCCGTGGTCTTCGTTAATCCCGAGATCACCGTGGTGGGCGATCAGACCGTCGAAAACTGGGAAGGCTGCCTCAGCATTCCCGAGATTCGCGGCCGCGTCCCGAGGGCCCAGCACATCAAGGTCACGGCTCTCGACCGTCACGGCAAGCGCTTTGGGCTGGACCTGGAAGGCTTCCCGGCTCGCGTCGTCCAGCACGAAGCCGACCACCTTGATGGGGTCCTGTTCTTCGACCGCATGAAGGGCCTCGATTCCCTCACTTATCTCGAGGAGTACTCGCGCTATCACTCGCGTCGAGACAAAGACGCCGAAGACGACGAGGACGACGAGAACGACGACGAGGAGTAATGCTATTTCTTGACGCCGGTTCCGCTCATTGAGAACTGGCCGCCGTTGATGTCGAACGACACCTTCACCTTGTCGGTGCCGTCCGGCGTCATGGTAATCAAGGCGTCAAATGACTGACCCTGGAAGTTGCCGGCGAACTTCAGGACCAGGGCGTCTTTGTCCTTCGCGATGTCGGTCACCTTCTGCGTTTCGGGCGCCATCTGGCTGGACATCTCGGCGACGACCTTCCCGCCTTCGTCCTTCAGGACCACGTTCTGCTCCATTGAACCTTGTGGCGTGTCCAGGTTCAGAACCCAAGTCCCCATGAAGGCGCCGGCGTCTGTGGGCGCGAGCTGGGCCGATGCGGTGAGCGGTGAAAGGACAAGCGCCAATGCGAGCGTTGCGATCAGGCGTGCCATGGTGACAATCCTTGGTTGTGTCTGCCGGGAGCATCCCGGCAGGCCTCGCGGATATTAGCACCACCTCGACCTCGGGAAACACCGGGGTGAGCGCGTATAATTACACGTCCGCCTTCGCGCCTTGCGCTTCGGCGAGACGAGCTCCCATATGCCTGCCGTTGCCATCGAGACCGCTCCGCCGAAGGTCACGCTCCTGTCGTCGCCGGCCGTTCCGTACGACGGCGCGATTGCTGCCGCCCGGACGTGCTATTCGCCACGAGTCATCGAGCGCAGCGAAATCACCGACAAGCAGCGGGATTCGATCGGCCCGCTCACGTTCGAAGGCGGGCACCACACCGTCTTTCAGCACGCGCACTTCGAGTTCGGCCTCGAGAACATTTCGCGCCAGCTGGTGTGGAGCGTGCTGCACTCGTACCCGTTCTATAACTCCGAACAGTCCAGCCAGCGCTACGTCAAGCTGAACGAGCCGCGTGCGTTCGTGCCGCCGATCACCGGCGAGGCCTTGGACGTCTACGAACAGGCCGTGCTCAAGGCCTGGGACTCTTACGCGAAGCTCTCCGCGCTGCTCAAGGATGATGCGTGGGCCATCCTGAAGGAGTTGCGATACGTCAGGGCCACCAATTCGCCGGCGCGCTTGAAGGCAGTTGAGCGCGAGTCCGAGAAGAAGGCGATTGAAACCGCGCGCTACGTGATTCCGATCGGCGCGTTCACCTCGATGGTGCACACCGTGTCGGGCATCGTGCTGCATCGGCTGTACCGGATGCTCAATGCCGGTGACGTGCCGTACGAAGCCGCCATGGTGATTGGCGCGATGGTCGACCTGGTGAAGGAAGTCGACCCGATGTTCTTCGAGAAGATCGGGCTCGACACCCTGGCGCGCGAGGCCATGCCGGAAATGCAGTTCCCGAACACGCGTGCGTCGGGCGATGCGTTTGCGGCCGAGTTCGACCGCCGCCTGCAAGGCCGCGTGTCGCGGCTGCGCGACTGGTCGGCCGGTGCCGAGCGGGTGGTGGCCGACGCCGTGCGCGCCACCTTCGGCATCACCACCGTCGAGATGGGCGACGAGGAAGCGATCGATCGGGTGATGAACCCGGCGCGCAATCCGTATCGCGTCGACATGCTCGACGTCGCGTATCACTCGCCGATGATGCGCACGCTGAACCACGCCAACTACGTCTTCGAGAAGAAGCTGAGTCACACCGCCGACTCGCAGGACCAGCGGCACCGCATGGTGCCGGCGTCGCGGCCCATGATGACGCTGGCCGATACGACCCAGCCCGACTACATCACGCCGCGCCTGATTCGCCAGAACCCCGAGGCGCTGGTGGTGTACGAACAGGCGATGGCCGAGGCGTGGACGGCCAAGAACAAGCTGCTGGCGCTCGGTGTGCCGCTCGAGTACGCGCTTTACGTCGTGCCCAACGCCAAGGCGCTGCGGCTGGTGGAGTCGGGCTCGTTCATCGCCCTGCAGCACAAGTGGACGCTGCGCACGTGCTTCA
>Ga0114966_10004272_pt1 | contig 12307 bp, 9 predicted proteins | sample M_130207_XF_Meta_FD_87029 | JGI IMG/M metagenome (GOLD analysis project Ga0114966, IMG submission 87029) | Freshwater microbial communities from Lake Montjoie, Canada to study carbon cycling - M_130207_XF_MetaG | ecosystem: Environmental > Aquatic > Freshwater > Lake | place: Lake Montjoie...
AATTATTCTTTCTAAAATATTTATATATTTTAATTTGCTTTTACTTTTAACTATATAAAATTTATTAACGACTAACTGTCTTCTATATATTACAAATTTTATTTATAATATATAATCTTATATTATTATAATATGAGCAAAAGAAAAAATGACGATATTCTTGATATATTTACACCACCGCCAGCCCAAAGAAAAATATCATTAATAAGATTATTAAATGTTCTGGCAAAAGACAAATTAAATAAACAGAATGCAAATGTTATTGAACAAAGACAGCAAATTATTGATATTATTAAACAAAAACTGTTTTTTACCAATGAATCTGTCAATCAAAATACACCACTTATGTTGGCTATTTATACACATGAAACAGAAATTTCTATTGAATTAATTAAATCTGGACTATCTAACCCTGAACAAGCCAATAATAGAGGTGAAACCGCTTTAATACTTGCTTGCAAAGGTTCCCTAAAAATTATAGCAAATGAATTAATTAAAACTAACAATTATAATCCCCAACAAGTTGATTATAAAGACAATACAGCTTTAATACTTGCTTGTGAAAATTATTTTAGTGATATTGCAATAGAGATAATTAAAACAGGAAATTCTAACCCTGAACAAGTCAATTATGATGGAAATACCGCATTAATATTTGCATGTCAAAATGGATTAACAGCGGTTGCTATTGAATTAATTAAAACTGGACATTCTAACCCTGAACATGTTAATGAAGTTGGTTATACAGCATTATTACATGCTTGTTCTATTGGATTAAATAATGTGGCCATTCAATTAATTAAAACTGGAAAATCTTATCCTGAATATTCTGATTATGACGGATGGACTGCTTTAATGTATAGCTGTGAACATGAATATATTGATATTGCACTTGAATTAATTCATTCAGGACATTCTAATCCAGAATCTATTAGTATCAATAATGATACCGCGTTGACTCTTTCTTGTGCAAATGGGTTAAAAGATGTAGCATTTGAATTAATTAAAACTGGACATTCTAGACCAGAAATAGTTAATACTGGCGGATTTACTGCTTTAATGTATGCAATATCTGGAAATATGGGTGATGTAGCTATTGAATTAATTAAAACTGGAAAATCTAACCCAACATATATTAATAATGATGGAAATTCTGCTTTATCATTAGCTGAAATAAAAAATATGACAGATGTTGTAAATGTTTTACTACCATTTTTTAAAGAAACTATTTTTATTGACATTAATCAAGAAGGATTTAATACCATATTACAAGAAACTAACATTATTAAAGACTTTTTAGATTCTAATATTGATAATATATGCTTTATGGTTAATAATCAGTACTATCTAACAACTATTGATTACCTACGTAAACAAATTAAAGATAAAACTTATTTAAAACATGGTTGTTTAAGGGCTGGAGAAAATAAGTATCATGAAACAACACATGACCTTATTGGAATTGATTATACGGGTGACGACAATATTAATTATGAAATAACATATTTTTCTATGTCTTCCATTCTTGGTCTACAAATATTTGTATTAAAAAATGAAATTGATTCTATTATTAATAATAAATATTCATCTAAATTGTATTCAATTATGCCTTCTGGAATTAAACTGTCAGGTATCATTTCTCTCGGATACATTAGTGGTTCTGGAGGAGTCAGCGCAGACCATTGTCAAACTGGTAAAGAAACGGAGGTTTATACTATTAAACGAGCATCTGTATTATGTAACCAATCTAATTCTTCGGTGTCAAATGTTAGTTCAACACAACAACTAACAAATAATATTAATATTCAATATAAAGGCAATATTTATGTATTTACCATTACTAGTAATACCAATATTGGGGATGTTAAATTAATGCTTTTAAATAAATTAATTAATAATAGAGACCAATTAGTTAATTCACTTAATTTTAATGTTAAGTTTATTTATACAGGGAAAATATATACTCAAGATGATATTAAACTAACAACATTAGTTGACCCTCCTTTTGGTATTACATTACAAGCAATGATAACTCCAAAAACTGGAGGTAAAAAAACAAAAAGATTAAAATATAATAAACGTAAAACAAATAAATATAAAACAAAGAAACGTAAAACACAAAAGAACAAAAGAAAGATATATATAAAACAAACTAACAAATAAAATAATAATCTATTGAAATTTATTATTTTATTTTACAATAACAACTTCTTTTGCTATATTTGACATAATTTTACCAATATTTTTATCGGATTCATCTTTGGTTGACCCAGACATAGAATTACTAACAATATGTAACCAAATATCATTTTTCTTTGAATCAGGGTCTGTACAATCTGGATTCTGTAATTTCCATTCATTTATATTTTTTATATTTTCATGTGCTATTTGTTTAATAGCACGCGTTAAAATAAGGTTTTGTTCATCATCTTTGTGCCATTCATTATTTTCTTTTACAAATAATATATCTCTTTTTGAATCAGAACAATGTATTGGTCTATATGTATAATCCATATTTTTCAATTTTTGTAATATTATATTTGATACACCTTCAACATAACCTTTTCTTCCAACATATTCTAAATCTTTTAATGATGGTTTAATCGATTCTACAAATTCACTTATATTCATTGCATTTTTACATGTTTCATTCAAATAAAATTGCAAATTAAATGCTGTCTTATTATGGGAGTTTGTATTATTATTTGAATTATGATTACCAACTTTGGTTGCTAAGTCTTGTATTGTTTTGTTTTGGTCTATTATTATTTTTTTAAATTCTTTATTCTCATTTATGAGTGTTAATATTAAATTTTTATCTGACATTCCAACTAAATCACTAACATCTTCATCGTATTGATGTTTACAAGTTCGTTTATGTTTCCATAAGCTGGAATGATGTTTATACTCCTTTGTACAATATATACAAGTATATTTTTGACAATCATGAAGTTTTACTGGTTTTTCTGTAGTATCATGTAGTCCATTTGTAGCTATTTGATGTTTTGGTGTATGCATATGTCGCTCAAAATCTCTTTTTGACCTTGTACTAAAGTCACAAAGTATACATGCATGATTAGTTGGTTTTTTTTGGTTTTCTTCGTAGTCTAAAATTGTCATATACAGACTACATATAATTCTCCTAAATAAAAGACGCAAGATGCATTTTTTTTTGAAAATATACTGTTAAAAGTTGGAACTTCTTTTTTATAAATTTAAATGATACTCAGTAACAATGTAAATAATCTTTTATAAATAAATATTTGAATTAAATATATTACGATAAATGGTAACAAATTTAACAAAGTGGAGAAATGTGGAGAAATATGTAGTCTTTTGTAGTCTTTGTGACTGACCAGTCTCAGAAACGTTATTTTTGCATTTATCGTCGTTATTGAACATGCTTTGATTTTTACGAAAAAAGAGGCGTGGTAAAATGTGGAGAAAAAATGTAGTCGTTTGTTGCCATTTTAGACTACATCATTTCTCCACATTTGGTTTTCCTTAAAAAATGTTCAGTCACAAATTATTTTTTTATAAAAAGATTTTTAGAGCATTATGCTAAGAAACCATTTTTCAATAACTATTTTTCATAAAAGTAATTTGGTTTTTCATTTTGGACATTTTTAAAAATGTCCATTTTCAAAAATTGATTCACTTTTACAAACTACTTTCCGAAAAAGTCTTTAAGTTCTTTTTTATATATATTATTTATTACAAAAACTACTTAAAGACAAAATTGCAAATAATTGTTTATAAATATGTAAACACAATTTACTTATAATTCAACACTTTGATTACGAAAGTTTATTGACTTATTACGTAAATAATCTTTTATTGATTCTATATATTTTTGTTTTATTACTTCATTAGTTTCTGTAATATAACAAATTTCACTACACCAATCAGCATTTATATTATACTTTTTGTATATAAAATAATCTACTGACCAGAATACATCTTTTACACAAAATATATTACAGTTTATACATTTTTTATCTATTATTGACATATACTCTTTATTCAATTTATCAATATATTTCCTATGTTCAACATTAAATTCACTTATTATGTCTTGTATAACTTGAGGCAATCCTCTTATTCTTTTTAACAAATTAGTATCCATTTTTACATATTTACACCTATTACATGTTATTTTATATAATCAATTTTTTACATAATTAGTTACTATATTTGACCTCTAATATGCTTTCGAACTGTATATATTTAAATAAATATATGTGACGTAATTTAGCATTTTGGAGAAATATGTAGTCTTTTGTTGCCATTCTGACTGACTCGTCAGAAATAATGAATTTATTATTTAATATGTTGTTACTGAAAACATAACAAAATATTAGTATTTTTCTGGATGGTAAAATGTGGAGAATTTTTGTAGCATTTAGACTACATGATTTCTCCATGAAGAAAATTTATTTAAAAAAGTTCAGTCACAAATATTTTTGTAGCAAAAAGATTTTTAGAGCATTATGTTCACAACTCATTTTTTGATAACTAATTTTCATAAAAGTATTTTGGTTTTTCATTTTGGACATTTTTAAAAATGTCCATTTTCAAAAACTGAATCACTTTTTCAAAGTACTTTTCGAAAAAGTCTTTAAGTTCTTTTTCTTATATATTATTTATTATAAAAACTACTTAAAGAATTATTTGTTTTACAAAAAAAAAGTAGTAAATATAATATATTATGAGTTTAATAAACAAAATACTTGGAAAATTATCTCTGTCTTTTGAAGAATTTATCGATGAATATATTAATTCTAAAATTCAACTCCAATTAGAGAAAAAAAGTTTAGATTTCAATTTAGAAAAAACAAAAACAATAATAGATGATGTAATCAATACAATCACATTATTAATCAATAACTTACAAAATGTACCAGATGCATCATCTGCTATATCAAAAGCAAATACCAATATAAATGAACTAACTACATTTATAATAAATAATCCTTCTAATATTGATATTCATTTAATAACTGCAATTGGAGCATTAATAATTTTTAATAATATTGAACCATATATAACAAATATAACATCATCCTCTTTTGAATTAGTTAAAACTTTATTTAATAATATAAGCAATCTAATTCCTGAACCAAATATTGTTATTCCTAATAATAGAAATATTGTAGCTTTATCTTTAATTTCTATTATTTCATCTAATTCTTTTCTCAATATTACACAAAATATCACAACATTTATAACAATGAATTCTATATTTACTACTCAAGTAAATGATAATCAAACATTTATAATGGCTAAAAATATAATAGACTCTGCTTATGGAGCTACTGAAGCAGCCTCTAATCTTGCTAATAAATCTAAAAATGCTATTGTTCATAATAGCTTAATACAAACTTATGTTTCTAAAGCTTCCTCTGATGCTAATACAGCATATATTTATTCCAATACTTTTATTGAAGGTATTAAACAAACATATACAACTACTGGAAATACATTATCTGAAACTAATATTAATCAAATTAAAGATATGGTTTCTGTTGTTTCTTCTCAAACTGTTGCCGCTGCTAAGAATTCTAATAAACCTATTGACTCTGTATGGTTATTATCCGATTATTCTGATTATGCTATTTTAGGTTCTTCTCTTGCTCCTATTTCCAGAGATACTTACATTTACGCGCTTAATAATTCCAGTTCTTCTTCTTCTGCGGCTGTTACTGCTGTTTCAAATGCTGTTTATAACACATTAAATAGTTCTACACCTAAACCAAGTAATAATGTAATTAGTTCTATTTCTAATGCTGTTTCTAATATAATAACTAAAACTTCTAAAAATGATGATATTATTAATATTGCTTCTGTTCTTTCAATTGAAGTTACTAATTTACTCAATAATACAACGCCTAAACCTAACAATAAACTAATTGTTAATATTTCTGTTATTGTTGCAATTGTTTATGCAAGCACTGTTGGTGCCAGTTATAATAATTCTGTTTCACGAATTGCTCATATTATTTTAAGCGCGGTTACTAATTCATTAAAAATTACTAACCCTGAACTCGATAATGAAATTATTGCTATTGCTGCTTCTATTGCAGCATCTGCATACTCTACTACTATTGCTCAAACTGTTATTGATAATATCAATAATTTTTCTGTAAAAAATATTTATCCTGGTCTAGATCTTTCATCTATGTTTAATTTATTTAATGATGGCTTCTTAGCTACATCTAATGCTAAAAATTATATAGATTTTATGGTTGACAATTATAAATGTATTCTTCTTGATAAAAATGTTAAAAATATCTTTGTTACTGCTTCAAATATATGTTATAATGTTAACAATGTATATAATAACAGTAAAAAATTTATGTATTTTTCTCAAAGATATAATACCATAATCTTAAATTCTATAAATTATTTTAATCGAAGATTAAAAGCACAAGAAGCATTCATTCTCGAATATAATAATTCAAAAAATATTGTGTCTAATTATTTGTTAAATAATCTTAATAACATTAGTAGTTCTATTATTTATGCTTCTAATAGTGGTTTAACGGATGTTACTGAAGTAAATAATGCAATTAATAAACTTAATAACTTACTTAATAATAAAGAAGATACTAGTATTAAATCTACAGATTATTTACAACCATTGATACTTGCAGTGTATATTTATTTAACTAAATCAGAAAATAAAATCAATACATTGCAATTAAATCGTTAAAACTGTAAAATAGAATATATGTTTTAGAGCATAAATACGATAAAATACACTATTTTGATTTTTTTGGTTCATTTATGCTGTAAATATATGTATGTGGAGAAATATGTAGTCTTTTGTTGCCATTGTAACTGACTAGTCATAAATAATGAATTTATTATTTAATATCTTGTTACTGAAAACATAACAAAATTACTTATTTTTTTTGTTTGGATAAATGTGGAGAAATATGTAGTCTTTTGTAGTCGTTGTTACTGACCAGTCTCAGAAACAGAATATAATGTATAATATGTTGTTACTGAAATAGTAACAAAATATTGTATAAATTTGTTGTGGTAAAAAGTGGAGAAAAAATGTAGTCGTTTGTTGCCATTTTAGACTACATCATTTCTCCACATTTTGTTTCCCTTAAAAAATGTTCAGTAACAATTTATTTTTTTATAAAAAGATTTTTAGAGCATTATGGTAACAACTCATTTTTCGATAACTATTTTTCATAAAAGTAATTTGGTTTTTCATTTTGGACATTTTTAAAAATGTCCATTTTCAAAAACTGATTCACTTTTACAAACTACTTTCGCAAAAGTTCTTTAAGTTCTTTTATATATATATTATTTATTACAAAAACTACTTAAAGAAATAAAATACCAATATTTTATATATTATTTATTTGGTTAAACTAACAAATTATTTATATTAGCATTTATCAATGATACAGTGTATTGCGGATTTTTTTAAACAATTGTTGGTATTTACTCAAATAGGCATTTTATACATATTATACAAACTTAACTACATTTCATTTCACTTTTTTGTTAAAAATACATGCATCAAACTAACTAGCTTAAGCTATTATTATATCAAAATATTTCAATGGCAAATACAAGATAAATATTTAAATGATAACGAATTAGACGAGTTTTTTAAAACATACACGAATCATGTTCCTTATCATAATAACCAAATTGATTACAATCTTTTAAATAATATCATTTTATATGCCAAACAAAATAATGATAAACTAACAATACTTAACGATTTTCAACCAATTAATTCAGGAACTATAGCACTTGTATGGAAAGGCACATTAAATGGAAATCAAGTTGCCATTAAAATTATTAGAAATGACATCGAAAATGAAATTACACATTGTGTCAATGTAACATGCTTTCTACTCAATTTAATCAACTTTTTTACATTTAATTTATTCAATGATTCATCTTCTAACATTATTAGAGAAAATGAAACCAACCTTTTAGAACAATGTAATTTTCATAATGAAGTACAAAATATTAAGCTATTTTATAATTTTTATAAAGATTCTGACACCATTGTAATTCCAAATGTTTATCAATATTTTACTGATTATAACAAAAAGATTATTATTATGGATTTTATTGAAGGTTTAAACGCATCAGAACTAACAAATGAAGATAAAACTAAGTTTGCACCTGTTTACAACTTTTTTTATAATGACTCTATATTTGTTAAAAATATATGCCATAGTGATTTACATATAGGCAATGTAGTATTTATTAAAACATCTGACAATGATTATAAAATAGGAATATATGACTTTGGACTTATATACAAACTAACAAAACAAGAATCAAAAAAATTATTCAAATTTTTAACTATGCTTACTAACAATAATAGAAGAGGAGTTATTGAAACATTGGTTGATTTTTCCTTACTTTCTACCAATAAAGATAAACAAAACTTGTTAGTTGAATGTTTACTAACCAAAGATATATTTTTAGAGGGTAGACCCATGGACTTTCAAGAAATTAACATAATCTTTCAAGAAGGATATAAACATAATTTAAAAATTAACAAAAATACATCTGCCATTCTTTTATCCTTTATTTCATCAATTTACTTATCCAAAATTTTTGCAGACAACAAGTCCATTACCAAGACATTTAAGAACTTTTTATATAATGATACTATTATTTGTAATTAACTATTTTTATAAAGCGTATAAAATAACATAATATTTTAGGTTATTATTATATGACCAGTGAATTTTATACAGTGTGTAATGATAAAGATATACTATTACAAAAAAATGATGAAGATAACTATATTATTAATATGACCATTCAACATAATAAAACTAATTCGTTTACTCTTATTGATATTATTACTGAACTTGAATTATGGAACTTATTATACGAATTAAATAATGATAACATTGAAGAATTTAAACTAACAAATATTGAACAAAAACAACATGTTTTTATAAAAGTTAAATCTAGCACTGAAAAACAAATAAGCAACGAATTAAAAGATATTATTATTCACATTGAAACTACATATCATCAAAATTCAGATAATGAATGCAATCTTGTCTGTAATAATCTAACACCATCCACTATTATTTTCAATAATTTTATAATTAATGTTGTATGCTCACAAGAATCAACTTATGTTAAAATCAAATTTACTCTTGAAGATATTAACGACCTTATTAGCACATATATTGCATTATACATTAAAAAAATATTTTACAGATTATCCAAATACTTATCTTAGATAAAATATTAGACAATTAGCCAGTATTTTATCTATGTTACTTAAATATATTATCCAAAAATGAATTCAAATACTCATCTAAACGGTCATGTAATGTTTTTCTGCTATGCTGTATTATTATATTAGTATATTCCATTATATCATTTATAACATCTGATGACAAATTATTTACAGCTTTTGTAAACATACTATCTACTTTTGATATCATTTCTGATTTGTAATTAATTAATTGACTCTTATTTGTTTCTGATTCTTCTTCCTTTATTTTATTTATTTTTTCCTTATTAATTGAAAACTTTTTATCTTTTTCCTTTTCTAATGGTTTATCTAATGCATTAGATATGCCATTTACACATTTCCATATATCACTAACAACAGTTAATTGACCATTATTAATATCAATGTTATTATTGTTATTTAATTCATCCAATATATTTTTACATGTTAAATTACTAATACATGACAAATTTATTAAAGAAATAATATTATTTTTTAATACAAATAATTGCTGATTATTTACTTCTGGATTTTGTAAAGGAACATCTTTTAGTTCGCTAATATTTAATTCTATTTTTTCTGATACATTTATTTCATTGTTTATTGTATTATTTACATTTTCAAAATTATATGTTTTTGGTTCTGTATTTGATGCATTGTTAGTGGTAGCATCAATGTTAATGTTATCTATAATATTGTAATTAACATTTTCTGGTACCTTTTTCATTTGCCCTTGAAATTTTGCATTATTTTTTGCAATTAAATAATTTAATTTTTTAATTCGTAAATCATTTAATACATTTTTTTTAATTCCTACTGGCTTATTTATAAAAGAATACATTAAAATACTATATTATTATAAATTAAAACTTTTAATGTAAAATTATTTCTTTGGTATACATTATAACATTTCTTAATCTATTTTTTGGGCATATAAATTTTTAGCAAATCAAACAATATTTGTATACGCATATCCAATAATTTTACATTTTTATGTAATTGCACTAACTCATTTGTTAGTTTTACCGTTATAAAACCTTTAAAATATGATTGTTCTTTTTCTAACACTTTATTATGTATAACATTTATTATGTTATTTATATTTTGAACCGCCTCTGAAGTTATTAACAGTGTATATCTTATTGGCTCTTCCATTTTCTCAAAGATGGATATTTTATTTTCTAAATTTACAAATAAATAATCTTTTATTTTGTTATCATCTACAGTTATTAATGGATTCTTAATAGCATCCTTAATACAATTAAATTCTTCATCTGTTTTACAATACTTATGTATTATATCAAATATTAATGATTCTATTATTTTTAACTTATTATATAAATCTAATGAGTCTAATTCATGTTTAAATAATTCAAAATCACTATCTTTATTCTGATATACAAATTTAAACACATTTTGTGTTGATGTTATCGAATTTGATAATGTTGTCACTGAATAAAATAATATATTACATGTTAGTAACGGAACACTTGTATAGTAATACAGCTTCATTGGGTCCATTACTAATTTTATTATATTATTATATTATATTTTTCAAAAATTTCTAACTATCTACATATATTATAATGTTTCCCATAAATTAATAGCCTCTATGTCTTCTAATATTACTTGAGGACCATTATTATTCCATTCACTATATAATTTTGCCTTTGTTGTTGGCTTATCCATCATTATTAATTCTTTAAGAGCTTTCAAACGTCTAAGCAAAGGTAGCTGATGAGAATTTTGTTTCCTTGTTAACTGTTTCCATCTCCATTCAAATTGTAATGCTGCTTGCCAATCAGGAAATCCTTCTATATGTACTGCTCTTATCCATATTATTCCTTTTTCTACTTTTGAACCTGTTATAAAAGCACCTCCTTTTATTTCTTTATTATGCTGCCTTAAACGTCTTTCTAAATCATCTGTTGCGCCAACATATGTAGAATTATCACTTGCCAATAATAAATATACATAAAATGACATTTATAACTTTACTATATTATATTTATGTTACTTTATTTAAGTTAAAAAATTCATAATTATTTATATTAATTAATTATGAATATTATAAGTCTTTCAAACAATTTAGAATCAATACACAGAACTACAAATAATATACCCGAAATTTTTAATTGGAAATTATATATTTCGATTATTAAAAATCCTTCACTATATAATGTTAGTTTAGCATATAACCACTATATACAACATGGACAATATAATTCTAATGTATATAAATTATTCTGGAGAACTGTTTATGATATACCAAACAACTTTAATGAAGACAGCTATAAAAAATATTTAGAAGAGAAATGTAAAGTATACTTGACGTTTAAAACTAATGAAGATTTATATAAATTTTATCACTATACTGGATACAAATTATATCCTATGAATGACCAATATGCTAGAACACATTTTAATATTCCTGATGATTTTAATGATAAAACATACGTTAAATTATATCCTCAGGCACAACTAGATAATATTAATATGATATATAACTTTTACAATACCCAAAAAAATAATTTTCCACTAAATGATGATTATTATAAATTATTATATAATATTTCTAATGATTTTAATTTAGATGAATATAAACAATCATATAATTTGAATTGCAACAATGATATTGAAATTTATAAACATTATGGAATTTTTGGAAAAAAAACACAAATTATAACAAACAAATCAAAAAATAAACCAGCTAATAAATCAGGTAATAAACAAGTTAAAATAAATGATGAATTATTAGAACCTGCATTAATATTTAGTAAATTTGAATTTAATTTTGAAACAATAGATAATTATAATAAAAATACCAACACTAATTCTAACAACAATGCTAATAACAATGCTAACAACAATGCTAACAACAATGCTAACAACAATGCTAACAACAATGCTAACAACAATGCTAATAACAATGCTAACAACAATGCTAACAACAATGCTAACAACAATGCTAATAACAATGCTAATGCTAACGATAATAACAATGCTAGTATTAATAATGTTAAAACTATAAATAAACCTGTATTAATTAAAAAACATGAAATTACT
>Ga0114966_10004274_pt1 | contig 12305 bp, 8 predicted proteins | sample M_130207_XF_Meta_FD_87029 | JGI IMG/M metagenome (GOLD analysis project Ga0114966, IMG submission 87029) | Freshwater microbial communities from Lake Montjoie, Canada to study carbon cycling - M_130207_XF_MetaG | ecosystem: Environmental > Aquatic > Freshwater > Lake | place: Lake Montjoie...
CAAAGCCGCCGACCGTCGTGAAATCTGTGTCGGGGACGTTCAGGTCGTAGCGCAGGTTGAACTCGCGGATCGGTGTTGAGCCTTGCGCCTGCAACTCGCCCGACGCCGTGGCCGGAAGTTTTGCCTCAACCGTATCGTCGTATTCGTCGAGGATTTCTCCAACAATCTCTTCGAGCAGATCCTCCATCGTCACGAGGCCGGCGGTGCCGCCGTACTCGTCGAGGACAATCGCCATGTGTTCCTTGAGGCGCTTGAAATCGCCGAGCACTTCTTCGACCTCGCGAGAGCCAGGCACCACATGGATGCGCCGCATAATCTGGCGCACCTCAAAGCCCTCGGCGCGCGTCGGGTCGCGGAGGATCGGGAGCAGATCCTTGGCGTGCAGCATGCCGACGACGTTGTCGATCGTCTCCTCGTACACGGGGTACCGGGAGAAGCCGGCCTCTTCCACGGTGCGGGCCGCTTCATCGAGTGCAGCCTCAACGGTGAGCGCCACAATCGCGGTGCGCGGGGTCATCACTTCGCGAGCGTTCTTTTCGGAGAACTCAAACACGCCGCCAATCAGCTGTGCATCTTCGCTGTCGATCGCGCCCTGTTCTTCGCTCTGCTCGATCAGCATGCGGAGTTCATCGGGCGAGTGGACGGAGTCGTGTCCCACGTTTGCGCGCTGACCGAACAGCCGCAGGACGCCGCGCGCCGAGAGGTTGAGCACCATCGTGAACGGACGCACGAACCAGGCAAAGACCAACAGCGGCGGGGAGAGCCACTTGGCAAAGACTTCTGGCTGGTGCAGCGCCGCGGCGCGTGGTGCGAGCTCGCCAAACACCACGTGGCAGAATGTCACAGAGAGCAGCGCGACTATGGCGCCAGCGCTGACGCGGAGCGATTGTTCTAGGACGAAGGGGAGGCTGGTGAGCAGCGATTCGAAGTAGTGCGCGAGCGCTCCTTCGGCGGTCCAGCCGAGTCCAAGCGACGCGAGGGTGATCCCGAGCTGGCTGGCCGAGAGCACCTTCTCGAGATTACCGGAGGCTTGGAGTGCGAATCGGGCGATCGGATCGCCCGCGCGGACCATAGCCTGCAATCGCGTGCGACGTGAGCGCACGAGCGCGAACTCCACGGCCACGAAGTAGCCGTTGAGGAGCAAAAGGAGAACGATGACCCCGAAGCGTGCTAGCACGAATACAAGTTACCCCGATTGTTCGACGCACCGCCAGCGGACGCCGGCGGAATCGCACGGGCATGACCACGACCATGACCACGACCACGACCATGACCACGGGCACAGCCACGGGTTGGGGGCGCACCATCATCATCATCACCACAGTGGCGCGGGGCTCAAGGGCGCGCTGATTATCACCGCGATCTTCCTGGTGGCGGAGATTATTGGTGGGCTCGCCAGCAACTCGCTCACGCTGCTCGCCGACGCCGGCCATATGGCAACGGACGTCGGCGCACTCGCGTTTTCACTGTTTGTGGCGTGGCTCAGTCGTCAGCCGGCGACACAGGAAAAAAGCTACGGCTACCTGCGCTGGGAGATTCTGGCGGCGCTGCTGAATGGTGCCACGTTGCTCGCCATCTCAGCGGCCATTGTGTGGGAGGCTATCGTCCGGTTCCAGCATCCCGAGCCTGTGGCTACCGGCATCATGTTCTGGGTGGCCGTTGCTGGATTTGTCGCCAATGCCGTGTCGGCACGTTTGCTGCATGCGGGCGCGGAACATTCGCTCAATGTGCGTGGCGCCTATTTGCACATTCTTGGGGACCTTTTGGGGTCGGCGGCCGCGATTGTTGCAGCGTTACTCATTCGGTACAAAGGGTGGACCATTGCCGATCCTATCGCGTCGATTGTGATGACGGTGATGATTATTCGCGGGAGCTGGTCGCTGGTCAAGGAGAGCGTGGACATCCTGCTTGAGGCGACGCCGGATCACATTGATCCCACCGCAGTGCGCGCGTCGTTGGCGCAGGTGCCCGCCGTTGAGTCGGTGCACGACCTGCACATCTGGACGCTGACGTCAGGAGTGATTGCCATGAGTGCCCACGCCGTGGTCTCGGAGCCGGCGCGGAATCAGGAAGCACTGGAGGCGATGACCGCCGCGGTTGCCGCGCACGGCATTCACCACGTGACCATCCAGATTGAAGGGCGTTCATTGGCGGCCTGCGCACCGGAGCACGTGCACGCGTAACGGCTTGCGCCTAGTCCTGGTCCGGCGGCCCCAGCGCTGGCGGCCAGCAATCTCCACAGATTCGGCGTACAGGGCAGACTTTCCGCATGCCCTGAGTTATGTTTTAAGGCTATGGATATCCGCAACATCGCTATCATTGCCCACGTCGACCACGGGAAGACCACCCTCGTCGACCAGATGCTCCGTCAAGCCGGTGCGTTCCGCGCGAATCAGGTGGTTGCTGAGCGCGTGATGGACTCGAATCCGCTCGAGCGCGAGCGAGGCATCACCATCCTGGCCAAGAACACTTCGGTGCGCTGGCACGGGACCAAGATGAACATTGTCGATACGCCAGGCCACGCCGATTTCGGTGGTGAGGTTGAGCGTATCCTTCGTATGGTCGACGGCGTGCTGCTCGTCGTGGACGCCTTTGATGGCCCGATGCCGCAGACGCGGTTCGTGCTGCGCAAGGCGCTCGCGCTGGGGCGTACCCCGATCATCGTCGTCAACAAGATCGACCGTCCGGGCGCCGACCCGATGCGCGTCCACGAGGAGGTCCTCGACCTCCTGATCGAGCTCGAAGCCACCGAGGCCCAGCTCGACGCCCCGTTCGTGTACGCCTCCGGGCGTACTGGCGTGGCCACCATGGACATGGATACGCCGGCCGTGGACCTCGTCCCGCTCTACGAGACGATCGTCAAGCATGTGCCGCCGCCGCCGGCTGAGCTGAACGGCACCTTCCAGATGCTCGTCTCCACCATTGACTACTCGCCGTACCTGGGTCGCCTCGCGATCGGGCGTATTGAGCGTGGCACGGTCAAGCTGGGCGATCTGGTGGCGCTCCTCCCCCTCGATCAGACGGCCAAGGCAACGGTCAGCAAAGTCACCAAGCTCTACGGATTCGAAGGGCTCGAGCGCATCGAAATCCTAAGTGCGGACGCGGGCGAAATTGTCTCGCTCGCCGGGCTCGAAGGGGTGGAAATCGGTCTGACCCTCACCGATCCGGAGTTTCCGGATCGCCTCGAAGGCATCGCGGTCGAAGAGCCGACAATCTCCGTCGACTTCCTCGTCAACAACTCGCCGTTCGCAGGGCAGGACGGCAAGTTCGTCACGAGCCGTCAGATCCTCGAGCGTTTGCAGAAGGAGCTCGAGAAGAACGTCGCGCTCCGCGTGGAAGAAACCGACGCCACCGACACCTGGACGGTGAGCGGCCGAGGGGAGTTGCACCTCACGATTCTCATGGAGACCATGCGTCGTGAAGGGTTCGAGTTTCAGGTCTCGCGTCCGCGCGTGATTCTGCACGTCGGCGACAAGGGCGAGAAGCTGGAGCCGTACGAAGAGCTCGCGATCGACGTGCCCGAGGAATACATGGGCGTCGTCATCGAAGCACTCGGCCCCCGCAAGGCGCAGATGTTGGAAATGAAGAACCCCGGGCAGGGGATGGTACGAATTCTTTACAAGATTCCTGCTCGCGGATTGTTTGGCTATCGCTCAGAGTTCATGACGAGCACGCGTGGCACGGGCATCATCCATCACCGGTTTCTGGAATACGGGCCGTGGGCGGGATTTCTGGAAGGGCGCGCGCGCGGCGTGCTGGTGTCGATGGAAGGCGGTACGATTATCGCCTTCGCACTCGGCAACCTGCAGGACCGCTCGACGCTGTTCGTGTCGCCAGGCGACGCCGTGTACGAAGGGATGGTGGTGGGCGAGAGTGCGCGCCCGGGTGATATGGACGTGAACCCGACGCGTGAAAAGAAGCTCACCAACATGCGCAGCAAGAGCGCCGATGATCACATCACGTTGGAGCCGCCCCGGGTGTTGACGTTGGAAGGGGCGCTTGAGTATATCGAAGACGATGAGCTGATCGAGGTCACGCCGAAGTCCATTCGGTTGCGCAAGCGCAAGTTGCTGGCGACCGACCGAAAGAAGGTCTCGCGCGAGGCCAAGCGGGATCGCGACGCGTAGGTGGCGTCGTGTAGGTGGCGTCGTGCTCCACGCGTTGCAGAACATGTGGCGTTGGTTGTAGGTAAGCACCTGATTCGCGCGTCATCCTCTTTGATTCATCCAGCGGAGATCTGGGCATATGTCGGGCAGTGTGGCGTTGTTCGCGGCGAAGAATGACGACGATATCGATCCGAATGATGAGCAGCCGGACGAAGATCTTGACGACCTCGACGAGGACGACGAGTTCGACGATCCAGAGGATGTGGACGGCGACGATCGGGACGATGATGATCTCGAGGACGACGACGAGCTCGGCGACCTGGACGATGATTTGATTGATCTGGACGACGAGTACGACGCCGCCAAGGACGAGGACCGCGGGTTGGGTGGCGGCCACAAGTTTGTGGAGTAGGCGTTGCGGATCAGAGAAGTTTGCGATTGTGGTGTATAAACGTTGACGGACGGCCTTGAAGAGGCTTTATTTCAAGGCTCTGCTGGATAGTTGGTTGTAGGTCGGAAGGGCCATTAGCTCAGGTGGTTAGAGCGCACGCCTGATAAGCGTGAGGTCCGAGGTTCAACTCCTCGATGGCCCATAGGTTGGAAAATCGCATAACTCAAAGCCCCGTAACGGTTTATCCGTTGCGGGGCTTTGAGTTTTTAGGTCCAAAGAGGGGTGGTGTGTCCGTTGGTGCGTCCGCACGCCGGCGGACTACTCGTTCGTACTCGTGGAGCGGAGCGCGGTAGAAATTATCCCCCCCCTACTCACCCCCGACACTGCGCCTTGGCAACCCGCGCGCGCACGTCGGCGGCGCTCGTCGTCCGTTCCGCCGCAGTCGGCGCGCTGAAAATCATCAGATACGCGCCGTCGGCCATGGTCTGTTGGCGCTGCTTCACGTAGCCCAGCGCGCCGAGCTCGCAGGCCAGCAGGCGCGTCGGCGTCCCGTGGCGATCGGTCGGGCCGTCCACGTCGAGTACCGCAAGCCGACCGCCGGCGCGAAAGGCTGGGGCCAGTCGGTGCAGGAGCGCAAAGGGCTCGGTGATCTCGTGGTACATATGGATCATCAGCGCCACGTCCACGCTCCCGGGGAGCAGCGACGGGTTGTCCGGCGTGCCCTCGATCACGCGGACGTTCTTCCATCCGCCGGATTCAACGCGCTCGCGTAACAAGTCGAGATAACGCGGCTCGATGTCTTCGCCAAAAACAAGCCCGGTGGAGCCGACCCGTTCCGCCAGTCGAGCCACGTAGTAACCGTCGCCTGCGCCAATGTCGGCCACGCGCGTTCCACGCCCAATGCGCAGGAACTCCATCACGCGGTCGGCCTCGCCGAGTGCGTCGCGCCGATCCTCATCGACCCAGCGTGGGGCGACGATGCTTGAGACAGGGCGATCTGGCCGCGGGAACGTGTCCGACTGCGCCTGCGCGAGCGTCGGTGCGATCGCCTGTGCAATCGCCTGTGCGACAACAACAAAGAGGAGGGCCAGGGCCCGGAAGCAACTGGCGAGCTGTGTATTAGTCATAGCAAATAAGCGCGGCAGCGTTCTCTAGGGTTCCAACCGACGCGTCGAGCACCGGACGTCGGGATTACGTCTTCGTGCTGTCGTGCATCCATCCTAAGCGCCAAAAGTACCAGAGTAAGCCGATGACGGTGAGCCCCATCAGGCCGAGGGCGAACGGGTAGCCCATCACCCACTCTAGTTCCGGCATGTACTTGAAGTTCATGCCGTAGATGCCGGCGATGAAGGTCAGCGGCATGAAGAGCGTGGCGATGATCGTGAGGACCTTGGAGGTCTCGGCGAGCTTCAGGTTGACGCTCGTCATGTAGATGTCGAGCAGGTCGTTGGCCAGGAACCGGTCGGTCTCCACTTGGTCGAGGACGCGCGAGATATGATCGTTGAGGTCGCGCAAGTAGTGGCGCGTCTCCGAGTCGAAAATACGATCGAGCGATGTCATGGCAATGACTGCGTCGCGCACCGGATGTACCGCGCGCCTCACGCGGATCAGTTCTGCGCGGATCCGGCGGATCTTTCCGAGGGTGCGGGGATCGGGTCGAGAGAACGCCTCTTCCTCCAGCGGTTCGAGTGCTCTGCCGATGTTTTCGACGATGGGGAAGTAGCCGTCCACCACTGAGTCGGCGATCACGTACGAGAGGTACGCAGCTCCATGGTTCCGCACGCGCCCCTTGGCCTCGCGGATCCGCGAGCGCAGCGCGTCGAGACAATCGCCGGGCACGCTCTGGAAAGTGACCACCACTTGGGCCGTGAACCAGGTCGCGAGCTGCTCGGTCCAAAAGCCGCGCTCGTCCTCGTGCGGCATGGGTAGCACCATGAACGTGGCATCGCCGTAGGGTTCCACCTTGGCGCGCAACGAGACGTCCGTGGCATCTTCCATGGCGAGAGGGTGGATGGCGAAGCGCTCGGCGATGGCCTTCAGGAGGTCGATGTCGCCGGTTCCCTCGATATTCACCCAGACGACGGGCCAGTCGTTACCAATGGCGTCGATCTCCGCCACGCTCGTCACGGTGCGCTCGACGTAGGCGTCTGGTCCATACGCGTACACCGTCACCACAGGCGGCAGCGCGTTGTGCGCCACCGAAAGCGTTCCGGCCGCGGTGTAGAGATTGGGTGACGTCCCGCTCCGCCCCGCACGCCGTAGTAAGAATCCCGCTTTGAGTGCGGTCCGGCGGCTGGCGTCGGCGGCGCCGGGAAGATCAGCTCCGGGAATGGTCATGCGCTTCCTCCGTTGGGAGCGGCTGCCGCTGCGCCGCAGGCGATGTTCCACGTGCACAGGGACAGGAAATCCGATCGAGGCAGATCGAGCGTCAGTCGAGTATACGGCGCAATCACCGAGCATGCTAGCGGGCGCCATGTTCTCGCACAATACGGGCGAATATGGATTCTCTCCCCCACCGCTTGGCGCGATACGCGCCCCCGCGCCATACTTTATGCGAATGCCTTGAACCTTTACGAGCATACTATGGCCAAGATTTCGCGCAGAAAGTTCGTCGGTGGCGTCGTGGTCGGCGGCGCAGGACTCGCCGCCGGCACCTGCTACCTCCGCCAAGAAACGCCGGCGCCATTCCTGCCTCGGCGCGCCGTTGGTGACGTCGTCGGTTTGGACCCCGCTTTCACCGGCCGGCCCCCGAACGTCATTCTCGTCAACTGCGACGACCTCGGCTACGGCGACCTCGGCTGCTACGGCAGCACCGCCGTGAAGACGCCGCACATCGATGCCCTCGCCGCGCAGGGGGTCCGGTTCACCGACTTCCATGCCTGCGACTCGGTCTGCACCCCGTCGCGCGCGGGGCTCCTCACCGGGCGCTACCCCAAGCGCATGCGGCTCGACTTCCCCCTCTTTTCGGGGGCAACATCACTAAAGGTAAAGCTGCTCAATCAGATTGGATTCGCGGCCGGCGCGGCCGGACTGATGGATATGGACTCGGAAGTGGGCGCTGAAGGGCTCAACCCCTTCGAAATTGCCATTGGCGACGCACTCCAACAGCGCGGCTACCGCACGGCCATGATCGGCAAATGGCACCTCGGCGACTTCATCAAGTCGCCGCAGTTCCACCCCATGGAGCACGGCTTCCAGAGCTTCTACGGCGTGCCGCACAGCAACGACATGACCCCGTTTCCGCTCTACCGGGACCGGGAGACGATTGAAGCCGAGATCACCGACCGCACAAAACTCAGCCGCATCTACACGGATGAGGCGATCAAGATTGTGGAGTCGAGCAAGGACAAGCCGTTCTTCCTCTATCTCGCGCACACCTATCCGCATCGCCCGCTCGCGGCCTCCGCGCAGTTCAAGGACTCCTCGGCCGGCGGACTCTACGGCGACGCCGTAGAGGAGATTGACTGGAACTTCGGGCGGCTCATGGACACGCTCAAGAAGGCTGGCCAAGACAAGAATACGATTGTCATCTTCACGAGCGATAACGGCCCCTGGTACGACGGCAGCCCCGCAGGATTCCGCGGCCGTAAGGGACAGAGCTTCGAAGGTGGACACCGCGTGCCGATGATCGTGCGCTGGGACGGTGTTGTGCCGCGTGGGCAGCTCTGTGATTCGCCCGCCATGAACATCGATGTGTTCCCCACGCTGCTGGGTCTTGCAGGGATCCGCACGCCGTCCGATCGGATTATCGACGGCCTCTCGATGGCGTCGCTACTGACGCACCCCGCCGAGCCGCCCGCTACGCCGCGAGCACTGTACTTTTATCACCAGGGGACGCTCGAAAGCATGCGCGCTGGTGAGTGGAAGTTCATTCGGAAGATCAATCATTACGTGTGGCCGCTTCCGGTGAACCTGAAGCTTGGCTGGTTGACGCGCCAAACCACCGGCCCGCTTCCGTTGCTGTACAATTTGAAGACCGATCCTGGTGAGGCCTACAACCTCGCCGGTCGCTATCCCGACCGCGTGCGTGAGTACACCGCGCGCATGGAACGCTGGGATGATGGTATGAAGCGCAATCTGTTTGGCGTCACGACCACGAAGTGATCGGAGGGGCGGGGGAGCTAGGCCGGTGGCTTGCAGCCACAGTTGTCATGGCCACAGCCCCCCGCCGCTTTCGCGGCGCGCGCACTGGCCACGCGCTGCCACGCCCGGTGTGCAATGAACCAGGCGGCGCCACCAACGAGCGCTACGACCAGCGCGCGATCAGCCCAGTGCGGCATCAGCCAGCTCCCAGTGCGAGCGCAATGCGATACACCACGAACGCGCTGCCCCACGCGAGCACCAGCATGTAGCTGAACTGCAGCGCGGCCCATCGTGCGCCCTGCCAGCCACCGCCGGTCTCGCGCACCGTCACTGCGATCGTGCTCGTGCACATCAGCGCGAACACATAGAAGGCCAGGAGTCCAAATGCGGCCGCGCGTGTGTACGTCGGGCGACCGGTGCCCGGGGCTCGCGCGTCGCGCAGTCGAGCGGCAAGCTCTGTATGGACGGTCTCGTGCTGCGGCACGCCGTACATCGTGGCCATGGTCGACACGAACACTTCGCGCGCCGCGAACGATGCGACCATCGCCACGCCAATTTTCCAGTCGAGACCGAGTGGGCGCACGAGCGGTTCCACCGCGTGTCCCACCTGACCGAGCGCCGACTGCGCGAGTTGTGCCTCTTGCTGCGTCGGCGCGTCCGCGTTGGCGATCTGCGCGTCAATCGTCGCGCGCGGGTAATGCCCCATGGCCCAGAGCAGCACCGAGATCGCAAAAATCACCGTGCCCGCCCGCTGGAGAAACACCGCTACGCGCTGCCACACGGTTGTGAGGAGCACTCGCATGGTCGGCTTTGCGTAGGCCGGCATTTCGATAATCAGGGCCCGTGTATCTGAGCGGAGCAGCGTGCGGCGGAACACCGCCGCGGCGGCGAGTGCGGCCACCGTGCCGAATATATACATCGCGAGCAATGCGAGCCCTTGCAACGTCAGCACATAGCCGATCGTCACGGCAGGAACGAACGCCGAAATCAGTAGGGTGTACACGGGCAGTCGCGCCGAACAACTCATGAGCGGCACCACCATAATCGTGGCGAGCCGTTCCTTGGTCTGCGGAATCGTGCGCGTTGCCATGATCGCGGGCACCGCGCACGCGTAGCCTGAGAGCAAGGGAATAAAACTCTTCCCCTGTAATCCCAGCGGGCGCATGAAGCGGTCCATCACAAAAGCGGCGCGAGAGAGATAGCCACTGTCCTCGAGCGCACCGATGAACAGGAAGAGCAGCGCGATCTGTGGTACGAACACAATCACGCTCCCGACTCCACCGAGCACACCGTCGATCAGCAGACTCTGAAAATCACCCGCGGGCAGCACGCCGCGCAGGACGTTGGAGAGCGCGCCGAGTCCCAACTGGAGTAACGACGCCAGGGGGGTCGCCACCAAGAAGAGCGCTTGGAATGCAATCGCCATGACGGCCACGAAAATCAGTGGTCCCCACACGCGGTGCAGCAGAACGGCGTCCACCCGATCGCTGGAACGTGTCCCCCGTGTTCCAGTGCGCGTCACCGTCCGCGCCATCACCGCGGAAATCCACTCGTACCGCCGCTCGGCGTTCTGCCCATCGGTGATGGCGCCGGAGGCGCGCAAGTCGGATGGCGGCACGTCGGGCGCTCGGGCGATACAGTGTCGCACCCGATCGAGCCCTTCCTGCGTGGTAGCCACACTCGGCACGACAATCGCGCCGAGCGCATGAATGAGTTCTACCACATCGACTTTCATTTCTGCGGCGGGGAGCCGATCGATCCGATTCAGTACCACCACCGTCGGGCGGCCCAGTTCGAGCACTTCTGTGGCGAGGTACAGGTTACGCTCGAGATTCTCAGCGTCGAGCACGACCACGAACACGTCGACCGGATCTAATCCAGCGGCCCGGCCGTGCACCACGTCGTAGGTGATGACTTCGTCGGGCGCATCGGGAGAGAGGCTATAGGTTCCCGGCAAGTCGAGCACGGAGACGGTGGTCCCCTCGTGCACGTAGCTGCCTTCGACCCACTCGACGGTGACCCCGGGAAAGTTGGCGACCTTCTGTCGACGCCCGGTGAGGGCGTTGAACAGGGTACTCTTGCCGCAGTTGGGGTTCCCGATCAGCGCGACGCGGAGCGTCGGCCGGGTCATGCCGGGGTGGGATCCACCACGATCGCGCCTGCCATTGTGGCGTCGAGCGCGAGTCGCGAGCCGCAGACGTCGAGCAACACCCCATTGCGGCGATCCACAATGCCAACCGAGGCCCCCTCGTACACGCCAAGGGTCCGTAGACGCATGGCATCGGCCTTGGTGCAGTGTAGCTGGCGGACGGTGGCTCGGTCACCGGCAAAGCAGGCGGCGAGGGTGCAAGAGGGCGCGCAAAGCGCGGCGTCCAGCATGACACGTTGTTGTGTCACACGGGCCGCCTTCGTTGCGCGCCAGCTCTTCCAAACTCGCAGCAGGTTCACAGGGCTCGATGCTCGAGGGAACCCAAATCTAACGCAACAGGGGTGCAAAAGGGGGGGAGCCCCTCCCCTAGTGCAGCATGTTGACGGTCAAAAGTGGGCCGACACTCCGAGGGCGATCCACCAGCCTCTCAATGACGTAGCGGTTGTTCCGCCGCTGGTGGTCGTGACTTTTCGGCCGCGCCGTTGGACGATTACCGTCTTGGTCGACGTCTCGCCGTAGCTGGTCGAGGTATTGCCGACCGCGTATCCAACTTCCGGCGTGAGCTCAAAGATCGAGCCGGTCGGGATATCCGCATTGATGGCGAAGTTTGCAGCCCATCCTGAGGCCGAGGTGGACAGCGACGTGGCCCCTGACTTGGCGGTCGCGGATGCGGAGGTGGACTGGAACTGCACACTTGGGCCCCAGGTGGCACCACCAACAGGAAAGCTGAGTGCCCCGCTCAGGCCGAACGAGTTACCCAGTGGCAGGAGTAGGTTCGGCTGGTCCGCGCGGGTCGCACCAAAGGGCGAGGAGAACCAGGCCGAAAAGGCGCTGTCCCAGTCGTCGCCGGTGGAATCTGACGGGTTATCAATGGGCAGACGCAGGTCCAAGCTGAACGTGGTTTCACCGCCGCCCGGGTACAGGTTCTTGCCGCCGAGGGAATCGGAGCTACTGGACGAAATATCGACCATAGCCGCCAGCTGCGCCTTCCCGACGTTGCCCTGGAGGGTGGAGCCGATGGCCCAGGTGGTGCCGCGCCAGTAGACCTCTTGCGTGGCGACGGGCTTGTTCTCCACCTCGAGCGCCCCGCGGATGTTGAGCACCAGGTCCCCGACAGGATAGGAGAAGACCGCGCGCCCGCCGAACATCGACGGATTGCCAAGGCTGTTGGCCTGTAAATCAACCAAAGAGCCACCGGCGACACCGATGGCTTCGACCTGGACCGAATCGAGGGTCCCAGGCTTGCTGCCGGATCTTCCGTAGACCATCAGGGAGTCGCCGGGCTGCAACATGTAGTCGAAGCGCACATTGGAGTTGCCGGTGCCCGAGATGGTGCGTCCGAGCGCGCCGTACCGAAGTGAGGCGGCGTCGACACTGAGCCCCCACTGCTTGGTACGGTACTCGTAGGTCAGGTTCGCAGCCTGCTCGGTCACCTTGGAGCCGCCGATCGAAAAGCCGCGACTGCCAAACTGGAAGTAAACGTTTGTTTTCGGGCCGGCGGGTGGTTCGGCCGGTGAGGCGGTAGGGGAGACCGTTGGCTTGGCGGTGGAATCCTGAGCACCTACAGCCTGCCACG
>Ga0114966_10004275_pt1 | contig 12303 bp, 16 predicted proteins | sample M_130207_XF_Meta_FD_87029 | JGI IMG/M metagenome (GOLD analysis project Ga0114966, IMG submission 87029) | Freshwater microbial communities from Lake Montjoie, Canada to study carbon cycling - M_130207_XF_MetaG | ecosystem: Environmental > Aquatic > Freshwater > Lake | place: Lake Montjoie...
ATAAATATTAATTTATTAAAAAAATATTCATTTATAATATGGATAGATCCTAATATAATTATTGATAATTTAAATTTTGTTAATGATATAATAAATTTAATTGAAAAAAATATTGATAATGAGTTATTTATTTTTGAAAATTATGCATTTAATTCTGTAAGTGAAGATCAAATTAATAATTTAGATTTAGATAAATCAATAAAAATAAAATTATTAAATCAATTATCTAGTTATATAACAAACGGATATGCAAATAATAAATTATATGAAACTGGATTTTTTATTTATAAAAATAATGATAAAATTAAAAAATTAATGAATGATTGGTGGTTAGAAATACAAGATGATGGATATCAATATAATTTATCGTTATCTTATGTTATTTCTAAAAATATTATTATACCTTATATTTTAAATGAAAGTAACTTTATAAAAGGTAATATAGAAGGATCAATTATTAAAAATAATTTAATTGGTCATGTTAATAATCCAAATATTAAAACTAATAAAAGTAGTAATAATATTATTAAACAATTAATATTAAATAATAAATTAGATGAACTAGATAATTTAAATATTGATTATAATAAAATTAATTTTATTGATGGTATTGTATGGATTAATTTAGATAAAGATATTGAAAGAAATAAACATATGAATGAAATTTTATCTAATATAAATGTAAAAAATTATAAAATAATAGGTATAGATGCAAGTAATAATGAACTTTTAGATATGTTTACAAATGTTAATTATGAACGTAAATTAAATAATTATGAAATATCTAACACTTTATCTCATATTAAAGCAATAAAATATTTAGAAAATATAAAAGGAGATTATTTTCTAATATGTGAAGATAATATTAGTTTTAATAATATAATATTAATTGATAAAGATCTTAAAACTATTATTTCAGAATGTCCTAAATTTGATATTTTAATTTTAAATAAAACATATTTAGCTAATATAAATAATATTTATGTTAAATGGGATAATTATTATAAACCATTAAAAAATGATTATATTGGTTCAAGTGCAGCTTACATAATCAGTAGAGAAGGTATAAGTAAATTAATAAAATTTGCAAAATATGCAGATTCATATTTTAAACTTGATAAGAAAAATAATTTAGATGCATCAGATATTTATATATATAAATATTTAGACACTTATGTTTATAAATATAATTTTATAACAACCAAAAATATTTCAACTATAACAAAAACTGATAAACCATTTGATGATAAAAATAATTTATTTCAATTAAATATAATACTCAAAGATTTTTATAATCATGAAGTAACTTAAAAATTAATTTTAACTCTATTTCCGAATACATTATTATTCATATCTTCACTACGAACAAAATATTTTATATATGGACTAATTATAATTTTATAATTATTATTTCTCATTAAATTTAAATATTCAAAATCTTCACTAGATGATGGTACAAATATTAAATTATTATCAAATATTTTTTTCTTCATCACAAAACTAATACCTACATGATTTAAATAAAAATTATCGGTTTTTAATTCTGGTAAAATTTTATTTTTATCATTCATTCTAAATATTAATACATCCATATCGTGATTTAAATTTAATTCATTATAATTATTAATGACTTCTTATACACGTGTTTTTAATTCTTTATCACATCTCTTAAATAAAAATAAACAAATAACTAATTCTAACGCATTTTATAGTGATAAAATACTTTTTATAAAGAAAAAAAGATTATAATATTTTATGTTGGAAATCTAAATGTTTTTTAATATCTATTTTAATGAATATACTTATGAAAATAAAATATTTAATTTAAATTTTAAAATTAATGATGATATTATTAAAATTAAAAATTTATCTATAAATAATGATTATTATGATAAAACTTATTTTTATTATTATAATCATTATAAAAAAAATTATATTTCATTATATTACTAATTATTCCAAAAAAAATAATATTAAAAAAATTATTATTGATATTGATAATAATTTAGAAAGATATAAATTAGAATTAAAAGATGAAGGATTTATTCCAATATATCATGAAAAAAATAAATATTGGATAACAGCTGAAAAGATTATATAAGAATTAATTACTTATTATTTATAATCTTAATAAATTTATATATATTAATGACAATACATATATTTAATTCATTATTAACTATGACAACAGCATTAAGATTAACCACAAATTTAAATTCAATTCCTAAAAATAATATTTTAAATACACTAATATTATCCGATAATTTTGTAGTAAAACATAAATATTATAATATAATGTTTAAAAATAATATTGAATATCATAATTTAAAATGTTGGAAATCTATGTGTATTTTTAATTTTAATTTAGAATATGAAAAAGAAGAAAATTTAATATTTTCATTAGATTTTAATATAAATAAAAATGATTTAAATAATCAATTTATTAAAATTGAAAATATTATTATAGATAATGATTTTTATGATACTAAATATAATGAAATTTATAAAAAATTAAATTTTTATTTAAATGATAATGAAACAAAATTAATTGGTAAAAGTTTAATAATTTTTATCGAAAACTATGCTATTAAAAATAAAATTAATAAAATTATTATTGATATTAATAGCAATCTAGAAAGATTTAATTATGATTTAAAAGATTTAGGTTTTAATCCTACTGAAAGAAGATGTTTTTTAAATCCTTTTTGGATTGAAGCAGAAAAAATAATTTAATTTGTATTACTTTTTTTAAATAATATCTCAAAAAATGATATTATTTTTTTATTAAATTTATTAAAAATGCTCAATTTTGATAATCTGTCTTTAAATGAAAATGATATGCCTGATTTACCAATTTCACCTATCTTTCATGAAACAATTGATGATTTATTCGTCAATCTATATAATCAAGATACAAATATTTCATTTATAGAATTAAAACAAAAATTAATAAATTATTATAATAATGAAGCATCAGGATATTATCTCGAATATCATGTTTCAGAAATTCTCAATAGTGATATGTTAAATGAATCAGAACATGCCTATATAATGGACCAATGTCCATGGGATGATAATGATTATAAATATAATTTAAAATATCTTACAACATTTATAAAAACTCCAATGGGTAATAACCATTTAAATTATATTTATGATAGAAAATGTTTGTAAAAAAATTTTTGTTTTTTAAATATAATTCTTATAATAATAATTATTATAATATTTATTAAATTCATAATTATAATTATTATTAATTTTTTCCAATAAATAATGTAAATTAAGTTGTTTTAATTTATTTGATAATTTAATATAATTCTTATCATAAGAATTATATTTATTATATAAATTATTTATTTTATTTTCTCTTATTTTACCTGCTTCTTTAAGTTTCTTATAATCATTAATTTTAATATCTATTATAGTCAATGTTAAAATTTCATTATATACATAATATATTTTTAACATTAAAAATATATTAATCATTAAACAAATTAGAATAATACTTAAAAACATTTATTAATTTTTATATTATATATTAAATCACTTTTTAATCTAAAATAAATAAAAAATGATTTATTAATTAGTTTATTTTTTTTAAAATGAACGATTTCTCATCTTTATCTTTAAACGATAAACCAAGTTCTCCTGTTAATACAGAATATAATAAAATTTTTGAAAGTGAAACTATGGAAAACTTATTAATTAATATCTATATTTATGATAATCATTCATCTTCTTTTGAAGAATTAAAACAAAAGATGATAGACTTTTATATTGAAGAAGCATCTGTTGAATATACCTTAATACATTTTCTTTCAACTGTTGAATTATTAAATGAAATTGAATATAATTATATTCATGAACAAATATTAAAAATATATTATGATGAAAATGATTATTATTTATTATTCAATATCAAATATATCAAATCTCATATTGGAAATAATCATTTGAAAATAATTTATGAAACAAAATGTTTAATGATTTAAAAAATGATTTTTTTAATTTATTAATTAATATTAAATGAATAAACAAATGATATTATCTATCGCATTAGTTGGATTTGTTTATTCAATATGTAATAAAATTGGAAAAGACATATGGAATGCTAAAATAATTTGTAGAAAAAATTAAAATCTTTTTATATTCATACATCTAAATCCACCAGTTTTTACAGGTATAGTTCTACTATATATAGGATTTACAAATGATTTAATTGCTTTATCTGTGTTTTCTGTTGTTGTAGTCATTAATGTAGATAAAAAAGGTTTTTTACTCGTTGAAACAGTATCCATTGATATATTTTTTAATGGCGGTGGCGGAATAGAAGGTGTTGTAATATTAGGCATACCTCGAAATGAATTAAAATCATTTGTTTCAATATTTGGTGTTGTTAAAACCGTCGAATTATCAACATTTTTATTAGAATTTGAAAATAATGATATTATTAATAATATTATCACTATTAAAAATATTATTCCAAGTATTATAATTCCAAAATAAATCCAAAATGTAAATAAATATGATTTTTTCTCTTTTTTTTCCTCCTCTTCGTTTTTACATATACCAGATGACATTATTCCTATTATTAAAAAATAAATAGATTTTAATTAAATAGAAAGAATGCCTTTAAAAAATATTAAAGTGAAAAAATGGATTTCAACAACTAATTTTGAAAACCATAATATATCTATATATGATGATGATAGTCTTGAAGAAGGTATTTCCAAAATAGCACATACTATTAATAATAAAAGTCGTTTCTATGTATGGAATTTGAATTTTCCAAATTTATTATTTTCAATTGATTTAATCAAATGGAAGGAATACAATCAAAATCCACTAAAACTTAATTATCCTATCAAAAAAGACCCAATTATAAAAGACCCAATAACTTATAAATTATCACAAGGAAATTGTGATTTTAATTTTATAAATATAATTTTTGAAAATGATTTTCCAGAATTAAAAGATAATCCTTATTATTTTATCGATAAATCATTTCCTTCCATCGAAGAATTAAATAAAAAATATAAAAAACTTCAAATTTTAGATTTAGTCGATACTTCTCCTATTATTGAAACTAAATTTAATGTTCATCGTTTCGAACTTTCTTCTAAAATTAATCAATCCTTAACCCTTGCCGATATATTTACTAAATTAAATACTAATAAATTTATTCAATATATTCAATGGTCTAATGATAATTTTACTATCTTACATAAATTATTTCTCTATCATACTATATCTTCCTATAATCTAAAAAAATGGACTTCATTAGATAAATTAACAGATTTTAATTGTATCAATTGTTATTGTCTTCTTGAAGAAGAAAATGGTAGTTTTATTAAATTTACCATATTTAAAGATCTATCTATTAAAATTAATTTTATCATAGATTTAAGAAAAAATATTTCTTGGAAAATTATCGAAGATACAAAAGAAAAACTTCTAAAACCATATTTACAAACTACATTTGAAGATAAAATAACTTTTAAACCAATTTCCATAAAAGTTCATAATTATATATCTATATCTAATGTATCTATTCCAAAACTCGCCAAAGTTATTTCATCTTATCAAGATATCTTTAAAACTATCAGTTTCAAAAATACCATTAATTTAATCTATAAAAGAAGTTCTAATTATTCTTCAGAACCATTTGATTTAAATTCTTATGTTAAAAATCGTCTTCTATTTGGTGTAGATATAGATGAATTAATTGAAGAATTATTAACATTTAATAAAACAAAAGATGAAGCAAAATCAATCATTACCGAAGAAATAGCATTATTAAATGAATTAGAACAACAGAATATTAAACCTGAAATTATTGAAAAGAAAATGAATACCATTGTTGTTATTAAAACTACTAAATTCGGTTTTGAAATAATTATACATAATATACCTAATAAACATGAATTAGATAATCTCATATATTGGATTTCTAAAATTATCAGTTTATCCCAAGAAAAAATAAAAGATACCAAGAAACCAACAAAAAAACAAATTATTAAAATTAAAACACCTTCACCATCTCCTTCTCCTAATAATAGTGATGATGAAGAAGATTTAGGAAAAATTAATTATAAAACATCATCTTCAAGTAATTATGGAGGCGGTAGAATGAAAGATAATGATGACCAAAGATATAGAATTAATCTTCTTCAAAATGCCGATAAAGATTTATTTGGAGAAAATTATGCGAGAGGTAAATGTCAAAAGAAAAGTCAACCTTTCGTTGTTTCTCCCGAAAAAAGAGAAGAATTAATTAATAATGGAACCTATTTTGTCGATAATGATATTTCTTATGGTAGCAAAAAAGATAAAATAAATTATTATATATGTCCTCGCTATTGGTGTAAAGATAGTAAAGTTCCCGCTGATCCAAAAACTAAAAAATGTCCTCTTCCAAATGAAGAAATTATAGAAAGTTTTTTTAATAATCCTAATGAAGAAAATGTGAAAAGATATGTAAATCTTAAAAGACCTAATGAAAATGATTTATGTATCCCATGTTGTTTTAAAAAACCACCCAAAGATGAAGAATTAAATAAATGTAAGAATTATAAAGGATATAATCCAGAAGAAAAAATAAAAATTAATATTGATGAAAAAGAAAAAAATTATCTTGTTGATAAATTACCAGTAGATTTTGGAAGAATTGGTATTATCCCTCAACAACTCCATGAACTATTATTTCCTGAAATTAAATATCAAAATTGTTCAAAAGATATATCAAAAGAAGATGGATGTTTAGTAAGAAAAGGAATTCTTCATAAATTACCAAAAGACCCTAATATAGATAGTATTATGAATGCTATTGCGGAAATTTTAGATTTTAAATCTAAAAAAGATTTAATAAATGATATTAAAAATCGTTTGAATTTAATTATGTTTTTAAGTATCGAAAATGGTAATGTTTGTAAAGCTTTTATGGATAAATTACCTATAATTCCTACTGAACAAAATATTAAAGAACTTCAACAACATCTTCAAAAATATCCTGAAATTAATAAAATATGTGATTTAGATAATGATATTAAATATTCAAGATTTTTAGCAATTTATAAAAGTTATAAAAAATTCTTAGATTATCTCGAAACAAATTCTTATCAAATCCCTAAATCTCCATATTATCTATTCTCATTATTAAGTATTCTTTATAATAAATTACTTATCATATGGGAAAAACAAACAAAAGAAAAAATAGTTAATATTATTTGTCCATATTATACATCTTTTAGTGATTTAATAAGTTCCCTAAAAGATATTAATCCTGATTTAATTATGCTTATTAAAGAAAAAAAATATTATGAACCTCTTGAAATTAAATATAGAAATAAAGAACTTGTTAAAACATTCAAATTAAATCAATTCCCAAATCTTAAAAATTTATTTAAATCATGTAGTAATAATTCCATTCATTATGATAATTATAATAAAACTTATCAAAATCTTTTTTCTTTAAATACTTGGGTTAATTCACGTGTACTTAAAAATTATGAAAAATTTAAAATAACTTCTATCATTATTAATAGTGATTTAACTATCGAACATTTCTTAACAAAAGGAGGATTTCTATTAACTATCGAAAAAATAGGTATCAGTTTCTTAGAAAAAATTATCAATGAATTTAAAATTAATAAAATCTATTTCTATGATGATTTAACAGATAATGGAACAAAATTTAATATTAATATTCTCGTTAATGATTTAGAATTATTTAAAGAAAAAGCTATTTCTTATAAAATTAAATATAATATTGGAAAATTAGATCCAGATATAAATCAAAAAGGTATTGTTAATGAAGTTTATACTATCCTCGAATTCCCTAAAAAAGATTTAGATGGTTCTCAAATTATTCATACAAGAGTTGAAGATGATTTATATATCTATCAAAATGAAACTTTAGAAGATAATAAAAAATGGTTTCAACTTCAATCTATGGTTTTCACAAATCTTCTCAATATTCTAACAGAAGAAAAATTAAAAGAACTTCAATCATTATCAAGAATTGATTATTTAAATGAACTTCTTAAAATAATCTTAAAAGATAAAAACGAAGCTTTTAATAAAGCTAATTTAAATAAAATTAAAATTATTTTAGAAGAAATTCCCATTTATAGTCTTAAACATATGAGAAATTATCTCAATAAAATTAATATCTATTATAAATATGATTTCCTTAATCCTTCTATTAATATCGATGATAAAAGAAATCAATATCTTTTTTCACAAGTAGCAATTAATAATGGAATTCCAATAGAACTCCTTAATTATCATAAATCAGCACCTTCAAACGATTTCTATATCTCTAAACTAAAAACAGAAGAATTTAATTTCAAAAAAGGTGAAGTTATTAAAGAAAATTTAGATAATTTACCTATCATTTTTAATGGAGAATTCCAAAAATTAGAAAGTAAATGGATAATGCACAAAAAAAGCATCTGGTATTTTATGGAAATCCTTAAAGTTCATTCTTATAATAATAATACTTTTATCGATTTTATTGAATGGTTCGCAAATTTTATTAATATGAATATTAATTTTAAAATTATTCTTGAATCAACTTATGCTAAATTTCGTGCTATTAGAAATGACGAAACTAATATAAAAACCCTCCTTGGTGATAAAATTTTTCTTAATTTATTCTCAAAAGAAACTGGTAAAAAATATGTAAATGTTAATACATATTGGGAAAATGTTTATTCTAATCTTACTAATACCGAAAGATTAGAATTAATCTCCAATATTATTAAAAAAGGTCTTCCTCTTAATGATTTAATGATGATTTCAATTGCTGAACTTTTAAATATTTCTATTATCACTATTCATCGTGCTTTTTATAAAACTACAAAAGATAAAGATATTCGTGGTAATATTGAAGATTTAATGGTTTCCTCCACTTTTTATAAAGCACAAACAAATTATTTAAATAGACCTTTATTAATTTTTTATAAAAATAAAAATGAATTTGATGAAATATCTTATCATCTTATTTTAAATAAAACACAAGTTGTAGGAAGTAAAAGTCTCTATCTTAAATTAAATGAAGTTCCACAAGAAATTTTAAGATTAGTTGATGAACATATAAAAATAAAAAATCAATAATTTCTATTTCTTCATTTCTAAATATTTATTTAAATATAATATTCCATCCATTAATTCCTCTTTTAAATGTTGAAGATATTCTATATCTATTAAATCAGTTCTATCTAATGATACACCATATTTCTTCTTTCCTTTTTCTGCTCTTTCTATAAATTCATTAATAGTTTTCTTAACTATACTATCCGATTCATTTATAGATTTATTATAATCCATCTTATATTACTCATATTTTTTTAAAAAATATTATTAAACTCAATAATATTATATATATTATTATATTAGAATGAGTATTCAATTTAGAACTAAATTGTCTAGTCCTAAAATTGATAAATTTCCAAAAAGTCTATTAATGAAAACAGCTTTAAATGATAATGTTTTAGAAAAAATTGAAAGTCATTTTAATATTTTACTTATAAAAGAACAAAAACAATCCCTAAATCTACTAAGATTAAAACTTTATGAAGTAGTTAATGTATTAAATAATATTCGTGATCCAGTAACCTCACGTGATCCAATATTTTTTTCTTATAAAATTTCTCAAACAACAGAAATAGAAAATATACGTGATGAACTTATGAAAAAAATAGAAGAAATATCATTTGAATTATATAAAAACGCATCATTTTTAGATGAAATACCACAAGAATATTTTCCAACACCTATTAAATTTTCAAATAAAAGAATATTCATTTTAACTCAGTTATATAAAAAACATGAAGAAATATGTATTAAATTATATCACCATTTTTTTGAAAACGACTGGAGCAAGTATTGGACACTTAAAGATGAAGAAAAAAACAATTTAGAAGTTATACGTAATACTATTAGTAAACAAATTTTTGAATTTAAAAAACCAGAATATAAAAACCCTTATTATATACCATAAACTTTTTCACAAGGAAATTAAACATAATTATTTATGTTTATTATAGAATAATGAGTATTCTTTATAAAAAAATTCCAGAACGTCTATTAAATATGAAAACAAATTTAAATGATGATGTTTTAAAAGAAATTAAATATCATTTTAATATATCACTTATACAAGAAAAAAGAAACCCTAAATAAACTAAGATTAAAACTTTAAAAGAACTTGATAGTTTTTCTACTCGAAATTTAATTAATGATTTAATTAGTATTCGTTTAAAACTTATGGACAGTATAAAAACATTTTATCAACATGATCCTGAAACATATTATCATCCATTCTTTTTTAAGGTATATCCATTATATGTATATGGTGATAATTAATTATATGAGAAAAACAAATTTCATAACTTTTATAAAATAATGGATAAACACTTTTAATAAAGCAGAAGATTTAAAATATGAACTTGAAGTTTTACGTAATAGTATGTATTTAATCAATAAGATATTAAAGTTTTTGTTTCATGATTACATACTGGACATTTATAATTATTTGCTTTATAACAAATACAACAGGTTTTAGAAAAACAACAATTAAATATTCTAAATGATTTAAATTCGTTTATATTTTCTAAACATATTAAACATGTGTCGTTCTTATAATCATTCTCGCTAATCATTTTTAACTCATTTGAAGATAAATGAACATCATTATATTTTATTAAATGCTTATTCATTTTACCAGATTTTATTATTATTATTAAAGAATTACTAATAATATTATTAAGAATTTTATAAGTTATTGATTTATTTATCAATTCTTTATAAATATTAATTAACTTCTTTAAATATTTATGACTATCTAATGATATCTTAATTCTATTCTTATCTTCTATATTATTTATAATATCATCCTTATAATTATCTATACCAACAACTTCTAATAATATCTTATGAAAATTATCCTTATCATTATTATCTGTTATTATTGAACCAATATCCTCTAATGTTATATCATAATTTCTATTATTTGATTTATATAAATCATATACAAACATATATTCATGAATATATAAACAAATTACAACATCCCTTAATTCACTAATCATTTTTGTTTAATTATTTTTAAAACAAAATATTCATTTTTTATATTTTAATTATTATAGGATTTTCTTCCTTACATATAGCACATTTACCAGCAATTAAATTAAAACATCTTATACAACATTTATAACAACAACAATTGCTAATTGTAAATAATTTATTAAATTTTTCAAAACATATTGGACATCCTTCATTTTGAAATTCTTCTTCATTTATCATTTTTAATATCTTTTTATTTAAAGTTGAACCAATATTATAATCAATTATTTCATAACCATTATTCATTTTAATCGTAATTGATGGAATAATTATCATTATCATTAATTCTATTTCAATTTCATTACCTTTAATCAAATCTTTATAAATTTCTATTAAATTATTATATGATCTATCTACACCATATTTAATTTTATATTTTCCATCTATATCCTTAATTCTTTTTTCATATGATATATATAATTTTTTAACATATTTTAATATATCTATTAATTCATTAATTATATCATTATCATTCTTATTATATTTCTTAATAATTTCTAATGTTTTCGTATAATCTTTTTTATACTTCTTATAAATATCATTAACAATTTTCACCATTTCAATATATACCTCACATTTCTTATCCATTTTAATATCAATTTAATTAATATATCAATCATTTTTTATATCTCTCCAAATATCATTTTATTTATTGTTGTATTCACACAAAATAATCTATGTAATATTATTGCTATTAACATCAATATTAAAAATATAATGAAAAAATTAACTTTTATAAAATAACTTATTAATAATGCTCCTATAATTGTTAAAATAACATCTACTATCGCCAAATTAAAAAATCTTATAGAATGTGCTCCTTCACCTTCTTTTCCAAAAATATTCTTATACTTTTTAAACGGACAACTCATTTATATTTTAAATAATATTTTAAATATTATTTAAAATTAGAATAATTATGACTGTTGATCCTACAATAAATAATTTTTGTAAAATAGAATATTTAATAAAAGATTATAATTTATGTTCCTTATATCATAATTATACAATAAGCGATGAAAATAATATAAATAATATATTAATTCATATATATGCTTTATATGAAGCAGACGCATTGATAAATATTATAATAAATAAACTTTATAATGATAATGAAGATATTAAAAATTGTATATATAATATTATATATAATATTATTTCTATAAAAATTAATGA
>Ga0114966_10004280_pt1 | contig 12300 bp, 5 predicted proteins | sample M_130207_XF_Meta_FD_87029 | JGI IMG/M metagenome (GOLD analysis project Ga0114966, IMG submission 87029) | Freshwater microbial communities from Lake Montjoie, Canada to study carbon cycling - M_130207_XF_MetaG | ecosystem: Environmental > Aquatic > Freshwater > Lake | place: Lake Montjoie...
ATTAGTAACTACTTTACACCATTTATTGGTTTTTCAGATGACGATGTAAGAAATGTAGAAACTATGAAGAAACATTTTGATAAAAAAGAAGATAATATATTAAAGACTTATTTAACTGCAGGAGGACAAAAGAAATTATATTAACTAGTTTGTCTGGTCTAGTATAAGAATATGTTCAAAAAAAATGTAAGTAAATAGAAAAAATTCATTATTGTGATATTTATAATAAAAAACTAAAATAAACTAAAAACTAAAATAAAAAATTATGGCTGATTTGTTAATGAAAATGCCAATTCCTTACGAACCAAAAAGAGAAAATCGTTGGATTTTAAGGTTCCCTTCATCACTTGGAATTAATGAGTGGTATGTGGAAAGTACTGCGAGACCTAAATTAAAAATCGCTTCAGTTGCGATACCTTTCTTGAACACTGAAACATACGTTGCGGGTAGATTCAACTGGGAAGAACTTTCGGTTAAGTTTAGAGATCCAATCGGACCTTCAGCGTCTCAAGCGGTTATGGAATGGATTCGTCTATGTGCGGAGTCTGTAACAGGTCGTATGGGTTATGCTGCAGGATACAAGAAAAATGTGGATTTGGAAATGTTAGACCCAACAGGAGTTGTTGTTGAGAAATGGATTTTAGAAGGAGCTTGGTTAACAGGATATGATGGTGGTACATTATCATATGATTCTGATAAGATTGCGGGAATTGCTTCAAATATTCGTATGGATCGTTGTATATTAGTATACTAAAAAAATTTACTTTTAATATTAACCGTGTACATTTATGATGTATACGGTTTTTTGTGCAATAATAAATTAAAAAAATATAAAAAAAATGGATCAAGACACGGCTGCTCATGGGCAAATGGATTTTAACTTACCACATGACGTGGTAACACTACCTTCAGGTGGTTTATTCTATAAATCAAAAAAGAAAAGTGTTAAGGTTGGTTACTTAACCGCAAGTGATGAAAATATTTTAGTTAATATTGATTCACGTAGAACAATTAATGAGAGTGTTGTATTACCTTTATTAAGAAATAAAATTTATGAAAAAGACCTTAGACCTGAAGAATTATTAGAAAGTGACATTGAGGCAATCCTTTTATTTTTACGTAACACATCTTTTGGTCCTGAATATATGATTACAACGATTGATCCATCGAATGGACAATCATTTGAAACATCTATAATGTTAGATGAGTTAAATCTTACAAAACCTAAAGTTCAACCTGATGAAGATGGAACATTTACTATTAAATTACCACAATCAAAGGCGGATGTTAAAATAAAAATGTTAAGTTTATATGATACCATTGAAATTGCAAAAATTATTGATTCATATCCCGTTGGTTATACCGCACCTACAGTTACTACAAGATTAAATAAAACCATTTTAGAGTTAAATGGTAGTCCTGATAGGAATGAAATAAGTGTATTTTGTCAAAATATGCCAATTGGTGATTCTAAGTTCATAAGAAATTTCCTTAAAGAAAACGAATCGAGATTGGATTTAAGGAAAACAGTTTACGCCCCGTCAGGAGAAAAGGTTGATGTTGTCATCAATTTTGGGGTGGAGTTTTTTCGGCCTTTCTTCTAATCACTCAAAATTTTTATTAGACGAATTTTATTACTTGGCAAAATTCTTGAGAACATCGTATAATGAGTTCTTAAAACTTCCAACCTATATCAGGAGATATCTTTTAGATAAGATAATACAGGAAAATACGCCCAAAACTTAATACTTAATATTTATAGTAAAAACTAATTATGGGTTACGGTTCATTAGAAGATATATTTAAGGCTGGATTACCGGTTGCGGCAACCATAGCAGCAGTTAAGTTATTTACCGATAACCAAAATAAAGAGAACCTCAAAAAAACGGAAGTTAATAATGGTGCCGGTGATGAAGAAACTACTAATTTAGGGTTAGATATTCAAACCGCTAAAAACTTTGGAAACGCATTAACCAATCCATTAGCAGAGATGTCAACTGCGGTTACTGGAATTGTGCAAGCTTTAGATCCCACTAATTTTGACGGTGCTGATTATCTAATGAAAAGTGGTCAAGAATTGGCCAACGCAATGGGTATTGGACAAGCTAGAATGTCCGAAATGAGAACTACAATTGCTGATGCGATTCCTGAAATGATAAAATTAGGTATTAGTTCAAGTGACGCATTTAAAGTGATAGAAGGTGTACCAGTTGCACTTGGAGTTAATACAACTATGGGTACTGAGGCACTTAAAGAAATGGGAGCCGCCGCACAAGTAAGTGGTGTTGAATCAAAAAAATTAGCTCAAGAATTTAAAGGTGTTGGTATGTCATTATATGATGTTGGCGACAGAATGGCTGAAGTTGCAGTTTATGCAAAAAGTGTTGGGGTAAACGTAAAGGCGGTTTCCGCTGAAGTCGTTACTAATCTAAAACAATTAAATTTATTCAATTTTGATAGTGGAGTTAAAGGTTTGGCAAAAATGGCGTCACAGGCATCTATGTTAGGTTTTAGTATGGAAAAAACATTTAAACTTGCAGAAGATCTTATGTCACCTGAAAAAGCGATTGATTTGGCAGCATCATTACAACGTTTAGGTGTTTCAAGTAGTGCATTATTAGATCCATTGAAAGCAATGGATTTGGCTCAAAACGATCCTGAAGCATTACAAAAAGAAATTATAAACATATCAAAAGAATTTACCAAATTAAAAGCGGATGGTTCAGGTTTTGAAATTTTACCTGGAGCAAAACGTAGATTAAGAGAAGTTGCCTCGGCAATGGGTATGAGCGCTGATGAATTGGCAAATATGTCAATTAAAAGTGCTGACTTGGATATGAAAATGAGTAAAATTAAATTCCCAAGTTTAGCGGCATCTGAGGAAGATAAGATGTTAATCGCAAATATGTCTCAAATGAAAAATGGTGAGGCGGTTGTTCAGATTAAAAACGAAAAAACAGGGGCAATGGAAGAAGTTAATGTTTCTAAATTAACTGCTGATCAACTTACAAAATTAAGAGAACAACAAGCTGATAAAGATAAAACAATTGAAGAGTTAGCTCTTGATCAATTAAATGTGTTACAATCTATTAACGCTGGAATAAATGGTGGTAAGGCGGCATCTCTTTTTGGTAAGGCATCAACACCGGCAATGGATAGGCTTTATAATGCCGTTAATGTAGTTAGAACTGAAAGTGTTAGAGCGGTTTCGAATAGGGTAACAACAAACAACGTTAGAGAAAGATATAGTGCAGTTAGTGGTGGAGTTGAAGAGATGGGTGTTAAAGCATTACAAGGAGATTTTTCGGGTGCGGGAGACGCACTTTTAAAACTTGGTCCGGCTTTAATTCAAATTGGTAGAGATGTGGCAACAGGATTTGGAAAAGGTGTGAGTGAGGGTTATGGAAATATAAAACAAGGTGTCCAAGCTGTGTATGAGCCCGTTACTGGTGTTAAACCATTCGCGGATGATGAAAAATCTACTCAATTATATAAAGATTTTGAAAAAATAATGGGTAGTGAATTTGTTGATAAAATAACAGGAGGAATAGTGAGCGCATTTAATTTAGTAACAACAAAACAAGAAGTTAGTGGTAAGGTAGAGCTTACTATTAAAGGAAACGAGGGGACATCACTTAGTGATACTGAATTTGGTACACAGTTAATAAAAGTATTGAAAGACCCAACGGTTAAAGCAGATTATGATAAATTAAATGTAACCAATAACTCAGGACTTATGGCGGATAAGAAATAGAAAATTATCAAAATTATGTTTTCTATAAAAAAAATCTCAAGGTATTTATTAATAAAAAAGTATGTCGGATAGTACATTATCGTTTGCGTCCTCGTCAAATTTTAGGGATATATTATTAGCCCGTAATTTACAACCATATTCGGTACCAGGATCTTATTCTCCTAGTAGTAATAGTGTTAATTACGAGACTAATCTTTCTGTGGCAAATGTTATTGACTCACCAAACGGATTAATTTCAACAAACCAACTTGCAAATAGTTTATATTCACTCAATGAATACGGACCCGAAGGTGGTTATGATGGGAAATATTCTGTACCTGGAGCACCACTACCTGTTGATTCAAATTCAGGACCATACGCACCTACTGATACAGTATTAGATTTAGTTAATGAATTTTATATTGATGCTGCGTACGTACAAAACATTTATGGGCCTGAAGGTGGTTATAAAGATTTAGTTATTATAACCGATGTAGTTGGTAATCCTAAAATGTATACACCATATTGGGATCCCACAACATTTGTAACCTCATCCTATTCTCCATACGAGATAGTTTTTAGTGATAATCCAAATGGAAGTAATGGTCCGTTATCTCAAGATACTTATTTAGCAAAAATTGGTGCAGCACAACTTAAAAGTTTATTTGAAGAGAGAATTGCAAGTGAATTATTACAAGCGACTGTTGGTAGGGTTAATTTAGATTCATTACAGGATCCGTTTAGTGCAAGTATGGTTGCCACAGGTCAACAACCGTTCTTTACAAAAAATTGGAGAATTACCGTACCTGAAAACCCAATAACCGCTGCGGTTACATTAGCGAATAGATTAACGGGAACATATTTCCCTGTGTCATTTATTCCTGGTGATTATTTTGATGAATCGTTTATTGATAATCCACAAATTGAATCAGCATTAAATGTTGCAAATAATTTAACGGGTGGATTTTTAGGCCCAATATTAAATAAGTTTAAAAATCCTTCTGAAATATTTGTTGCAAACACAGGTTTCGGACAAAGATCAGTATTATTTTCAAGTTTAGATTATAATAAATATAGACCGGCATATAATAGAGGTATTATACAAGGAGCCACAACTGCAATAGATAGATTATTCAATCAAGATAAAGCACAAAGTGGTGGTTATTATGTTGGTAGTTCAAATTCTGAACCTTCTCAGATTGACGCGCCCGCAAATCAAGTTCCAATTGGAAAAAATGGTAAACAAGTACAAACTATTGTTTATGGACCACAAGAACTTGGTATTCTATATGAAGGTAATGAGGCTCAATTACAATTTGGTTTAAAAGGAAAATCATACACCGATGGTGGTGGTATTGATGGACAATTTATTTGGACATCACCAAAATATAAAGATAATGCAGGATTTAAAGTAGGTCCTGGTGGAGCCGTTACAAGATTAGATAATGAATTTGAAACAATTAGAAGTGATTATGGTAGATACCAATCAACGGATATTGATTTCAAAGGGGATTCAATTTTAGATAAGACACAAAGACTTATTAATTCTGCGGATCAAGTACAAGGACAAGCAAGGTTAAAACACGTTGGTAATGCAATTAACCAAGTATCTAAAGTATTCAATGATGGATATAAAGAGATGACAAAGGGTTCTATGGTATTATCTTATACTGATCAAGCCGATGGGTCTCAAGCGGGAATAGAGTACTGTAGAGTGTTCCAAAAGGACACACCTTACTTTACATATGCTGACTTACAAAAGAGCGATGGTATTACAACTGAAGGTAGAAAATTCTCGTATTCAGTTTTAGATAAGACATATAATCTTAACATTGCTCCACTTAAGAATCCGGGATCAACAAATATTGTAGATAACAAAGTTAAAAAATATATGTTCTCTATTGAGAATTTAGCGTGGAGAACTTCAGATAGACCTGGATTTACTTATGATGATTTACCTGTTTGTGAAAAAGGACCAAATGGGGGTAGAGTCATGTGGTTTCCACCATATGATATTTCATTTAGTGATGATAGTACACCTGATTTCTCACAAACCAATTTCTTGGGTAGACCTGAACCAATATACACTTATAAGAACACTTCAAGAAAGGGTAGTATAAGTTGGAAGATTGTTGTCGATCACCCCGCAATCATGAATACTATTATTCAGAAACAATTAGCTGGCGTTGCAAAAGAAAGGGTGGATTCAATTGTTGAATCATTTTTTGCGGGATGTACAAAATATGATATGTATGAATTGGGTATTAAATTTAATACGATACCAACAAGAGATTTATTCACATATCAACAGATATTAAATAACCCAAGATTAACCAATGAAGAGTTGGGCCAGGTTGCGTTTGAAATACCTGTTGATTCTAAATTAATTACTACGGGTGACGCTTCAGGTACTGATGGTCAAAAAATTAAAGTTGGGGATACTAGTACGGTAAAAAATGCAACATCTTTAGTTGATGGTAGCGCTGAATTAAAAGAATTTTTAAATTACGCTTTTTATTTTCATAATAATTGTCCTGAGTGTACAAGTTCATATGCTGTAACATCATCAAAACCATTTGATAGTTGGTATGAACGATATATTGCATTACAATCAACATATTATGTGTCAAAAGCGCCAACAACAGTTTATCTTGAAGACGAGACGTATACAAGTGAAGGGGTACAAACATTTTTTAATAATGTTATTAAACCTAATTTTGAAAAATTAAAAACTGATTTCTTAAAAAAATTAAAAGAAATTTTAATAGACAAAGAGGGTTCAGTTGAATTAACATTTGTAGGATCGGCATCCGCACCGGCAACTACAGGTTATAATGTTGATTTATCAAAAAGAAGGGTTGATAGTGTATTAAAATGGTTTAAAAATCAAACAATAGGAGACAAAAAATTAAGTGATTTTATTACCAGTAAAAAACTAGTGATAAATATGGTAACAAAGGGTGAAATCCAAGTTGTAACCGTTGATGCAAAAAATGGTGGTAATGGGCAAACAATTAATTGTACTACTAATATAAAATTAAAAAAGGGTACAGTTACAGCTGGTGATAATGCTGGCGAAGCTAGTGACTCTTTTGCTCAAGTGTATTCTGTACCTGCAATGGCTTGTAGGAGAGTTTCATTATCTGAGGTTAAAGTTATGGTTCCACCTGAAAAACCATCTGAAACGGTAACACCACCATCTGAAACAGGGACACCACCAACTGAGACCCCTCCAGATAACAAACTTATACCTGGTGATCCATCTAAAACAATCAAACCATCACCTAATTTAAGAATTGAACAAAAAATTAAAGAAGGTATATCTAAAAAAATATTGAGATTCTTATTCTCAGAATGCGATTACTTTGAGGTCATTAAAGAAAGTGATCCTATGATATATGATAGTATTAAACAAAAGATTAAGTACTTTAATCCTGCGTTCCACTCTACAACACCTGAGGGATTAAACGCAAGATTGACATTCTTAAACCAATGTGTAAGACCTGGTCAAACAATTCCTGTAATTGGACCTGATGGTAGACCAAAATATAATGATGCCTTAAACACATCGTTTGGAGCACCTCCGATCTTAATTTTAAGAATGGGTGACTTTTATAATAGTAAGATTGTACCAACATCATTAGGTATAACATATGATCCTATTACATTTGATTTAAACCCTGAAGGTATTGGTGTACAACCAATGATTGCTAAAATAACATTAGGATTTAACTTTATTGGTGGACATGGACTTAAGGAACCTGTTGAAGAATTACAAAACGCATTATCGTTTAACTATTATGCGAACACTGAAATATACGACGAAAGAGCAACGGCAACTGAAAGTACTGAAGCAAGAGACAAATACATGGTTGAAAAGATATTGGCTAACCAACCAAAGGTAACAACCGCAAATGTTGTAAATCAACAACCAAAAAGAGGTGGAGAAGCAATTGGAACAATATCGGGTGAAACGGATATTGATTACACTAAATTCGTAACTGACTATTGGAATAGTACTAAAGAATATTTTGATGCTTATATAAATACAAACGCAACAATTGGTAAAAACTATAACATAGGTATAGTTGATTTATTATTTAGAGAAAGAAATTACTCTACAGGTACTGCAGAATTTACACCTGAAATTGAAGTTCCAATTTATGGTAAACCAAGTAATGTTGAAGACAAATTGGATAAATTATTTGATAAAGTTAATGGGGATATTTCAAATAGAACTGATCCTTTTATGCAAATAGTTGTTAACAATGATCAATCTATAACTAATAGTGACAAGAGAGAAATTGAAAATAAATTAAAAGAATATGTGACAGGAATTAAACCTGATTTTATTACTAATGTGAGTAATAGTGTAAACGATTTAGTTTTATTACAACAGGACTATATTCAATATATAAGAAAGGCAAACTTGGTATTATCAAAAACTGACGGAATAATGAATTCAAATAATGAACCTGACGTATATGATATTTCAGGAGTTACAGATTCATTTACTCAGTTGCAAACTTATTTGAAAAAAATAACAGATAAACATATTGAATTTTACGGACCACAAAACGTTGTGAAAAAAGACGATTTATTATATTTAAATGAAGATCATTATAAAAAAACATCGTGTACATTTAATGATGCAAGTGCAAGTTTAGGTGGTACCGATGTGGCAAATAAAAGAGATATTATCGTAAATAGCGATGAAAAAAATAGATTTTATCAAGTTATGGCCAATATATTTAATGATGAAAATAGTAGAAATGAATTAAAAACTTTTATACTTAATGGTCAATATGGTAATATACAAGAAGTTACTAAAGTTGTTGACCTTGCGGTTAGTGGGTGCGCAACTCTTTTTAACCTTTATACTGATTTTAATAAAACCAAATATGATGGTATTAAAAATAATCCATTGTATTTAACATTAATTAAAAGTCCAATAGAGGAAACTGTTAAATTTGGATTAACGTATAAAAAAGTTAGTGGTACATCACAACAAAAAAAGAATATAAAAGAATTATATTCAAATGTGAATGTGGACAATAAAGAAAAAACCTTTGATGGTAAAATTAAATTTAATTAAAAATGAATTTACAATATTATAATAGATATAATGAGTTTTTAATAAATGGACAACAAACAGTTGTTCCATACATAAATTTACCTGCAAAAACATCAGATAAAAATTTTATATATAAGGTTGGACAATCAAGATTAGATAAGATATCATTTCAATTTTATAACACACCATATTTTGGATGGTTAGTACAAATGGCAAACCCCCAATATAGTGGTATGGAATCAAACATACCCGATGGGGCAATTTTAACAATACCATTCCCCCTTGTTAAGTCATTACAGGATTATAAAAACGAATTAGAAAATTATTACTTCTATTATGGTAGATAAAGGTGAAAATATATTAGTGGAATTTGATTACGATAACATTACCTTAATAGACCCAAATAAAATTGTAGATAGTGAAGGTAAGGTTAGTGATAGATTAGTTAAACATGAGAACCTTGTGTTTTATGCTAATCTTGAATGTAATGTATTACCAAGAACTAAATTAGCCTTGGGATCGGCATTGAATGATTCCGTTAGAACTGTTTCCGTTGGTAAGATTAATTTCTTAAATCCTGGAAACAAAACGTTCATGGATAACAGATATACCGATGAGATTACGGGTAAAGGATCCGTACAGGGTCAAGGGGTAAACCAACCAAAATTAAATGCAGTTCAAAACCCAAACAAATCTGATGATTTTTACCTTACACAGAGTACGTATTCAAACGGAACTCCTGGTGCGGTTGATAATGGTTTATTGGGTATTACTGATATACAGGTTGCAATTGACACAAGTTTCTTACCTACCGTAACGGTTTCCTTAGTAGATGTTAAAGGAAGGGCGTTATTTGAAGGTGGAAACAATTCACCTTATTCTGCGTTTTTTCAATTACCATACCCAATGTTTTATTTAACATTAAAGGGATATTACGGTAAGGCAGTTAGATTACCATTAATGTTACAATCGTTCACGTCAAACTTTGATAATTCAACGGGTAACTTTAAGATTACATTGAAGTTTTTTGGTTATAAATATACTGTAATGTCTTATGTGAATTGGGGAGCTATGATGGCGGTACCACATATGTATAATAATTTTGTTTCAACCACACAAGCTAGCACAAATACCACTACAGGATCTAATCTTGAGGCGGTTACACAAAAACCTGTTAGTAGAGGTTATCAAAAAATGAAAGAATTATATTCTGAATATAAATCAAAAGGTTTAATTGATGATGATTTTCCTGAGATAACAATTACACAATTAAAAGCTCGTTTAGATAGATTTATTAATAACATATTAGAAAAATTCACCAAAGAAAATTTGGGATCAATAACAGAATTAGATAATTTTCAAACTCAGTTAACAGAATTTCAGAAAAAAGTATTTTTCTATGGTGATTCATGGTTTGAAACATACATGGATAAAACAACTTCATATAGTTTAAAAGACACTAAGGAAGTTGTTTACACATATAAAAAAGATTATTCTGATTTAAATAAACAGGCGGAAGCTGAAACTAAATTAGCTGGTATTTTTACTGAATACCAAAAATTATTTGAAAGTAATAGTGTTGCGGGAAAAAATGGTAGTTATACCGTTGGTGGTAAAATCACAAAAAGTGAAGTACCCGTAAATGCAACTGTAGAAAAATGTTACGCAAAAATTAATCCACTTACGGATATTGATTTTGCAAAAACATATGAAGAAAGAACAGGTAAACCTTCAAAGACACAAACTGAATTAGATACGTTCATTGCGACTAACTCAATTGCGCCTGGAACTAAGTTCTTTGTGTTTGAGGGTACTGATCACTTTATTGATATAACAGAAAAGGCCGCCAAAGAATCGTCAAAACTTAGAAGAGAAATTGAAGAAAAAATTACCGAAAATCTTAATGAACAATTAAGTAATAAAGACACTGGTGTTGGGTTTAAACCATCTATTAGAAACGTATTGGCTGTTTTCTTTGCACAAGGTGAGGCGTTTATTCGTTTAATGGATGATGTCCATTCTAAAGCTTGGGATTTAAGGGAAAATAAATACAGACGACAAGCAATTTTTGGTAGTAATAGTAGTGCAATGAGTGTGGATGTTAAATCATCTACACAAAACAATGAACCTATTTATCCTTGGCCTCAAGTTATTAAAGAAACTTTAGGTGATGATAAAGAAGAAAAATTTGAAATTGTTTATCCGGGGGATAAATCAATTTCAACTATGACAAAGGCTTATATTCCTGAAATATGGCCTGAAGTTGAATTTGTTGAGGAATTTATTAAAGGTTATACTGATAGGGAACCTAAAAATCCTGATTATGGTGATGAGTCTAATGTGGTTACAAGACCAAATAGATTAAGTTTAAATGCTCTTGATTTCCCTGTGACAAATGAGGTATTTCAAAACAAAGAAGAGATAAAATTCTTTTATGAGATTTATGAAAGGATTATGGTTAACACTTATTATTCTAAATTAAATAGACAATCAGGATATGACGCAAGTATTTTCATGGTTGAGGCTGAAGATGAAAAAATTAACATATTAAAAAGTTTAGGTAATGATAATCCATTTTTAACTCAAAAACTAAAACAATACTTAATTGATCAAAATAATTTCTTAACATTTTTAAGACATATTTCAAATCAAGGGGAAGGTGAAAGTTGGCAAAAATTCATAAGAGGAGAATTTACAATAAATTACCTTAAGAATAAAACTAACGTACCTTTTGAATTATTTAATCAACAAATTCTAACAAATGAAAGATCACAACCAAATGTTTCATTAACTGATGAATCAAAAATAATAGATTACATAGGAAATCAAACTTCTAGTAATGAATTTGATTTTTCTGATATGTATCCTATTACTAATTTTAATTGGTGTAAGAATTATCTTGCGGATGGGGAAGCACTTCAAAATGTTAATTTAGCATATAATACTAAAGACGTATTATCGTACAATACAACACATAAAACAATTTGTAATTTTAATAACGACGATACTAACGATAAGAAAAGACCTATAACTAACTTTAACTATAAGGCGGACGTATTTAGTCAAAATATTGACACTTCTAATTTCAAAACATTCTATAATAATAGAAAAATTGAAGAACAGTTTACAACTGAAGGGAATTTAAATTATTCTAATTACGACGGGTTCTTAACGGAAACTCAAACCACTTCAATATTGAATACACCTTATTTTATAAATGCAATTCAAAGTGGTGTATATAATTTTAGATATAAACCAAATGATTTATCATCGTACAAACAAGCCGCATATCTATTCTTGAATAGTTTACCACTAGCAAGTCTTAGAGAAAAATATAGGTCATATAACGAACCTAATGATTTAAGTTATATCTTATCAACCATTAAAAAATTTGGAGCGGTACATAAATTACCATACGCTTGGGTTGTTAAATATGGTTCCATATGGCATAGATATAAAACTTGGAATGATACTGGTGTAGATATATTAGATG
>Ga0114966_10004281_pt1 | contig 12299 bp, 13 predicted proteins | sample M_130207_XF_Meta_FD_87029 | JGI IMG/M metagenome (GOLD analysis project Ga0114966, IMG submission 87029) | Freshwater microbial communities from Lake Montjoie, Canada to study carbon cycling - M_130207_XF_MetaG | ecosystem: Environmental > Aquatic > Freshwater > Lake | place: Lake Montjoie...
CCAGGTTGGAACCGCTACCGATCGTACTGCTTCAGTACTGTCCCATCCGCGAGGGTGATCTCGACGAACATCCCACCCTTGGCGCCATCACGCATCGGCTTGACGAGGAGCGTGATGTTGTCGCCGGGCTTCAGCGTGCCGGGGCGCCAGCCGAGCCGGATAAGCTGATTGGGGCTGTTGCCTTCGATGCTCCATTCTTCCTTGGCTCCGGCTTCATTGGTGACGTCGAGCTGAATCCAGGAGTGGGGATTCGTCCATTGGAATTGCTTGACGGTGCCCACCAGCTTGATGGTCTTGGCCTGGTCGAACATGCCCGTCGAATGGTGGGCAGAGCCCGTTCCTGCGTAGGCCATCGACAACGCGGCGAGGAGCAGGGCTATTGAGCGAAGGGGTCGCAGCATGGTCGGCCTCTCTACGGTTGAGTGTGTCATCGTTTACTTCGCGAGATCGATCACGCGGCCATCGGTTCCGAGTGTAAGGGTCTTGCCGCTGGCATCGATGGGATTGCGGTTGTTCTCGCGGCAGGCATAGTCGTACACGCGGGCGCCGGCTTCGATTCGCCGAAACTGCCGGACGATCTTGTACGGCTCGGTCAGCGCTCCGGGGTCGATTACCGTGACGTCGGCAGTCAACGTATCCGGCGCCGTAATCCGGAGGCGGGTGACGACGTGAATCTTGTCGCTGAAGACCACGCCGTTGCGATCGAAGATGGTGTCGCCGTCGTTCTTGATGCTGACGGTGTCGAACACCAGCGCGTCGCCTTCCCAATGACCGACGGAATCGCCGGTATACGTGGGCCACATCAGGTCTGCGGCTGGATGGTCGCGACCGTCGGTGTAGATGCGCATCAGGTTCGGGCCGTTCTCGGTGAGGATCCACACGCGCTCGGGCCTTACGACGAATTCATAGGAGTCCGGCAGGTTCAGCACGCGCGGGTAACCCACGGGAATGCCGCAGAAGCTGAGTGGATCGGGAAAGCGGTCCTGCTTTGCGAGCTCGGCGTTCGCCTCAAACTTTTTCTGCCACGCAGGGTTGTAAGGTGGCAAATTGCGCTCTCCAACCTTGGCCGGGCCGCCGTTGGTCGCACTCGCGCGGGACTCTCCACGACCGCGCAGTTGCCACGCGCCGCTCCAGTCGGGCAGCTTCGCGGCTGCCTCGGCCGCCCAGACGGACATCGGTGCCGTGAAAGACAAGGCAAGTGCCACTGCCAACAGGACTGATGTGCATCGATGTCTGGCCACGGTCGCGTCCCCCTATTCCTCTTGAATTCAGGTATCAGACCAGAAAAGCCGGTGCTAGGGAACCTCTGCGCAAGCTTGGCGATGGCGTTGCGCCGATTCCGACAACAACACTGTGCGAAAGGACGTGAGGGCCCATCAGGCATCCCTGATGAAACCGGGCCTGCACGGGTCAGGTGACGCCTGCAAACGTTAGTGCGGGCGTTCGACAACATTCTACTAACAGCGTATCAACGGTTAACTTCTTGATTTTTATCGTGGCGGTGCGCACGCTCCAAGCATGTCCCGCAGTGGCCTCAGGCATTCAAGAACAACTTTAAGGAGACCAGGAGATGACCTCTAATTTCGCCTTGCGGTTTGGGCCGGTCGTGGCAGCAGTGGCGCTCGCCAGTACTGTGTTGGTCGGGTGTCAGAACGAAGCCAAACCGGCGGCACCTGCGGAGACGCCCTACCACCTGCGCGCCACTGTTGCCGAAATCATGGATTCCATGGTGATGCCTGCTGCGGATGTGATCTGGAATTCCACGGCCGTGACCGAGTCGCTCGAGGGGACAAAGGACTCCACGCCCAAGAACGACGAGGACTGGAAGGTCGTGGAGCGGGCCGCCGTCATGCTTTCCGAAGCGCTCAATTCCCTGATGATCCCGGGACGCCACGTGGACAAGCCGGGTGCGGTTCCGGATGACCCTGAGTCCGAGCTTGCACCGGACAAGATCGAGGAGATGATCCGCAAGGATCCGCAAGTCTGGATCGGTTTTGCGCAGTCGATCGACGGCACGGTGGAAAAGATCCAGGGTGCGATCAAGGCGCGCGACCTGCAGGCGATCAGCGATCTGGGCGGCGAACTGGATGAGATCTGCGAGAACTGCCACCTGCACTTCTGGTATCCGAAGCAGGAAAAGAAATGACGGGCTGAGTCCCACCGGGCACCTCGGTCCCGGATTCCAAGTCGGCAAGGCAGGGGGCAGCAATGCCCCCTGTTTTCATTTGCGTCTCAAGGCCGGCCCCGCCAGGGCTGGCCGTTATGCAGCGCGTCGAGATTGTTCTCGGGACACACGAACTCGAGTATTTCCTCAGTGGGGATCAGGCCCGCCTTCAACTTGAACTTCCACTCGCCGGTATACGCCTCCGGATCCGTGGCAGTGATCTCGATTTCGAGGCGACCACGCTCGGGGCGGGTATACCGTTCGACGACATGCAGCTTCTCGGTGTGCACGCCGAATGCGGGTGCGATCTCGTTGAAGCCGATCGTGTCGACGACGAGCGTGTCGCCCTCCCAGCGGCCCGTCGAATGACCCATCCACGCCGGATTCCACTCCTCCGCGGGAGGGTGAGGGCGGCCGTCCAGGAAGATCTGCCGGTAGCCCGGTGTCGTGAATTCGGTGATATGGATCAGCACGTCCTTGGCCTGGACGAATTTGTGCGGGAACGGCAGCGTAATCGGGACAGCCGACTGCGGCAGTCAGTACACCGCAGGACCTTGCTGGTTGAGCTTCTGCAGCTGCTTGTTCATGTCGTCAGCCCACTTCTGCAGCGGGATCGGTGCGCGAACGCCGCGGTCCTCCGGAATGACATACCACATGCCCGACAAGTCAGGCTTCCCGTCCGCCGTGCGTGGCGCGGGACCGCTGACGTCGCCTGCCCGGGCCCGCATGTCGGCACCGAGCATCGTCGGGTCGTCGCCAATGGTGCCGAGGTTGATGCCCCACGGTACGGGGATGTCGGACTTCAGGACCTTGCCGCCAGTGATCGTGATGCTCTTCTGCTCGTACGTGTTGTACATCGCGCTCGCGATCGGGATGTTGAGGTCGTACATGCCAGGCGCGAGGCCCGTGATGCTGAACACGCCTGAGTCGGGCAGGGGGATGGACCTGGTTTCACCCGTCGCCGTGTTCTTCATGTGGATGGTGGCATCCACGTTGACGATCTGTCCGCCATTCGGATCCACCAACCGGCCCTCGAAGCCCCCCGTCCTGCCCTGCGCAAAGCACGCGCTGGTAAACGCGGCTGCCGTCGCCAAGAGCACGACCAGCCTCTTGAATGTCGATCCCATGGATTCATCCCCCTTCGGGTGTTCTGTCTTGTTGTAGAGGACGGCCGACTCTTGCTTGAGGCTAGGGTGCCGGTTGTGCTGCATTGCGGCGACGCGGGGAGTCGCTGGGTGCCCGATAAAATACTCGATCTTCTGGTTTGCACAATTCCTTTCCATTCCTCAATGGACTAGTGCCGCGAGGGCCAAGATCTGCGGGTTTCCTGACTGATCTCGCCTCCAGCGCGGGAATGCTGGTCTAGGGTGCAGCACCGGAATCCGGCGCAGGTCGTCAGCCACCCAAGACCGAGTCGCCGAAGCGCGTGCAAGGGTGCCAACGTTACTCTGTTCGTTCAACAACGCCCGGCAACGGTTAACTACTTGATCGATCGCGGGTGAGGTGCGCATGCTGCACACCAAGACTTGCTTCCCGGGAGACGGACGATGAGCGCAATGAATCCCCTGTCCAACGCAGCGCAAGCCGCGCTGCTCGTGATGCTGGGCGGGATCCTGGGTGGTTGCCACAACGAGGCCAAGCCGGCTGCGGCTCCTGCGTCCGACTTCCGACCACGTGCATCGATCGCGGAGGTCATGGAATCTGTCGTCGTGCCGTCTGCGGACGTGCTCTGGAACGCGACTGCCTATGACATCAGCGCTGAGGGCGTGAAGGATTTTTCGCCGAAGACCGACGAGGACTGGGAGAAGGTGGAATGGGCGGGGGTCAACCTGGCCGAGGGATTGAATGCCCTGCTGATACCGGGTCGCCGCGTGGCCCCCCCCGGTACCGTCTCCGAGTCCCCCGAGCATGAACTGAATCCCGCACAGATCGAGGAAATCCTGAAAAAGGAACCGCAGGTCTGGGTGGGGTTCGTCCACGCGCTTGACGACACGGTGCAGGAGATTCAGGAGGCGATCCGCAAGCACGACCTCAAGGCACTGAACGAAGCCGGTGGAGCCCTCGATGAAGTGTGTGAGAACTGCCACCTGCACTTCTGGTATCCAAAGGACGCCAAAATCATCTCGCCGCAGAAGTAACCCCCGGACGGGTGACTGGATTGCCCGAAACGTTGCGGGGTGCACCGCAATCGGTACGATTGTCCCCCTGCGGAAGCATGGCGAGTCTGGTGCAATGAACAGCGCCAATCTCATCTACATGGTCGGCCTGCTGGCGCTGGTCCTGCTGTTTGTGCCGCTGCGTCGTGCCATTCCGAACGACTGGGTCTTTATCGGGGGAGCAGCGATCTACCTCATCACGCTGCGGGTGATTGTTGCCCTGCTGGCAAAGCACGGGTCCGGTTCCCGTGACCGACCCGGGCGGGGCTAACGCCGGCCGTTCGCACCACCACACCGAGGGTAGGCGAGAGGGCGCTGGACGCTCGAGACAGGAAGGGTCACCGATTCGACTTCAAATCCGCTTATGATTGGCGGCGCCACGCCCTTGGGGGGCCAGTCAACACGGAGATCACGATGTGCGATGAACATACGCAAGAAGATGCAAACGAATACTTGAAGAGCAATGCCGCCCTGACGCGTCGCCAGTTTGGCGCCCTGTCCGTCAGTGCGGGCCTGGCTTTTGCCCTGCCCAAGGTGGCAAACGCTGCTGAAGTCACCGAAAGCGAAGTCACCATCAAGACGCCGGATGGCACGGCGGACTGCTATTTCGTGCACCCGAAGACGGGTACGGCGCCTGCAGTCCTGGTCTGGCCGGATGCGTTCGGCCTGCGCACTGCCTTCCGTCAGATGGGCAAGCGTCTCGCCGAGTCGGGCTACAGCGTGCTGGTGGTCAATCCTTTCTACCGCACCGCGAAGGCTCCGGTCATCGCTGAAGGCGCAAGCTTTGCCGACCCTGCGACACGCGCAGTGCTGGGGCCGCTCATGGCTGCGCTGAATGCGACGACCCACGTGACCGACGCCAAGGCTTTCGTCGCCTGGCTCGATACTCAGCCCAGCGTTGCCAAGAACCGCAAGATGGGGACGACCGGATACTGCATGGGTGGACCGATGGTCATGCGCACTGCGGCAGCATTGCCCGGCCGCATCGGTGCAGTGGGTTCATTCCACGGCGGCGGCCTCGTGACTGACAAGCCGGACAGCCCGCACCTGCTCGCCCCGCAAATCAAGGCGCAGCTGCTGGTCGCCATTGCCGAAAACGACGACATGCGTGAGCCGAACTCGAAGGACGTACTGAAGAAGGCGTTTGCCGATGCCAAGCTCTCGGCCGAGATCGAGGTCTACAAAGCGCAGCACGGCTGGTGCCCGCCCGACTCGCAGGTCTATGACAAGGAGTTGTCCGAGAAGGCCTGGAGCCGCTTGCTGGCGACGTTCAACAAGGCGCTGGCATAAAGCCACTCAACGGCGCATTGCGTCGGACCGGACAGGGGCGGGTGGGGTTGACCATCCGCCCCTTTCTTTTGTGCCGTCTTGACGTTTCTTTCATGGATCATTACGGCGCCCTGTGACAGCATTTCGGCCTCAATAGCATCCAAGTTCCATACCAGGCTTGCAGGAATCCCTGATGAATCGAGTTGTGTTGCAGGGCGTCGCATTCGCGGCGCTGTGCGGTTTGTCATGCGCTGCGTTTGTGTCGCCCGCGCACGCCCAAGCCTCTGCCACCAGCGGTCCCACGATCGCCGTGACGCACACGCCCAAGGCGCCGGTGATCGACGGCAAGCTCGATGAGCCCGAGTGGCAGCTGGCGGGACTGATCACGGACCTTAGGCAGATCCGCCCCGGCGACGGCGCGCCGATGTCGGAGAAGACCGAGGTTTACGTGATGTACGACAAGGATGCGCTCTACGTCGCCGCACGCATGTGGGATTCCGGCGCGCCGGGCGAAGTATCGGCGAACGTCATGAAACAGAACTCGCAGTTCACCAATGACGATCGCATCGCGGTCATCATCGACCCGTTCAATACCGGCCGCAACGGGTACCGCTTCGAGGTGAATGCCAACGCCGTCCGCAACGACATGCTGTACCAGAACGGCTCGCTGCAAGCCGAGTGGTCGGTGATTTGGGACGCAGCGGCCACGATGGGCGAGGGACAGTGGTTTGCCGAGTTCGCGATTCCCTTCAAGTCGCTGCCGCTCGATCCGGCGATCCATGACTGGGGCTTCAATGTCTCGCGCGCCATTCGGCGACGCGGCGAAGAAGCAGTGTGGGTCTCGCGCAATCGCTCGATAAGCCCCAGCATCGTCGGCCTCGCCACGGGCTTCAAGGATCTCGACCAGGGCCTCGGGCTGGATGTGGTGCCGGGCGTCTCCGTCACCCACAGCAAGTCCTACGTGAATGCGACGTCGGAGACGAACACCGAGCCGTCAGTCGACCTCTACTACCGCATTACGCCTGCCGTGACGGGTTCGCTGACCATCAACACGGATTTCTCAGCGACCGTGGTGGACGACCGCCAGGTGAACCTGACGCGCTTCAACCTGTTCTTTCCGGAAAAGCGGCAGTTCTTCCTCGCTGACTCGGACTTGTTCGACTTTGGCCGGTTTGGCGGTGCCGTCTATCCGCCCGGCATCCGTACAGTCAGTGCGGCGTCGCAGCGCAACGGCCAACCGTTCTTCTCGCGGCGCATCGGCTTGAGCGCGATCGGCACACCCGTCGACATCGACTACGGTGGCAAGCTGAGCGGTCGCATTGGCCGTTACACATTTGGCGCAATGGGCATTCGGCAGGGCGAGTTCGGGCCGCCAACCGGCCCTGCCCTCGATCCCACCTCGCTGTTTGTCGGACGGGCGACGATGGATGTTCTCTCGCAATCCAGCATCGGCGTCATCGCCACCTCAGGCAACTCCCAGGGAGCCGTGGACAACTCGCTGGTCGGTGCCGACTTCCAGTACAACAACAACCGGTTGCCCTGGGGCAGGCCGGTGCAGGCCGAGGCCTGGTACCAACAGACGGAAACCGAGAACCGCACCGGCGATGACTACGCGCTTGGGCTAGGATTCCGGGTCCCGGCGTCAACCGGCCTGCGCGGCGGCTTCATGCACAAGGAGATCGGCCGCAATTTCAATCCCACGATGGGGTTCGTCAGTCGAGCCAACATTCGCGACGAATGGGCCGGCCTGGGGTACGTGTACCGTTTCCAGAAAGGTGCGCTGCTGAGTTCCACGACTGAAGTGGACGCGCAGGTCATCCGCGACCTCACCACCGACGCGCGTCTGTCGCAGTACCTTTCGCTGCGGGCACTGGAACTCGAGACCCGCTCGCGCGATATCCTCAAGGTCTACGTCATGGAGAGTTCCGAAAACCTGCTGGCGCCGTTCGCGATCTACAACACCGCAGTGCGCCGGGTCGTCGTGCCCGTGGGCGAGTACAAGTTCACCGAGTACGGTCTCGACATCGAGACAGGGGCGCAGCGCGCCGTGTCCGCCAAGTTCAACTACAAGGGCGGCGAGTTCTACGACGGCGATCGCCTCAATCTCGGCGCCGAAGTCAGCTGGAAGCCGATCCGCTATTTCAACCTGCTTGCGGGCTACGACTGGAACCGGATAGACCTGCCCTACGGCAAATTCATCACGCGCCTGACGCGCCTGACTGCGGAGGTCGCTTTCACATCGCGTCTCAACTGGATCAATATCGTCCAGTACGACGACGTGTCGGAAGTCTTCGGCGTCCACAGCCGCCTGCAGTGGATCCCGCGCGCGGGCAGGGAGTTCTACCTCGTCTTCAACCGCAGCTTCGAGGATTTCAACAAGGACGGAACGTTCCACTCGGTCACGTCGGAGATGACGGCGAAGGCTACCTACACGTTCCGGTTCTGATCCTGCTGCGCCCGTCGCCAGCGGCGGGCCGGCCGCTGCTGGTACCCGGGAACTCTTGGGCGAATGCCCGCCTGGAAGCTGGTCGTGATGGTTCTCGGGTTGAGTTGGCCGAGCCCTGCGAGGACGCCCCGTGCGACCTTGCTGAGATTCAGCAGTTCCGCCACCGCGTCCGCGAGTTCGGCGGTCGAGGCCTTGAGAAGGGCCTCGTCGCGCCTGCGTTCGGTCAAGTCGTGGAATTCAGCGACGCCGCCGTGAGGTTGCCCCGTTGCCGGATCCACCAGGGGAACCGTGCTGATGGAGATTCAGGTCAGCGTGCCGTCCTCGTGGATTGCCCGGCTGCCGGGGTCGATCGACTTGTGGCCGCGCATCTGGTGGAGGCTGAGGCACAAGATGTGTTCAACGCTCGAACTCCAGGTCATGATCTCACCGGTCACGTTGTGGACCACAAAGCCGTTCATCAATGGAAACCAGTTTCCAGGCGGCATGGTGTCCGACCAGAGGCGGATTGCCAGCGCTGAGCAGTCAGTCTGGGAGCGTGATGACGGTTGGGGGGGGGCGGCGGATCAGCTACGGGAGGAGTCCGCTGACTGCACCACGGGGTTCACGGGTGCGAGCTGCCTGATGCTTTTGATCAGCTCAGCCGCCTGACAGGCCGCCTGCCAGGCATCATCCGCGCACGCCTTTTCCTCAATTGCAAGCGTGCCTGGTGTCAGGAGAAACTCAAGGTTTCCGATTATAACGCCCAGCCGACCGTTGAGTGCATGGACCAGGCTCTCGAGGTCGGGTGGTGTATTCACTGCGAGGCCGATGGAGGAAAATGGATTCTGGCGGCCAGTGCCAGAAGGTACTCTTCGACCTTCGCCTGGCCAATCTCCGTGAACTCGACGAACGCCCTGCGGGAGTCGCTCGGGTCCGGCACCCTCACAACCAGGCCAGTGTCGACCAGCTCGCCGACACGACGCAGTGCCGTCGTCATCGGGACGGGCGTTGCCAGGCAAAGCGCGGTCACCGAGATGCGGCGAGCCTGAAGGTGCGCATTCATCAACTCCAGCATCATCTCCCACGCCGGGCCTAATGAAAGTCCTTCGCCAAGTATCTCCCGGTCCAGCGACTGGGCGGCCAGTTTGTGAGAGAGCATGTTGCGCAGGAGTGACCTGGTGTCGGCGGTCCCCTGCGTGAGGTGGGGCCCAGTGAGCGCGTGATGAACTCCCGATGTCAGCTTGGCTGCGGTCTCCCGCGGCAGGCGCGAGGAGCGAAGGGCTGTTGCCGCCTTGAGGGCCCGGTTTACTGAATCGACCAGCTGCAGCTTTGTCGCCGGCTTGTGTATGTAATCCGAGGCTTGGAGGCGCAGCGCCTGAACCGCCGATTCGGTTGTCGCAGCGCCAGTCACGACGATGAACTTCAGCCAAGGCCGATCGCCGTGCTGGCTGCGAGCCAGCTCGATCAGTTCGAGGCCCCCGAGATCCGGCATATTGAGGTCGGTGAGGACGACATCGACGGCAGGCAGCGACCCGAGCATCGCGATGGCGTCCGCCGGAGAGTTCGAACAAGCGGGGAACAGTCCTGCGCTGCCCAGCATCCTGCTGTACACGCGCAATGAAAGTGGATCGTCGTCGACTATGAGAATGTTGGGCTGATTCATCTGCCGTCAGGAACGGGGCGCTCAGGCCCCTGCTCAACAGCGGGTCAAGCCTCGGGACGCACGGCGCGACGGCATTTGAGCCTAAAAGGACGCCTTCTTCAAGGGCTTGCCCACGGAAAAAAGCATGCTATCCGGATCAATCTTGACAAACCCCATTCGCTCCAGCTTGTTCAGGGAGCGGATGAGCGAGGGCAGGGGGAGTCTGGTTCTGAGCGAGAGCAGGCTGATACTCATCGGGCCGCCGCTCTGGATGGTTTCGAGTATCTTCAGGACTGGTGAAATCCCGTCGCTGAGTCGCTGGGTCGGACTCGAATCATCCGCATCTGAAGCGATACCTCGCATTGCGGGGATGCTTGTTTCCAATTGCTCCTCCAGCCTGTCGCCCAATATTCGAAAAGCGAAAAGAATCTACAGCAATGGAGGCGGATCTGATCTCGAGATGCCACTGGAATGGATGCAATTTGTCCAGTCCTGCAGTCAGGGTGCGCTCAGCGTGCCGCGCAGGGCGCTGAGCAGATCTTCCGATCGGTAAGGCTTGGTAAGGAAGGCATCCGCACCTGATGCGAGCGACAGCATCCGGAATTCCTCTGGTGCATGGCCTGTCAGCATTACGATGGGGATCCGTGCCAGCCGCAACGTGCTCTCATGCTCGCGCCAGAGGCGTACGACTTCGCTGCCGTTGAGCTGCGGCATTTGCAGATCCATGACTGCCGCGGCAATGCCTCCTGTCAGCAGGACGTTGAGGGCCGCTTTGCCGTTCGGCGCCGTGACGGTCTCGTATCCGGCACGTTCCAATTGCCGGCACAGCAGCTTCTGATTAAGGAGATTGTCCTCTGCGATCAGCACGACTTTGCTTCGCTGTGGCAGGGTCCGCGAGGCGTCTGTTGTGACGATGGATCGAGGAGAATCGCCCGCCGTGGCTACCGGCAGCATTCGGTTCATGACTACGTAGAATGCAAGAACGCTGCCTTCGCGGGACGAAGATTTCAGTTCAATTTCTCCGCCCATCGTGTTCACCAGCTGCCGGCAGATCGACAGGCCGAGGCCAGCGCCACCGTTAGCCCTTGTAAGCGATGTGTCTGCCTGTGCGAAGCTCTGGAAAATCTTCTCCTTGAAGTCTGCGGGAACGCCAATACCCGTGTCGTGAACCTCGAACTCGAGACGCACGCAGTCGACGCCTGCCGGGCGGGAGCGACAGTAAATGGTGATGCCACCACACTCGGTGAACTTGAGGGCATTGCTCACCAGGTTGACCAGGACGCGGCGCAGGCGGTCCCGGTCGCCGTTGATTGCTGCTGGCAGGTCGCTGTCAATCACCATGCGCAGCGTCAGGTTCTCGCTCCATGCGTCGAACCGGAATTGCCGTTCAACTTCCTCGAGCATGGCTCGCGGTTGAAAGTTGGCGTTTGCCAGGCCTCTACCTCCGGTTTCGAATCGCGTGATGTCCAGAACGTTATTGACCAGATCCAGTAGCGAGGCGCTCGCCGTGCGTGCTGCCGACAGATATTCCCTGTCCGCCTCACTGAGTTGGCTCAAATCGATCAACTCGATTGCACTCATGATGGTGGTGAGGGGAGTGCGGATTTCATGGCTCGCAATCGCGAGAAACGACATTTTGGCGCGGCTCGACTCCTCTACCAGCGCGTGCGCCCGCTCGAGCTCCCGCCTCGCCTCGCGTCTCTCGGAGACGTCCATGATGAACGCGATATGCGCGGCGGATTCCCCGGGCGGGCAACGCATCACCGAAATCTCGATATCACAGCGCGTACCGTCGAGTCGTTGCGCTTGCAGCTCCACAGGAGCGTCCAGGAGTTCGGTACCGCTGAAGATACTGGCGTATGCCTCATGATCTTCCGGGGGCGACAGCAGATCGCTCGCGCGGACGCCAATAGCCGATTCCCGCGGCCAGCCGAACAGCTTGGTGGCGGCCGGATTGAATTCCACGATGCGCCCGGAGCCATCTACCGCGATGACGCCTTCGCTCGCATTCGCAATCAACATCTCGCGCAGGAGAGCCTGCTGACTGACTTCGCTCCGGATTTTTGCAAGATCGCGCCCGACCCGGGCGCTGCCTACCATGAGTGCGGTCGCATCGAGCAACGGCTTCAGTCGTTGGTCGAACTCGGCGGGGAACCCGCCGGGTCGGTTTGCGAGGCCGCACATCCCGATGAGTTCGCCACCTGCCTTGATCGGAATGGCCGCAAAAGACATCAATGGCGGATGCCCTGCCGGGGTGCCGCCGCTGGCGCGGTGGCTAGCGGGGGCATTCGTAATAAACAGCTCCCCCGTCAGCATTGCATGGCCGAACAGGGTGTTGAGGTTGCGAAACTCAAGGCCCGTCTCGATTCGCTCGGCGTAATATGCGCGACTCGCATCATCCCAGCCGATGTCGGTCGCCGCGAATGTCTTGAGATAAGGATTGGAAAGTTCGTCGCGCAGCACCTCGCTGACAAATCCGAATTCGCTGCCCGTCAACTCGAGTAGCGCATTGAGGACCGCATAGAACGGTTTGCTGGGTAAGCCATCGGCGATCGTCTGGCGGTGAATCCTGGAGACCTGCGCGAGCATGCGCTCGCTCCAGTCTCTCTCTTGCAGATCAGCTTCGCTCATGGGGGGGGGGGG
>Ga0114966_10004282_pt1 | contig 12299 bp, 9 predicted proteins | sample M_130207_XF_Meta_FD_87029 | JGI IMG/M metagenome (GOLD analysis project Ga0114966, IMG submission 87029) | Freshwater microbial communities from Lake Montjoie, Canada to study carbon cycling - M_130207_XF_MetaG | ecosystem: Environmental > Aquatic > Freshwater > Lake | place: Lake Montjoie...
GTGTACGCGCGAACACGCCTCGTTAAGCAAAGGCTAACCTTGAACATGAATCTTACATTTGGGCGACGGATGGTTAACAAATCCGTTACGATTAACCCGACTTAGTAACCCGACAATGGGTGCGGGTCGTAGAACAACCCTTTCATTACCGACGAACCTGAATCCAAAGGGATCGAGCGGATCGGTTACAGGGCCGTCTCGTTCATGGCTCCGATGGTCCAGCACCCCGCGAAGATCGGCGCATTCGCGCCCCGAAGAACGCGCTCACGCCCACGCACTCCGCCACGGAGACGCCCCGCCCTACTCCATCGGTTTTACTTCTTTCACCGGCCACTTCGAAACCGTCACACCCTTCGCGCTGCGGGTGCTCACGGGGATGGCGCCGAGGTCGAAATCAACCTCGCGCACGCGGGCACCACTGCGGCCGTCGATCAAGACCTTCACCTGCTTCGGCATCTCTTTCTCCGTCTTCGCCACGTGCAGCCACACGATCTTCGAGCCCTCACTTTTCACGAGCGGGTAGAGTTTGTCGCGCGAGAGGCCGCCGATTTGGAAACGTTTCGCGAAGGCTTTTCCACTCTCTTTGTCCTGATAGACCATCGAATAAAACGCCGTGTCGCCGTCCTTCGGGAAGATCGTGACGTAAATAATGTCGCGCCCCATAAACACCTTGTCGGCCACCTTCGCGACCTTCAGCGAACCGTCGCGCATAATGCAGAGCACCGCGTCCAGAATCGTGCAGTCTTGGATGTAGTCGTGCTGGCGCCAGTTGAGGCCGATAAAGCCGTCGTCTTTGTTGACGTAGAGGCGCTGGTTGGCCGACACGACGGCCGAGGCGTCGATCTGCTCAATCTCGTCATAGCTCGTGCGGCGCTTATGGCCTTTGCCATATTTTTCCTGGAGCAGCTCAAACCACGCGATCGTATAGCCGGTTAGATTCTTCAGGTGGGCCTTCGTTTCCTTCATGCCGTCTTCGATTTTCTTGAGCGCTTCGTCGGCCTGGAAACGGTTGTAGGCGGAGATGCGTTTGATCCGGATTTCGGTGAGGCGCGTGATGTCCTCGTCGGTCACGTCGCGACGCAGCTGCTTGAGAAACGGTTTCAGGCCCGTGCGGATTTCGTGCAACACGCTCTCCCACGTCTTCGATTTCTCAATGTTCCGATAGATGCGCTCCTCGATAAAAATGCGCTCGAGGGAATCCCAGTGCCACTGCTGCTCCAGTTCGCCGAGCTTAATCTCGAGCTCGCGCTTGAGGAGCTCGCGCGTGCGCTCGACGCTGCGGCGCAAAATTTCCTTCACGCCAAGGAACTGCGGTTTGTCCTTCTCGATCACGCACGCCGCCGGCGAGAGCTGCATCTGGCAGTTTGTAAAAACGTAGAGTTGCTGGATGACCTTCTCCGGCTCGGCACCTTGCGGGAGGTGGACAAGAATTTCGACGGAGTCGGCCGTATTGTCATCGACGTGTTTGACCTTGATGCGGCCCTTCGCGTTGGCGGTCAAAATCGACTCAATCAGCGTCTCGGTCGTCGAGCCGAACGGCAACTCGGTGATCGCGAGGAGATATTTCGAGCGCTGCTCGATCTTGGCGCGGACTTTTACTTTTCCGCCGCGCTCGCCGTCGTTGTAGTCCGTGAAGTCCGCGATGCCACCCGTCGGAAAATCCGGGAAGATGCGGAACGTTTTTCCCTGGAGATGATTGATCGCCGCGCGGCAAAGATCGTTGAAATTGTGCGGGAGAATCTTGGTCGCGAGGCCGACCGCGATACCCTCGGCGCCCTCGAGCAGCACAATGGGGAACTTCGCCGGCAACGTGACGGGCTCCTTCGCACGACCGTCGTAGCTGAGCTGCCAGTCCGTCGTCTTCGGGTTGAAGAGCACGTCCTTCGCGAAATTCGTGAGGCGCGCCTCGATGTAACGCGGCGCCGCCGCCTCGTCGCCCGTGAGGAGATTGCCGTAATTGCCTTGCGGCTCGATGAGGAAGGCGCGTTGCCCGATCGCCACGAGCGCGGCACCGATGGACGCGTCGCCGTGCGGGTGGAGCGACATCGAGCGACCGACGACATTGGCGACCTTGTGAAAACGCCCGTCGTCCATGTCCCACAGCGTGTGCAGAATCCGGCGCTGGACCGGCTTCAGGCCGTCGTCGATGTGCGGGACGGCGCGGTCAAGGATGACGTAGCTCGCGTATTCAAGAAACCATCCCCGATAACTCTTCGCCAACGGGGAATCTTCCTCCTGCACGCTCGCACCGCCGCGCCGCGGGCCGGGAGTGAACACCGCCGGACCTTCGAGCACTGCGATCGGCTCTGCGGGCACCGCCAACTCTCCGGCTTTAGTCTCCGGCGGTGGCGTCGCCACAGGCGTCGGCACCGCCGCAGACGCGGCTGCGCTGTCGAGCGGCAACTCGGATTGGTCGAAGTTTTTCGAAGTCGGTTTCTTGGGCATCGCGCGCGAAAGAGATTGGTAAAACGCGCAGGCTGCCACGCGCCCGCGCCGCGCGTCAAGCGGCGCGGATTCACTCCCGATTAATCAGCACCCGGCGCCATCACACCGTGTCGCATTCACGCCGCACTCTCGTCCCGCCTCGGCGCCGCCGTTCTATGGCCGTGAGCCCCCCGAGCGGGTGAACCCCTACTTCGCCAACACCCGCAGCGCTGCCTCCACATCGACATCCCTCCCCGCGCGCACGTCCGCGAGCGTACGCACGACCTTCACGTCCGGCTCGACGCCCTCGTTCTCCAGCCGCCGCCCTTTCGGCGTCACATAGTCTTGGCGACTCAGCTGTAGCTCCCCTCCGTCCGGTAATCCATGATACCAGCTCGCTAGCACCGCCCCCGCCGTCTTGCGGCCGACAATCGTCGCCCGCCCGTGCTCTTGCAGCACCGCCGCAAAAATCTCTGCCGCACTCCCTGTCGCACCATCCACGAGCACGACCACGCTCCCGCCATAGCGCGCCGATCCGATCTGCCATGAGCTTTTCCCGCCGCGATACCCGCCACGCGTGGTAAACGTCCCGCAGTCCACCGCCCGGTCAAAAAACTCTCCGATGGTGATACCCAGCGAAATGGTCCCGCCACCCGGATTGCGTCGCAGATCGATCACTACACCCGGCGCCGCGCGATTCGTTTTCAACTGATCGCTCAGCCAGCGACGGTCCGCCGGGTCGAACGCATCGAAGCGCAGATAAACGACGCCACCCGCCAGCACCCGCACCTCCTGCCGCGGCTTCGTCGAAAGGCTCTCCGCGACGATCGCCAGGGCCACGGGCTGATCGCGATCGTCCAGGAATTCCCACTGAGCCACTTCGCCCACCTGCGGCCGCGCCTCGCTGCGTTCCCCGAACGCGGTGCCATTCCGCGCGACGACGACCCAGCCGGTTTTGACGCCAGCCAACTCCGCCGGACTGCCCGCCACGAGTTCGCTCACGATCCAACGCCCCTCGACCCGCGTCATGTAAAACCCAGTACGCGCGCGCGTCTGCGTGCGCCGCTCCTTCGCCTGCGTAGGTGACAGCGCGTGCGTGTGACTGTCCTTCAGCAAACCCACCATCGCGCCCAGCGAGCCGTAGAGCGCCTGGTCGTCCGCCGCCGCCGCCGCCTCCGCGCCATATTTCAAACCGGCCGCCGGCCAATCGACGCCGTGCAGCTTCGGATCGTAGTGCCAGTCCGCGACGAGTCCCCACACGCGATCGAACACGCGCACGTTCCCCTCGGCCCGCGCGCGTTGCTCGACTGGCACCGCCGCCAATGACACCCGCGGCGCCGGCGTAGTCGCACAGCCGGAGACCCCGAGCGCCACCACGGCGAGCGCGATTCCGTGCCACCGTGCCGCCCTCATGCAAACAGCCCTCGCATCCGTTCAACCTGCGCACCCGCCCGCCGTGCGATCTCGGCAAACTCCGCCGACACTGCCGCATCCTCCGCCACGCGCCGCCAAAAATCCACCGCCCACGCCGCGACTTCGCCCCACGTGCCCGCTGCTCCCGGCAACGGCGGACGCGGGACCAACTCCCGCACCACGACCTCACCCTGCACGCTCGGCGACCACACCATCGGCAGCATGTCGTAAGCGGGCGCCACGCGAAACAGGCGCGCATCATCGAGCCAGAACGAGAGATTGCCGAAATGCATGTCGGAATTTCCGATCAGTTCGCCAAAGAAATGCAGCCGACGGACCGCGTCCAACGACGCCGCCTCGATCAACTCCGCCCGCGCGAGCGACTCGGCCGCCGCCACCCAGTCGTGCGCCGCCCCACCGCCGTCAAACGCCCCGTGCAGCGCCTCCAGCGACACCACCCCGCGCCGCCCCCGCGCGCCCACCCGATCATGCCGCGCGACTTCCAGAAAACGCCGCCCGCCCGCATCGAGCACCCGCGCCCCGGCCATCGCCAGTCCATGCTCCGCCACTACGGCCAGCGCGTGCGCCTCGGCCGCCAACAAATCTGCCCACCGCCGCCCCACGGGCGTCTCCATCGGCGGGGAAAACTTCACCAACACCGGCTCCACCGGGCCCGCGTCGCGCCGCACCGTCGTCAAAAACTTCGGCTGCTCTCCGCCCGCTGACGAACCCACCATCCCACCCGCCGACACCTGCGTCGCGAGTTCGGGATAGCGCACCGCCCGCGCGTTCTCCGCGACCGTTCCATCCGTCGCCGAAGTCGTCGCCGCAACGAGCGCCCGGGCCAACACCCGCCGCACGGGTGCCTCGCCCACGATGAGATCGCCCGGCAGATCGTCGCCCTCCGCCTGAAGAAAAACCAGCGTATCATCGTCGCCCCACTGCCGCGGGTCCGCCGGCAACCGCAACGCCTCCGCTACCCGTCGTGCCTGTTGCCGTCCAAGAAATCCCTGCGGTCGAAAATCACCGAGGAAAAACGGCAACCCGTCCAAAAATCCCTCCCGGCCCAGCGCCCGCTCCGCCCAAGCCGGGGCCTCGCCCGCCCACTCGACCCACACTCCACCGTGCAACGCATGGACCCGCGCCCACTCGCCCGCCCGTCCCGCCGCGTCGACCCGATACACCGGCCACCGATCCCCCGCCGAGCGCACCGCCCGTCGCAACGCATACCGCGCCCGCCGCGCCGCACCGAGCACCACCACCGACTCACCGAGCCGCGTCAGCCCGCGCGAAATGGTCGGCTGCGTCACGTCCAGCGCCGTCGCCAGCGCCTGCGCCGACAGCGCTCCGCCCACCTGAATCCGCAGGGTCAGATCGGCAACGGTTAGCTGTGCCGGGCTAGCCATTGTTCCTGATTATGAATAGATTTAATTTTCTATTTTAAATCATAAACTCCATTTTATCATCAACTTAAAATAAATAATATTTTATCCGTGCATAGATAATAGTCGCGATCTACACCTCCACCAAGTCCTTCTCGATCCGCGGGTTTCCGATAATAAAATCCTGCTGCTCCGTGACGATAAAGCTCCCGCCAAAATCGCCCTTGCGCGAGTTGAAATCGAGCGCACGCTATCAGCCATGCAGTTCGAGTGGGATGCCGCTAAGGCCGCTGTCAACCTCGCCAAACACGGCGTCGATTTTGCGCGGGCCACCCTCGTCTTTGCCGATCCCGCCCGGCTCACCGCGGTCGATCCCCGCCATCCCGTCGAGCGAAGGGAAAACACCCTCGGTCGCGTGGCCGATGCCCTGCTCCTCACCGTCACCCATACCGACCGCGCCGGCGTCACCCGGCTTATCTCGGCCCGCCCCGCGAGCCGCCACGAAAGAGAACTCTATTATGCCCCTCGTTAAAATGACCCTCGCTGAGGCTCTGGCCCGCCCGATCACCGTCACCGAGCGCGCCCATTTCGCCGCTCTCGCCACCAAGCCCGACGCCCAAATTGACTTCTCCGACCAGCCCGAAATCACCGCGGCCGCCATCGCTGTCGGCCACGTCCTCGTCACAGGACGCGGCGGCGTGCGCACCGGTGCGGGCCGCAAGTCGCTGGGCAAGCTCCGCAAAACGGTGAAGCTCTCCCCCGCCGCCATCCGCCGCTTTCAAGCCTACGCCAAACGGAAGCGCCTGCCCGATTTTTCCGCCGCCCTCGAAGCCGCCAGCCGCACGCTCTGAACCCAGCCCGCCAATCTCAGAACACACCTCACTTTACACCTCCACCAGATCCTTCTCGATCCGCAGGTTTCCGATAATAAAATCCTGCCGCTCCGGGGTGTTTTTCCCCATGAAGAACGTCAGCAACTCGTCGCTGTTGTGCAGGTGGTTCAACGTCAGCGGATCGAGGCGGATGTTCTCGCCAATGAAATCCTTGAACTCGCCCGCGGAGATTTCCCCCAGCCCCTTGAAGCGCGTGATCTCGTGGGTCGCGCCGAGCTCCGTCACCGCCGTTTGCTTCTCCTGTTCCGAGTAACAGTAAATCGTTTTCTTTTTATTGCGCACACGGAAGAGCGGCGTATCCAAAATAAACAGATGCCCGTTGCGGATCAAGTCGGGGAAGAATTGCAGGAAAAATGAGATCAAGAGTAACCGGATGTGCATGCCGTCCACGTCGGCATCCGTCGCGATCACGACTTTGTTGTAGCGCAGGCCGTCGAGACCTTCCTCGATGTTCAACGCGGACTGCAACAGGTGAAATTCCTCGTTCTCGTAGATCACTTTCTTCGAGAGCCCGTAGGTGTTCAGCGGTTTGCCCTTCAACGCGAACACCGCCTGCGTCTGCACATCGCGCGTCGCCGTCAGTGAACCCGCCGCCGAGTCGCCCTCGACAATAAAGAGCGTGCTCTCTTCTGCCCGCGGGTTTTTGTCGCCGAGGTGGAGGCGACAATCGCGCAGCTTTTTATTGTGCAGCGAAGCCTTCTTCGCGCGGTCGCGGGCGAGGCCGCGGATGCCGGCGAGCTCTTTGCGCTCGAGTTCGCTTTCCTCAATTTTCCGTTTCAACACTTCGGCGGTCTCCTTGTTTTTGTGGAGATAAACGTCGAGCGACTGCTGCATGAACTTGCCAATAAATTCCTTCAGGCTCGGACCACTCGGGCCCACTGCCGCCGAGCCGAGCTTCGTCTTCGTCTGCGACTCGAAGACCGGCTCCATCACGCGCACCGCGACCGCGGCGTCGATCGACTGCCGGATGTCCGCCGCGTCGTAGTCCTTCTTGAAAAAATTCCGGATCGTATCGACGAGCGCCTCGCGAAACGCCGCGAGGTGGGTGCCGCCCATCGTCGTGTGCTGGCCGTTGACGAAGGAGTAATATTCCTCGCCGTAGTGCGCCCCGTGAGTGATCGCGACCTCGATGTCTTCACCCTCCAGATGCACGATCGGATAGAGCGGCTCGCCGCTGAGATTTTTCTGAAGCAGGTCCTTGAGGCCGTTTTCCGAACGGAAGGATTTTCCATTCAGGGTGAGCGTGAGCCCGCGATTGAGGAAGGCGTAGTTCCAAAGCATGTCCTCGATGAACTCGAGGCGGAATTTGAAATCCTTTCCAAAGAGGGCTTCGTCGGGCGTGAATTCCACGAGCGTGCCCGTGCGTTCGTCGCTCTTCACTGTCTTGTGGTCTTTCTTCAGTTTCCCTTGGGAAAATTCCACGAGTTTTGTCTGCCCATCGCGAAACGCCTGCGCGCGATATTCGAAGGCCAACGCATTGACGGCTTTCTGGCCAACGCCGTTTAGGCCGACCGATTTCTGAAACGTCTCGCTGTCATATTTCGCGCCCGTGTTGATGATCGAGACGCAGTCGATGAGTTTACCCAGCGGGATGCCGCGGCCGTAATCGCGAATGCTCACCGTGCGCTCGTTGAGCACGACCTCGATCCGCTTGCCCGCGCCCATCGTAAATTCGTCGATGCAATTATCGATCGTCTCCTTGATGAGCACGTAAATGCCATCCTCGGCGTGCGTGCCATTGCCGAGCCGCCCGATATACATCCCCGGACGCAGGCGGATGTGCTCGAGGGAGGAGAGCGTTTTGATCGATGCTTCGGTGTAAGCTTGAGCCATGAGTGGAAGCGGCAAGCAGAGGCAGGCGACGCGCGTTGACAAGCGCGTTTGCGGCACTCGCAGCGCTTGCCGCCACGCCCCGTCAGCCCAAGCTCCGGTCTCTCCCGTATGAAAACACTTCTCATCGTCCTCGGCGTGCTCGCCGCGCTCGGCATCGCCGCCGTCATCTCGCTCCAATTCTTCCTCAGCTCCGCCGTCACGGCCGGGGTCAATACGTTCGCGCCCAAGCTCACGCAGACCAGCGTCGTGCTCCAGAGCGCCTCCATCTCCCCGCTCACCGGCAGCGGCACGCTCACCGGCCTCGTCATCGGCAATCCCAAGGGCTGGGGTGAGGCCCCACTCTGCACCCTCGGCAAGGTCCATATTGACGTCGCACCGTTTTCCCTTCTCAGCGACCGCATCCTCATCAACGAAATCGTCGTCGATGCGCCCGAGATCAACTACGAGACCAAGATCATCGCGAGCAACGTCGCCGATCTCCTCAAGAGCGTTGAGTCGGCGCTCGGCAGTGGCAAAAACACCGCGTCCCTCGCAACCACCAAGGAGGGCAAGCCCATCAGGGTAGCGGTGAAAAAGTTTCGCCTCACCCATGCTCGCGTCCGCCTCGGCGCTGGCGGAGCCGGCATGACCATCCCCATGCCCGACATCGAACTCAACGATCTCGGCACCACCGGAGAGGGTCTCACGCCGGAGCAACTCACGACCACCATCGTAAAGCAGGTCGCCGGTAACGTCGTCGCCGCCACGGTTAATGCCGGCGGCGACATCGCTAAAACCAGTGGCGCGGCCGCCGTCGAGGGGGCCAAGCAAGCCGTCGAGGGCCTCAAGAGTCTCTTCGGCGGCGACCAAAAGAAAACGCCATCACCCTAACCTTCCCATCGTCCCTCCGAGAGCGAGCGCGTTGCCCCGACGCGGTCGCGCAGGGGGCCCGCTGCGGGGGCGCATCTTTTCTGGCCTCTCCGACCCGCACTCCCGTTCGCCAGCGCGGGGAACCGTCCGCGTGAATGGCCCCTTCGTTGCTCGTCGCCGCATCCATCCCGTAGGCACACCTTCCGCATCACTCCCCACCCGAATCCCCTGATTTCGTCCCGCTTCCGCGCTCTCCGCACCCCCCAGAACTCTTATTGCGATTTTCTGGGCAGTCCTTTTCCTCCGTCGAGCCCCTCATGCCGCAGACACTCTCGCCTTCCTCCAGCGCCTCTCCTCGCTCGCTGCGTTGTTTGACCGCCGTGGGAGCTTTTGTCGCTTTGGCCGGCAGTGCAGGCGCCGCGTGGTGGTTGTGGGCGGCACATCCCCTGCCCCCGCCCTCCCCCCCCTTTGTTTTTCGCAACGGATTTGAAAACCCGACGAAAACCGACGATCTGTTTCCCGGCGACGCCACCCCACTGAAAAAGGCACCGCATCAAGCCATCGCAGTCTCCCCGGGCAATACCGTGGCGGTGACGACCGAACGCGCGCATTCGGGCCGCAACGCATTGAAATTTATCGCCGCACCCTTCGATGGGAAGAAAACATCCGAAGCCGACATCGAACGCGAGGGACTCCGCTTTGTGAAGGGCGACGACGTATGGTTCAGCGCGTGGTATTGGCTGGAAGGCACGTCGGAAGCATCGACCGTCTTCCTCTGGGATCTCGAGTCCACCGCTCTTCGCAACACCCCCGGACGCCGACTCTTTTTACAAAACGGCGAAATGGTCGCCTCCGACTTGGGAAAATGGTGGACAGCAAAAAAATTTCGTGCGTCCGAAGGCGCGCCTAAATTCCCGAAAGACCGCTGGGTGGAAGTAAAAATCCACCTCTATCTTTCCGATGGTGCCGATGGCCGGATGCAAGTTTGGCAGGATCAGATAAAGGTGCTCGACGAAGCGGGCAAGACCTTGCCCCGGGCGAAGACGGTTTACGATCGCATGCAGGTCGGCGTCACGGCGAATACCGGGCGGACCACCGCGCAAACCCTGTTCGTCGACGACGTCGTGCTCTCGAATCGGCCGCTGTGAGCCACGGACCGGCGGCTTCCCACCGCCTCCAGCCAGCCGATCGCAGGCCGGAAACGTGCTCCCAGACCGCGCCGACTTCGCGCGTCTGACCACCGGCCACCCCCGTCACGGCCCAAACGCCCACAGCCCCATCGCCCTCATCCGTTTCTCCAAGCCAAAGCGCGTGAAGAGCTTTTCCGTTTCCGACGGCGACCGCCGCTCCGCCCGCAAGGTTTCATCCCCCGCCAGCGCGCGCACGCTATCGACGATCACGGCGGCCGAATCGTCGATCAACTGCGACGAAACCTTGTCGATCGTATCCGCCATGTCATGATAGTGGCGCACCGACTCGCGCGGAATCGGACCGTTGAAGGTCAGCGCGCGCACGCCGGCGAGTTGGTAGGGTGTATGGTCGCTGCCGATCCAGTTGATATTCTCCACTCCCTTCGCCAGCCGCGCCGCTGCTTCCCGCGCCGCCTGCCACCGTGCCAATGCCGGCACGAGCGAATCGTCGCCGAGCGCGTTCACGCCGATGGGCACGCCGACCATATCTAGATTCATCATCGCCACGATCGGCGTCGTCCCGAGCTGCGCCGCCGCCAACCGCGATCCGGCGAGCCCCTGCTCCTCGCCATTAAACCAGATCAGCTCGACCGTGTGATGAAGGGTCGCACCGCGCAGGGCCACCGCCAAAGCGTAGAGCTGCGCAATCCCGATGCCGTTGTCCATCGCGCCCTGCCCGAGATCCCAGCTGTCGAAATGCGCGCCGACCACGAGTCGCGAAACAACGCGCCCCGGCACGACGAGTCGCAGATTCGCCGTGGCCACCTCGCGACAGCGCGACTTCGTTTCCATCCGTAAACGCACCGGCGTGCCGCGCGCCAAGAGCCGCTGCAGCCAGCGCCCTTCCTCCTGCGCGAGCGAATAAATTGGTATCGGCAGAGGCGTGCCCGAAAAACTCCCCGTGCGCGCCAGTAATTGCCCGCCGCCCTCGCGGTTAATAAAGAGCACCGCCCGCAGCCCTCGCGCCACCGCCATCGCCACAAGCTCACTCGTCTGCAACGCCGTGGTCGGCGCGAGCACGCCGATGCGTCCGCGCGTTTCCAGCTTATCCAAATCGGCATCCTTCGCATTGCCCAAATCGACGATGTCCGCGTCGAAGGCCGCGTGCGCCTCCGCATACCCGAGCGCGGCCACCCGCAACCGTCGCGCAAACGGCGCGAGCACCTCCACGCGGTCGTCGCCGCGCTCCCAACCAGGCATCGTGAACGGCATCTTTTCCGGCGCATAACCGAGCGCGCGCAGCTCCGTCGCGAGCCGCTCCATCGCGCCGGCATTAGCCACACTGCCCGTCAGCCGCCCGCCGAAATCGTCGCAGAGTTTTTCGAGGAACGCGTGCGGCGTCGCCGGTTCGGCCGCTCCCAACGTAGCCCCGACGCAAACCACCAGCATCGCGCGCCGCCAATAAGAGCGGACGCCCGTCCACCTTGCCCAGCTCAGTCCACTCACAAGGCGAACCGCAGTCCGCCCCTCTTTAAGGTAACACGGCATCGGTAATCGTGAGCGTGTTGAAATCGAGCACGCGCTTCAAACGGCCGTGCGTCATCGTGAGCGTGCGACCGCCGACCTCCCCGTTGAGATACGGCCCGGCGAATAGTTTCCACTGCCCGGCGTAATCCACCGCCCGCCCATCGACGCGGGGCGCGGCACCGTAAGCGACCTCGATTTTCTTCCCGCGCAGCGTGGTGAAGGTCACGCGTGGGGTCGGCGTCAACGTGATCTCAAGCGGCAGTCCGCGGATCGCCGCCTTGAACGCGTCCCAGGTCTTGAATTCACTCGCCGCCGCTGCCTGCAAAAGCGTTCCGTTTTTCGCGTGCGGCGAGAGGAGGCGTTTCCCGCCTTTCTCCAAGGGGCGCCACTCGTAGCCCGCGAGCGGACGATAGGCGATATAAGCACTGCCACCCTGCGCAAATATCCAACCCGACGCGTCCTCCTCGATCACTGCGAGGTCTTTGGAGAAAAAACCGTTCACTTGTTTCCACGGCGCACTCGCCGGCACATCGCTCAAGGATATCAACGTGTCCTCCTGCTGGAAAATCTGCTCATAGGGCGAACCCCCGAGGAGTTTGCTCTCCGCAATGTAGGTCGGCTTCCCCTGAAACGTCACCGCTGCCGGCATGTAATCGGGCATCTCCGTGAAATACATCATCAACTCTTCCGCCCCATAAAACGGCTGCACGGAGAAGATCGTATTGTGCACCCCGCGCGGATCCGGCACCGCCCAGGTGAGATCCCACGAGTGCTGCTGAATCGGCTGGAGCAGGCCGCCTTGGTCGGAGCCGAGCGCGTAGTCCTTCGTCACGTAACTCGTTTTGTAA
>Ga0114966_10004286_pt1 | contig 12286 bp, 9 predicted proteins | sample M_130207_XF_Meta_FD_87029 | JGI IMG/M metagenome (GOLD analysis project Ga0114966, IMG submission 87029) | Freshwater microbial communities from Lake Montjoie, Canada to study carbon cycling - M_130207_XF_MetaG | ecosystem: Environmental > Aquatic > Freshwater > Lake | place: Lake Montjoie...
AGTTCTACCTGTGGCTGTCCGCGGGTGGCGCTGTCGGTGGGCTCCTGAACGCGCTCATTGCGCCGCTGCTCTTCGTCAACCCGTTCGAATATCCGCTCGCGGCCCTCTCGGCCTGCCTGCTGCTGCCGAACGCGCTGACCGGCGGCAGCGAGAAGGCGCGCACCGCCGCGCGGCAGGCGGCGTCGTTCATCGCGGTGGCGTTGCCGGTGCTGCTGGTCGTGCTGCTGGTGCCGGTCGTGCAGCACTACGACCACCAGCTGCCGAATAGCCCGTTCATCCGGTTCGTCCTCATCTTCGGCCCAGGCTGCCTGGTGGCCTGGCTGCTGCAGCGCGCGCCGCTGCGCATGGGCATCGCCCTCGCCACGCTGGTGGTGGCCGGGACGTTCGTGCGCTTCGACAACCGCGTCCCGATTCACCTCGAGCGCAGCTTCTTCGGCGTGCACCGGGTGATGTTCTCTGGCAATGAACGGGTCCTGCTGAGCGGGACGACCAACCACGGCGCCCAGTCGATCAAGCCGGCCCTCAGGTGCGAACCCCTCACCTACTACTCGCGCGGTGGGCCGGTCGGACAGCTCGTCACACACGTGCAGAAGGACCCGGCGAAGACGCGCTTCGGCGTGGTCGGACTCGGCACCGCGTCGATGGCCGCGTATGCGAAGCCGGGTGACACCTGGACGTTCTTCGAGATCAATCCGGTGGTCGAACGGCTCGCGCGCGACCCCGAGTTCTTCACCTACCTGAAGGACTGCGCGCCGCAGGCGACGGTGGTGATCGGCGACGCCCGCCTGATGCTGGTCTCGCAGCCAGACGAGGCGTTCGACGTGCTGGTGCTCGATGCCTTCAGCTCGGACGCCATTCCGGTCCACCTCATCACGCTCGAGGCGATGCAGCTCTACCTGCAGAAGCTGGCGCCGGGCGGCGTGATGGCCGTCCACATCTCGAACCGCTACCTCGATCTGGCACCGGTCGTTGGCGCCACGGCGCGCGCCGCCGGCCTCGTCGCGGTGGTGCAGACCAACGTCCCCGCCGAGGCGGCTCGCGAGATCAGCCTCGAGATCTCACCCTCTCGCTGGGTGCTCGTGGCCCGCCGCGCCGAAGACATCGCGGCGCTGGTCAACGAGGGGCGCTGGTCGTCGCTCGACGATGCGACGGGACCGGTGTGGACGGACGACTACTCGAACGTCTTCAGCGTGCTCACACGGTGATGCGTGCCGAACGGCCCAATCACGGCCCCGGGGCGTAGAATCGATCCATGCGCATGCTTTCTGTCGCCTCGGCCGTCCTCGTGCTCTCCAGCGTGGTCGCCTGCACGCCGACGCCGCCGGCGAGCGCCACGGCCACCGCCGCGAGCGCGCCGGCACCTGCTGCCGCGCCAGCCATGGCACAGGCCGCCAACGGCTTCACCGGCTCGATTGCCGAGACGATGGATTCTGGCGGGTATACCTACGTGAAGCTGAAGGGCGCGAAGGACGAGGTCTGGGTCGCCGCGCCGGTGTTCGAAGCGAGGGTCGGCGAGACGGTGTCGGTGTCGCTCGACATGCCGATGGCCAACTTCCAGAGCAAGACGCTCAACCGCACCTTCGAGATGCTCTACTTCGTGCAGGAAGTGGCACGCAACGGTCAGCCGTTGACCGCCGCCAACGCGCCGGCCGCGCCGGCGCTGATGGGCAGCCACGGGGCCGCAGCTGCCGCACCGGTGGTGCAGACGCTCGATCCGCCGGCCGGTGGACTGTCGGTGGCCGACGTGTTCGCCAAGCAGGCGGCGCTCTCGGGCAAGCCGGTCACCGTGCGCGGCACAGTGGTGAAGTTCAACGGCGGCATCATGGACCGCAACTGGCTCCACATCCAGGACGGGTCGGGCACCGCCGACGCGAAGACCAACGACCTCACCATCACCACCGCCGCCGACGTGAAGGTGGGCGACGTCGTGACGCTGACGGGCATCGTCGGTACCAAAAAGGACTTCGGCTCCGGCTACGCCTACGACGTCATCATCGAGAAGGCCACGCTGAAGTAGGTCGGGTAAGACACCCTAAAACCGCAGCAGCCGGTTCACCTTCACGACGAACGCGCGGTTCTTCAGCACCGGCGCACCGGCGCCGAGCGTGTCGTGTTCGTCGGTATAGACCACGAAGAGCTCCGACCCCGGGCTGTACTCCCAGCGAAAGCGGAGATTGCTGCTGAAGGTGTGGTCGCTCGAGCTGTACTGCACCAGCGCACTGGCGAACATCAGCGGGCTGAAGCCGTAGTCGGACCGGGCGCGCAGCACGGTGTTCGTGAAGTTCCCTTCGTCGAGGCGCACACGGTTAACCGACACGCTCGGTTCCACCGAGAACCGTGTCGTCACCGACACGCGCGCGCCGCTGTAGCCGAGCGCGGTGAGCGTGCCGTCGTAGAAGGTGCCGTGCTGCACCGAGAGCTGCCCCGACACGCGACGCTGCTGACCGAGCAGGTATGAGGCGACGACGTCGTTGAAGTTGTAGCCGCCGACCGGGATGGTGGCGCCGCGCGCAATCGCAAAGGGGCGCACCAGCCGCTCGTACTCGTTCGACAGCTGCGCCGTGAACTGGTCGCTGTTCTGGAACTCCACGTTCATGCGGCCAGTACCGTTGCGCGTCTCGAGCGCGCCGGCACCGTTCTCGATGTACTCGAGGTTCCCTTCGTAGGTGAACTTGCGCACCGTCTTCATCCGCGTCGGACGCGGGCTGAAGCGCAGCGAGCCGAAGCTGCGTGCGAAGTTGTCGCGCCGCACGAAGCCGACCTCGGGGTTGAAGTTGTCGCCCACCACCAGGTACTCGGCTCTGGCCCCGTAGCGATCGCCGCCGTATTCGAAGCGCCCCTGATAGCTGGCCGAGTCCCCGGCGAGACCGTCGGTGGAGGTCTTCGCGTAGTAGGCGTTGAGGTTGACGTTCTCGTAGAGGCTGATGGCCGCATCAACGCCGGCCGCCTGGTTGTCGCCCGTGCCTGCCACCGCGTGCGAGCGGTTCGTGAAGATGGCGCCGATGGAGCTGCGGCGCAGGATGTCGCGCTTCACGCGCAGCACCGAGAAGTTGGTGGACGGCGTCGACGACGTCGACTCGTCGGCCGTCTGGATGTTCATCAGGCCGATGCCGTAGCGGCCGGCCTTGCCGGTGAGGCGGCCACCCACCTCGATCGGCACAATGCGACCGGCGTTCAACCCAATGCGGCGGCTGTAGAAGAGCGACGGCGTGGTCGACGTGGTGGCGCTGCCGCTGCCGGCCCAGCGCGCGAAGTCGAAGACGCCGCGTCCCTCGAGGAAAAAGTCGCGCTTCTCTGGCAGCACCAGGCTGAAACGGGTGAGATTCACCTGCTGCTCGTCGGCCTCGACCTGCGCGAAGTCGGTGTTCACGGTGACGTCGGCGGTGAGGTTCGCCGTGACGCCGTACTTGAAGTCGAGCCCGGCATTGCCGGCGAGGTCCCGAGCCAGCGGCGGACTCTGAAGACGGTCGGTGGTGAGGCTGGAGATGATGTAGGGCTTGATCTCGATGTTCTTGCCGGCTGCCGGCAGCTCGAGCCCGACCAGGTTCGCCGCGGCTGACACGCGCGTCAGCGCCGACGGACCGCCATCGGCAGCGGGGAGCGCGGTGAGGTGTGTCCACTCGTTCTTGCGCCGGATCGACCGGCGCAGTTGCAGCCCCCAGATCTGATCGACGCCCGACACGTAGCGCAGCGACTTGAACGGAATGGCCAGTTCCGCCGTCCAGCCACCGTCGAACCGGCTCGTACGCGCCTCCCACACCGGGTTCCAGTCCGAGTTGTTGTTCCCTTCGTCGGTGACCGCCGTGTCGGCCCTGGCGCCGAGCGGGTTCACGTAGAAGAAGAACCCGTTGCGCTTGTCGTGGAACGTGTCGAGCAGCGCGCCGAAGTGATCGTTCTGCCGCAGCTGGTTCGTGTCGCGGCGCAGTTCGTTCGCCACCCACTTCTCCGGCGGCGCCGAGTCCCAGCAGCGCCCGACGATGTAGAGGGTGTCGGCGTCATAGAGAATCCAGGCCTCGGTCCGTTCGGTCGAGATCGCGCCTTCGGTGGGCACGTTCTGGATGAAGTCGGTGATGGCGGGTACCGTCCGGTACACCTCTTCGTCGAGGCGACCATCGACGCGCAGCGGCTCCGTCAGGCGCACCGCGCGCACGGTGGCGCGGCCCCCTTCACGCCGGATGACGTCCGGCGCGACCGGCGGCGGCGGGTTGTCGGCGATGACGCGCGGCTGGCGTCCGCGCGGCGCCTGCGCCCGCACCGGAGCCGGAGCCACGACGAGGGCAAGCAACGAGAGGCACGAGACAGCGGCGACACGCAGGCGACTCGACATGTGTCGCGCAGGATACCCCGCGTCTGCCCGATGACATGCCCGATTTCTGGCGCCGGAGGCCTGGCTGCAGCAGCTGCGATAGCACGGGGTCCGGCTAAAGCCGGACACTACGCAGGGTCGGTGAGGTCCGGCTGAAGCCGGACACTACGCAGGACACGCGGGACACGCTGTAGTGTCCGGCTTCAGCCGGACCTCACACGCCACTCACGCGATGTCGCGGGTCATGACGGGCGACAGCCGCGGCGCGCGCGCCAGTTGCGGCGCCGCGAACCGGGGCGTGCCAAGCGGCTGTCCGGCGGCGAGCAGCAGCTCCGCCTTGTCGGCCGGCAGCGGGCGCGAGAAGAAGTAGCCCTGCGCCAGGCGGCAGCCGAGCCGTTCGAGCTCGTTCGCCTGCGCTTCCTCCTCGATCCCTTCAGCCACCACGTTGGTCTGCAGGGTCTTGGCCAGTGCGAGGATGCTCTCGACGATCGCCGGACGGTCGTCCATCAGCAGGCCGCGCACGAACGAGCGGTCGATCTTCAACGCATCCACCGGCAGCTTGTGCAGATGGCTCAGCGACGAGTAGCCGGTGCCGAAGTCGTCGAGGTAGATCTTCACGCCGAACTGGCGCAGCTCGGTCAGCACCTGCGCCGCGAACTGCGGCGCGTCCATGAGCGCGGTCTCGGTAATCTCGAGACGCAGCTCCTCGGGACGCATGTGGTTCTGCTCCACGGTCCGTTCGACCAGATAGATGAAGCCCTGCTGCACGAGCTGCTTCGCCGAGACGTTGACGGTGATGTAGTCGAGCCCGCTCTGCGGATACCGCGCCTTCCATTCGACGAACTTGGCGCACGCCTGCTGCATCACCCACGTGCCGAGCGGTTCGATGATGCCCAACTCCTCCGCCATGGGAATGAAGTCGGCCGGCGACACGGGCGTGCCGTGGCGATTCCAGCGCACCAGCGACTCGAAGCCGGTGCACATGCGCGACGACAGCTGCACAATCGGCTGGTAGTGCACCTCGAAGCTGCGGCTCTTCACCGCGTGCCGCAGGTCGGTCTCGAGCCCCAGCCGGTCGAGCGCCACCGTGTGGATGTCGACGTCGAACAGTTCGTGCCGCGCCTTGCCGCGCGACTTCGCGTGGCACATCGCCGTGTCGGCGTCGCGCATCATCTCTTCGGCGTTGTCATACTCCGCGCGACTGATGGCAATGCCGATGCTCGCGGAGCTGATCACCTCGCGGCCACCGACGTGAAAGGGCGCCTGCAGCGCCTCCTGCAATCTGAACGCGACAACGTTGGCCTGCATCTCGTCGGAGATGTTGTGCAGCATCACCGAGAACTCGTCGGCGCCGAGCCGCGCCACGGCGTCGCCAGGACGCAGGCACCCCTCGAGCCGCTTCGAGAGCGATACCAGCAACTCGTCGCCGGTGAGGTGCCCCAGGCTGTCGTTCACCACCTTGAACCGATCGAGGTCGAGATAGAGGACCGCGAACCGGCTGCCTCGCCGCGTCTTGTATTCCTCGAGCCGCTTCGCCACATGGTCGACGAAGGCGCCGCGGTTGAGCAGCCCCGTCAGCTGGTCGCGCGAGTTCGCATTCGCCACCTGCTCCTGCGCAGAGCCCAGGTCGGTGATGTCGGTCATCGAGCCGGCAATGCGTGTGAGCCGCCCACTGTCATCGCGCGCCGCGCCCGCACGGCAGCGCGCCCGGCGATACGAGCCGTCCTCGTGCCTGATCCGGTGCTCGACGTCAAGCCGGTCAATGCGCCCGTCCGCGAGCGCGCCGATGGCGCGGGCCACACCGGCGGCATCATCGGGATGAATGCGGCTGAACCAGGCGTCGGCCGCGACCTGCGAGTCGCCGTGGGGTATGGCCAGCAACTGGCGCCAGCGCGCCGAGACGAACAGCCTGGTGCGCGTGTGATCGAGTTCCCACAGGCCGTCGTTCGCGGCGGCACCAATCAGCGCGAAGCGCTCGGCGTTGTCGCGGAGCCGCTGCTCGGCCGCGGCCAGCTCGGTGTGGTCGGCCCAGACGATCACGACGCCCGCGGACTCGGGCACCAACGTGACGCCCAGCACGCGTTGCTGCGTCGCGGTGCGAATAGACACCCGCGGCAGCGTGCGCGGCGTGCGGGTCCGCAGCGTCTCGAGGACCGCCGCAGGCACAGCTGATGCGGCCAGGGCCGGCGTCAGTTCGGCGAGTGTCAGGCCCACCGCGCGCGGCACCGGACATTCGAGCAGCGCCGCCAGCGTGTCGTTCCATTGCCGTACGACGCCACTGTCGTCGACGAGGCACACACCGTGGTCCGCCGACTCGACGACGTCGAGCCGCCGCGCCTGCGCACCGTCGTGCTCCATGCTGCGGCGATACGCGTTCCATGCGAAGTACAGCGGCAGGGCCACCAGTGGCAACAGCAGCCACGCGCCGCGACTGGCCAGTTCAGCGAGGGTCACGGCGATGGCCGCACCGATCACATGCCCGGGCACACCACGCAGCGCCTGGGTTGGCCAGCGACGCTCGGGTTCACTGCCGGTCGCCAGCGGCGACAGCACGTCGGCGACAGCAGTGGTCACGACGCAGTACGCGAGCACGGCCCCGGCCAGCGGCACACCCTGCCACGGCCACTGCAAGGGCACGGTGGAACCGCCGAGGATGGCGTGCGCCAGCGCCGCGGCCTGCGCGGCGGCGGCGGCGGTCACGATATCGAGCACGCTCCGGCGCAGACGATGGGTATCGGGCGGATTCGTGATGAGCTGCGCAGCCGTGGCCAGCACCGCGACGAAGGTCATGGCGGTCGGACCGAAGAAGAAGAGCGTGGTGAGCGCCGCGACAAACGGCAACCGCATCAGGCCTCCGCTGTCGGCCACCGAGCGTTGCGGTTCGATCACGGTGAACAACCCGGCCGCCACGGCCGCCGCCGCGAAGACACCGAGTGACACGGCGCCCTCCGCCGCCCATGGACTGAACCCCTGCAGGTACAGGCCGGCGGCGGTCAGCAGCGCAACGATCGCTGCCAGTCCTGCCCGATTGACACACCACTGCACGGCAGGCTGCATCGCAAGGTCCGGTCCGTACGACGCCGACGGTACAAGTTGCTGTCTCAGCTATGGATGCGCGGCTGGCGCCCGTTCTGGCAATGCTCGCGTTCCCTCAGCCGTGTGCCGTTTCGGCGCACGCGCGTCGGGTTTGTGACGGAAGGGGGACGTCGAGCGCGGCGACGGTCAGCGGTCGTCGGTGTTCTCGCCGACGTGCAGCCCGCACTCCTTCTTCGTCGCTTCTTCCCACCACCAGCGCCCGGCGCGTTCGTGCTGGTTCGGTGTGGTGGCGCGCGTGCAGGGCTCGCAGCCGATCGAGATGAAGCCGCGCCTGTGCAGCGCGTTGAACGGCACGTCGTAGATCTCGATGTAGTCCCACACCTGCTTCGACGTCCACTGACTGAGCGGATTGAACTTCACGAGCGGACGCTCGGCGGTGCTGAAAGTGCGGTCGAGCTGAACGACCGGCACGTGCGCGCGGGTCCCGGGACTCTGGTCCTGGCGCTGCCCGGTGACCCACGCACCGAGCGGTGCCAGCGCGCGTGTCAACGGTTCGACCTTGCGGATGCCGCAGCACTCACTGTGACCGTCCTGGTAGAACGAGAACAGCCCCTTCGCCCGAACGAGGCGCTGCACGGCGTCCGCCTGCGGCGCCACGGTGTCGACGACGATGCCGTAGTGGGTGCGGACCTTCTCGATGAACTGGTAGGTCTCCGGGTGCAACCGGCCGGTATCGAGGCAGAACACGGTGAACGGCACCGCCAGCTTCACCGCCATGTCGATGAGGACGACGTCCTCGGCGCCGCTGAAGGCGATGCCGACTGACGGCGAGTACTCGGTCAGGGCCAGTCCGAGGATCGCCTGCGGCGACTTCGTCGCGTAGCTGTCAGCAGTCCCCTGCAGGGATGAAAGGTCGAGAGCCATTCCCACGACCGTATCACCGCGGCCCAAACTCCCGCAAGCTGGCGCCAGGGCTCCGCCCGCGACACTGTGCTGCAATGGAATCGGCGGGGCTGGCGCGTACAATATCTGGATGTTCACTTCCGACCGCCGCACCCTGTTGCCGTTCGTCTTCGCGCTGGCCACCGCCGCCGGCGCGTGCCAGTCGTCGTCCACGCCGGCCGCCGCGCCTGCGGCAGCCGCCTCCGCGTCCCCGGACGTCTGGGCCACAGTCGATGGCCGCGAGGTTCGTCGTGAAGCAATCGAGAAGGTCTACCGGCGCAGCCTGCAGCCGGGCCAGACCCCGTCCGAGGAAGAAGCGCTCACCGCCAAGCTGAACCTGCTGGAGCAGGCGATTCTCGACGACCTCATCATCGCGCGCGCCAAGGCGCTGAACATCCAGCTGCCCGACGCCGACGTCGATGCGGCGTACAACCAGGGCAAGAAGAACCTGCCCGAGGACGCGTTCAACAAGGAACTGGCTGCGCGGAACCTGACGGCCGCCGACATGCGCGAGGAAGTGCGCAAGGACCTGACGGCGCAAAAGGTGATGGAGCGCGACGTCACGTCGAAGGTCGCCGTGACCGACAAGGACGTCACCGACTTCTACGACGCCAACAAGGCGCAGTTCAACCTGACCGAGGACGCGTTCCATCTGGCGCAGATTGTCATCACCGCGCAGCGCGATCAGCAGATCGCCAACCGCACCGGCGACGACGCCGCGACGCCGCAGGCCGCAACGCAGAAGGCGCAGATGCTGATGGAAAAGCTGAAGGCCGGCACGCCGTTTCCGGAACTGGCGATGGACTTCTCGGAGGATCCGAACTCGGCGCCGCGCGGTGGCGACGTGGGTCTGGTGTCGGTGTCGGCGCTGAATCAGGCGCCCAAGGCGCTGCGCGACACGGTCCTGAAGCTCGAGCCTGGCAGCGTGAACATTGTCGGGATGGAAGGTGGCTACACGATCGTGGCGCTGGTCGCCAAGCAGGCCAAGGGGCAGCGCGACCTCAGCTCGCCCGAGGTGAAGAACGGCATCACCACCACGCTGCGCGACCGTCGCGAACAGTTGCTGCGTACAGCCTACCTGTCGGCCATCCGCAACAAGGCGAACGTCGTGAATCTTCTCGCGCGCCGCATCGTCGATGGCCAGGGCGCCCTGCCGCCGACGCTGGCGCCGACCGCACCGAAGTAACGACGGCCGTTCACGGTGATGCCCGCACACGCGGGCATCACCGTCGTTCTCCCGCCGGCCTCGCTACTTTGTCGCGCTGAACCCGTCGATGTGGACTTCGAGCTGATGGTTCACGCGGATACCCGCGATCCCATCAGTCTTTGCCGTCATGCCGGTCTTCGGCGTCGACCCCACCACCGTGCCGTTGACGACGTAGTCGATCTTGTCGGCGAGCACGCGCACTTCGAGGTTGTTCACCGACGTGCCGTCGGCGCCCGGCTTCTTCACCGCGTCACTCGGCGTCTTCGCGACGATCGTCGGCGCATCCGTGTCGCCGTCACGCCGCTTCACCAGCCACGTGCCGTCCTGGCCGACGGTGAAGTAGATGTAGCTCTGGCTCGCACCGTCGAGCGCGCTGCCGCCGAAGACCAGCCCGTAGTAGTTGGTGTGGCTGCTCGGCTTGATCAGCGTGAAGCTCGCCTTCACCGTGTAGGTGCCGGTCGGGCTGTTCGCCGGGTTCCAGTAGACCGCGGCGGCCGGGTTGGTAGCGTGGAAGCCGGTGCCCATCGACACGAACTTCACCGTGCCGGCGGCGTCGGGATCGGACGCGCTGGTGCTCCGGTCGAGCCGCTGCTTCCAGCCGGCCGGGGCGGATTGCGCGCCGACGCCGACTGCCGCCACCAGAGCGAGGGCCGCTACGTAAAGAGTGCGCTTCATCATTCAAACTCCTCCTGTCGAAAATACGGACGTTGATGGAAATCTTATACGGGTCTGGTCGATTTCTGATCAGGTCCGACGGCGACGAAGCGCGCCTTCGAGGCGATGATGACGATGAAGAAGGATGTCTGGCAGCCCCGCTGGCCTACGGCGACAGGTTCACGCACTCAGGCGCTGGGCCGCGCCGGTACGCGAGTTTCTGCCCAATGCCGAAGTGGAACGACGCTGGACTGGGAAGCGTGTCCATGACGCATGGTGACAATCGCCGCCAGGAAATGACGCGGACTCGGGTAGTGTGTTCGGCGACCCATGCTTGATGCCCAGCAGCAGGAACAGCTCAATCAGGACCTTGGCCTTGGCGGCCGGATGTCGGAGCGGAGCCACTCGCGGCTCCTGAACCACGACGGCACGTTCAACGTCCAGCGCAGCTCGCTCGGTCCATTCCATCCCTACAACGCGTATCACACGCTGCTCGCGATGCCGTTGCCGCGCCTCCTGGCGCTGGTGGCGTTGGCGTACTTCGGCACCAATCTTCTGTTCGCCGCGCTGTACTGGCTGTGCGGCGCGGGCGCCCTTGACGGTGCGGCGCGCCAGGCGGTCGGCCGGTTCGAGGACTGTTTCTTCTTCAGCGTGCAGACGTTGGCCACCATCGGCTACGGCCGGCTGGTGCCCGTGACGCGCGTGGCCAACGCCCTGGTCGCCGTTGAGGCGTTGTTTGGACTCCTCGGGTTCGCGATTCTGAGCGGGCTGCTGTTTGCGCGCTTCACGCGGCCGTCTGCCAAGATCGAGTTCAGCCGCTCTGCGCTGGTGGCGCCCTACGGCAAGGGGTGGGCGCTCATGTTCCGCCTCGCCAACCTCCGTCGTCACGACTTCACCGATGTCCACGCCGTGGCGTCGCTCGCGCTCTGGGTAGACGACAACGGCGTGCGCCGACGCCGCTTCTACCAGCTGTCACTCGAACGGACGTTCATCATCTTCATGCCGCTCCACTGGGTGATCGTGCATCCCATCACCGAGGCGAGCCCACTGCGCGGCTTTACGGAAGAGGCCTTCCGCGCGTCAGAGCCAGAGCTGGTGTGCCTCGTGAGTGGTCATGACGAAACGTTCGCGCAGACCGTCCACGCGAAGACCAGCTACGACAGCAGCGAAATCGTCTGGGGCGGCCGGTTCCGCGACATGTACTTCGGCGAGACCGAGCGGGTGTCGATCGATCTCGACCGCCTGCATCTGTTCGAATCCGTCGATCCGCCAGCCGGGGTCTGAGCGTCGTGCTGCAACGCCTGCCGAACGCGATCACGTTGCTGGGAGTGACGGAGAAGGATGTGGCGGGGGCGAGCGCGGCCGTGCGCTAGAGAGCCGCGCGGACGTCGGTGTGACGAAAGTCGTTGCCGACAAATAGCAGAAGGTCGTCAGCGATTGTCGCCGTCGCGTACGAGAGGCAGTCGCCAAAGTTGAGCGCGGCCTTGTGCCGGCCTCGACCGTAGCGGGCAAACGCCTCTGACGCGCGATGCCCCTCGGCCTCGCCGAACGGCACGACGGTGATGGCGAGCTCCTTCACCAGCTCCTCCAGCTCGCGTCCGGCTTTCCCGCCTCGGCGCCCCGTGAACACGAGGCTCGTTTCGACCAGCGTTGGCGCCCCCACGCGCACATGCTCCGCCTCGAGAATGCGATCGACGATCTCGAGGTAGCCCGGTTCGGAGAACAGGATGGCGATGATCGCGGAGGTGTCGAGGGTCATACGCCCTCTGGGCCGTAGCCGAGCAGGGCGTCCTCTTCAGCGCTGGTCAACCGGCGCCCGAGTTGATCCTTCGGAATCGACGCCCACACCTTCGTGCGAAGGAAGCGCAGCACGCGCGTCCGCCGCGCCTTCGATGACGGAGCCGTCAGCCGCAGGCGTCGCTCTTCGAGTGCGCGCCGAATCGCTTCGGTCTTCGACTCTCCGGTGAGCCGGGCCACTTCGCTCGCCAAGCGCTCGACGTCCGGGTTCTTCAGGTTCAGCGCCATGATTACACCATGGTATACCCACCATGAGTGTAATGGTGCCAGCGTGGACCCACTCGGGTCATCCGCGATGGCGTCGCGGCAACACGAGTACATCTGTCTGTGGTTCATACGCGACG
>Ga0114966_10004288_pt1 | contig 12285 bp, 12 predicted proteins | sample M_130207_XF_Meta_FD_87029 | JGI IMG/M metagenome (GOLD analysis project Ga0114966, IMG submission 87029) | Freshwater microbial communities from Lake Montjoie, Canada to study carbon cycling - M_130207_XF_MetaG | ecosystem: Environmental > Aquatic > Freshwater > Lake | place: Lake Montjoie...
CGCTCTATTTTTATAAATTTTGGGTATATCGTTGGTGGCGTGGATGCGAAATATGTATTGGACCAATTGATTGCGAAGAAGAATAATAATCCGTCAATAAGAATAGTTATCTGTTTGATATTTGTTCAGACGTCATATGATGAAGATTATATGATATTATTGAGGAATACACTGGACGACGTTTTTGTATTATATCATGGTATTATAAGAACACAAAATTTTCCGTATTTTCATTTATCTGTATGTCATCACAAGTGTGCTTTATTTGATGAACGGGATTTGATTATCGGTAGTAGCAATTATAAAGATGGATTTCGTTATCCGGATGACGTGGATTATGTGGATAATCGCGAGAATTTTAAAAAGAAATGGAACCATATATTTCATTTGAACTTTATTACGAAGACTTTCGTGGAATTTGATGTGTATATTCGTTTTAATCGGGAATTTGTTGAATTATTCAATACATTTTATAAAGTTATCAGTGGGATAACTATTAATGAATGCGAGTTGGTTGGTTATAACTTCAAAATGGAGATGACCGGTATTAATTACGGACGAAAGTATCCTATTATTGATATTTTAAAGGATTCCAAGGAGTCGGTTGATATAATATGTTTTCATTTGTGGCCCCGCGGCGATTTCTATGATACGCTAGTCGATTTATTGAAGCGGGGGGTCCGCGTCCGTTTCATTATTCCATCTGCGGAATCAATAACTACATATTTTTTTTACATTGTATGTATGTATCATATTTATCGGTTGAGTCATTTTGGAAAAATAGAATACTCGTCATTTTGTGTTGGGGGGTCAGTCCATATTAAAATGATTGTTTCCGATAATTCGAAGGTGATGATTTCTTCTGCGAATTATAATGATAAGTCGTTGAATCAGAAGATAGAGAGTGAACTATGGTGTTATGTTTGGGGAGAAAAAACGAAGAATATTATTTATAAATATAATGATTGGTTAGAAAAGATTGACTTCAATAAATATAAGCGGGGTGGTGTGTTCGGGTGGCTCGGTGATGCGTTATATCGTGGAACTATGCGAGCGGTTTCTTCATTTATTGAGTGGATGTTTTAATCCAGAAAAAATATTCTTCTCTTAGTCATGGAGTTTAAGGAAGATATTCGTGATTGGGTTAATCAACAACGAGAGATTTCGCGAGTTCAGGCTGAATTAAGCCCACTCGAAAAAAAAATGCGGAAGTTGAAGGAGAAGTCCTCTTCATTAGAGAAAAAGATTATCGATTTCATGAACAAGAATAATATGGCGGGGAGCCGGATTGAAGTGGGTGGAGATATGAATATTTTTATGAAAGACGTCGGACGCGTGGAATCCATCAGTCGCGATTTCCTTCTAAAAAAAGCAGTTTCTTATTTTAAGGATGAAGCGACCGCAAAGCGATTCGTCGATTACATCTACAATTCCCGCGAGAACAAGATGTCAAAGCGCCTTGTAATGGCAAAATAGCTTAAAAAGATTCGTCTATGTAATTAGAAATTGAAAATGTATACAATTGGAGCTTTTCGTAAAAAGAATGATGTGAATGAAGAGGTAAAAGTAGAGGAGATACCTCATTTAGTTGAGGAGTGGCCTTCTTTGGTTGAGGGATCGACAAAAAATGAACAAGTTGTCTCACAGTCCGATAAAAAGGACTGGATTATTTTAACAAAAAATAATATAGTAGAAGATGAAAAACCGGAGGATATTAAGAAAAATGAGTTATTGCGTGTTATACGTTATAATAATAGAGAAGTTATATTGAAGAAAGCGTATTCTGAATATATGTGCGAGAATGAGGATTATATGCGGAGTGTATATGAAAAGATTACAACTATAAACCCGTTTTATTTTGATAAGTTGCGTTCATCAGAAAAAGGATTTATAATATTTAGTCGTTTCATATTTAGCAAATATATTTTTGATAAAAACAATTTAAAGCAATCACGCAATTTATAATAATAAATAATGGAACTTTCAAATAAAAAATTAAGAGAACTAGAGCTTCAAAAGGAGAATGAAAAAAAGGATAATTTTGAAGAATTTAAAAATGATTTAGACGAGGAATATTTAGATTTATTCTCGGATGGACATTATGAGATTTATTTATATTTAATGGAATTATTGTGTGTTGATAAAAGTGAGGACACATATCAATATTTGGATTTTATTGCGTTCTTGGATAAATATTCATCACATCGTCATAATTATATTGAAGATGAAATTAAGAAATATTTAGATGAAGAAGAAAATAGTAGTCAGGATGATGGATTTAATAACGACGTGAATTATGAACTTTATCATATTGAGAAGAAAAGATATGGAGAATTATTATAAAATAATTATCTTTACAATATTATAAAGATGTCATTTTTCGAATTAGATGGCGGTAAGGCTAAAAAAGCTAAGCCTAAGGCGAAAAAATCTACAAAGCCGAAGGCTACAAAAACAAAGAAGACTCCTTCTGGAAAGAAGAAGAAAGGAGGAAACTTTTTAGGAACTGTTTCTGAGCTGTTTGCTCCTGCTGGATGGGAGAGTTTTGTAACTGCGGCCGGTTTACTTGCTCTTGATAGAACCGACAATTTTTTACGTAAGAAGAAGGATTCTAAAAAGCAAAAAGGTGGTGATGAAAGCTATGATAGTGAGGAACATGAAATGGCTGGTGGTGCTCGTAAGAGGAAAACTCAGAAGGGTGGAAGCGATGGTCATGAAACAATTGAGGCTTTGGACATGATGATGGGTGGTGAAGAACATGAAATGACTGGCGGTGGTGCTAAGAAAAGCAAGACTGCTAAAAAAAGCAAGACTGCTAAGAAAAGCAAGACTGGAAAAATGAGAAGACAAAAAGGAGGTGCTTTTACAGATGTACAAAAAGCAAAGTTAATTGAGTTATATTATAGACCTAATCAAAATCGAAGTCCAAATGGAATGAAAATAATATTGAGTGGTATTGACGGTATTGATGTTAATAATGTTAATACTATAAAAGAAGCGGAACTTATATTAAAAGTGTATAATGCAGAACAAAATGTAAGAAGTTTTAATACAAGTTCTGGTACTAATAATGAAGTTCGGTCTACTTATGGTATTCCTCAAATTCCACAAACAAAGCTTAATGCGAATAAAATATTAGAAGTTTCTAAACAAGAATTAAGTAATTTTTATACTGCTACTGCTCCTGCGACTTCTGTGAATGCAACTTCTGCGAATACGACTGCTTCTGCTAATGCGACTGGTGCTAATGCTGCTTCTGCGAATACGACATTTGGTAGTTTTTTCGGTGGTAAGAAAGCCAAGAAAGCTCCCAAGAAAAAAACCGGTTCAAAGAAGCCCAAAACTACAAAGAAAAAAGCCCCAAAAAGAAGTAAATAAATTATAAATAATTTAATTTTATTTTATTTTTACAAAAATAAAATAAAATCTCCCAAAAATTCCAATAATGCAACCTAGTTTTTGACGATATCGTCAGTTAAATCAACAGTCCCCATCATAGTCATTCGACAGCAGTATCTTTCAATTCCTAAATCGTCCATTGCGCGACACTCAGTTGATTTAGGAAGGTCTTCTCCGACCCCAATAACCAGAGTTTTCTTCTCTTTCTCCAACATTTCTTTGCTGGTTCCTTCTTGTAATTTTTCAATATACGGTTCCCACAAATGAGCAAGAACTTTCCCGCATGTAAAACATCTTATTGGAATAATCATATTATCTTTATATATGATTATATTTTTAAATTGAAAAAATCACTTTTTTTGCTTTTTCGTTTAATTTAGAGTATTTTATTCTATAGAATAGATAATTATGCACATTAACGAGGGGAGAATGAGCAAACAACTTGAAATGAAATTAACTATTATTGAGAAAGCCGTCCAGCAACTCATTAATATTACATCAGGTTTAGCAATCGAAAATCAGAGATTGAACCAGCGGGTTAATCATCTTTCTAAGCAGGTTGCAGGAGGAACCGCAGGAGATGACCCATTAAATAAGCCAGATGATGTCGAATTGAACATCGCAAATGTCCAGAAGATTCTTAAACAGCAACAGCAGGGACCAGCCCAGCAGGGATTCGGTAAGAAAATCATCAGCAATTAGAGAATATTTGTTTTAATTTATCTCTTGAAATTTCAAGATTTAAGTCCTTCTTTATTTTTTGCTTGATAGTCTGGATTCCCACATTTTTCAGCAAATGTCTATATTCCATTATTTTCTCAATATGTTCATCATATTTTTCCGCTTTCGGACCTGTATTGATGTGGACTTTCTCGCGCCCTTTTTCGGCCCAGTCCAATTTACGGTCCCCACCATGACTACTAACACTACTACTTACCCACCCGCGAATCTCAATATTATCATTATGAACGTCCAGATGATGATCCGCGCATAAAACAACTAGATTCCCCCGATGATTCTTATGAAAATGGTCAATATTCCCAGAGCAATCTGCGAACTTCTGACTGCTAACGTGATGGACCTCCAAATTCGCAGTCGAATGACATATAGAGCATTCATTAACGTAAACACTCTCATTATAGACGCTCTTCTTTGATGACACAATCTCATCCCCGCATTCCACCAGCTGCTTCCGCACCTTCGACGCAATCCGCAAAAACTCATCATTCTCAACAATATGTTCAGCGACTTCGAGCCCATACAGCTTCCTTCCGACGCCTTCATATATCTTCCGCCCGAACAGGATTTTCCCATTCTCAATTTGGAGGTCGATATAGAAATGACGGAGCCGCCCCGAATCCACACACTCCTGTATTACATCAATCTCATGTAATTTATGTAAATGGGTCGCGAACAGGAAATTAGCGGTTCTCCCGCATAAAATAGATACCGCGCTACTGACAATAGATACAGCACTATCCATTTCAGTCCCGCGACATATCTCATCTCCAAGAATAAGTGAATTCTTATTTGAATACTGTAATATCGTCCGAAGCTCCGTCATTTCAAGTGCGAAACTGCTCAACCCCCGAAAAATATTGTCGTTCCCCATAATACGCGTATACAGCGTTTTAAAAGGGGAATATTCCATATTTTCAGCTGGAACATACATCCCCATCTGCGCCATAATAACGGCTAGACCAACAGCCTTCAAAAGGGACGATTTTCCACCGCCATTCAACCCATATAGAAGCATCCCATTCCCATCCAAATGGACATCATTCGGTATATAAAGAGTGTCCTGATTTATTTTCTCAATTATTGGATGGCGCAACCCGCGAATCGACAGAAAACTGCGATCCCTCTGAACAATCTGGGGGCGAGTGTACGCGTTCTCCTTACACACTTTTCCCATACTTACTGTCATATCCACAGTTGAAATACAGCGGACTACTTTATCAAAAACGGCCTCGAACGTCTTGTATTCGGCGCAACACCATTCAACGAATTTATCGCGAACGCGATTCTTAATCTCGACCTCCGCCCTCAAAAGTCGGTCATTCGATTCATCAACTTCCTTCGATACAATCCGGCTTATATTTGCGCCAGTCGCCCTTATCTTATCGGCACCAATCTTCTTCGCAAGGGCTTCGCCCCGCTTGGACGTCGTTTTCAAGAAGTAGCCGTCCCTCTCATTTGATTCCATCCTGACACAGTCCGTCTTCGAGGGGTCAATCATCCGGCTATAACGGATTGCTTCTTCTTCCAAGAATTTGCGCTCAATCTGGATAAGATTCTGGACCTCATCTAATTCAGGGATGACTCCCTTCTTAAAGAAAGACTGAGTTATATCATTCAAATTAAACGTGGCCATGATATCAAGCTCGAATGTATTATAAAATTTCTGATAAAATTCCATAAATCCACTACTATCCATCGCAAATGTATCCATGAAATTATTATCATCGAACGAGAAGTCAGTCATTTCCAATATTGTTTTGATTGCGTCAAGGGAAAACTCGAAAGTTGCCATCTCGTGGGGATGTAGGTAGCCAATACTCATCTTACGAAAAAAGCGCTCTAAATCGATGATAGAACTCATCAATTTATCGTAGCGCAACCAATACTGTCCAGAAATCACTCTGTCCAATATCTCATATTTTTTCGCCAGTATCTGGGGATTTATAATGGGATTGAGCATCCACGATTTCAGCAAACGACGGCCCATCAAGGTTTTCGTAGAATCCAAAATGTTAAATAGACAACTGCTTCCCCCCATCTCATCGCGCACAATATTCAGCTGGTAGAGCGTATTATTATTGAGAATGAGATGCTTCTTTTCCTGCCACTCCCTCGGTAATTTAAGGGAACGAAGGATTCGCTCATCGTGGTCAAAAATGAAATCGAGAGATAGCATAATCGCCATCGACGCCATCGGTTGAAATTCCAAGTTCATTGCCTCTAATGGGGATAGGAGAGACTTGTTCTCAAAAACACGGGCCAGTATCTCATTCTGATAGACCACCCGCGAATAATCGGACTTCAATTTACGAATGTAGTATTTCCTGCGATATAATTCGAGATGACACTCAATGTCGTGAACGGATACCTCGAATGCGCGCTCCATATTGATGACAACCTCCTTCGGGTCAATCGATTCCATAAAACGGAATATGTCCTCATAAACAATCTCGAAGTCATTATTGAGGGATTGCGTTTGAAAGAAGATGCCGTCCCCCGTGGTCAAATCGAAGGCGCTCAAACCAGCTACCAAATTCGGCTTCCCAATCCGGTCCCGAACGACCTCAAAATAAATCGATAGCACATAATTATTCACGGTTTTGTATTCGTCCGCAATATACATGGAAGGAGACTGGACCCGCGTCAAACGGCGCTCCGGATTCGGGGGCGTAGTGGTTTGCTCCACATAAACAATTGTCATCCCGCTGGTAATAAGGGCTTTAATGTGTTTTTCGGAGTGGGCGACGGGGACTCCCACGAGCAGTGGATTTTTGCGGGAATTCTCCAATATTTTCTTGTTTTTGCGGGTCATCGCAATATTCAATATCTCACTTACCCGCTTCGGCTGTCCGACGCGCTCTTTTTCATTATCTACACCGTATATTTCATAAAAAGACCCGTTTTCATAAAATACAATTGTATCTTTCCCATATTTTTTCTCAGCTTCTAACTGATATGTGATATATTCATCAATCATTGTCATAATTTCAATATAAATAGTGAGTTTCTTTTATATTGATTTCAAGCTGATTTGTAATCTTCGGATTTTTTGAATTCCTCGATGAGGTCCGCAAACATTTTGTATTGGAGTGGTTTTTCGGAACCGAAGAATTTTTTTAGTGGAAACTTGAACGGTTTTATTTGGATTTTGCGTTTATATGTTTTATATTCGGACATTTTCATAAAATGGTCGATTTTTTCCATAAGAGATTTATAATTTATGTCGAACTGTTTTTTCATATCGGCTTCATAATGGGGGTTCTCTTTTAATAGCTCTTCCCAATATTTTTTTAAGAATTTTTCGACATTTGTAAAATCTTTTTCTATTTTATATTTATCTAAATATTTACTTTCTTTTATATTATAGTCTTGACTTGTTATAATAATCCATCTCAAATAATAATAATATAATTTATCTTTATTTTTATCATAGTCAATATTTTCATATAATTGTATAGATTGAATAATATTACGTTCTTCTGATGTTATATTTATATATTGATTATTTATACGACATGATTGAAGAGCTATATAATGATTAATTTGTTCTCGACTTACATCATTATTAAAAATATATGAATAATTTTTATTTATTTCTGGAATTTTTACAATATTATATTTATTTTTTTCAAATATGGAATATAATTTAAACATGAATAATAATCCATAGTCATCAATAATATTTAAAGTTGGAAAATTAAAAAAATATACTAATTTTGTAATATTATTTAATAATTGTAAATTTTTTATAAAAAATTCTAAAGAAGCAAATTTTATTGAATATTTGCTTATTTCTTCTAAACATTTTGGTGTATTTAAAAAATTTCGAAATATTGATTTATTTTTTAAAAACTCTTTATTTTGTATTTTAAACATATATTATAAGTAAGAAAATATTTATGAATATTATCAGGTATAGAATAGAGTTACCCTGTGCAGTTTCCACATGTCCGTCTTCCTCCGCATACCGAACAATAACCTCCTGTTGGACAATTTATATTATTGTAATCCACTAAACAGAACTCTTCGTTTTTCCCAGTAAACCCATTATCAATGATTTTTATTATATTTGACGATAGCATCTAGTTCCTGTTAATTAATAAAAATATGTCTAACTTTTACCATCAATTTTTATAATTTTGAAAAAAATCAAAAAGATTTTTGAATATTTTTCCATTTCGCTTCCAAATCCTTCGGAAAATGTCCTTTCGTCATATTTGGAACGCATTCATTCAATTCAGATTGAATCATTCCTTTAATACTTGAATCATCCAAATTCAGAAGATTTTCAAGAGACTCGATGGCCTTTTGGAAAAAGATTTGGAGAGTCGTGTTTTTGACAAGTTCGCACAGTATTTTTGTGAAATAGGCTGATTCTTTCAATATGAATTGGATTCCACAAGGTTGAAATGAGATGTGATGAATCCAATTATATATCAAAAAAAAGGTTTCCCTGTCAGAATTTTCATTCCCGACTATTTTTTTAATTTTTTGGATGTCCATGTGTTCAATAAATATGGGAACCAAATCCGGAAAAATGACTGAAATACGCATCGCAGTCAAATAATACTTATTAACTAATATCTGACCACCACCTTTCCATTTCATGAATTTAGTGATGAATTGAACGACTGAATCATCTTCCAATAATATATCGCAATTTTCGATTGAAAGATTACAAAAAATTGATAATAGCAAAATTGTCATTTCTCTTGAAATTTCTTGACTCGAAAAATGATCAATCATTTTTCGAATCATACACACAAATTTATCTCCAAAAAGCGAGTTTATATCTATTTTTTGAAAATGATTATACAAAAGACGACATACTTCGCTCATATCAATTTGTGAAAAATCAGCATCAGCCAAATCACAAATGATTTGAAGAAGTGCGTTGTCTTTTGTTAAAAAGGGATTATTGAGTTTTGGTAAAATATCCATTTTTATACACTAAAAAATTAATTCTATTTACAATCAGTTTTTCCATTTCGAATGAATTACCTTTATCTGCTTTATTGTATTCTCCTACGTGATTATCATTCTAATTTTTTATTTGAAAATCGTTGTAAATATATTTTATTGGTATATTTAATGAAAACTATATTAATTACAGGAGGTTCTGGTTTAGTTGGTTCTGCTATTAAAAATATATCATTCGATTATTGTCATAATTATAAATTTATTTTTCTTTCTTCAAATGATTGTGATTTAACAGATTATACAAATACTTTATATACTTTTTCTACGTTTAATCCTGATTATGTTATTCATCTAGCTGCGTGTGTAGGCGGACTATTTAAAAATATGGCTTATAAAGTCGATATGTTTGAAAAAAATATTATAATTAATACAAATGTTCTTAAAGTTTGTCATGAAATTAAAGTTAAAAAAGTTATAAGTTGTTTGTCTACGTGTATTTTTCCAGATAAAACGACATATCCAATTGATGAAACAATGTTGCATAATGGTCCTCCTCATACTTCAAATGATGCTTATGCTTATGCTAAAAGAATGTTAGAAGTTCAATCTAGGGCGTATCAAGAACAATATAATGACAATTTTATCTGTGTTATTCCAACTAATATTTACGGCCCATTTGATAACTTTAATTTACAAGATTCTCACGTTATTCCGGGACTAATACATAAATGTTATTTAGCTAAAAAAAACAATGAACCATTTGTAATCGCAGGTACTGGAAATCCATTAAGACAATTTATTTACTCCGAAGATCTTGCTAAACTTATTTTATGGACCTTGGAAAATTATAATAATTTCGAACCAATTATTCTTTCCATTCCCGAAAGTGATGAAAAATCTATAAATTATGTCGCATCATGTATTGCGAAAGAATTTGATTATAGTCATAATATGATATTTGATAAAGAAAAACCAGACGGTCAATTCAAAAAAACTGCGAATAATTATAAACTCTTACAATTTTTACCGAATTTTCAATTTACTCCGATTGAAAAAGGTATTACTACAACCATAGAATGGTTTGTAAAGAATTATAATTTATGTAGAAAATAATTTAAAAATCATCAACTATTTCTAATGAATCACCTTCATCAGCTTTTCTGTATTCTCCTACGCGGTTTTCAAAGAAGTTTGACTTCGGACGGAGACTTATTAATTCCATAAACTCAAACGGGTTCTCCGTTTTCCAATATCGATCGTATCCCAATTGAACAATCAGGCGATCCGCAACGAACTCCAAATAATGACTCATCAGTTCCGAATTCATTCCTATTAGGCTACACGGCAACGCCTCCAAAATGAATTCCTTCTCGATTTGAAGCGCCTCGCTCACAAGCTCATATATTTCGTCTTGTGTCAGTTTGTTCGCCAACATTTGATAAAGAGACACCGCAAAGTCAGTGTGCATTCCCTCATCTCGACTGATTAATTCATTACTGAATGTCAGCCCGGGCATTAGACCCCGCTTTCGCAACCAGAAAATCGCGCAGAAGCTCCCACTGAAAAAGATTCCCTCCACACAAGCAAATGCTACCAGCCGTTTCCCAAAATTTGCGGTCGTGTCTGAAATCCACTTCAAGGCCCAGTCCGCTTTTTTCGCTACAACAGGGACATTCTGAGTCGCTTGAAAAAGGAACTTTTTCTCGTCTGCGTCATCGCAATATGTATCAATGAGAAGACTATATGTCTCACTATGGACCTGCTCAATGAATATCTGGTAAGAATAAAAGGCCCTTGCCTCTGGAACCTGTATTTCCGACATGAAGCGCTCCGCCAAATTTTCCATAACAATCCCGTCGCTCGACGCAAAAAATGCGAGGACATATTTTATAAAACGGCGCTCATTTGCGGTAAGCCGCTCCCAGTCATTTTTATCGCGCGTCAAATCAATTTCCTCGGGGCGCCAGAATGTAGCAGTTGCGTCTTTATACTGCTTAAATAGCGTGGGATATTGTATTGGAAGCAATACATGTCGGTGTATATTAGGTTGGAGAAGAAGCTCTAAATTTTCCATTCCAGTATTATTTTCAAAGATTATAATTCTGATAAAATATTAGTTTTTACAATAAAAAAATAATATATATTTTTTATTAAATTGAGCATCTAAACACAGACTTAATTAATCATATCTGAGATTAAATTTAATATATTTTTTAATAATTCATTATTTAAAAAATTAAAAAATTCTGGTTTATTATAGTATTTTTTATCTATGTTTTTAGTTAAATTATCAATTTTATTAACAATTTCATTTTTACACCTTTGCACATTTAAAACGCCGATATTGAAGTATATCTTATTGATTTTCAACGTTTTATTTATGAAAGGCTTGAGATTTAACTCATGTAAAAACAATTGATCTGCATTGTTTTTCTCCTTTATTAGAGTCAATGCAAATATTTCTACAGAAATTGTTATTTCTGGATTTGTGATTTATCCAATCACTTGATATTTTTCTTATATTTATACAGGCATTCATATCTCTATTCATAAACGTAATATTTTTGTTTTCTAAACCATTACTTTTACAACTACGACAGATAAGAAGCCGATGAAGTTTTTTATTTTTTATTTTATAATTTTCTAATTCTCCATGACAACAAGAACAAAGCTTCGATGTTCTGAATTCATCTACTAAAACAACATCGAATTTCTTTTCAATTGCTCGTCTCATTCCAATTCCCTTAGTAGGCATTAAATATTTCATTTGTTTTGTATTACTCCAATTACCATAACATAATAATATATCTTCTTTTTTTCCATATGTTTTTTCTATATTACTAATAAAGTTATCTTCACTTTTTCTTTGATAAATCCAAGTTCTCCATTTAAATTTACGATGAATATCTTGCTCATAAAAATTTTTTACTTTATCATTCAATATTGTTTTTTCTTTTATATAGATTTTGAATTTATTATAATCAGTTGTTTTACAATTTTGATTTGAAAGTTTTGTTTCTTCTTCAATTATATTATTATTTAATTTTTCCCATCTTGAAATAATATTACATTTTTTTCTATAACTTTCTATTCTTCTCTGACATGCTGTATATCTTAATTTTTTATTATCTTCATCTAACATATAAACTAAACTATGTTTTCCTGGGTCTACTGCTACTAATTTTCTCTTTTTACATTCTTTTAGTTCTTCTTCATCTAAATCAG
>Ga0114966_10004289_pt1 | contig 12284 bp, 13 predicted proteins | sample M_130207_XF_Meta_FD_87029 | JGI IMG/M metagenome (GOLD analysis project Ga0114966, IMG submission 87029) | Freshwater microbial communities from Lake Montjoie, Canada to study carbon cycling - M_130207_XF_MetaG | ecosystem: Environmental > Aquatic > Freshwater > Lake | place: Lake Montjoie...
AAGCATTTTGTGATTTTAAACAAGAAAGAATACAAGAAATTAGAGCGAGCGATAATTATTCAATAAAATGCGATAAGACAATGGTGAAAATAATGAGTGTTGAATTTAAACAAGAATCAATTTTATCAAAGGTTAGAAGCATGATGTTTGCGAAAATGAAAACAGATATGAAGGCTTTAATTGAATTTGAATTTGAATTTTAAATATTTATTATAATATTTATATTTTGATAAATTTATTTTTTTAATTTTTTATCTTTATTTTTTTCCTTATTTTTTTCAATGAGAGCTTCTTTGAGTCTAATAGCCTTTTGGTTATAAACTTCTTTACCCTTATTCCCTTTTAATTCCTTGCGCGTTTTTGGCTCTTTGTAATCCATTTTTAATAATTATAAAATACTTTTATTTATAATTATTTAATCAATTTTTTTTGATATTATTTAAAGTTTAAACAGAAGGGAAACTAGGTTGCATTCCGATGCCGCAAATTCCAGGATCATTAGTGCTGTCAGAACGAGCGATCTTTACATATCCTTTATCACCCCAAGTAGTTGACCATGAGTTCTTAACAAGCCAGTACTTAATTCCATTTTCCTCACCATAACCAACAATAAGAACGCCATGGTCCAAATTAGTTCCGCAAGTAGTAGAAGTCAAAATACCACTAGAGTAGGATTGGAAATATTTGGTGTCAGCCTCAATAGCAATAGAAACGGGTTGTTGCGCAACGGCACCCTTCAATGAAATTTGGTCATTGGGTTTAACGTCAGAACAAGCTGAAAGATGAGCGACAGATGAACAAGAAGTCTTACATGATCCAGATTCTCCAGTACCAGAAGTGTAAGGATAAGATGAAAGAGCGCATTGTCCATGCTCAATAACGTACTTAAAAGCTCCATCCATTTGTCCGCCATTGCACCCCATGCTTCCATATTTAAGACCAGCACACTCAACAAGTTGTTCCTCAGATAAGTCAATTAGTTGCCCCTTAGAAATTGCCCAAGCGCCTTCAATGGCACCTGTGGCAGAGAAAGTCCAGCATGAACCACATTGTCCCTGGTCCTTTACAGAAGTGACAGCACCCTTGTTACGCCAATCGATAGATGAAGGTGCGCCAGAAGCAGAGCTTGAAAATGAACCACATCCAGATGATTCAACCTTACCTTGAAGACCACTAACATATTGAGCCTTGAATTCCTCAGGAGTTAAATCAGTAAATTGATTAATTCCCATGGTGAAATTTTGGTTATGATCTAAGTTATGAATGACGATATTGCGAAGATTGGTTCGGAAAACTTGAAAACGATTTTCTAGTTCCTCTAGGGTCTCATATTTTCGGTTGAATCTCTCTTGAAAATTAGAAAATTGTTTCCATTCATCATGATCATCTAGAAGAGTAGACATAGTTCCACGGAGAGAAATCTCCGAAGCGTAAACACTAAAAAGTGTTGCAAATAAAAATAATGCTCTGAACATTCTATATACTTAGATATATAAAAAAGTTTTTATTATGTTTTGAATTAATATTTAATTTTTTTATCCCTAAATAAGTTTATAAATATTTCTTTACAAAATCTTCTGGTGTCATTAATGGTACGCCCAATTTTCTCGCGTCTGCGGCCTTGCCTGTATCCTCATCTGTATTTTTTACTAGAACAATGAAGGTATTTTTTGAAACACTTGACCCAAGTTTTGCTCCTACATTTTTAATAGCCTCTTGAATTTGCGCATCTCTGAATCCAGTCATAACAATAGTTTTCCCAAATAATGGATGTGACTCATCAACTGTTTTTTTCTCTGTAATTTCTTGTGCCAATTTTTTTACAAGTCCCGCTTCTTTAATGAAGTTAATAAAATAAGGAATTCTCTCTACGAATGATTCTGCGGTCTTTTCGGCCATGCCTTTAATTGCGGAAATCTTTGCTATTTTTTGAGCATTAGATTCTTTTGACAAGAGCACATCAGGATATGCTTCAATAATTAATTCAGTTTTTTTACCACTGAAACCACGACCAAACACATTAGAAGCCGACATAAGTGTTATCAAAGATGCCGCATCAATTTTCTCCTTAATTCCATTATAAATCTTGTTAGCAGTTTTATCCTTAAAACCTTCAACTTTTAATAAATCGTTTACATCCATTTTAATAATTTCAGGAACAGTATCATAACCAGCTTGAATAATGCGAGCGACATTTCCAGAGCTTAATCCTTCAACGCCAATTCCTCTAAAGAAACCTGTAATATTTTTCTCCTTAACTGTCTCATCTGAATTCAAATCTTCAAGCATAACATCAACATGAGTGTCATTCCATTTAAATGGAACGGATGGCATTTTTGCCTGTTCAGCTGGTACAGTTACCTTACGAATATGAGGAATAACATCTCCACTACGAATAAGCTCAATAACCGCACCAACTCCAACCTTATTGTCGTTAATAAATGCGCCGTTAAAACCGGTTGCGAATTCAATACGAACTCCACCTAGATTTATGGGCTCAATTTGAACGCGAGGTTTTAAATATCCATCCTTACTTGGAGACCAAATAACGTCGACTACCTTGCCTTCAGCAATTTGGTCAGAAAGAACCATTTTAAACGCAAATGAGTGGTCAGGATTTCCAGCTTTTCTAGTATATTTGGCATCATTTGTTACAATAACACCATCAATTTCATAAACATAATTTTTACGCCATTCGACAAGAGTTTCAGATAACAATTCATTTGTTAAAGCGGTTTCATTTTTCCATAAAACAACCTCTACATCAAGTGTAGAGAGAAATTCCATTTGCTCTGAAGGTTTTTTAGAAGGAACAATTACTTCATAAGCAACAAATTGTAAGTCTGTAATTGCTTCATTTATGGTCTTGTGATTAATAATTCCGGCAACCATGTTTCTAGGATTAGCAAATTTAGTTTTATATTTTGAATCAAATACAGCCTTAGGAATAATGAATTCACCTCTGATTACAATGCCTTTGGTTTTTGGTAGGCGCAAATGAGGAATTAAATGGCTCACATCTTGGCCGACTTTTCCGTCGCCTCTTGTGTACAATTTGGGTGCCGGGCCTTCCGTCGTATAGAGACCGCTGACACCATCTAATTTACACGATAACACGTAAGGTCCGCGATACTTTGCCATCCAATTTGCGAGAGCACCGGTATCAGGTTTAATCTTATCCATGGAACCCATCTGATAAGGAAGTGTTACCTTATTACGCTCTACAGGAGCTCCTATCTTATGTATAATTTCATTCTTGGGATATTTATCAGAAATATAATCCTCAAGAATGTCGTATTGGTTATCAGTCATAATTGGCTGTAAATTACGGTAATGAACATTTGCGTAATTTAACATTTTAGTCAATTGATTTTCATTCAACGTTTTTAAATGACTTATACCATTTTTTTTAAACAAATCTATTAAATCATGAGTTGTTTTGTCTAATACAATATTTTCACCTTCATCTTCACCTTCACTATCGTCTTCAATTATTAAAGTCTTAGCAGGCGTTACTTTTTTTACGACTTTTTTAGCAGAAGGCAATACATATTCTTCAGAACTTGATTCCTCGACCAAAGGTAGCTTAGAAGCAGCACTCTTAACGATAATCGCTCTACCATCTGTTCTCTCAGTTGGCGCTTTGTATTCTAGACCCAAGAAATCGAAAATATCTTTTTCAGAACTAAAATGATGGTCTACTTTATCGCCCTTCTTTTTTCCCTCCATCTTGTTTATTCCATGCTCATTCATTGTATAACCATTTTCAAGAGCAATATGACGCATAACTGTATTGAAAATCTTGCTTCCTGTGAAGTACAAGATCGCAAAAGGAAACTCTTCTAGACCTGTATACAAGAAGTCAACACGGCGAACTGAATCTGATGAAGGAATCTTTGCCATAACTAAACATTTTGTTGGACCTCTTGAGAGAATCTCCAATATAATTTTCTTTTTAATTAGTTCATCTATAAAATTTATAAATACTCTTGGTGAATCAGATGTAATAATCACATCAATATCACCAGAACTTTGGGCTCCACGACGATAAGAACCAACAATCTCAAATTTGGAGTCAGAAGTGGCAACTTTCTTGAAATCGCTCTCAAAAATTTTTTTATAATCCTCTATTTCTGATCGAGGAATTCTTTTTAAGACATCTTCGTAATATCTAAGACCTACTTTCTGAATATCATTGAGCATTTGTTGATTTTCTCTCAATTGCGCAATTGATGTAATACCATTCTCTACCAATTCCTTTGCTTTTTTAGGACCAATTCCATATACCTCAGCCAAAATATTTACAGGATTATTTTTCTCTCTTTCTAGAACCTTCAAGGTTCCTGTTTCAACATATTCACTCAACTTCTCCATAATTGTTGAACCAATTCCTGGCTTACCTTTTAAATCATTTGGACTCATAATGTCACCAGGATATGCCATGATAGTTTCTTGTGCTTTTTGATAAGCGCGTGCTCTAAATTGTTCGCCTTGTTTCAACATGATATCCGCTAGCTTTTCCATAAGCTCAATAAATTTTTCATTTAAACGACCAGTTGGTAATTGTGACATTTGTTTAATATCTTGTGATATCTTTAAATCTGTTTTGCTTATTCCCTCATTTTTTTCTGGATTAAAAATTTCAATTTTTTCTTTTAATTTTGGCGACAATGGTGTAGAAGATGATGACTCAATTATTAATAATTTTCTTTTTTTTGTAACAGTTTTTTTACCAACTTTTTTACTCTTCTTTCTCCGAATAGCTTTCACAGGGCTTTTCTCTGAAGAAGAAGTTGTTGATGATTCTATAATTAGTTTACTTTTTTTTTGAGTAGCTTTTTTACCTTTTGGCATTTATATATATTTATTTTTAAAAAAAATTGATTTTGAAATACTAATTATAATTAAAATCAAAATCAGTATTTAAGAAAATGACATCAGTTATTAATGAAAACGAGAATTTATTTCCTCCTGCCCCTCCAAGTGCCGAGGAAACGACTAATGAATTACAATTAATTCATCCTGACTCAATTGTTCAAGAAGATATTCCAGAATATCCAGAACCTGATATTCCAACGTTAGTTCCGGAACGCTACACTCCAGCGAAAGAAGAATTTATTCCCGGACAATTTGAATATATTAAAGAGGATTGGTATAGAAATATGTTGGTAACCGCTTGGAAAGCAATTTCTATAACTGAGACATGGGGTTTTGTAAATAACCCGATAGACAGTTTTATGTGGAGTAATGATCCAAGAATTAATATAATATATAATAAAATTGAAGAACTAGGTTATAAGGGCCACTCTGGAGCATCATTTGGTTGTACAATGAGGGCGATGCAATATATTGTGAAGAATGGAGAGATAAAATTTAAAGAAGAACATCTTACTCGAAATCAGTAAAAAATTTAAATTAAAAATCTAAAAAATTCAGTTATAAAATTTTTTTTACGGGAAAAAAGGTTGCTTCCTTGTTGGAAGGCCTTTTTATTTTTTGATTTAATTAAATTACATTACAGATTTAAAATTTAAATATATTATACATTACTAACTAATTTTTATGTTTTTTATACATTTACCTTTTTTAGTTTACGCTTTATATCCAGTCGATGCGATGGTGTCCATGAGTGTTTGAGTCTTAATTGTTTCTGTGTAATAGAGATTCTGGAAGTAAGCCACCTGAGAGCGCAACATCTCATTTTCCTGTTCGAGTGATTGTACATATCTCCCATCGACTGAGATAAGACATTCATTTTCTCTTTCCCGTTGAATTTCCATTTGCTCCCAGGCCCAGTCCATCTCTTCCTGAGTGATTTCTTCACTTGCATATTGGGCCTCGATATCGAACTCCTTTTGGAGATTGAGTGGAGCGGGAGGCTGAACAGCTTGAGCCCATGACTTGATCTTTACAGGAGCTCCAGGTTCACGCTGGCTGAGCGAAGGCGCAACAGGCCTCTCTGGAGTATTGAAGGCGTCTAGGTCGATTCTAGGCTTGCGCTGGCCGGGCACGTGCTTCTTGCCTTTGTTCTCGAGGACAATCCAATACCAAGGATCATCATACATAACTCTGGCTTCCCTTTTAGGGTCTAAAACACGCTCCTGGAAATTGCGAGCGACAGTATTGTCATACCACTCGTAAAAGTGGATGTACGCGGCGTTGTATGCCTTACCATCGCTACCCATCTTATGGATAAAATCGACGTTCTTTACACGACCAAAACTCATCTCATCGAACACATCAGATACCATCGAACTGGTGTAATTACCGTACACGTGGGGAATAAAGAGACTGATATTCTTGATAGCGGACATTGTTAAGTTGATTGCTTGTTGCGAGTTAAATATTAATTTATGTCTCTAGTTATGAGTAGAAAAAGTATTTCAATTTTTTTTTAAATACGTATTAAAATTTAAGTTACTAAAAATTTATAAAGCGATGAAACATCTGGTACCCTTGTTAAGTCAGGTTCTGACGAACCTTTGGGAGCCGAGATAGGCTTATAAAAATATCGCTGAAAAAAAGCACTGAAAAAAAGGCACTGAAAAAAAGGCACTAGGAGCAAGATAAATTTTTAGTTCAATAAAGATCTGGCTCATAATAAAAAAAATTGAAATACTTTTTAACTTTTAGGTAAACAGCATAATTTAATATATCAATTTGTCTTGAACACCAATTACTACTGCGAAAATGAGCCACAACTGCGAAAACCAAGAATGCCCTATCTGTATGGATCCTATTGAGGTCAACAGGAACTGCGTCACTACCGAGTGCGGTCACATCTTCCATGCTAATTGCCTTATGACCAGCGTAGCACACAACGGCTTTGGCTGCCCTTATTGCCGCACAGCTATGGCCGAGGTTCCTCAAGATGAGGATGATGAGGATGACGAGGGAGAGTATGATGATGACGAGATCGTCGATGATGATGCTCTTAGAGGATTCCGCTTCTTCATGAACAATCTCAATGGCGAAGCTCACGACGAGCAGGACAACGCAGAGGAAGAGGTTTACCTACAATATGAGGAAAATGACGAACCTGAAGAGCCCGAAGTGCCAGTTCCAACTGCCAGCTTTATTGCTGAGAAGCTAACCCAACAAGGCATCACCATGGAAGATATGGTCAAAATTATGCTACTTCAGCATGATGAGTATGAGTCACAAAACGAACAATTAGAGCGCGCCGATAACGAAATGTTTGGTAGGTTACGTATTATTATTTCGAATTTCACTCCTGAACAAAATGTATAAAAGTCTTTACAATATCTGATAAAAGCAATAAAAAATATCACATCTCAGAATTGTTCAAGACATATAAAAAAAACATAAAAAATTCTTGCTTTTATCATATTTATTGTTTATTTATTTATAACTTAATTAATTAAAATTTTGAAAAGGGTTAACCTTTTTTCACTGATCTTAAATGCGGTTTTTTTACAGTTATATTATTATTCATAGCCTTCTTTTTCGTTTCAATACAATTTTTTATTTGATACTCTGGTATTCCTCTTGATTTTGAATATTTTGTAATCATATGGTTTACTAATATTGCGGATGTTGGTTTACTATGTAACATCATATATTTCTGAATTTCTGATGCTTCATTCATATGACAAAATGCCAATGAATAACTAAAATGGAAAATAATAATAATAGCAATAGCTGCGGTTGATGAAAAGAACATTTTAATATTTATATATTTAACATAATCCTTATTTTTTAAATCAATTTTAAAAAAATTGAAACACTTTTATTTAAACTTTTAAATGTATAAAACAATAATTATATACATTTAAAATGACTGAAATCAACGAAATTAATCACTGGCTTATCCGTGTTGGAGATGGCAAGCATTTAGATACGAGTTCCAAATTTGGTATTTGGGGTCTAGACAGCAATGACTCGAATGTTAAAAGTTTTATGGGACTTGGAAAAAGTAAAAATAAAAAAGATCCTGTTAAGCAAGGTGATGTATTATGGTTTATTAAAGGTGGATGCGGAGGGCTTGCTATCGCCTTAGCAAATTTTGATACATTTATTAAGAGAATTCCTGGCGAAACAATGTCAAACGCTGAGCTTGGATGGGATCAATCACTTGGTAGTTCAAATGGTAAATGGGATTATGAGGTAAGGTTTACAAATTTTCTTGATATTACTAATAAAAAGGTATTAACTTATATAAAATCACCTGGTGTTGTTAGACGTTATAATGAGGTAACATGTAAGGGATTCTTGCCAGTAGTATATAAATACAAGCATATAAATTTGCCAATGCCGTCTTACCCAGAATTAAATATTAAAAAACCAAGTAAAAAACCAATTCTTATTATAGAAGATTACGATTGTGAAGACGAAATTTAATAAATTAAATAAAAACATCATGATAAATGGCTATAACATGGCACCTTTATATAAATTTATTTTTATTTATAAAAAAAATTGAAATGCTTTTATAACTAATAATTAGAAGCATAAACCGAACTATAACCAGCACTATTTAGCTTATCAAAATGAACTCTTATACCAGCATCTACATCCCTCGTATGTCTACTCATCATACAGTGGCATCAATTAAAAATATTATGTCGTTGTTTCGCATCGGAACTGTTGAACGAATCGATTTCACTCCAATTAATAAGAAGCCCGGTTTTGGCGAGAATGTTGATGATGTCGTAATGTCAGCATTTATTCACTTCTCTGACCCTTTGCGCGGCGACGACAATTGCTACAATTACATGTCAGATTCGTATCTTGGAAATAATGATTTCTGGGATACCATCTCGCGCAATCAACCATATAAACTTCAAATTGCTCGCAAGGAGTATTGGATTTGTTTGAAGAACAAGAATCCTGTTCAAAGAACCATGATGAATATTCATCAAGTCGTTGAAAATAGCCGCCACTTAGAAAATTTAGTTGAAGAACAGAACAATAAAATTAAGGAATTAGAGGAAAAAATGGCTAATATGGATTCAGTTATTAGACAATTTATTGGAGGATTGTATTGTCACCGTACTCAGCAGGGTATTTCTGATAAACATTTTCAAGTTCTAGATGGTGATGGCTTCTCTACAAAACCACTACCAGAAGATACACATAAGTGGACCAATTGGCCTACGACTCGACAGGGCGATGAATGCGAAAAGAGAATTACGGCATTGGAAGATTATATGCGAGTTACAACTCGATTTGATCGATTTGAGTATCCTCGTGAATTAGGTGTTTCGCCTTTATTTGACTGTGAAGAGCAAGATAATTATTTGCTCATGAGGAAGCATGAAAACAATTATATGGATTGTGATAATCATTCAATTAGCACTCACTCAAGCATGCCTGATTTAGTTGATGATGATTCTTCAGTAAGCACTCACTCAAGTATGCCTGACCTTATGGATATTATTTCAGTTGATTCACAAGAATCATGTGAAAGAATTAGAAATAGTTACGAGCTTTGTGGAAATAATTAAATATTTAAAAACATAAAAAAATAAAAATTTAATATAAAAAATTAATATAAAAATTTTTTTATACCACATTATTAATGTATAATTTCATTAATAATACGAATGGTTTACATGGCAAAAAAAGATCAAAAAGTATACCAACCAATCTTGTTCGTGGAACGCCACCTGAAAAACCGAGTGTAGCAAAAACCGTCGCACTTTTTAGCCAACCTTATTTAGACACCTATAATAAATGCTATAAAAATATTGTTGTTATTAATTTGATGCCACAGGGTCCATTAGCTGATCTTGTTAGGTTTACTAATTTTCCACCTTTGAGTGAATTTAAGACTCCCGGTCCATGTAGCCCATTAAAACAATGTGGTTACGCATTAATGTCTCTCGGTGGTTGTAATATGGGTTGCGGTTCACTTCGTGGTGGTGAAGATTTAATGGTTGTAGATGAAGTCCCTGATTTAATATCGTATATGGCAATGAATGGTTATTCTGTTGACACAAGTATAACTAAAATGTTTAATACAAGTGAAATTAGGTTTGATACAAATACTGGAAATAAATTAATTTGTTTCGCCACCTATAATGGTTAATCAATGGTTGTTACCTTTGTTATATTTTTTATTATTTTATTTTCTTTTTCAAAATCATTATCACCTCTGCCTCCCATAGATTCGACAATAATTGTGTTATATTGATCTGAAACTTTTGAGGAAGATTTATTATAATCAGGATATTTTTCTTTATATTCTGGTAGTAGTCTTTGATTCTTAATCATGACCTTTTTTATTACTTTTCTAATTTTATTTTTATCTTCATCTTCTTTTTCCCATTTATTTTCATCTTTTACATATAGAACTTCTCTCTTTTTATCTGTACAATGAACCGGTCTTTGGGTCACATCGAGAGCATTAAGGTTCTTGGTAATAATATTAGATATTCCTTCTACATATCCAATTTCACCAACTTTAATTAAATCGCTCAATTGTAATTTAATAGAGTCAACAAAGTCAGTTATATTCATAGCATCTTTACACGTTTCGTTTAAAAAGAATTGAAGATTAAATGTTTTATTATGTGAATGAGTATTATTATTATTGTGACTATTTGTGGTTTGTATATTTTTAGACATTTCATTTATAGTTTTACTTTGTTCTATAACGGTTTGTTGAAGTTCACTATTTTGTTTAATAATAGTTAAAATAAGTTCTTGAGAAATTTCAGGTGATTTATTTGAATTTTGAGGTATATTACATTTTTGTTTATGTCTCCATAATCCAGACTTATCTTTATATTCTTTGTTACAATTTTCACATGTAAAATTTGATTGCTGGATTTGCTGGAAATTTGGTTGACAAAAGTTGCTAAAGGTTGATTTTTTGTGTTTAGCTGTCAGTAAATGTTCGTCATAGTTGCTCTTTCGACTTGTACTATAGTCACAAGATTCGCAGTAAAATTTCGGTGCTGGATTTGCTGGAAAAAAAGTTGCTAAAGTTGACATATATTGACAATATAAAATTAGTTTAAGCTTTTTTCCGCAAAAATAATAAAATTTTATGGTAACAAAATGAAAATTATTTTTTTGGTACTCACATGCTAATTTTCAATTATGGTCACAGAATTGTATTTTTTCCATAAAATATCCAAGGTTTTCAATTTTGGACATTTTTTTTGTCCAATTTCAAAACTGAGAAAAACTTTCCCCCAGATTTTTTTACACTTTTATATAATAAATTGAATTTGATACTTAAAGAAGAAGGCCTTTGGTAAAAAACATTATATTTTCAATATTTTCATTATATACAGAATATTTACATATTTTTTATACGATTTTTTTTAAGCGGGCAAGTTGTGGTTTTTGTCTCAAATAAGCATAATCAATTATATATATTTTATAAACCAGGCTCATCATACAAACGGAATAGTATGGTTTTAATTGACTAGGATTCGCCTCCATAAATTCTATCAGTGTGCTATCTTTGTCGTATGGGATTGATAGTATAGAATTGGTTTCAGTATCAAATACAAATATGTCGCGAATTTCGGAATCAGTTATGGCCTGCGAAGCGGGTATATAGTCAGATGATGTTTCAACCGGTACCATTTCAATTGAACACGGAACGTGTACGGCAGTTTGTATCGTTTCATGGATTTGCGCCAACGTGTAATGGTTATATATTGTCGCATAAATACTACGTCTGGCAGGTCGGCTGATCTCGATAACACATTTGTTCGTATATACATTATTCGCAAACATACAATCAGCAAATTTATCCGATACCTCACTAAATACATTAGCAATTGCGAGCATTTCTAGTTTTACTTTTCTTATATTTTGATTTATAGTTTGATTTATAGTTTGATATTTAATATATATAAAAATATCAATCAATTTTTTTTACATTTTAAATAATAAATTAAATAGAATACTTAAAGAATTTGAAAGTCGAAGGCAATCTCTTTAAATTAAAAAATAAAGTATATAATTTTAAAATTGATTTAAAATTATATAATAATGGTAATTCATATATATATTATAATAATGACAGAAGTTAACTTTGAATCACTAAATTTACCAATTCCGGACGCTGTGAAAACATATTCCGATGAAAAGAAGAGAGAAATTTTCGAATATTTAAAGGACATGTCCGATCTAGAAAAAGAAGGTTATAAAATTGCGTTCAATCACCTAGAAAGTTCGTTTGATATTTATAGAAGTAATGGTTTCAAACGTTGGAAGGGTAAAGCTTAACCAAAGGTAGTATTGCTTAACCAAAGGTAGGGCATCTCTTAACCAAAGGTAGGGCATCTCTTAACCAAAGGTAG
>Ga0114966_10004290_pt1 | contig 12284 bp, 9 predicted proteins | sample M_130207_XF_Meta_FD_87029 | JGI IMG/M metagenome (GOLD analysis project Ga0114966, IMG submission 87029) | Freshwater microbial communities from Lake Montjoie, Canada to study carbon cycling - M_130207_XF_MetaG | ecosystem: Environmental > Aquatic > Freshwater > Lake | place: Lake Montjoie...
GTCACGAGTTCTAGTGTTTAGCCCCGGCTTACTAGACGGCAACCCTCCACCACGGTGGGGTGCTCCGGGTGAAGACCAGATCGATAGCAACAACGCCATCGATAAGCGTGGATCACTCGAACCGTATTGTTAATGCCAGCGTCGGCATAAGTACATGAGTGGTCCCATAACTGGGAGGAATGCACCACATGTCAACATTTTCTTTCGATGAAGCAGGTTTTGAAACCCGCCAAATTCACGCAGGACAGATAGCAGATCCAACAACTGGCGCTCGCGCACTTCCGCTATATCAGACAACTGCATATCAATTTCGCGACACTAAACATGCTGCAGATCTATTTGGTTTAGCAGAGCTCGGAAATATTTACACGCGCATCATGAACCCAACACAGGATGTCGTTGAAAAACGCATTGCATCTCTTGAAGGTGGTGTTGCAGCCCTGCTGCTCTCTTCGGGTTCCGCAGCGACAACTTTTGCGGTTCTAGCTGTTGCAACTGCTGGAGATCACATAGTTTCTTCCAAGTATCTTTATGGCGGAACGTACAACTTGTTCCATTACACGTTGCCAACTTTTGGCGTGGAAGTTACCTTCGTTGATAACCCCAATGACCCAGAAGAGTGGCGCAAAGCAGTTCGACCAAATACAAAGGCATTCTTTGGTGAGACGATTTCAAATCCAAATAACGACATCTTAGATATTGCAGCCGTTGCAAAAGTTGCACATGAAAGCCATGTTCCCTTGATTGTCGATAACACTGTTGCGACTCCGTATGTCATTAAGCCAATTGAATTTGGGGCAGATGTTGTTGTGCACTCTGCAACTAAGTTCTTAGGCGGACATGGAAACGCTGTCGTTGGTGCAATTGTGGATTCAGGTAATTTTGACTATGCGCAGTACCCAGAAAAATTCAAAAGTTTTAATACACCAGACCCTTCTTATCATGGCCTGGTCTATGCACAGGCACTTGGAGTCGGAAGTGCATTTGGTGCAAATCTGGCTTACATCTTTAAGATCCGCTTGACGTTGCTACGTGACATCGGAGCTGCGGTAAGTCCGTTTAATGCATGGTTGCTTGCGCAAGGGTTAGAAACTCTTACTCTTCGAATGAAGCAACATTTAGAGAACGCTAAAGCCGTTGCAACATGGCTCGATGCCCACCCTCAAGTTGAAAAAGTTAATTATTCATGGCTTCCCAATTCACCGTATAACGCTCTATCAACTAAGTATGCGCCTAAGGGCTCTGGCTCAGTCTTATCCTTTGATATTAAGGGTGGGATTGAAGCAGGTAAGAAGTTCGTAGAGGCGCTCACTTTGCACTCACATGTTGCAAATATTGGTGATGTGCGATCACTTGTGATTCATCCAGCTTCTACTACACATTCGCAGTTATCTGCCGACGAGCTATTAAATGCTGGAGTTAATCCGGGATTGATTCGACTATCCGTAGGTCTTGAGGATATTGAAGATATTAAAGCCGACCTTACCGATGGGTTTGCAGCAGCTCAGTAATGAATCTTCCAAAGGCAGGAGTCACCGGGGCATGGCTTGAAACCCATGCACCCGGTGATCGCCTTTTCATCAATATTGGTGATTTGCTTCTTGAAAATGGTGAAACCCTAGAAAATATCACAATCGCATATCAAAGTTGGGGTGTATTGAATAAGGAAAAAGACAATGCGATTTTAGTGAATCATGCAATGACGGGCTGGTCAGATGTTCCAAGTTGGTGGCCATCAATGGTTGGTCCAGGGTTGCCACTCGATAGCGATAAATATTTCATTCTCTGTCCCAACGTCATTGGTGGTTGTCAAGGAAGCACTGGTCCTTCATCGATTGCCCCTGATGGAGATCGCTATGGTTCACGTTTCCCATCTCTTACAATCAGGGACATGGTTGCCGCCGAAGTCGCCTTCAGCGATGCATTAGAAATTGCACGGTACAGACTCGCTGTAGGTCCATCTCTTGGGGGAATGCGTTCATTGGAGTGGGCGGTACAGCTACCTAATCGCGTTGGCGCAATCTGCACTATTGGCTCTTCGGCCGTTGCAACAGGGGATCAAATTGGTACATGGTCAATTGAGCTCAGAGCAATTAAAACTGATCCCCATTTTCACGGTGGTGATTACTACAGCGCCGAGGTAGGCCCGGTAGCAGGAATGGGAATCGCCCGCCGCATAGCGCATCTGACGTATCGAACCGAGGCGGAGATGGATATCCGCTTTGGCCGTGAACTCCAGGGCGATGACACGGGTCGATATGCCGTCGAGTCATATCTTGATCATCAAGCCGACAAACTAGCCCGCCGCTTTGATGCCAATACGTATATTGCCTTGACCGATGCGATGATTTCCCATGATATTGGCCGCGGTCGCGGGGGAGTTGCTGCAGCCCTATCGAGTATCACAATCCCGGTCGTCGTCGTATCAATCGATAGTGACCGCCTCTTCCCCGGGCGGCTACAAGCTGAGATCGTCGAATTTGCCCCGTTAGCGGCCGATTTAGCAGAAATATCCTCACCCTTTGGCCACGATGGCTTCCTTGTAGAGGTTGAATCAGTGGGTGGAGTCATCAGATCTGCGCTCGCACTGGTCTAACCCCCACAAATAGGCGTTTTCGATGTGCATTTACCCCTGTGGATAAATTATAATATAGCCATCGCTTCAGCGCATCGCTGATAAAACCAAAGGACGATTGTGGCTGTATTTAGTGCGCTCAAAAATAAGGTAACGAAGAAGTCCACTGCGAAAAAAGCTGCACCGGTAAAAAAAGCGGCTGCGAAAAAAGCCACACCGATAAAAAAAGCTGTAGCTAAGAAAGCTGTACCAGTAAAAAAAGCTGTAGCTAAGAAAGCTGTACCGGTAAAAAAAGCTGTGAAAATAGCAAAGATAGAGTTGAAAAAAGATTTAACGGCAAAAGATGTTCAAGTAATCGTTGATGCCAAGAATGCAGTGCAACGCAATGGTGAAGTGCTTGCAGAGCTTAAGCTTCGTGGAATTACAAACATTAATCTAATTCCAAAGAAGGCCAATAAAGATTTAGTTGATGAAGCTCGTGTATTGGAAAAAGAGATTCCCATAATTATTGAGAAACTCCGTAAATCTGGACTCGGAGCACATACCCGTACTTTGAAAAAGGCTGAGTACGCTCTAATTGCGCCAAAGCCAGTTGTAGTTAAAGCTGAAGTTAAAGTAGGTAAATCAGCAGTTATAAATATTAACGGCGAAGAAGTTGAGCTTGAAGAAGTTGAGCTTGAAGATGTAGAAACACTTATTGCTGAAGCCGTTGAATTAGTCGATGCTGAAGCCGAAGACAAGGTCCGAGTTGTTACTTTATCGGATGAGTCAAGCAAAGCTAAGGGTTCTTTTACTTTGGCAGACTCAGAGGCTGACGATGAAGAGGAAGATAAGAACGAGCGTGAAAAATTAAAGAAAGATTTAAGAAATGTCAATATTGTTATTGAAGCAGTCAATTCAAAGATCAATAACGCTGCAACACCAACTCGCTATGGAATCGCAGAGGCCGAATCAAAGGCGCTCACGTATAAGCAGATTCAACAGCAGTTTGAAATGAAGACATTTACTGAGAAATCAGCTAAAACAGCGGCTGAAGCGGTCACGATAGGTTCACTGAAGAACCTTGAGGACTTACTCAACTACTTCATTGAAAAAATGAAGGTTGTTCAGCGTGAAATTAAGTACCTGCCACCTGAGCAGACTGTTATGACAGCTGGTGCTACAGCAGATCCAGTAAAGGATTATTTGAAGCAGATCGGCCGTGTAGCACTTCTCAATGCTGAGCTAGAAGTTGAGCTTGCTACTCGTGTAGAAGTTGGCTTGTTCGCGGAATCAAAGTTAAAGAGTGAAAAGAAGCTAGAGAAGAAGTTAAAGCGTGAGTTGGAATGGCTTGTTGAAGATGGCAAACGCGCTAAGAATCACTTGCTTGAGGCGAACCTTCGTCTTGTTGTTTCTCTTGCCAAACGCTACACCGGTCGTGGGATGTTGTTCCTTGATCTTATTCAAGAGGGTAACTTAGGCCTGATCCGTGCGGTTGAGAAGTTTGATTACACAAAGGGATATAAGTTCTCAACATATGCAACGTGGTGGATTCGCCAAGCGATAACCCGTGCAATGGCCGATCAAGCACGTACGATTCGTATCCCGGTTCACATGGTTGAAGTCATCAATAAATTGGCCCGTGTGCAGCGTCAGATGTTGCAAGATCTTGGTCGTGAACCAACACCAGAAGAGTTAGCAAAAGAGCTTGATATGACTCCTGAAAAAGTTGTTGAAGTTCAAAAATATGGTCGCGAACCAATCTCACTCCACACACCACTTGGCGAAGAAGGAGACTCCGAGTTCGGTGATCTCATTGAAGACTCCGAAGCGGTTGTTCCAGCCGATGCAGTATCCTTTACCTTGCTTCAAGAGCAGCTGCACTCAGTTCTGGGTACTTTGTCAGAGCGTGAAGCCGGTGTAGTTGCAATGCGATTTGGTCTCACTGATGGACAACCAAAGACTTTGGATGAGATCGGAAAGGTGTATGGCGTTACTCGTGAGCGTATTCGCCAGATTGAATCTAAGACAATGTCGAAACTTCGTCACCCATCTCGCAGCCAAGTTCTCCGAGACTATCTAGATTAAAATGGCAAATCCAACGATCTACATCAACCCCGTCAGCGGATCTATCAAAATCATTGGTGCCGTTGATTTTATTGACGCCCAAGGAAATGTGCTAGAGACGCGTGAAAACGTTAAGTTTTGCGGATGTTCACTTAGCAAAGACAAACCTTGGTGCGATGGCAGTCATAAAGCCATTACACAACCAGATAATTAAGCAGCGATAAAAACTCTATAGTGCAGGGGTTTGGACAAGCTTTTCGCTCTCATCAATAATCTTTGCAGCAACGCTCTTAAGTTTTTCAGCGTATTCCTTGCCATGATGAGCGCAGAACATGAGCTCCCCACCATTGAGAAGTACTGCCCGCACATATGCCTGGGCTCCGCAGCGATCACAGCGGTCAAGGGCGTTAAGAGGTACTGATTCGAACATCATTTGATCTGACATATCTCTCTCCGTTCTTAGTGTTCTACTTCCTAGGGAACATCAAACCATGTCTAGATATTCCCCGCACGTTAATATCGCCAGTATTTGCTGAGAATATGCCGATTTCCTCCAACTTTTCACTATCTGAGACCAGTTCGGCGCGCTTACGGGCAATACAGGCAAAGGGGATATAACCTTTCGCCCCGTGGCCGATAAAGACTCACCAATTTTAAATTTTGTGCAGGATAGTTATACCGCAAAAGATTTAGCGGTTCTTGAAGGCCTTGATGCAGTTCGCAAACGCCCGGGCATGTACATCGGCTCCACTGATTCACGTGGGTTAATGCACTGCTTGTGGGAAATTATTGATAATTCTGTAGATGAGTCATTAGCAGGTCACTGCAAAAAGATTGAGATCAATCTTGAGGCCGATGGTTCTGTCGAAGTACATGATGATGGACGAGGTATTCCAGTTGATAAAGAGCCAAAGACTGGCTTAACCGGCGTGGAAGTTGTATTAACAAAATTACATGCAGGCGGAAAATTTGGCGGCGGATCGTATGCCGCATCTGGGGGACTGCACGGCGTTGGTGCATCAGTTGTTAACGCACTTGCATCTCGCCTTGATGCTGAAGTAGATCGCGATGGCAAGATTTACTGGATGTCATTTCAACGCGGTACTGCAGGCATTTTCGATGGAGACGGCCCTAAAGCGAGCTTTGAACCACAGTCAGGCCTTCGTGTCATTGGAAAGATTTCTAGCAAAGTAACGGGAACGCGCATTAAATGGTGGGCGGATAAGCAGATCTTTTTAAAAGAGGCCGAGTTAGAGCTTGAAGAGATTTATGACCGCGCGCGTCAGACTTCTTATTTAGTGCCAGGATTAACTCTGATTGTTAATGATAATCGTACTAAAGCGAAGACAACAGAAGTTTTTTACCATAAGAGCGGAATAACTGAATACTGTAATTTCTTGCAGCCCGATGAACCCGTTGGCGATGTGATTCGGATTTATGGCACTGGCCACTATCAAGAGACAGTCCCAGTTTTAGATGACAAGGGTCATATGGTCTCGACTGAGGTAGAGCGCGATATGGAAGTTGATATCGCTATGAAGTGGGGTAACGGCTTTGAAACAACTCACCGCTCGTTTGTAAACATTATTGCCACACCTAAAGGCGGAACTCACGTCCTGGGATTTGAGCGATCACTTGTAAAAGTCATCAATGAGGCTCTTAGGTCGACAAAGACGCTCTCTAACAAAGAGGCCGATGTTATTAAGGATGACATCCTTGAAGGCATGACAGCCGTTGTTACTGTGAGAATGTCAGAGCCACAGTTTGAAGGCCAGACTAAAGAGGTTCTCGGTACCGCCGCAGCTACTCGAATCGTTGCAGCGGTTGTAGCAGAGAAGATGAAAGAGTATTTCAATACTACAAAGCGAATCGATAAGGCTAATGGTCGATTAGTCCTTGAAAAAATCGCTGCTGCATCACGTACTCGTATCAGCGCCCGTGCGCATAAGGACTTACAGCGCCGTAAGAACGCACTCGAATCTTCCTCATTGCCTACAAAGCTCTCAGATTGTCGCTCAGAGGATGTGACACGTACCGAGTTGTTTATTGTCGAAGGTGATTCAGCTCTCGGGACGACTAAGGCGGCGCGCAATAGTGAGTTCCAAGCGATATTGCCGATTCGCGGAAAGATTCTCAATGTTCAAAAAGCATCGCTGTCGCAGATGCTCGAAGATAAAGAGTGCGGTTCGATTATTCAGGTGATTGGTGCAGGCTCTGGAAAATCATTTGAACTAGATGAAGCTCGGTACGGCCGAGTTATTTTGATGTCTGATGCCGATGTTGACGGCGCTCATATTCGCTGTCTTTTATTGACTTTGATGTACAGGTACATGCGGCCGCTCATCGATGCTGGCCGTGTATTTGCTGCGATTCCACCACTTCACCGAATTGAGGTAATGGGCGGTGGAGGCAAGAAGGGCCAGTACATCTACACATATAGTGATGATGAGATGAAGAAAATTACCAGTGAACTCACGAAGAGTGGAAAGAAATGGAAAGAGCCGATTCAGCGCTATAAAGGCTTAGGCGAAATGGATGCCGACCAGCTTCGCGAAACGACAATGGACCCGGATGCGCGAACTCTGCGCCGAATTACTGTCTCTGATGCAACTGCGGCAGAGGCGATGTTTGAACTATTAATGGGAAGTGATGTAGCCCCACGTAAAGAGTTCATTTCAAACGCCGAAATCGATCGTGACCACATCGACGCTTAGATCTTGAAATTGATTGACCTGTGAATGGGTTCCAAGTACAGTCCTTAAATGAAACGTAAAGTTTGGGTACTTATCTTTTGCTTGCTATCCCTGATTTATGTTCCTGCAACAAGCCAGGCAGCATCTCCTTCTCCTGGCAAAGCATGTACAAAACTCTCATCAACACAGAGCTTTAAGGGCTTTAAATACACCTGTATAAAATCTGGCAAGAAACTTGTTTGGAGTAAAGGTGTCAAAATAATAGTAAAGCCAACGCCAACGCCAACGCCAACGCCAACTCCAACGCCAACTCCGACATCTTCGCCTACGTCAACACCAACTCCGACACCTTCGCCTACGTCAACACCAACTCCGACACCTTCGCCTACGTCAACACCAACTCCGACACCTTCGCCTACGCCAACGCCGGATAACAATTCTCTGACGCTGACTGAGCCAGCGGCATACTCGAAAAAGATTGGCTCATTAAACTCTGCAAGCGATTCTCTGGAAGGCGTATTTGCGCCAGCTCTTCCACAATTAATGCCAGCAGGAACCAATATTAAACTCTGGGTATCAGATCCTCGAAACCCCACGGCAGGACTTACTGGTGCGGCAGTCTTTATTTGCCAAGGAAGTAATCCATGTATTTATACGCCACCTTCAGCCGGAGGGTTTATTTTTGCAAGTATCTCAGATGGCACTTACCTCTTTGATATCACAGAACCTGATGGACTTTCTTTAGTCGTGAGTCGAAAGGCCTACACAGTCGTCGTTTCCGGTAGCTCGGTTACAGTCACTGGGCGAACACCAAATGCAGATGGTGTATTCGTAGTCACTATGGGATTAATCCCGGTTGTAAATCCGATGGTCGCAGAATTACAGCAACGAATAATTAAACTGGCAAGCTTTTCAGTTGCGCAATTTAAGTCAACATCAGCATGTCAATTAGTCGATCAAGTTAATCCCGTACGTGGATTAAATAATGATTTGTCCGCAGGTTTTCCAAAAGTTACTCAAAGGTTGCCATCATCGGGCAGAATAAAAGCTCTGATAGTTCCAGTCGATTTCTCAGATATCAAAGGAACAGATGAAACTGTAAGTTATTTTACCCCAGTTGCAAATGGTGTTAAAAATTTCTACTTTAAACAGTCATATGGGACCGTTGCATTTGATTTCGATATAGTCCCGCAGTGGATTAGGGCACCGTTCACATCTACGAAGTTCGGTACTGGTGGCTCTGTTGGTGCTGGGGATCCAGGTGGGTATTTGAACGCAATCATCGCTTTAACTGATGGCGCGATTGATTACAGCGGATACGATGCTGTCTATTTCCTTGTACCAAAAGAAATGCCCATGGCAAATATGGGTTGGGGTCCTGCAATTACTTATCCCCATTGGACTAGCAATGGCGTAATAATGAATGGTGCCACCGGTGGTGCGGATATGTACTTTAATGAAAATAACGGAATCAAGGGCGGTCGCTGGAAGTGGATGGCGCATGAGACTGGTCATGCCTTTGGTTTATTTGATGAGGACTATAGGCATCAATCTCAAACATTAGGTTTTTGGGGAATCATGGCTATGAGTTGGTCTAACCATGCGATTGAGTTGGGTGCTTGGGATAGATATTTACAGGGTTGGCTTCCAGAATCCGGAGTTTCCTGTCTTCAACCAAGCGCTCTGACCGCGCAAGGCGAAACAATTAAAATTTCACCAATTGTGCGTCAGGATCACGAGTTAAAGAGCATTATGGTGCCGATTTCAATTTCAAAAATACTGGTTATTGAGTCACGAAAAAGCGAAAGCTTAGATGTGATACCGACCGGTAAAGAAGGAGTTCTCGTCTATACCGTCGACATGACGAAAGGTCAGTTGGGGGGAGGCTATGAAACTATTCGACGAGTTGGTTCGACAGATCCCTACTTTGAAGATGCCCCATTGCGCTCAGGTGAAAGTATTACTGTGGCAGGCCTAAAAATTCTGGTTAAAGAACTTTCATCATCGGGGGACACTATTACAATTTCGAAGGCTTAGAGGGTCAAATTTTGTGAGTAAGCGATTGTTTTACTTTTTTGATTATTGGTCTTTCAAAGAAAAACCAACTCAACGTGGCAACGATGGTTGCTGAAACGAGGACTAAAGAGGCAATCATGAACCATCGAGAAATTGAAATTACCCCAAAGTATTGAAAATCCTTGAAAAGAGAGTTCGCAGTGATGGAAATGATGAAGAAGTGCCATAGGTAAACACCGAAAGAGATTGAGGCAAAGAACACAGCAGCTCGGTTATCAATGAATCTCCAGACATATTTACTTCCAGCGCAACAACTTAAGAAACCCGCCACCAGGATAGGAAACCAAGGGGTTACATAGGGTTGCTGTGTAAACGCGTCTGGGACTCCCGGGATTAATCTGATGAGAACTAAAAATAGTACTGCGATGAAGAAGACAATTGCTCCTATGTCGAACTTAAGGCTGACGGGTAGTGAAGACTCTTTTCGACGGGCAATAAAGAGTGCCGCGAGTGAACCCAATAGAAACTGTGTAAAAAATGTATCGAGGTTCCAATATGGAAGCCAGACTTTGGCACCGCCTACAAGCCCGAACTCCCAACCTTTTTGATCCTCTGAAGTCATAAAGAATTGAATGATAAGAGGATTCAAGATTTGCAGAGCAAGCAACCAGGAAACCAACAATCCCAGACAGGATCGGTAAGAGCGTTTGTTTCGAATAATTGAGAATAAAACAATGGGCAAAAGCAAGTAACACAAAACTTCAAAACTAATTGACCAGAGGGGACCATTGAGTTCGGTTGGAAAAAATGTAGAGTAATGGAAAGAGCTGATAAAGAGCATTCCGCTAGCTGCTCTGAAAATTTCAATGGGAAGATTGTAAATAAGTGTCGAAACAAGTGTCACCAGAAAAATATTGAGCCACGTTGCAGGCGCTATTCGTGCAGCGCGATTAATAAAGTAGCTTCTAAGAGAAGGTAACTTGGTGCCTGCAAGATGAGCCAACCAGAACGGATATGACAAGAGGGCACCAGATAAGACGAAGAAAATACTCACGCCAACTTCACCGCGCATGCCGATGTAGTGGATAGCAGCAAGAGGTTGACTCAAATTTTCAGGGTTTAATCGCTGAATTAAGTGATGAAAGACCACTGCGCAACATGCAAACGCGCGTAGGCCATCTGCTCCACGAATTCTTACTGAAGACGACATTATCTGATTCTAGGACACTCGCGGCTTCACAAGTAGTGGTTTGCTGTAACGGATTAAATCTGTAACCCTATCCCCATGAAAATCCTGCGGATATCCATCATCGCTTTGCTGTCAACCGTAATGCTGACTGGATGTGTAAAGCTTGATTTAGGGTTAGAAGTCAATACAGATTCAACAATAAGTGGTTCAATGATTTTTGCGGTTTCTGATTCACTCGCTGATCTGGGGGCAGACGCAAGTAGTGGCTTACCGGCCGCCGATTCTTTGGTTGATTCACAGGCAGATGGCGTGACTGTAACGCCATATAAAAAAGATGGCTACACAGGAAGCACTTATACATTCGATCGAGTTCCGTTTTCTGCTTTCAAGAGTGATGGTTCGACGACCAATGACATTAAAGTCGAACGAACAGATAGCCAAATAAAACTTACTGGAGCTTTGGATTTCTCTTATGGGGATCTGACTGATGAATTAGACCCTTTCTCAAATTTATTGGCACAATCAATCTCATCTTCAGCAGATTTGAAAATCTCTATTAAGTTTCCGGTCAAGGTATTGAGTTCAACCGGAACAATTAGCGAAGATGGAAAGACAGTCACCTGGATACCAAAACTTGGGGAAAAATTGGATTTGGCAACCACGGTTGAGCTTCCAAAGGCTTTGCAGTTCAAAGCGCAGATAATTTATGCATTTTTAGGATTATTAGTGATTCTGATTCTCGTTATTTTCGTCCGAAAGAAAAAGGAAAAGTTAAGAACGTAGGTTCTGAGTTTGAAATTTAGTCGATAGAGACTAAATCAAAGTATTCGTCTTTCCAAAGATCCTCATCACCATCTGGTAGCAAGATGACTCGCTCAGGCTTGAGGGATTGAACAGCACCTTCATCGTGACTCACCATGATGACTGCGCCTTGATACTCGCTTAGTGCGCCAAGGATTTCAGCACGCGATGCTGGATCTAAGTTATTCGTTGGCTCATCTAGAAGTAGGACATTTGCAGCAGATACAACAAGTACGGCAAGTGCCAGACGAGTTCGCTCTCCACCGGATAAAACCTTGACTGGCTTATGTACATCATCGCCTATAAATAGGAATGAGCCGAGGGTATTGCGCGCCTCAGGTTCGCGAAGATCAGGAGTTGCCGACATCATGTTCTCTAGGACAGTGCGTTCAAAATTAAGTGACTCGTGCTCTTGGGCGTAGTACCCAATCTTTAGACCATGACCATGTTCAACTGTGCCGGTATCGGACTCTAACTCACCAGCCAAGATTCGAAGCAGAGTTGTTTTTCCTGCGCCGTTAAGACCAAGGATGACAACCCGTGATCCTTTATCAATCACACAGGAAACATCGGTAAAGATTTCCAAAGAGCCATAGGATTTTGAAAGTTCTTCACCCGATAAGGGAGTCTTTCCGCAAGGAGCAGGTGTCGGGAAGCGCAGACGGGCAACCTTGTCACTGACACGAACATCTTCAAGACCCGAGCGGAGTTTTTCAGCACGCCGTAACATTCCCTGTGCTGCCGTTGCCTTACTGGCCTTGGCACGCATCTTTTCACCCTGCTTTTGTAAAATCTCAGCACGTTTTTCAGCGTTAGCTCGTTCCTTTTTACGGCGGTGCTCATCTTGCTCGCGCTGAAGTAAGTAGGCTTTCCACCCTAAGTTATAAACGTCAATGACATTGCGGTTAGTATCTAAGTAAAAAACTTTATTGACAACGGTCTCAATCAAATTAACATCGTGAGA
>Ga0114966_10004291_pt1 | contig 12282 bp, 9 predicted proteins | sample M_130207_XF_Meta_FD_87029 | JGI IMG/M metagenome (GOLD analysis project Ga0114966, IMG submission 87029) | Freshwater microbial communities from Lake Montjoie, Canada to study carbon cycling - M_130207_XF_MetaG | ecosystem: Environmental > Aquatic > Freshwater > Lake | place: Lake Montjoie...
ACCGCAAAGGCGCAAAGGCGCGAAGCTTGGCTTTCGGAAAGTTTTCGTCATCCATTTAAAGTGTTTCATCATGCTGGCTTAGCGCCTTTGCGCTTTGCGGTTCAACATTCCAAACCCTAAGGTGTGAAGTCCTTGGGTGCGATGAGGATTTTCTCGACGGGGTGTTTGGTGACGATGTTGCCCTGGCTGCCGCGGGCTTTGATGCCGAACTCGGCGAAGTGGATCGGGCGGGTGAGGTTGCGAAGGCGCAGGCCGGACTTCATGTGGACGATGAGCATCTGCGCGGAGCTTTCTTCGTTGGTGGTGTGCCATTTAAAATAGAGAACCTTACTGCCGGGCGTGCCTTTCGTGAGGTCGTATTCCTTGTCACGTGTGGTGCCACCAACGGTGAAACGCTTCGCCATGACGTTGCCGTCTTTGCCATCGCGATAGATCATCGAGTAGATCAGATCCTCGTCCTTGCGGAAAATGGCGACGCGCAGCGGGCGTTGGCCGACGAAGAATTTATCGGCGACTTTACAGATCTTCATTTTACCGTCGGCGCTGAAGACGATGACATCATCGAGCATGGAACATTTTTCCAACGGCTCTTCCTTTTTCAGCGAGGTGCCGGCGAAGCCGTTTTTCGCATCGAGGTAAAGCGTCTCGGTGGCGGCGGCGACCTGGGTGCGATCGACGCGGTCGAAGCTGGCGATCTGGGTAAGGCGCACGCGGTCTTTACCGTATTTTTTCCCGAGCTGCTCATACCAGCGGATCGTGTATTTCGTGAGTTGCTTGAGGTTTTTCTCAACCTCCTCGATCTCGTCCTCGATGGCGCGGATTTCCTCGTCGGCTTTGAAGGAGTTGAACTTCGAAATGCGCTTGATGCGGATCTCGGTGAGGCGGGTGAGATCGTCCTCGGTGACCTCGCGGCGGAGCAGTTTTTTGTAAGGCTTGAGGCCGTCGTCGATGGCCTTGAGCACGGCCTCCCAAGTTTCGCATTCCTCGATGTCGCGGTAGATGCGGTTCTCGATAAAAATTTTCTCAAGCGAGGAGAAGTGCCATTTGTCGCCGAGTTCGCCGAGGCGGATTTCCAACTCCATGCGGAGCAGCTCGCGGGTGAGATCCGTGGTGCGGCGGAGGATTTCCGTGACGCCGAGGAAAGCGGGCTTACCATCGACGATGACCCCGGCGTTCGGAGAGATGCTGAGCTCGCAATCGGTGAAGGCGTAGAGCGCGTCGCGCATGTTCTCCGGATCGGCTCCCGGCGTGAGATATACGAGAATGTCCGCGTGCGCCGCGGTGTTGTCCTCGATCTTCTGGATCTTAATCTTGTTTTTTTCCGCGGCGGCGACAATGGAATCCATGACCCCGCCGGTGGTGGTGCCGAAGGGGATTTCCGTGATGCGGAGGATGCCCTTTTTCTCCATGTCGATGCGTGCGCGGCAACGGATTTTCCCGCCACGCAGGCCATCCTTATACTCGCTGGCGTCCATGATCCCGGCGGTCGGGAAATCGGGGACAAGCTCGAAGGGTTCCTTGCGAAGGTGGGCGATGGCAGCGGTGCAGAGCTCGTTGAAATTATGCGGCAGGATTTTACACGCGAGTCCGACGGCGATGCCCTCCACGCCTTGGGCGAGGAGCAGCGGGAATTTCATCGGCAGGGTCAGCGGCTCCTGGTTGCGGCCGTCGTAGGAGGGCAGCCATCGGGTTGTTTTCGGGTTGAACGCGACCTCTAGCGCAAACTTCGTGAGCCGTGCCTCGATGTATCGCGGGGCAGCTGCGCCGTCGCCGGTGAGGGTGTTGCCCCAGTTGCCCTGACAATCGATCATCAGGTCTTTCTGGCCGATCTGCACCATCGCATCGCCGATCGATTGGTCGCCGTGCGGATGGTATTTCATCGTGTTTCCCACCACGTTCGCGACCTTGTTATAGCGGCCATCGTCCAGCTCGCGCATGGAGTGTAGGATGCGTCGCTGGACGGGTTTCAGTCCGTCGTGAAGGTGCGGGACAGCCCGTTCCAGGATCACGTAGCTGGCGTAATCGAGGAAATAATCGGAATACATCGCTCCCAGCGAGGCATGTTGGTCCGGGGTGTTGCTCATGGGTGAAACTAGCTAGAGGACGCGCCCGCTCTGCGCAAGCTCCGCGTGACGCGAATGTTGCAAAGGGTGGCTTCGGCTGGCTTGCGTCCGCAGCGGGGGCGGTTAGTTTCGGGAGATGAGCGAAGCGAAAATTGGGCGGCGGGACTGGATGAAACTCGGCGGGCTGGGCGGTGCGGCAGCCTTACTGAGCGGTTGCTCAAAGCCGACGGCGGGGGAGGCGAAAGGGGAGGTGCGCGGCATCGTATTCATGGTTTCCGACGGCATGAGCACAGGTGTCCTCACCATGGCGGAGAATTTTTCCCATATCGTCAGGAAAAAGGGAACCCGCTGGTGGGAGCTCATCAACGATCCGGCCTCCGTGCGCGGACTGATGGAAAATAGCTCGGCGAATTCCTACGTTACCGATTCCTCCGCCGCATCTTCGGCGTGGGGTGGGGGAGTGAAGATCAATAACGGAGCTGTGAACATCCGCCCTGATGGATCGAAATCCACGCCCATCCTACGCCATTTGAAAAAATTGGGTCGCCGCACAGGTCTTGTCACCACTGCTACAATCACCCACGCCACGCCCGCCGGTTTCGCCGCTGTCACCGCCAATCGGGACGACGAGCACATCATCGCGCCGCAATACCTCGGCGTCGTCGATCTTCTGATGGGCGGCGGAATGAATTTTTTCAGCCCGCAGAAACGCGTCGATTCCCGCGACGCGCTCACAATCTACACGAAAGCCGGATACGAGCTGATCGAAGACCGCGACACCCTGCTGAAATCGAAGTCCGACAAGGTGCTCGGCCTGTTCAGCGGCAGCCACCTCCCTTTCGAGGTGGATCGCCTCAACGACCCCGAACTCATAAAAAAAATCCCCACGCTCGCGGAAATGTCCACGGTTGCATTGAAAAACCTGCTAGGCCATCCCGAGAAATTCCTGCTCCAGATCGAGGGCGGGCGCATTGACCACGGAGCCCATTCGAATGATATCGCCGGCTTGATCTGGGATCAGCTCGCTTTCGATGACGCGCTGGCGAAGGTTTTAGAAATGACAGCGGGACGCGATGATATTCTGGTGATCGTCACCAGCGATCACGGCAACGCGAATCCTGGCCTCAACGGCACCGGTAAAAACTACGGTGAAACGAACAAGGCGTTCTCGAAAATTGCCAAGATGACCTGCTCTTATGAGAAGTTGTTTGATGATTGGGGGCGGTCTTCGGAAAATACGCCGGAAAATTTGGCGGCGATGATCAAGGAAAAGCTCGGGATTTTGCTCAAACCAAAGGAAGCCGCCGAGCTCCACTCAAGTCTCACCGCGGAAGTAGTTTCTGAATGGAGCGAGCAGCACAGAAACCCACCCGGTCTCCTCGGCCAAATGATGGGCAACCACACCGGCATCGGCTGGACCGGCATTTCGCACACTTCGGATCCGACCATGATCTCCGCCATCGGCCCGCAGGCAGAGCGTTTCTCCGGTATCGTTCCGAACCATGAGGTGCACCGGCATTTCCTGGAACTGCTTGGATAGCATCCTTCTCGGTCTTGTGAAACTAAGCCCTGCAGGCATTCCAAAATATTGAGTGTCAGCGTGATGCTGGAATCAGCAGCTTCTTAGCTGTTGCATCTACCAACTTCACATCACTGTTTTCTGGGATGATCACCGTAATTTTCGTCCTTAGTTCAGTAAAAAAACCTTTGCGATAGGGATGGAGTATAAAAGTTCCATTTTCGCAAAGACGATTTTGAAACCTCAACTTGCTGTTAGGGATACCGAAGCCTTCCGCTTGATAGTTAATCGCCAGCGAGTCCCCACTGCTTAAGAAAAAGTCACCCTCACCTTCCAGCCGTATGATTTTTATCTCATCTGCGGCCAAATGCACCGTCCCAGCATCCTGATAAGGAGTCCCCAAAAGAGCGAGAAGCAAGCCGATGAACAATACCGGCGCATAGAGCGCCCAAGCCCACAACGGCACCTGCTTCTGAAAGCCATTTTTTGCCACAAACAAGCGTGTGTCAGGGAATTTCATCCAATGAAAAAGTGCATAAGCGACAAACCACATCAAGGCCGCAGCCCAGATCACATCCGAGAGAAAATGTCCGCCCTGCGCTACCCGAGCCAACCCTAACAGGCCACCCAGCACCAGTGCGAAACCTGCCATCATCCATCGCCATCCTCCGTATCTCCTCGGAATCGCAAGTGCCACTGCGAAAAAGAAAAAGCCCATTGTCGCATGTCCGCACGGAAAGCTTTTTCCACTGCTTGCCAAATCGAGCGTTAATATGGACTCAAAAGGATAAACTCCGCCAAACTCCTCCACTTGGGAAGGCCGCGGTCTTCCCCACATCTCTTTCAACAAAACGTTAGTGATCAAACCAGAACCTAACAGCAAGACCAACAGAAAATACCCCGAGATCTTTCGATACTTCGCCAAATCTGCCCTTCCGATTCCACCCAGTAGCAGAGCCAGTGAGGCCATCCCGACCGCCAGCGCAGGCACCACCCCAAAACCATAAACCCGCGTCAGAAACGGATTTTTTGCATGAATCCACTGTTCCATCCCGCTGTCCCAGAAAGCCCTTTGCACCTTCATGTCCAACCCGGAAATCCTGATCCATGCAGTAGCGAGCACCAGGATAAGAATCGGTACCCAAACCAACCATATTTGATGCTTTGATGTTCGTAAAATCACTCTCTCTTATGATTGTCGGGAGCTGTATGCACCAAGGTTTTCAAGAAACAAAGTTGTCACAAATCCAAGATCGCACATTTTGGTCCAGCTCCCAATAGTAAGGGTTTGTTTACCTTATTCAAACACCTTCGCCTCTCCTTTCGTGACTCCTCCATGGGGATCAAAAGGCACTGGATTCTTGCTCTCAAAATCTTCATCCCCTTCTGCATCGTAACGGGTCTCCTCATCGGTTCGTATGACGAGCGGGCGGTCTTGAAAATCTCTACTTTTGGTTACGGCTGGTTCACTTCCGAGCGTCTCCAATTCATTGCCGGTCTCCTTCATAAATACGCCGATTTCATCATCTTCAACGGCATCCTCGGGCTTTGCTTCTTCATCGCAGGGAAAATCCGTAACAACCCATTCTTGATCCGCATCGCCGCAACTCTACTCGTTTCAGGCATCATCTCAGGCATCGGTGTGCAGATCATCAAATTCGCCAGTGGCCGACCACGACCACCGCTCGTCCAACGCGGCGAAGCCCATGCCTGGCAGTTTTCCGGCCCTACACTCAAGGCAAAATGGCGCTCATACCCAAGTGGACACTCCGCTACAGCAGCCACCGCCTGCACCGTCGTAGCAATAGCTTTCCCGCGTCTCATCCCCCTTTCCATTCTTATCGCGAGCCTCGTCGGTATTTCACGGATCACCTACAACTACCACTACCCCACCGACGTCATCCACGGCCTCGCTTACGGCTGCATCATCGGCTATTTGTGTTCTTGGAAACTTCTAAAAATCCGAAAGAGATCGGGCAACAAATCACCTCCCATCCCCGCCGCCAACGGCTGAGTCCTTTTCGTTTCTCCAATAGAACAGCTCCACCCAAGAGCCATCCGCAATCGACCAGCCAGTGACCGATGCGGCACCCTGCGGCACCTCATCGAGGCTGCCACCCTGCTTCCGTTTCACAGGCTGAGGCGTCTCCCTTTTCCAGATCGCGCTAAGCGTTTGATAATCCAGCCGCCAGCGCCTCCCCGCCGCAACCTGCAAGTCAGCAGCCTCGTCTATTTCACTGGCGAACGTCCATTTTTGCGAAGCATACCAAACAAGACTCGGCTCTGCAAAACCCGCCGATGCTGGCCTTTCCACTTCCCCGCCTAGCTCTGCGGCAAGGCGCTTCACCACATGCAGCTCCCCCGCGTAAATCGATCCCATCTGCATACAGCCCGCCACGCCCACCATTGCGCACACTGCTGCCAAATACCTCCTGCTCATCACTAGCACAGACGCTCCCGCCAGTAAAATCATCACTCCTCCTAACCAGAAAAGCATAGCCGCCAATCCCGCATCCAGTTCCCCAGCCCGTGTCGCGCCCCACCACATGGCTCCACCCAAAACGCTAAACAAAACCACAGGCACCGCCACCGCCACTTTCATCCACACTGCCATCCGTCCCTCGCCGCACCTCCGCGCGAACAACAAGAACAACGCCGGATAGCCTGGCAAGATGTAATGCGGTAGTTGCGTCGCATAAAACGTGAAAACCAAAAACGGAGCCAGCACCCATCCTGCTAGATACAAGTCCTGCCCATTCATCCCCTGCCTTCCGGCCCACAACCTCGGCAACATCGACGTCCAAGGCGCGATGAAGAAAAGCAGCATCAGCGGATAATACACCACAGGCACATGCTTGCGCTGGTTGAACCCCTCCAAGCCGCGATCCACCACATGTGTTCCAATTCCCACATCAAAATACAGCCCGTGCGTCATCCATAGAGCCGGTAAGCCCCACAAGGCCACCAGCACCAACGCACCGGGCACCGCCATCAGCCACATTCGTAGTAAGCCTCCCGCCCGTCTCTCTGTCGGCTCCACCTTCCAGCGTTCCAGCGCCGCCACACACAACAGCGCAATCAGCGGCAACACCAAAGCCAGCGGCCCCTTGGCGAGAAATCCCAAACCCATCGCCAACCACAGCACATGGAACCACCGGCTCCGCCAGCCCCTTCCGCTCTCGCGCAGCTCCCACAGCGCGAGCATCGTCAGCACCAAGAAAAAACAAAGATGCATATCTGCCAACGAGATCCGCCCATGAATCATCACTTGCAGACAAGACAACCAACCCATCGCCGCAAGCGCTGCCATGTCCCTCCCCACGCCCATACGGCGCGCTAGGTAAAAAATCAGCAAGCCACAACCGAGTGCCGACAACACCGAAGGCAACCTCACCACCCACTCCGACTCCCCCCACACCGCCAAGCCCGGAAACATTAGCCAATACGTCAGTGGCGGCTTATCAAAACGGTATTCCCCATTGAACCGTGGAACGAAAAAATCCCCTCGCTCTAACATTTCCACCGCCGCCCGCGCAAACCGCGGCTCATCGCGATCAATCAAGGGCAAATGAAATATTCCCGGTAACAACAACAAAAGTGCCAGCGCAACAATCCACACCACCCACCCGCGGTCATTCAGTTTTAACATTTTTCCTCCCGTTTCTGATGTCCAAATAAAGATTGTAGCCCGCCACAAATGTCGGCAGCAGATTTGCCAGGATACCTACCGAATCATTTTTTCCGATGATGAAATAGGAAAGCAAACACACCGAACCCACCATCGACATCACCCAGAAGATCCGCGGCATTTTCACCTGCTTGGCTTTTCGGGAAGCCACAATCTGCGGCAGCCATCGGCCCCCGAACAGCGCCACCCCCAAGTATCCCACCAACTTCCAAGGCACGACCACCACCTGCTCGCCGAAAAATTCGAACTCAAAAAGAACCTCATGCATAAACGCAGCAATCGGCAAAATGGATATTAACACGTTCATCCCGCCACCTCCTCACTGCGCACCACCACATCAAAGCGCACCTTTCTCCGTAGTAACCACGAAACCCCCACCAAATCATAAATCCCCCTCAGCGCGCGCTCGAAATTCGTGTATTTGCTCGTTCCCGCCAGCCGATCCCTATGGTTCACCGCAATCTCGGAAAAGTCATACCCCGCCTGCAACAACAACGCCGGAATGTAACGGTGCATCCCGTTGAAGGGAACCAAATGCTCCACACACTCCCGCCGCAGCATCTTGAGTGAGCAGCCAGTATCGCGCACCCCATCGCGCAAAAAAGCCCGCCGAATGCTATTCGCAATCCGCGAGGCGTAACGGCGCGAAAACGTATCCTTCCTCACCGCCCTGTAGCCACACACAAAGTCCTTGCCGCTCGACTTCAACTCCTCCCACAACCTCGGCAACTCCGCCGGATCATTCTGCCCATCGCCATCCATCAGCCCTACCGTGTCGCAGCTCGCCGCCTTCATCCCAGCATACATTGCCGCAGATTGCCCGCGGTTTGCAGTCGCAGCCAATACCCTCACCTTGGGTTGAAAGGTCTGTAGAATTACCAGCGTTCGGTCAGATGAACCATCATCCACCGCGATGATCTCCGCCTCTGGATTCGTCCTCGCCACCTCTTCGAGCACGGCCTTCGCCGACTCTTCTTCATTATAAAATGGAATCACAATCGAATACGCGTTCATAACTTATCTCATTTTCATTCCTGCTTGCTGCCTTTCCCGGGCCAGCTCTTCAGTCCGCTAGCCCGGTAGAGATGAAACGTCGTCTCCGGCCTCGATGGATGAAACGGTAGGCTTTCCAGCTTTTCCAATCCATCCACCGCCGCCAACAAGGACTCCGTAACGCCCTCCTCATCATGTCTTTCGACCACCAATAGAAACTCCTGCCCAAGCGGCATACCCGGCCAGAGATCATACTGGGATTTCACCTCGCCCGAATCATTCCACAACCAAGTCCGCGGCTTGCCTTTTAAATGAAATGACATTTGCGATGCTGTAAAACGATGGCCGTCCACAAGGATCAATTCCTTACCCGTCAGGTGCCGATCCACCTTTTCAGCAAGCTCGCGATAGCCTGTCCACGCTCGTCGCTGCACCTTCAGCGGCCCACCCTCTCGTTGCAACAACGGCAGCACGAAAGCGAAAACCATCAGCGCCACACTAAGCCCACCCGCCACCTTCACACCCACTCCCCACCAACGCCCCCGCTCACTGAAAACAGAGGCTGCCAAAGCAACCAAGGAGTAGAAATACACCGCCGGCCAGTTCGGGTTCACCGCCTGGCGAAATGCCATTAGAGACATCACCACAATGGGCAATACCCCCCACAACCATAGCAGCTTCTCTCCCGTGCTCGCTTTCCCGAGCCGACTCGTCACGATCACCGCCGCCGCCACCGCGAGACAGAAAATCACCGGCGACAACAAGCCCGCACACACCCCATACAACACACCCAACCTCTCCAGCACCGCCAGCACCCCATTCTGGCCCTGCTCAAAATGATGCGCCGTATGCTCCACCGTGATCCAATCGTTGGACACATTCCACAGCAGCGTTGGTAGCAGAAAAACCAACGAACCAAATGTCGCCGCATGCAAGCGCCAATCGAAAAAAACCTCCCGGCGCATCCACAGCATCGTGATCCACAACAGCGGAATCTGCACCATCATCATCTGCTTGAACAAAGAGCCCAGCCCGATTGCGAAAAAAATCGTCACATACGTCGCCGCCGATGCCCGCTCGTCCTTCAACAGTCGCGTCGTCATCCACAGCCCTAGGTTCCAGAAAAACACCAGAAAGCAATCCGTCGTCATGAACGATCCAAGCAAAAGATTTCCCGGCAACAGCAATACCGCGATCGCACACGCCATCGCCACCTTTTCGGATACCAGCTTCCGTAATGCCATAAACACAAACATCACCCCACCCACCGCCATCACCGTGGCCATCGCCTTCATCCCGAACGCCGAATTTCCACTCAGCAACCCAACCACCCAGTTCGCCCACGCAATCCCCGGCGGCTTGCTGAAATATCCCCACGCCAGCCGTCGGCTCCAATCCCAGTAATACGCCTCATCACCGGCCACCCCGATGGGCCCAAAGCCATGCCAGACCAGCCGCACCGCCAGCACCACACCCAACAAAACCCACAACTGCTTCGGAATCGCCAAACCCGCACTCATCCTAGGACTACCTCCTGTTTCACCCACTCTACATACCGCCTAAGCCCATCTCGCAGCTCCACCTGCGGCTCCCATCCAAGCAGCCTTTTCGCTTTTTCCACATTCGCATAGGTCAGCGGCACGTCCCCGGGCTGCTCCGGGCGCTCCTCAATCCGTACTTCCTTTTTCAAAACCTCACCTAACAACTCGATCAAACCTGACAAACTCGTAGTCGCATGGCCACCCAGATTCAGAATTTCAAATAGCTCTCCACTGTCCTCCAAGCAGCGCACTACCCCATCCACAATATCATCGATGTATGTGTAGTCCCGCCGACTGCTCCCGTCACCAAATCTCGGGATCGCCCTGCCATCCAGAATTGCATCAGTGAACTGCGCGATCGCCAAATCCGGCCGCTGCCTTGGCCCATATACCGTAAAAAAACGCAAGCACCGCATCCGGATCCCAAACAGGTGGCTGTAGTTCGAGCAAATCTGCTCACACGCCATCTTCGTTGCCGCATAAGGCGAAATCGTCCTCTCGATCGTATCCGTCTCGCTGAAGGGTATCTTCTTGTTCACGCCATACACCGAGGAGGAAGAAGCGAAAATGAAATTACTCACCCCGTGATGGCGGCATGCGTCCACCAAATTGAAAGTCCCCTCAATGTTGGTCGTCATATACAACTTCGGATTGAGAATCGACGGCCTCACCCCTGCCCTCGCCGCTAGGTGAATCACCACATCGAACTCACCCCTCGCAAAACAACGCTCCACCCACACCCCATCGCGGATATCACCCTCAAGCAAGGTGATCCGACCCTCCACACCCGCCAGATTCCGCCGCTTTAACGATGGATCGTAATAGTCGTTAAAATCATCCATCACGCTCACCTCCGCCCCATCCCCCAGCAATCGTTCCACTAGGTGAGACCCGATGAACCCAGCTCCCCCCGTAACCAAAACTCTCTGTTTGCTCATGTAACAAGCTCTGTGTGACAAATAGTGGATTTCCTGCACAAATCTTTTTTAGTGACGGAATCATCACACTACCGCGTTCCCTACCGGGTATCATTGCACCGCACCGTTCAAACCGCTTTACTGCCGCATGAATGAATACCAAAAAAACATTCGATGCTTTGCAAACATGGGTTGATGAAATGTCCGCCGCCGCCCCTCGGAACTTCCGTTTCGGACAAGGAACCATCATCCCATTCAGTGCCTTCGCCAGGCATCCACATGGTGCGGCGCGAGAGTGGCGCATTGAAATAGCGCCACTCAGGGCATGAGTGGCGGCGGGTTTTATCCGCTATGACAAAGTCAGGAATTGCTTCTCTAGCATGGCATGGCGGATGCAATCAGCTGCCATGAAACGATTTGTCACCACTAGGCTTGCGTTTCGCGAACTGCCTTTCCAAGCTATGCAGATGCATCCTGATGTCGAGAAATTGGTAGAGGCCGGTAAGATACCGAAGCCTGTCGGAGAACGTTTGTCACAGCTCGCCCCGGGGAATTTTTGCCTCCACAAATCCTTTGGAGCGGGAAAAATCACCGACTGGGACTTCGGCGGTAAGAAAATCACGGTCGATTTCGAGCGATCGAGCGGCCAGGAAATGGATCTCCAGTTCGCAATGCAGAAGACTGAATGGATCGCGCTGGACGACTTCCGCGCGGTGAAAATCGAGCAGATCGAGGAGTTACGGAAACTCGCAAAGGTCGATTCAGTTGCACTGGTCGTTCACATCCTTGAAAGTCATAGCGGCATGATCACCGGCGAGGCGATCGAGGCTTTGGTGAGTGGCACAGTGATCCCGGAGAAGGATTACAAGAAGTGGTGGGATGCCACGAAAAAAGCCTTGAAGGAAAGCCGCAAGGCGGTTGTGCCGACGAAGCGCACGGAACCCATCGTCCTCCGCGATTCCGGAATCACCCCGGCGGAGGCACTGCTTGCTGATTTCGAGTCGGCGAAGGACATCAAGGGCATGATCAAAGCGCTGGAAGCCATCGCGGCGGACATCGGCGCGTTCGAGCACGATATCGCAGCCCTCAAGAAACTCATCATGGACATTGACGACGGTGCGAAAAAAGCCGCCCGCGTCCAGCTCGGCCAGGCGATGCAACTCATCGCCGCTCGCGACGAGGTAATCAGCGGCAGCAAGGCGCTGGAGCTCGATCCCGGTGCCGTTCGTCTCAGCGATCTCATCGCCGGATCCGATCTCGGCAAGATCGCCGACGAACTCGTCAACCTCCCTTCCAACCGCCAGCGCGCTGTCTATGAGGCGTTCGGCACCGCTTTCGGTGACGCATGGATTTCCAAAATCGTCACAGTATTCGACAAAGTCGGTGCACGCGGTGTGACGGAAATCGCCCGTATCCTCGGCGATAACAACGGTATGTCTGCCCTCACCGATCACGTCGGCTCCGCCCTCGCTCGGCGCGCCCTCGGCCCGGATGCCCTCATCTGGGTCTGCCGCGAGCGCAAAGGCGCATCGGAATCGGTTTTCGGCGCGGACGTGGGTGC
>Ga0114966_10004293_pt1 | contig 12278 bp, 11 predicted proteins | sample M_130207_XF_Meta_FD_87029 | JGI IMG/M metagenome (GOLD analysis project Ga0114966, IMG submission 87029) | Freshwater microbial communities from Lake Montjoie, Canada to study carbon cycling - M_130207_XF_MetaG | ecosystem: Environmental > Aquatic > Freshwater > Lake | place: Lake Montjoie...
CGGATACGGTTTTTTCAAAGATTTGGTTGTCGCGCCAAAATTTCAAAATCACATGTTCAACGGCAGGCAGGTCAACAGCTGCTGGGATTGCGCGAAACGACATAAAAAATCCTCCACGAGATTTACCTCTGGAGGGACGTGACCTGCTGGCGCAGATCTCGCGGTACCACCCGCCTTGCGTGAATATCACGCCACTTATATTTCTAATCACGTGCTAGTTCTAGATGCTTTGTCAGCATTTCTTCCAGCAAGCTCGTGAGGTGATAGCCCCGTCAGCGCTTATGTGCGATAGGTGCTAATAGTAACGCCTCAGTGGCTATGAATTAGACCGTGGCGTAATTGGTAACGGTCGCCTAAGAGGATTAAGGTTCGCGACATGCCAAAGAAGCCCGTTAAAAAAGCTGCAGCCAAGAAAGCACCTGCCAAAAAGGCACCTGCTAAAAAAGCTCCGGCGAAGAAGGCCGTGGCCAAGAAAGCTCCTGCGAAAAAGGCTCCTGCTAAAAAGGCCGTGGCCAAGAAAGCACCTGTGAAAAAAGCAGTTGCGAAAAAGAGCGCACTAAAGAGCATTCCAGTTAAGAAGGCTCCAGGAAAGCCATTTCCATCTAAAACTACTTTGACGGTGGATGAAAAGTCGCAAACTGTTTCTGTTTCAACTATTACCGCACCAGTTGCTGCTCCAGTTATTGAAGAGCGCCGATTAACGATGCCGCCACCACCACGCCCGGTAAAAAGCGGAAAGAAAATTGCACCGCTTAAGCCCATCAAAGTAGCGCCAACGCCAATTGTTGTTAGCGAAAGCGAGTCTCCTTGGACGGCTGCAGAACTTAAGAGCATGAGAGCGGAAGTCTCTAAGGAGTTGGCCCGTTTGCGAGAAGAACTGGCAAAAGTTGAAATGGAAATGGATTCACTTATTCAAGAGTCAGGCGAGGGTGCCGGCGATGATCAAGCAGATGCTGGAACTAAGACTTTCGAACGCGAACACGAAATGTCATTAGTTATCAATGCACGTGACATGGTTTTACAGACCGAACGTGCGCTCGAGCGACTTGATTCAAAGACATATGGAAACTGCGAAGAGTGCGGAAGCGCAATCGGTAAGGCCCGTTTACAAGTATTTCCGCGGGCTACATTGTGCATGCTCTGTAAGCAGAAGGAAGAACGGCGCTAACTGTGCGCGTTTGGCGCACACTATTAAGTGTTGCCTGGCTCATCTGGATTTTAGATTTAACTTCCAAAATCTGGGCAGTTAACGCACTTTCACATCGAGGTGCGGTCAAAATCCTTGGTTCATTTTTCCAGTTAAATTTTGCTCGAAACTCTGGTGCCGCTTTTTCATTTGCACCTGGATCAACTTTACTGCTTTCCTTTTTTGGTATTGCAGTATTAATTGGCATTACATATTACGCACCTTCAATTACTTCAAAAGGTTGGGCCGTGGTTCTAGGTCTTGTAATGGGCGGGATATTAGGCAATTTAACTGATCGAATTTTCCGTGAGCCAGGTCTGCTCCGTGGCCATGTAATCGATTGGATGCAACTGCCGCATTGGCCTATATTCAATATTGCAGATTCGGCAATTGTCATTGCGGCCTGTATTTCAATCGTTTTAACTGCCCGCAATATTCCTCCCATCAAAAAAGAAGAGTTGATATGAGCAATCGAGAACAACGCACGTTGTCTGTGCCAGAGGGCGTTGCTGGGGAGCGAATTGATAGCGCTCTAACTCGAGTACTAGGACTATCGCGCACGGCAGTTGTGAAACTGCTTGAAGATGGTGACATCACAACTTCAGGAAAACCGATGGCAAAGTCCGAACGTGTCATGGCGCATCAGGTAATTGAAGTTCTTATGCCAGCTCCAATTAATCAAGATCCAATTCCATTGACACCATTAGAAGGTCTAACAATCGTGTATGACGACGATGCAATTGTCGTAATCGATAAGCCGGTTGGTTGCGCCGCACATCCAAGTCCAGGATGGATGGGACCAACTGTTGTTGGAGCGCTTATGGCAGCGGGATATTCAATCTCAACTAGTGGGGCAGCAGAGCGACAAGGAATTGTGCATCGCCTAGATGTTGGTACAAGCGGCTTAATGATTGTTGCAAAAAGTGACCGCGCATTTACAGTTTTAAAAGATGCATTTAGAAATCGCTCGGTGGATAAGATTTATCATGCATTAATTCAGGGACACATGGATCCAAAAACTGGAACAATTGATGCACCAATCGATAGACATCCAAAAGAAGATCACCGCTTTGCAGTGGTTGCTACTGGAAAAGATTCAATTACACATTACGAAGTTATCGAATTTTACCGTGGAGTCTCATTAGTAAAAGTTGAACTTGAAACCGGTCGCACTCACCAGATCCGTGTTCATTTCTCAGCGCTTAACCACCCACTTGTCGGCGACACCACGTATGGCGCAGATCCAGTTCTAGCAAAATCTCTAGAGATGAGACGGCCATGGCTACACGCCAAAGAGTTGGCCTTTGACCACCCCATTACTGGTGAACACCTACGTTTTACTTCCGACTATCCAGCCGATCTCACACGCTCATTGGCGTTGCTTTCAGATGCTGTTCTGCCCTAAGCAATAATCTACGACCATCATGAGTTCAGATAACTTCGTACACCTGCACGTTCACACCGAGTATTCAATGCTCGATGGCGCTGCGCGTGTTCCAGATTTAATGGCCGAAGTTGCACGACAGGGTATGCCAGCAATTGCAATGACCGATCATGGAAATGTCTTTGGAGCGTATGAGTTTTATAAGCAGGCGAAGAAGGCTGGCGTCAAACCAATTATTGGAATCGAAGCTTATGTTGCTCCAGAATCTCGTTTTGATAAAAAGCGCGTGCAATGGGCAAGCGGTGGCGAAGATGATGTTTCTGGTGGCGGGGCATATACCCACATGACAATTTTGGCTGAAAATAATGTTGGTTTAGGTAACCTCTTTAGACTTTCTTCGTTGGCATCACTTGAAGGTTATTACTACAAGCCACGCATGGACCGTGAACTCCTTGCTAAACATTCAACAGGTTTAATTGCAACAACTGGTTGCCCAGGTGGTGAAATCCAGACGCGTCTTCGCATGGGTGCCTACAAGGAAGCAATGAAGGCCGCAAGTGATTACCGAGATATTTTCGGGGAAGGTAATTTCTTCCTTGAAGTAATGGATCACGGAATCGATATCGAATCAAGAGTAAAAGCAGACTTGTTAAAACTTGGCAAAGAACTTGGCTTACCGTTACTTGCCACAAATGATCTGCACTACACATTGAAAGCCGATGCTGGCGCACACGAGGCTTTGCTGTGCGTTCAATCAGGTTCAACGCTTGCAGACCCAAAGCGCTTTAAATTTGATAATGATTCTTTCTATGTTAAAACACCAGCTGAAATGCGAGAGCTCTTCAAGGAGATCCCAGAAAGCTGCGATAACACATTACTTATTGCCCAGCGTTGCGAAGTAACAATGCGCGAAGGCGAAAATCTCTTGCCGCAGTTCACAGTGCCGGATGGTGAAACGGAAGATTCCTGGCTTAAGAAAGAATCAGTCAGAGGAATGAAGCAACGACTTGGTAATAAATTAACTCCAGAGCATGAAGCTCGACTTGATTATGAACTTGGCGTTATGGAGAAGATGGGATTTCCCGGCTACTTCCTGGTTGTTGCCGACTTAGTAGGACACGCAAAGTCAGTTGGTATTCGAGTCGGTCCGGGCCGTGGCTCTGCAGCAGGCTCACTTGTTGCATATTCACTTGGAATTACCGGACTTGATCCACTCGAACATGGACTTTTATTCGAGCGCTTTCTTAACCCAGAACGTATCTCTATGCCAGATATCGACTTGGACTTTGATGAACGCCGGCGCTCAGAAATGATTCGCTACGCCACTAACAAATATGGCGAAGACCGCGTTGCACAGATTATTACGTACGGAACCATTAAATCTAAACAAGCGATTAAAGACTCAACACGAGTACTTGGTTACCCATATGTAGTTGGTGAAAAACTTACCAAGGCATTGCCACCAACTGTCATGGGTAAAGATATTTCCCTTGGGGGAGTCTTTGATCCTAAAGATGAGCGATATGGCGAAGCTGGCGAATTTCGTTCACTCTATGAATCCGATCCTGATTCAAAACGGGTCGTAGATACTGCCCGTGGCCTAGAAGGTCTAAAGCGTCAGTGGGGAGTTCATGCCGCAGGTGTGATTTTGTCGCGCGAGCCATTGCTAGATGTAATTCCAATTCACCGCCGCGAAGCTGATGGAGCAATCATCACGCAGTTTGATATGGGTGCTTGCGAATCAATCGGACTTTTAAAGATGGACTTTTTGGGTCTTCGAAATTTGTCGGTACTAGATGATGCCCTCATAAATATAAAAGAGAATCAAGGAATCGAAGTTGTACTTGAAGACTTAACCCTTGATGATCAAAAAACTTACGAACTGTTATCACGCGGTGACACGTTAGGTGTTTTCCAGCTCGACGGTGGGCCAATGCGGGCACTTCTTAAATCAATGTCTCCTGATTCATTTGAAGATATTTCTGCAGTTATTGCACTTTATCGTCCGGGTCCAATGGGTGAAAATGCACATAACAACTACGCCGATCGCAAAAATAAGCGAAAGCCAGTTGAACCAATTCACCCCGAGCTTTCTAAAGTCTTGCAGGAAATTTTGGGCGACACATATGGACTAATTGTTTATCAAGAGCAAGTAATGGCAATTGCCCAAAAAGTTGCGGGCTTTTCACTTGGTCGTGCAGATTTGCTCCGTAAAGCGATGGGTAAGAAAAACAAAGATATTTTGGATAAGGAATACATTCCCTTTGAAGCCGGTATGAAAGCCAACGGCTTTTCAACCGCTGCAATTAAGCGTTTATGGGATGTTTTGATTCCATTTTCTGATTATGCTTTTAACCGTGCCCACTCTGCTGGATACGGAGTTGTTTCCTACTGGACGGCTTACTTAAAAGCTAACTACCCAACTGAGTACATGGCAGCCCTGCTTACAAGCGTGCGTGATGACAAAGATAAATCTGCACTCTACTTAAGTGAGTGCCGTCGTATGGGGATCAATGTTCTTCCGCCAGATGTCAATGAATCAAATGGCGAATACACCCCGCGCGGAAAAGATATTCGTTTTGGCTTAGCTGCAATTAGAAATGTGGGCGAAGGTGTTGTCGCATCTATCAAAGCCTCACGTGAAAGCAAAGGTCGGTTCGAATCCTTCGGAGATTTCCTTGCAAAGGTCGATGCCCAAGTGTGCAATAAAAAGACTATTGAATCGCTGATTAAAGCTGGAGCTTTTGGTTCACTTGGAGCAACCCGTAAAGGTTTAATCGCAGTTCACCTTGAAGCAATCGATTCAGTAATCGAGAGCAAGCGCGCCGAAGCGATTGGTCAGTTTGATTTATTCGGCGGTGAATCCGTAACTCAAGTATCTGGCTTAGATATCGAAGTCCCAACTGGTGAGTGGGATAAGGCCATGTTGCTCAGTTACGAACGCGAGATGTTAGGCCTATACGTTTCAGATCACCCATTGCTTGGTGTTGAACATGTTTTGCGAGCCAACACCGATATGTCCATCAGCGAACTCGTCGACGAAGGTGCCCAGCACGAATCCATCGTGACAATTGGTGGCTTGATTACCAGCGTTACTCGCAAAGTTTCTAGGCAAGGTGCCTCTTGGGCAGTTGTTACAGTCGAAGATCTTGAAGGCTCATTAGAAGTACTCTTTTTCTCCAATACCTATAATCAATATTCGATGTCATTAACTGAAGATCGAATCGTTACCGTTCGCGGCCGCGTTGACCGCCGTGAAGAAAATCTACGTTTTACAGCCCTTGAAATGTCGATGCCAGATATCAATGCTGGACCCACTGGCCCGCTTGTTATTTCAATTCCGATGTCACAGTGCACACCACCAGTGGTGGATCGAATAAAAGAGATTTTGCGTTCACACCCGGGTAAGCGTGAAGTTCATCTTTCATTAAGTGAAAATGGAACAAATACGACCATGAAGATTGATGCATCCGTCACAGCATCACCCTCACTCAGCGCAGATCTCAAATCGATTTTGGGACCAAACTGTCTGGTTTAAATCCCAGCACCTAACAATTGGTGCAGCCGATACAATTTGAATGTGATTCGAACCGTTGACTTACGTGGGAAGAAATTAACTAAGGCGCAATATAACGCCGAACTTCCACGCGCCACGTTAGATGTCAATGAGGCGATGCGTTTAATTGAACCGATTTTGCATCGAGTTAAAAATGGGGATGAATCTGATCTGATTAAGTTGGCGCAAGAATTTGATGGAGTAGCACCCAAATCAATCCGAGTTGGGCAAGAAGAACTTGTTAAGGCACTTGATTCACTTGATCCTAAAATTCGTACTGCACTAGAGCTCTCCATCTCACGTGTGCGCAAAGTGCATAACGATCAAATCAGAAGTGAAAAAACCACTGTTGTTGTTGATGGCGGAACCGTTACTGAAAAATGGATTCCCGTCGATCGAGTTGGTTTATATGTTCCAGGCGGTCGCGCAGTTTACCCAAGCAGTGTTGTAATGAATGTTGTCCCTGCTCAAATAGCAAAAGTTCAATCAATTGCAGTTGCATCACCACCACAAAAAGATTTCGGTGGTTTGCCACATCCGACTATTTTGGCAACATGTGCCCTACTTGGAATTACCGAGGTATTTGCGGTCGGAGGAGCTCAAGCGATTGCAATGTTTGCTTACGGTGTTGATGGTATGTGTGAGAAAGCTGATTTAGTAACTGGCCCGGGCAATATTTATGTAGCCGCAGCTAAACGCGCCTTGCGTGGTGTCATTGGTATCGACTCTGAGGCAGGCCCAACCGAGATTGCTATCTTGGCGGATTCAACTGCGATTGCAGCAGATGTGGCTGCCGACTTAATTAGCCAAGCCGAGCACGATGTAATCGCTGCGGCAGTATTAGTGACAGATTCACCAGAGTTAGCTCAAGATGTACAAGCTGAACTAAAAGTACGGGTGGAAGCAACAAAACACTCAGATCGTATTAAAAGCGCACTTTCTGGAATCCAGTCTGCAATTGCCTTGGTAGATGACATAGATCAAGGAATCGATGTAGTGAATTCTTATGCCGCTGAACATTTAGAGATTCAAACTAAAAATGCGCGGGTAGATAGCACCAAGATTCGAAATGCAGGCGCAGTATTTATCGGCCGATTTTCACCAGTCTCATTGGGCGATTATTCAGCCGGTTCAAATCACGTATTACCAACGGGTGGATGTGCATGTCATTCATCCGGGTTATCGGTTCAAAGTTTCTTGCGCGGTCTGCACTTTATTGAGTATAACCAAAAGGCTTTTTCGGATTTAGTACCTACCGTTGTTGTTCTTGCAAACTCTGAAGATTTACCTGCGCACGGTGAGGCAATGACTGTTAGATTGGAAAATCTTTAAATGAATTGGCCCACATGGTTGCCGCTTCGCGATGATTTACAATCGCTGACTCCATATGGTGCTCCTCAAGTTGATGCAGATGCCGCGCTTAATACCAACGAGAATCCATTTGCACCTTCTGCCACATTTGTAAAAGCGATTGCAGCAGAAGTTGAAAAAACTGCAACACATTTAAACCGCTATCCCGATCGAGATGCAATAACACTTCGAACAAAGTTAGCCGGATACATCAATTCACAGAGCTCCACGGAATTTACTTATGACAATATCTGGGCAGCCAATGGCAGCAATGAAATTATTCAATCTATCTTTATGGCATTTGGCCAAGGCACAACCCTTGGTTTTACTCCGTCATATTCCATGCATCCACTAATTGCTAAAACAACCCGCAGCGCTTGGATTGATGGCAAACGTAACGCAGACTTCACGCTCAATGTTGATCAAGGCCTAGAACAAATCAATCAAGTCAAACCAACGCTAACTTTTATTACTACCCCTAATAACCCTTCAGGGGATGCAGTTTCGATTTCTACAATTGTGCGCTTGGCTGATGCCGTTAAGAAAGCATCAGGTTTATTGGTAATAGATGAGGCTTATGCCGAGTTTTCTTCAGAGCGCTCAGCCGTTACCTTGGTAGCCGAAAATCCACATGTCATTGTCATTCGCACTATGAGTAAAGCTTTTGCTTTTGCTGGAGCACGAGTTGGATATCTTGTTGCCGACAAAGCAGTTGTAGATGCAATGATGTTGGTCCGATTGCCGTATCACTTAAGCGCGCTAACTCAGGCTGCAGCAAGCGTTGCAATAGATTTTAAGGATGAACTGCTAGGCAATATTTCGACCCTGATAACTGCACGCGAAGAGTTGGTGGTTGGCCTTAACAAGTTGGGGCTTCAAACAATCCCAAGTAGTGCAAATTTCATTCTATTTACAGGTTTTAAGTCAGATGCCCCTAAACTTTGGCGTGATTTACTGGCAAAAGGTGTCCTCATCCGAGATGTTGGCATCGCCGGATATTTGCGCGTAACCGTAGGCAATGAAGCCGAAAATAAGCTCTTCATTTCTGCAGTGGCAGAACTTATCCAAGGAGACCCATCATGAGAACTGCACGAGTTGAAAGAACTACCAAAGAATCAAGCGTTTTAGTCGAATTAAACCTTGATGGTCAAGGAATCATTGACGTCTCCACGGGAGTTCCTTTTTTTGATCACATGATGTCGCAACTTGGTAAACATTCTGGATTTGATTTAACAATTAAAACTACTGGCGATGTTGATGTGGACTCTCATCACAGCGTTGAAGATACTTCACTTGCATTTGGTCAGGCACTACGAGAAGCGCTGGGGGATAAAGTTGGAATTCGCAGATTTGGCGATTCGATGGTTCCACTCGATGAAGTTCTTGTGCAGGCAGCGGTTGATTTATCAGGGCGGCCATATTTAGTTCACCGCCAACCAGAAATTGTGGAACTAATTGGAGATTTTGATACAACGCTTGGAAAGCACATTTGGGAATCAATTGTGGCTGAGGCACGGATTGCGTTACACATTCGAGTATTAGAAGGCCGTAACGCTCACCATGTTTTTGAAGCACAGTTCAAAGCGGTTGCTCGTGCTTTACGTGATGCAGTTTCAAAAGATGGCAGAGTTGCCGGAATCCCATCGACTAAAGGCTCTCTTTGATCGCAATTCTTGATTACGGTTCTGGCAATGTGCGTTCTGCTCAACGCGCATTTGCAACTTCGGGCATGGATGTAGTTATCACATCAGATCGCGCAGTTGCCTTAGAAGCCAAAGGTCTAGTTGTTCCTGGAGTTGGTGCATTTGCTTCATGCATGCAGGGTTTGAATGCAGTTGATGGCGCATCAATCATTCGGGAAAGAATCTCAAGAGAGCGGCCAGTGCTTGGCATTTGTGTTGGAATGCAGATCCTTTTTTCGCAAGGAAGTGAGCATGCACAGAATGCTCCGCATGCAGGTGTGGGGATATGGGACGCCGAAGTTTCAAAATTAGATGCACCGATTCTTCCTCACATGGGTTGGAACACAGTTAAAGCTGCGGAGACTTCAGAATTGCTAGTAGGTATTGAAGATCAATTCTTCTATTTTGTTCACTCGTATGCCGCAAAGCAGGCGGTTGGGCAAAAGCAAAGTTGGAGCACCTACGGTGAAAGATTTCTTGCTGTAGTTGAAGATGATTATGTATCAGCAACGCAGTTCCACCCTGAAAAATCAGGAGATGCAGGACTTGTTTTAATTAAGAATTGGACGAAAAAACTATGAGTTACTTAGAACTTTTACCTGCCGTTGATGTAAAAGATGGTCGCGCAGTTCGTCTGGTCCAAGGTGAGCTTTCCCAAGAGAGTATTTACGGCGCACCGCTTGAAGTGGCTTTGGAGTTTCAAGCCGCGGGTGCTGAATGGCTACATCTTGTTGACTTAGACGCAGCATTTGGCCGCGGTAGCAATGCAGAACTACTCGCCCAAGTTGTTGGGGAACTTGATATTAAAGTCGAACTTTCAGGTGGTATTAGGGATGATGAATCTTTAGAGCGCGCATTAGCAACGGGATGCCATCGAATCAACTTAGGGACTGCCGCCCTCGAAAATCCAGATTGGACCGCCAAAGTAATTAGTGAATATGGGGATCGAATTGCAGTTGGTTTAGATGTGCGGGGACATGTACTTGCAGCCCGCGGTTGGACCAAAGAGGGTGGGGATTTATTCGAAACATTGGCGCGCTTAGATAAAGATGGATGCCAGCGCTATGTAGTAACTGATGTAACCAAAGATGGCACATTGGCAGGACCAAATTTAGAGCTTCTCAAATCAGTTTGTGCCGCAACTAATATGCCGGTGATTGCAAGTGGGGGAATTTCATCACTTGCAGATATACAAGCGTTGTGTGATCTCAACGCATCGGGGGTTGAAGGCGCAATTGTTGGTAAAGCTTTATATGCAGGCGCATTTACTTTGGCGCAAGCGTTGGAGTTGACTGGCAAATGACGCTGTCAGTTCGAATAATTCCCTGTCTGGATGTGACTGATGGTCGCGTGGTTAAGGGAGTTAACTTCACCAATCTTGTTGATGCTGGCGACCCAGTTGAAATGGCTTCGGTGTACGGAATCGAAGGGGCTGATGAATTAACATTTCTTGATATTTCAGCAAGTGTTGTCGGTAGAGAAACCACTTTAGATGTTGTTCGCCGAACGGCAGAACAAGTTTTTATCCCACTTACTGTTGGTGGCGGAATCCGAAGCGTGCAAGATGTTGATCGGCTGCTTCGTGCAGGTGCGGATAAAATTTCTATTAATACCTCAGCAATTGCCCGGCCTGAATTAATCGCCGAAATTGCAGATCGCTTTGGTGCACAAGTTTTAGTTTTATCAGTAGATGCCCGACGCGCACGTACCGAGTCTGGTTTTGAAGTAACCACACATGGTGGCCGTGAAGGGACAGATATAGATGCACTGGCTTGGGTCGAAAAGGCCTGTGCACTTGGTGTCGGTGAGATTTTATTGAACTCAATGGATGCCGATGGCACCCGTGCCGGATATGACATCGGAATGATCACTGCAGTTCGGGCCGTTTCAAAGGTTCCACTTATAGCAAGTGGCGGTGCTGGGACATTGAGCGATTTTGCTGCCGCCCTCGATGCAGGAGCCGATGCGTTGCTTGCGGCCAGCGTCTTTCACTTTGGAATTCACCGCATAAGTGATGTCAAGAACTACCTCACTTCACATAATTATCCAGTGCGCGTCACTTCGCCTAAATAAGGCAGAATTGGTCCATGAGCGAATTGAATCCAGGAATTGAGGCCCTGCTCAAAGATGCCTCAACTTTGATTCCTGCCGTGGTTCAGGATGCCAGTAGTAAACAAGTTTTGATGCTGGCATACATGAACACACACGCACTTGCCTTAACTTTATCGACTAAGAAAGCAACGTACTGGTCACGATCACGCAATGAGCTGTGGGTGAAAGGTGAAACATCTGGTTATTTTCAGGAGGTCCAATCTGTAGCCCTTGATTGCGATGGTGATTCGCTACTTGTGACAGTAAATCAAATTGGCACGGCTTGCCACACTGGAAATCAAACGTGTTTCCACCAGCCATTGGAAATTTCTCAATGAACCTCGAAGAGTTTCGCGCCTATGCAAAAGTTTCAAATGTAATTCCGGTTTCACGAAGATTATTAGCAGATGGCGAAACTCCATTAGGCGTTTACAAAAAGCTCAGCAAAAATGCTTCCAATACTTTCTTACTTGAATCTGCCGAACATGGTGGCGCTTGGTCGCGGTATTCATTTATCGGAGTTCGCAGTGAGGCCACATTGAGTGAAAAAGATGGAAAAGCGTATTGGCAGGGAGTTGCCCCGGCTGGAGCGCCAACTGGAATTGATCCGCTAGAAGCGCTTCGCCAATCAGCTGCACATTTAAAATCTCCCAAGATTGAAGGATTACCACCTTTGACTGGTGGCTTAGTTGGTTTCATGGGTTATGACGTGGCGCGCCGATTAGAAAAACTGCCAAATCTATCGACTAAAGATTTACCACTACCTGAGTTAAGTTTTATGCTCACAAGCGACTTAGCAGTCTTAGATCACAGCGACGGCACAATCACTTTGATTGCAAATGCAATTAACTGGGATGGAAGTGACGAGCGAATTGACGAAGCTTTTGCATCTTGCAACGAACGTTTAGATCGCATGCAAGCAGATTTGGCGGTTTCACTAGCTGGTGACATTGCACAAATTGAATCTCACCCAGCACCTACTTTTGATGCCAATATGAGCGCAGTTGAGTTCAAAGCCAAGATTGCTCA
>Ga0114966_10004295_pt1 | contig 12273 bp, 11 predicted proteins | sample M_130207_XF_Meta_FD_87029 | JGI IMG/M metagenome (GOLD analysis project Ga0114966, IMG submission 87029) | Freshwater microbial communities from Lake Montjoie, Canada to study carbon cycling - M_130207_XF_MetaG | ecosystem: Environmental > Aquatic > Freshwater > Lake | place: Lake Montjoie...
AGTTGGATTGGTCGCTGTTGATGATTTAACACAAATACCTAACATGTATGTTGATGCTGCTCCAAATACTGACGCATCAGCTAATTCCCAAGTTTCGTTTTGTGTTCTATAACATAGTTGACCAAACGTAATTGTTCCTGCTGCTGTTTCTGAATATAATACATCTCCTTGATAGTAATTGCTATCCCAATCGTTTAAACTACCTAATACTGATGTTACTCCATCTTTGATTGTTCCAGCTAATGGAGTTGGGTTAAATCCTGCTACTAGCGAGCTTCCACTTAATAATAGTGAACCTGTTACTCGAGCATTTCCATTTACGTCTAGTACAGCTGTCGGTGTTGTTTTTCCTAAAGCTAATTGACCTGATGCATCAAATGCAGACAATCCTGTATTACTTACATTTCTTAATTCTAATAAATTTCCTGTTTGTGATGTTTGACCTCTTACAATTAATCCTATTTTTGCTGCTTGCTGATTTGGTATGATAACTGAAAAATCGCTATTATTACCAATGGCACTAGGCGTATAATCTACTGTTGATTGTTTATTACCTACTATTTGCAATCCCCACCAACTAGTTAGTACTGATTGATTTCCTGCTATTGGAGTTAAAGATAAATCTGATCCTAAAATATATTTTGCGGTCGACGAAAGATTACCAGTTACAGATACATTTCCAGTTATACTTGCAGGATTTGTATTTGTTAATATTGTTTGCCTTACTGTACTTGGCGTAAAAAATAAATTAGTACCATCAAACTCTACTGCTCCTGCTTCTGGTGTTGTTAAATTTGTTCCTGATGTAAGTTTGATAGGTGCTGATGTTGCAGCTGCTGCTCCTGCTGCTATATGAAGTTTTGCTGTTGGAACAGCTGCAGTGCCAATAGATACTTGTTTATTTGTTCCACCATAAAATATATGTGATGTGGCTGATGAATATATTGTTGCTGAAGAATTTAGATTCATACCTATAGGACAGGTAATAGTTGGGTCACCCCCAGCATTGTGTATAGAAATTCCATTTGTTCCAATACGAAGATAAGATCTACTAGCTAAACCATAATTATCTATCATAGCAATTGAATCGCCTGCTGTTCTAAGTACATATGTACTTATTGCTGATGATGATAGTATTAATGCACCGTTTGTTATAGTTGATGAACCAGTTATGTTTAGTGATCCTGTTATACCTGCAGGATTTATATTTGTTAATACTGTACTTCTTGTTGAACCTGTTGTAAAAAATAAGTTAGTACCATCAAACTCTACTGCTCCAGCTTCTGGTGTTGTTAAGTTTGTCCCAGCTGTTAATTTAAGTGGTGCAGTGTTTGCAGTTGCAGTTCCTGCTTTTAATTGTAATACAGCTGTTGGAGTAGTTGTACCTATTCCTACAAGGCCGGTTGTAGTAATTCTCATTTTTTCGGTTAGAGTAGATGAAACTAACTCTGTCCAAAAAGACAAATATCCACCATAACTACCTCCTATAAACCCGCTTACTATTTTAGCTAAAGGATACATAATAGGACCGGTTTGCATACCACCAAGTAATATACTTCCTCCATTATCAGCACCAGTAGTGTTAGAAAATATTTCTAAAGTACCTTGATAGTTGTTAGACTGGTTTGGTCCTACAATATCCATACCACTACCTGTAGGAGTATTTCCAAAAGTGGCTGGTCCAACATATACTCTGTTTCCAGATGCAATTAATGAACTAGATATATTTAATGAACCAGTTACTGTTGTATTTCCAATTACATTTAATGAACCTGTTATAATTGCACTTCCTGTGTATGGAAATGTTGCTCCTACTGCACTAGGGGCATAAGAAGCAGATAATGCTTGAGTTGCGTAAGATGCTGTTCCTTGTAAAGATCCTGTTATTCCTCCTGTAACTCCTAACGAGCCAGTTATTTGTGCACTACCAGCAGATACAAATCCATCTCTTATGTAAGTGTTTGAGTTAGCCATATATAATGTACATTTCTAATAAATATCTACTTTTTATTTTAATCAATAGAAAAGGAGCTATTACTAACTCCTTTTACAATGTTTTTAAAAATATTTAAAATTACTATTAGATTAATGTATATTGAAAATTCAAAGTGCTATTAGTCATAAATCCGGTGGTATCTACTATAAGTCGAATTGTTCCAGCACTAACTGTAGCAGTAAAATCTACAAGAGATGTATCACCTATATCTTGTGTACTAGTTTCTGCAATTACTATATCCGTGCCAGCATTTACAGCATTTGAAGCTATAATTATAGTTCCAGCTCTTAAATTAGTGTATCCAGAATCAGATAGTGTATATTTTATGTGAATTGAAGTGCATGGATAAGTACTTGTAGATACTGCTAAAGCAGCTTGGTTACTTGTATTTGCAGTTAATGCTTTAGTATCAGCAAATGTTTTTGATATTGAATTAACATTTAAAAATCCAGTATTACTATTAACTACAAACGCATCACTCGTTACAGAAGCTAATCCAGTTACTGTTGTTACTGTAGTACCTAAAACAATTGGAGTAGATCCTAATATAGATCCTGATTTAACTAAATTTGAATTAGCAACAGTTGCAGATGCAATGTCTGTACCTGTAATAGTACCATCTACAATCATAGCAGAAGTTACTTTACCAGATCCAATTGCTGCTACACCACCAGCTCCAATAGTAATATCACCTGATACTCCTGCATAAGCTGATCCTGTAATTTGCCCAACTGTTACATATTTGTTTGCACCATCATTAATAAAAACTTGCGCAGCTGATGTAATTGGTGTTAATAGAGTTGTTGGAAAAATAGCAGTTGCTGTTACTCCCGTTAAAGCACTACCATCTCCTTTAAATGATCCAGTTATTCCACCAGTACCTGCATTAATAGATCCTAATACAGATAAAGATCCTGTAAAATTGTGAGTGTCGTCGGAGCTATTTCCAAATGCTGTTGAGCCAGAAGCAAATGCAACAGTCATGTTAGTTAATGAAGAAGATACTATATAAGTATTAGCTGTTAGTGTTCCAGTAACTGTTACGTTACCAGCAACTGCTAAACCATTTAGCGTACCTACTGACGTTAAAGATGAGCCTGAAATATTTGAAGCTAGCGTTCCGCCAGTTAATGTATTTGCAGCTGCTGTTACTGTTATGTCTCCAGAGCCATCAAACGATGTCCCGTTAATTGTTCTTGCAGTTGCTAATGCAGTTGCTGTTGTAGCATTACCTTGCAATGAGCCTGTTAATCCTCCGGAAGCATTTAGTGATCCTGATATCTGAGAATTTCCGGTAGCGTTAAAGCCACGTTTTATAACTAACTTATTTGTTGGTGCGCCTGCCATGATATTTAATTTTAAAATTATTAATTACAAAACTATTTCTTTATAAATAAATATCAATTTATTGGCATTAATTTACATTTGACGAGAATTTATTTTTACATTCCAATTACCTGCAGCAATTACAGAATTGACTTTTATACCATTTCCAGCAATTACGACATCCCAATCAAAGTCTGTAGTGTTTCCTATATCCATGGTAGCTGTTTCAGTGTAATTAACATCAGACCCTAACCAAACAGATTGAATGTTACCTGCTCGAGAATTAACAGTATCGCTAATTACATAATCTATAAATGTGCTTGAATATGAAGCGGTTGGTATGGAATGTATAGTAGTAGTGCCAGTTGTGACTGTTGTATTAACTGTAATGTATGTAGTATTACCTATTACTGCTTGAGTTACATTAACACTGCCATTTGCTAAAGAAGCTGTCGCTGCATAAGAAGCAGATATGGTATTTGACGCAGTTCCAAATAGTGAACCTGTTATTCCGTTTGATACGGTTAGTGAATCAAGACTTGCGGCACTCCCGGATAGTATAACTTTTTTCCAATTTGGCATAGTATATTAATTTTAAATCGAGGTTAGATACATACACTTTATGCCGTGTATACGCCTACTTCCTTATTCAGGCCAACGATATTATTAATAAATATCCAACTAGTTATTTTTTAGATTTTATCAAGCTTTGAAGTTCTTGAGCTTTAGAAGATTCTTGATGAATTACTTCTTCTAATTTAGTTTGAAGATTTGCTACTGTTTTAGCGTCTTTACCTACTATGGTAATTACGTCGAGTGATTGACGCATTAATTGAAGTTCTATGATGTTAAACATAACTTATTTATTTTTTAGGTTGAAGTTCTATATACTGTTGTTGCAATTTAATTGCAGTGCTGTAAATTGTTTCTACATGCTCACCTTTGAAAGTAGAATTTTTAATTAAAAGCAATAGAAATTCTAACTCTGGTAAAGTTAATTTTACTTCAAGAGTTTCCTGACGTTTTACTATATCTAAAAGATTTGTCATAACTTGTTTAAATTTCATTAACTATAAATATAAACGTCTCCGGTGCTTGAGTTTACATATATATTACCATATCCATAAGTAGCTCCACCATAAGTTGGATCTGTCGACGGAGCTCCTGCTGCTATTTTAGCAGTTACTAAATATTCAGCTGCTGACACTGAAGTTGCTGCTGGAGATACATTAGATGCAATTGCCCATCTACCAATACTTAATGGGTCATTTTCCCAATATAAAGCTTCGCCTGCAGTAGCTGCGTTTTGAACGATAATACCACCATCTCCTGTAACAGAAGATCCAGATGCTAATAAAATAAATTGATCTTTTACAGAAGTATTAATTGTATTGACAACGGTTGTTGTACCATTGATAGTTACATTTCCGCCTACTGTTAAATTTTGATTAATAATAACACTGTCTGGTAATCCAATTGTTATTGTTTGACCAGAGCCTGAAGTTTCAATTTCTCCTGCAGTACCTAAAATAGATAAAGTTTGAGTTTGAAGAGCTACAGTTGCAACTCCTCCATTAGAAGCAGATGCATATAATGTGCTAGCTATACCAGTTAAATTAGAACCGTCTCCGAAAAAAGATCCAGAGAATGAACCACTAAATCCTTGAGTTGCATTAACAGATCCTGTAACATATAAATTTCCATTGGCATTGATATTGCCATTGGCTAAAACAGATACATTATATACTCCGTTTGTTATTTGTGAAGTTGATGAATTATTAACGGCTGTAGTTAAAGTAGCTAACGATCCACTAATTGAAGTTAATCGAGTATTTAATGACTCACCAACATATTGATATGCTGTAATGTATACATACTGAGTGGCTGACGGAGCATTGCCTGATACCCACGTTAAAACACCTGTCTTATAATCGAATACATAAGTGGAGTCTAAGGCTGCGGATTCAGTAACACCAGCAGCAGTAGCTGATGTAGACTTATATACAACCACTTTATATCCCGGAGGATTTGCTTCTGTACTAAAAGAGCTATTAGCTGCTATAATATACTTTGGCGAAATAAAACTAGTTTGCTGATCAGTTTCAATTAATTGATCTGAAGTTACCGTTGAAGTTGGAGATGCAGGATCTGAAGTTGTAAAGTAATAAACTTGTTGTGTTGCATCTGCCGCTCCTTTTAATTTCTTTCTGTAATAGTATTTTAAAATAGGTAGATTAGGAGTAATACCAGGAGATACTACACTCGCAGATACAATCAATCCATTTTGTGAAGATCCACTAAATGGTAATATTGCACTAGCAGAAGGTACATACTGCGTTTGAGTATATAGCTCGGAACTATTTAAGTCTAATACACTTGTAAAAGCTTCTTGACTTAAAGATAAACCGTCTGTGGTAAATCGTCTATTTTGTAATAGTCTTTCTGACCTATTTGCTGAATTATATGACATTTCTTATATTGTTTAAGTATTATGAAGTAGCTACCGTAATTTGAGTTAATGAATTAGCTGGAGTTCCTTTATATCTTACTAGTAACCAAACTTTAGGATAAGATCCATTAATAGTTTGACCTAATGAGTTATTTAATGTTAATGTTAATACACCACTTGTATTAGTAGCTCCTGAAAAGTCGCCTACTATATCAATGTTATCTGAGAATGGATCATATAGACCCGTTGCTTGATTATTTAAAGAGCCTCCATAAGAGCTAGCTCCTTTAATTGCATCAAATATTTTAGTTCTAGACTCTAATGAATTAGCTGGTAATTGAGCTTCAAATATAACACCAATAGATATTTTATCTGTGGTCGTTGTACTAAAATCTACAAAATCTGCATTTGTGGCAGGCGCCATTGTAATAGTTAAAGTTCCTTTATTTGAAGTTGCTCCTGTATTAAATTCTCGCAAATACCATTTATAATCAGCATTACTATATGAAGCTGAGCTATACCAATATCCTTTAGTAGACTCTGGATTAACTAAAAATCCTGGTTTAACTTGAAGTGCTCCATTAGCACCTATAGCTAATCAAGATGTTTTGTCCCATAAGCCTGTTAATGCTGTTGATGTGCCAATTGTTCTTCTAAATGATTCTGAAGTGAAATATTCTATTAATGTTGTATTAGCAGTTCCGCCTCCAAAATAATTCAATGAGCCTGATTCTGATAATTGACCAAATGTGCCTGGAGTATGAATTAAAACGTTATTGGTAGATATCGTACTTGAAGCTGAACTTCTATCCAATGCTGATAGCGTTAATGTAAAGTCTGCATCTGTTTTTCCAGTATCTGCAAAAGTCTTTCCTGTACCTGATATTGTGTAAGTATTAGTAAATCTTACAACATCGTCAATTGCAGGTACTCCACTATTCTTAGCTACATTAGCTGAATTAAATACCAATCCTGAAGTTTGAATTGCACCTCCTGCTGTACTTAAAGCAGCGGTACCAGTAGTTAAACCTACCGTTACAGATCCAGAAGCAGTCGGTCCAGCAGCAGCGGTTGAAGCTACTGTTGCACTTGCTGCAAATAATGGACTAAATATTCCAGAGCCTGTTACACTTAATGTATACGTGGCGCTAGTTAAGAAAGGAGCTCCTGACATTGACCCTGAAGTAAATGAAGCGGAAGTAACTGTATTTGTTGAATTAGCTGAAATAGTATTATTTCCTATTGCAGTACTAATATTTGATGTTGGAGCATAAAATATTCTAGTTAATGCTGTATTAGCAGTGTTATATATAGAAGATCCAGAAGCAATTTTAATAGATGCTGATATATTATAATATCCTGAAGCAGATACTGAAGTAGAAGTTCTTCCCGCACTATAAAGTGTTGAAGTATAAATTCCTGTAAATTTACCATCTTGATAAGCAGCTGGTATAACAGCTGCATTTGCTGTTGGTATTTTTGCTACTGTTAATCCATTTGCATTTGTTCCAAATGCCGATACTGATAATAAATTTTCAGATTGAGAAACTGCAGTTACAATACCTGAAGCATTGTCTTCATATCTCCAATTAATTGTTCCAGATACATAAAATGGATTTGGATTATTAGCATCTACAATAGTACCTAAACCAAATAACTGAACATCTGCTGAAGAGGATACTGTTGTTGTTCCTGCAAATGTACTAGCATAGGTATTTGTATACGCTCCATTATAAATAGTGCCTTGACCTTGAAATACTGTTTGCCCTGGTATTACAAATCCTTGAGTTTGTAAATAAGCTAATGTAGCATTTGTAACATAAGAGTGACTTACAGGCATAGATCCAACAATTGTTCCTGTCCCTGTGCCTGTTGCTGTTGCTGTTAAAGTACCATATGTTTTTGTATTAGGAGTTGCGTCTGGCGCTGACCCACTTAATAATCCAGCTACAAAACGTAAAATTTCAGATACGCTTGTCTGAGTTGTAAAGTTATTAAAATAGCTTCCGCCTAACCCTGTTCCCCAAGCATTTGATGATGGTACTCCAACATTAATATTTGATGCACTAATAGCTAAACTAGCTGTTAATGAATTCAATTGGGCATCACTTCCAGAAACTACGACTTTTTTCCAATTTGCCATGTTATAATTTTATTTGTATATTTGATATAATATTACCATTTATAAATATGTAATTGATTTATAAAAGGCCTAGATATAGAGAAGATGAAGTAAAATACAATTGTCCGTAATTAGCAGAAGATGTAGGAGGAAGTTCATGCACAAATAATTGTGCTATACCATCAGAAGTTAACTTAAATAAATTTTGTATGTCTGTATTGTTATTAACTACAAGCACATTGGAAGTAGTACCTATAACAGTTAAAGATCCAGTAACTTGCACATCATAACTTTGAGAAGTAAACAATGTAGTTCCATTTAAAGTCCATTGAGAAGTACCTCCTACTCCTCCTACAATTGCAGAGCTAGGAATATTAGTTAATCCTGCACCGGAACCAACAAATGTAGTAGCGGAAATTGAACCGGATGCACTTAATGATCCTGATATAGAATTTGATAAAACTCCAAATAGTTGTTTACTTTTTACTATTGCCATTATAAAAATTTACCTATTGCTATAATTTCATCATCGTTATCAAAACTAAATCCTAACGCTGCAGGATCAATTACTAATGTAGTTACATTAGATGATTGAGTAAATGATATAATTGCTGTTTTTTCTAATAAAATTCCATTAGCATACAATATAAAATTATCTATATTAGTAGCTGGTAATGATGAAGGAGCTGATATCCATCCTGAAGTAAATGTTGCTGTAGTACTATTAACTACAGTTGCAGATAATTGTTTGTTTGTATTTATATAAGTTAATGCAGCTGTAATAGAAGCTGTTGATGATTTATTACTAGCGCCACCTGCAGCAGGTATTGCAAATGATATAAGAGCTTGCGGAGACGATATCGCACCAACATCAATTACTGAATCAACTTCTTGTGCTATTACAAATTTATTAACTGGTATAATTTTAAACATTCCTGGAGCGTTAGGCCCATGAACATTTAATATATGAGCTTTAGTTCTCATACCCATAGTAGCTCTTACTATACGATCTTCTCCGGTTGAATTAACAGCTTCAAATGAAGGAGGTTCAATATGTGTTATAAATTTATGTGAATCTCCAAAAGCTTTTCCATTGAACCACATTAATTGTTCAACTACTTCATTAATTTGAATTGAATTGTTAGTCCATATTAAAAGCTCATATTCAATTTGTACAAATTTAGGAACGTCTACTGAATAATATTCTCCAATGAGTTGACCACGAGATAAATTAAATCTATCATATCTGTTTTCTTTTGTATATGATCTTTTAAAAGTAATTCTAGCATCTGCACTTTCTAATACATGTAAATCTTGTAAATCATCTCGATTTGATACCGAATTTCTTTTTATCATTATTAATGGCGTAAGTAATTTACCTTGATTATCTCTTAAATATCCATGTTTTTGTACTGCTGACCATTTTTCTCCTGCTGCAAATAATATAGGAACTGTTATAACAGCATTTTCTTCTGTTACTGTAGGTTGTATTTTATTTTCTAAATGCCATTTAACTGCATAATCAATATCATATAATGCACTAGAAAAATCTTTAAATTTGCCATCACGTTTTACATTTGGTTGCCCAGTAGCAGCCCCAGCTAATTCAGCATCAGTTGCAAAAATCGATTGCGTTTGTCTTAATTTATTTGGTCTCATTATAAATTTTTAGGCAATGTTTTAGTTTGCATTGTATCTGAATAATTCAATGTCGGTTGCAAATTTTGATTGCGTTTATATAAATTTTTAGGCAATGTTTTATCTTTTATCGTCTCTGAAGTTCCAAATCTAGTTTGCACTATATTAATTTTAGATTGACGAGTCATATGTGCTTGGCAAATAATAGACACGCTGTATCCATGACTATCTCCTCCATACCAATCTAAAGGATCTTTACCAGCAACGTTTTGATTTTCTACAATAGAATCAATTTCAAAAAATCTAGATTGATATTCTACAACATCTCCAATTTCTAAAGGAATATTTTCATCTACTAAATCATCTTTAAGAAATGCAAATGTAGCAGTTTGAGTTACATCAGAGCCATAATCTTCAGAATTCCAAGTAGGATCTTCTAAAGTTACAATGCTAGGAATTAATGTAGCAGAATCATAAACTTTACTGTCGGTTTCATCATATAAATTAGTAGTAGTATTTATTAGATTTAGTTTATAAACTAAAACTTCAGTGTCAATATAACGATGTATTAATTCTTTATTTACACTTCTAAATAAAGATACATCACGCTGCCCTCCAAATAATGCCATTATCCTATATAAATCGTTAACGGAACTTTACTTAATTGAGATTGAACATTGTCAGCCTCTTCAGTCATTTTTGTTAATTGAGTTTGTCTTGAAACTGCTTCTAAATTTTCTCTTAATTGAGTAATTAACGCTTCTTTTTCTGTTGTACCTTGAGAAACTAAATCAGCTCCATTTAATGTAATTTCTGCTCCTGGAATAGGAATAGAACTATATTTACTACGTATATTACCTAAAACTTCTTTTGCAAGAGCTAATGTATATTTAAAAATCCATTGTTTACCTGCTGGATTAATTCTAGAGTATTGATGTAATTCATACGGTGCGTTAGAAAAATCTCCTATTGAATTAGACTTTGCAGCGAATGAAGCGCTAGCTCTTTCTTCTGTAGTTATATAATTTATAAATAATTTATAATCATATAAAGGTACGGGAAATATACGCAACCTAGTTCCGGTCAATTCGAAACTATATGCAGATTTACGTATCATGTCATTGAATTCAATAGCTTGCAATCTTAATAAATCTGCATACATTGGTTGCATTAAAAATGATACTCCTGGTGAATATCCGCCCCACCCAAAATTTTCTAACATTTGTTGTGAGCCTAAACCTGTACCAACAAATGGATCAAAGTATCTTACAATAGCTGGTGGAGTATCATGAAATATTTTTTTAATTTCTATTGTTTTTGTGCTATCTCCATCACCTTCAAAAACAAAATTAGATAAATCATATAATTGTTTACCTGTAACAACATCTATGGAAGCTGATTTATACGTTACATATCCTCCTGACCCAGCTTCTGTACCGTAATTTTTAGATATTTGTATAAGACGATTTAAAGTTGGATTTACAGGTTTACCAGTTAAATTTGAACCGGTAGGTGTTCCTTGAAGTATAAACATATTATCTCTAATAGAGAATTGATTTACTTGATTGGAATACTCTAATACAGATTCTTCAAAACAAGCATATAAATGAGTTGATTGAAGCTCGATATCATTTAAAGGATATCCTAATCGTGTAGCACACCAAGACGATACTTTATCAGCGTGAGACTGAAATGTAGTGTCGGTATCAAAAAAGCCAAACGGAGTAGCACTTGCACTAAAACTGCTTGACCCAGGCCAAATTGGAATTTGAATGGACATGTTATTTTATAATAAATATCGTAAGAATATAAATACCTAAATTTATTACTAAATAACTTACTTAAATTTATTACTTTAAAAGATTATAAAATTCATTGAAATGTTTTATACGATCAGGTAATCCAATCGTTCCGCCATTTACTCTTTTAGTAACTGCAGTGACAGCAGCAGTGTCAAACCCTTTATCACAAATAGTCCAAAGATTATTTGAATTAAAGAAAAATGCAGCTGATGCTAATGGATACTTAGTAGCTACTAAATCAGGATTTGCAATACAATCTTCTCCGATAAATTTAGTAAAATTCGTATAATTAGATTTACCAGTTAATTGAATATAACCACGACCTCTGAATTTAAATCCTTCTTTAGTAGTTTCATCTCCATTACCCATTCTAGAAGCGTAAACTCTAGCTGCTATCTTTTCAGGTTGACGAGCATAACTTTCTGCTAAAGTTCCTGGAAAGTACTTTGGAAATATTTTAACTAAACCGTCTTTAGAATAATTTAAATTTTCTGAAACAGCTTTAAAGCCTCCACTTTCATGAGAACATTGAGCTAAAAAATGTGCTAATCTTAAATTAGTAGTAATACCGAATTTAGTAGCTGTATCTGGAATTTGTGCAATTACTGCATCTGGAACATGTCCTTTAAGTTTGTCTGGTGTTATCATATTAGTTAGAATTTAATGTGTTCTGCTTCTGTTGTGTGTATAACTTTTAAATTTACATTTGGATATTTTGTTTGTAGTGCTTCAACTGCTTGTACGTTTTTCGGAGAATCGTCAATAAACACAATATCATTGTATCCTTTTTTTATTTCTTTTTCTATATAATTTGCTTTTTTTTGTGGATCTGAACTACCTAATGCAATTACATATACGTCTAATCCAAAATTCTTTTTAAGAAAATATTTAACTGGAAATCCTAATAGTCTAGCAGTTAATATTGTTGTTTTAGTAGTTG
>Ga0114966_10004296_pt1 | contig 12272 bp, 10 predicted proteins | sample M_130207_XF_Meta_FD_87029 | JGI IMG/M metagenome (GOLD analysis project Ga0114966, IMG submission 87029) | Freshwater microbial communities from Lake Montjoie, Canada to study carbon cycling - M_130207_XF_MetaG | ecosystem: Environmental > Aquatic > Freshwater > Lake | place: Lake Montjoie...
GGTTCAATCACTTACGTTGCCAATGATGATCTCTTAATTGAATTGCCTACTGCAACGCCATGGCTTGCGACTGCTGGTACCGGTGATGTACTTGCTGGAATAATTGGGGCACTGATTGCAACAAACACGATTGAGATTTTAAACGACAATAATCGATTAGCAGAGGTGGCCGCAACCGGTGCATTCATTCATGCACGAGCAGCTCTTCTTGCCTCTAGGGGTGGCCCTATATCTTCCGAATCCATGATCGAAGAAATTGGTAGAGCCATCTCTCAAATACTTAAATAGATTCGGTGATTTACACTTAATTTTTTTAACGTTGCTACTCTGATTAAATGAATGAACGTGTGCTTGTTGTTGTTGATGATGGCTTTGAACTTGCAACCATAGTTCCAGCTCTGAGATTACATGAGTTAGATATTATCGGTGAAGCACGCAGTGAAAGTGTTGCGCTTAATTTAATGAGGCGACTTCAACCAGATGTAGTGCTTTTGGATATGCATATCGCTGGAATCTCGGCGATCAAAATCGCGATAAATCTCCGTAAAACAAATCCACTTGTTGGGTTAGTTATTCTGGAAAGCTGTTCAGATGTTCGATTTTTGGGTGATAACCTCAATGATATCCCCATGGGAACTACAATAATTCTCAAAAAATCAGCTACAGATATTTTGGTTTTATGTAATGCCATTGCTGACTCTAAAGTAGCGGCGAATGAGGGGCTTGCGGTCTCGTGGATAAATGGAAGTGTTTCTATACATGAAAAAGCTCTTCAAGTTTTGTCTGTGCATTTGACTGACGCACAGGTGCATACATTGCGTTTAGTTGCGGATGGTTTTACAAATGCGCAGATTGGTCGAGTTCGATATACAAGCGAAAAAGCAGTTGAGCAGATAATCTCTCGTGTAGCACAAGAGTTTAATATTCAACCTGATCGAAATCGCAATATGCGAGTTCAGTTGGTCAATGAGTATTACAGATCGATAGGCGCGCCTCACCACTAAATTGTGATACATCCTGCAAACATTGCTAAAGTTGTAGGTTATGGAGCTAGGACAAATACGAGAGCGATGGAATGAAGTTCTCGATGCTCTGTTGACACAAGATCGCATCGCTTGGTTAGCTTTTTTTGATGCCCGCTTAGCCGATTTCGATGGCAGAGTTTTAACACTTGATTTTTCAGATAGCCAAAAATTAGGAGCGGCTCATGAATACTCATCGGCACGCCTAAAGCTACATGTTTTACTGGTAGCGGCAGTCAGAGATATTTTGAATATCGATGTTGTGATTGCAGAGCGATGAGACTTCGAAGTATGTTAATAGCACTGGTAATGATTTGCGTGGGACTACCCAGTGCAGAGGCACTCACCAGAGAACTATCACTCTCTGTACGTCAAACTCCATCGGTAACCGAAGCACTCGTAACTTTCTATGGGACGATGAAACCCGCTAAGTCCGGCACAACGGTCTCGATTCAAATTCAGAGTGGTTCGGCATGGGTGGCGACGCGCTTTAAAGCTGCCACCGCAAAGGCTGGTACGTGGAAAATAACTGCGCTAGCAACAGCTTTAGATGCAAAAGTTACTTACCGTGCGACTGCAATTGTTAGTGGAAAAAAGCTTTACTCACCATCTCGTACAATTACTATCAAACAGGTTCCAGAGATTTCGGAAGTAGACCCCGCCTTGGTTATCGGGCAACTAGGACCTGGTGGGCGTATTCATGGTGCGGACATAAGTCGTTGGCAACATCCTAATGACAAGGCAATTGACTTCGTAAAAATGTACGAAGCTGGAATTCGCTTTGTGATGATTAAGGCCTCAGATACGCGTGATGATGTCGATACGTTGTCTCTTAAATATCTTGCAATGGATCACAACGCGGCACAGGCCGCTGGAATTTATACGGGCTTTTATCACTACACAATTTTGCCCGATGTTATCGACAATGACTCAATCATTGCCGATGCAACGGCGCAAGCTCAAAAGGCAATCTGGCGGTTGGCATCCATTGGTGGCTATACCGAACGCGATTTACCGTACGCTTTAGATCTTGAGAATAAGTGTGTCAGGCTTTCAACATCTGGTGCATGTCAAAAGTATGCAACTCGTTCTCAAGTCACACTCTGGACTGCAACGTTTCTAAAGATATTGAAAGAGAAGACAGGTAAAACTCCTATCCTGTATTCGGGGCCAAATTTTCTTGAGAGCTCAATGAATCGAAGTGCCGAGCTAGCGCAGTATCCACTGTGGTTAGCACAGTATGCGATTGATCCTTCGGATCCACTTAACCAGCCGGGATTAAAGGCGAGCGGCTGTTATGTCCATTCTTGGACAGGTTCCAACTGTGATTCGCAGTGGACAATGTGGCAGTACACCTCGTGTGGAGTTGCTCCTAAATATGGTGTTCCTGGCGCCCGTTTAGATCTCAATCTTTTCAGAGGAAACGCGCAGGCCTTTATGGATTTGGTACAAGGCAGTTGGACCCCCACTCTTGTCGACCTGATGCCTAGCAACGAACCAACTCAACTGACGGTTCTCAAACAATCTGCAAGTACTACCAATAAATATGTAACATTTGAAGTGGGAGTTGTCCGCCCAGATTTATCTCCTGTTGTTACTGGAAGTGTGAAGTTGGTATTTGATCTACTCACTGCACCACGTAGTAGACCAGTACAGAGTGTTTTACGTGCTACCAGCGGCGCTTGGACATTGGCTATCAAAGGGGTGCCCGCTGGAACTTATACTGGAAAAATACTCTTTACCGATGCATCTAAAACACATGCTCAAAGCTCGCAAGATGTAGTTTTCACTGTGGAACAAGGTCCAACACCATCACCTGTGCCAACATCAACAACTAAAGCAAAGCCTAAGCCAAGAGTTGATGGGTGCGCCAAACAGATTAAGAATTGACCTTTTCACCTTGGCTGATGAGTTCGCCCAAGGCATCTTGTTCACGATCAACAAGTGATACATATGCAGCAACCGAAGTCTTGCGCTCTTTATTAGACCATCCAAGAACTGGCGCAATAATCTCTGCGATGGAATCTGCTAAATCAACGCCATGATTTTCTGCTTCAAATGAGATACGTGTTCGACGCGAAATAACATCATCTACCGTGAGTGCGCCTTCATGACTTGCAGCGTAGAAAATTTCAGCCTTGATATAGGGTAAATCTGTGGCAAGTTTCACAGCAAGAGATGGGCTCTCTTTTATCAGGAGCAAAATCTCACTAATCATCGAGCCATAACGGTTGAGCAAGTGACTAACCGTTTCAACTTCAAGGCCACTTTGACTTGCGATTTGATCCACCTGCTGAACCAGGGCAAAGTAGGCATCTGCGCCGACGAGTGGAAGTTTGTCAGTCACCGACTCTGGAGTTAACTTACGGAGTTCATTGACTGCTAGATCAATTACGTCTTTACTCATAATCCGATATGTAGTGTATTTACCCCCAGCAATACTAACGAATCCAGGTGTGGGGCGATCCACTGTATGTTCGCGAGAAAGTTTAGTTGTGACAGCGCTTTTAATATTTGCGACTAATGGACGCAGACCTGCATAGACCCCAATAATCTCTTCGACTTTAATCTTTGGCGTTAACACTCGATTAGCTTGGTCGAGAATATAGGCAACATCTTCCTGATTAGCGATCGGCTCGGCTCGGTTTCCCGTATATGGCGTATCAGTAGTTCCAACAATCCATTTGTTGCCCCAAGGAATAATGAAGAGGACTGAGACTGGAGTCTTAAGAATAATGCCAGCATTGGATTTAATTGCAGACCCTGGAAGCACAATGTGAACACCTTTGGACATTGTCACTTGATACCCAGCTTTGAGATCAAACTTCGCATGGAGCTCATCGCTCCAAATGCCAGCACACATCACAGTCACAGTTGCCTTAATTGCAATTGGGTTTCCACTTACTAGATCCTTCGCATTAACCCCAATAACACGCTTACCATCACGGATGAGAGATTCGGCACTTACTCGTGTTGCGATAATCGCACCATGGCGTGCTGCAGTGCGAGCCACTGACAATGTATGGCGAGCATCATCTACCTGGGCATCAAAGTATTTTATTGCACCCATGATGATGTCGGGCCGTAGAGAAGGTGCAATCTCATTAATCTGCTTCTGGCTCAAATGTTTATGCCATGGTAGCGCCCGCTGGAAGCCACGGAGGGCGTCGTATAAGGCAAGACCGGCCCCAACATATGTGCGCTCTTTAAACTTTTCAGTTAATGGAAATAAGAATCCGATTGGTTTAACCAAGTGCGGACAGAGCGTTGACACCAATAGTTCGCGCTCATGGAGTGCTTCACGCACAAGTTTAAAGTCGTACTGCTCAAGGTAGCGGAGTCCGCCATGAATTAACTTACTGGAGCGACTCGATGTTCCTGCAGCGATATCTTGAGATTCAATCAGAGCTACTTTTAATCCACGTGATGCTGCATCAAGGGCTGCACCAACGCCATTGACTCCCCCGCCAATTACTAGAACATCAAAACTCTCACTGCCTAAAGTGGCAATAGCGCTTTCACGTTGTTCGAGGTTTAACTGCGATAAAAACATATCCGTTGCATCTCCATTGCGGGCTTTGTAGAGTTAAGCCTAACGCAATAGAGACGGGTTTGACTTAACGTGAGATACATCGGCAGTTTGGATCAGGGCACAAGTAGTACTCGCTTCATGATTTTTGACCATGCAGGGAAAGTTGTCGGTCAACATCAAGTGGAGCATCGACAGATCATGCCGCATGCAGGCTGGGTCGAACATGATGCCTCCGAAATCTGGGAGCGTACACAAGAGGTAATCGTTGCCGCCCTCAAGCAGGCCGATATTTTGGGCTCGGATTTAGCTGCGATTGGCATCACAAATCAACGTGAAACTACAGTTGTTTGGGATGTCACAACCGGCCAGCCACTGTCCAACGCCATTGTGTGGCAGGACACTCGTTCGACAGAGTTTCTCTCGGGGTTAACTCCCGAAGACCAGAAAACTATTCGATACAAAACTGGTTTAATCATCGCTCCATATTTCTCTGGCAGCAAAATCAACTGGCTCATGTCGAATGTTCCGGAAACCCTTAGCGCCAATGCGCGCTTTGGAACGATTGACTCGTGGCTCTTGTGGAACTTAACTGGTGGGGTTCGCGGCGGGGTTCATGCAACAGATGTGACAAATGCAAGTCGAACTTTGTTAATGGACCTAGAGACTCTGGATTGGGATCCGCAACTTCTTTCAATCTTTGGAGTATCACGAGATTCACTTCCCGTTATTAAATCTTCATCAGAGCAGTTTGGTCTTACTGATCCTCATGGTCCCTTTGGTAGCGCAATCCCTATCGCGGGCATTTTAGGTGACCAGCAAGCAGCGATGGTCGGGCAGCTCTGTTTCGACCGTGGAGAATCAAAGACTACATATGGGACTGGAAACTTTGCACTACTCAATACTGGTACAGAGATTGTTAGATCAAAAAATGGATTGTTGACTACGGTCTGTTTTAAATTTGGAGATGAACCTGCGCGCTATGCACTTGAAGGTTCAGTTGCAGTGACTGGTTCGGCGATTCAATGGTTGCGCGATCAGTTGGGGGTCATCACACATGCCGCAGAGGTCGAAAACTTAGCCTCGTCAGTTACTGACACTGCTGGCGTGTACTTTGTTCCAGCGTTTTCAGGCTTATTTGCTCCTTACTGGCGCAGCGATGCTCGAGGTGTAATCGTTGGACTCACTCGTGCAGCTACTAGGGCACACCTCGCACGTGCCGCACTAGAAGCGATTTGTTATCAAACACGCGACGTGATGGATGCGATGGTGGCCGATAGTGGTGTGCCAATGACAGAGATGCGAGTTGATGGTGGAATCACTGCCAACTCTCTCTGCATGCAGATGCAAGCCGACATTATGGGAATCGAAATCTCTAAACCTCTCATCGCAGAGACAACGGCGCTAGGTGCAGCTTATGCAGCAGGTCTGGCCGTTGGTTTTTGGTCCACACAGGACGAGCTTCGAGAGCAATGGCAAGAGTCACGCCATTGGTCGCCTACTAGTACTCATGAAAGCCGTGAGGTTGGTTATGCGCAATGGAGAAAAGCTGTAGAGAAAACTTTTAATTGGGAGCAATAAACTACTTTCGCTTCGAAAAACTGCAGATTGCTTGCTCCCAGAGGTAGAGTATTGGCACTATGGCGCAGAGTAAAAAATTATCATCGGGGATTATCCGTAATAACCGCGAGATGGCCGATGGTCGTACGATTCGATATTACGACACTGGAAATCAATTAAGAACTGCATCGGATAAAAGGCCAGTCGAAGCCCAGCCTTCAATCGGTGAACTTCGATTAGATCCCCTCGTCAACGAATGGGTCGCAATGGCTGCCCATCGCCAAGGCCGCGTCTTCTTGCCGCCTAAGGAGCTCTGCCCACTCTGTCCTACGACAGGAGATCTCTTAACTGAAGTTCCGGAATCTGATTTTGAAGTCGTTGTCTTTGATAATCGCTCACCATCACTTCGACCTCCAGTTGGTGATTGGGCCCTGCCTGACCGCGTAGGTCCAGATACCGATTTAGGAACAGCTGCTGGAAAGTGTGAAGTAATTTGCTTCACTGCTGACCACGGAAAATCATTTAAAGATCTTACTCCGCAACGTGTGCGCGTCTTACTTGAGGCATGGATTGATCGCACTGAAGAGTTATCTCTAGAGTCATATATTGAACATATTGCACCGTTCGAAAATCGCGGTGAGGAAGTTGGCGTGACGCTTTCACACCCACATGGTCAGATTTACGCATACTCATATCTGCCACCTCGAGTTGAAAAAATGTTAGCTGCAGCCAATTCTTATAAGGAGTCAACCGGTAAAGTCTTATTTGATGAGGTAATCGCACGTGAGATTCGAGAACAAGAACGCATCATCGCTCAAAATGATCGCTGGATTGCATATGTGCCTTATGCATCACGCTATCCATTTGAAATTCACGTTGCGCCTCTAAATCCTGTTGCTGATTTAGCTGAGCTAACTGCCGAGGATCGTGATGCGTTTCCGGCGATTGCACTCGAAGTGATGAGGCGGTTAGACGGTGTTTTTGGAATCGAAATGGCCTACATCGCTGCTTGGCACCAAGCACCGGTCCGCACTGGCCGTGATGTATTGCGACTGCATTGGCAGATTACAAGTGTGCGACGTGCCCCTGGAAAATTAAAGTATTTAGCGGGCTCTGAATCTGCAATGGGGGCTTTTATTATGGATTTGCGCCCAGAGCAATCTGCAGCACAGCTTCGTGATGTGAAGCTCTAGAAGTGCGCGTTCTAATAACTGGTGGCACTGGTTACATCGGCTCTATCGCCGTTGAAATGATGCGAAATCAGGGATATGAAGTTTCAATTCTCGATGACTGCAGTACGGGCCATGCCGATACCGTGCCAGCTGGAGTGCGATTTATACAGGCATCACTTTTGGAACGTACCGACTTAGACCAAGCACTCGATGGTGTCGATGCCGTTTTACACTTTGCAGGCAAATCTTTAGTGGGTGAATCAGTTGAAAAACCTGAGTTATATCAACGAATCAATGTGGATGGAACGCGAAATCTACTCGATGCGATGAGGTCGGCTCAAGTGAGGAAATTGGTCTTTTCTTCATCGGCTGCAACTTACGGTCAGCCCATTGAGATTCCTATAAAAGAGAGTGCCCCGACTGTTCCAACTAATCCATATGGAGCCAACAAGCTAGCAATCGATAACATGATTGCCGCTGAATCAAAAAAGGATCAATTATCCGCAGTTTCACTTCGTTACTTTAATGTCGCTGGTGCGCTCCAGACTGACCGAGGTTGGTTAGCCGAGCGACATAACCCCGAAACGCATCTAATTCCAAATGTATTACGCAGCACAGTAGAAAATCCTGTAAAAATTTTCGGTACAGATTGGCAGACCCCCGATGGAACATGTATCCGAGACTATGTCCATGTTGTTGATTTAGTGGATGCCCATATCAAAGCCCTTAACTCTCTGACCAATGTTAGTCACGAAATTTATAATTTAGGCAGCGGTACTGGATATTCAGTCAAGCAAGTGATATCCGCTGCAGAAAAAGCCACTGGCCAAGCCATCCCGACTCAAGACTCACCTCGCAGAGATGGTGACCCAGCAGTTTTAGTGGCAGATATTTCACGGGCTAAGAAATATCTGAATTGGGAGCCAACTTTTGGTATCGAAACTATAGTTTCCGATACCTTTTTATCTTTACAATAAAATGGCTGTCTCGCACTGTGACTACAACAATGGCTATGTCAAGCTGCCGAAATTATCCAACGGGGGTTATAGATATAACCTCTACCCCACCGATTGAGTTGAGTAGTTCAATTAAATCAGTTGGATCACTACCCGGAACTGCAACCGTAATATCGTCAAAACCTCGACCGTTTTCAGATTTTAAAACTACAAGCTCACGTATGTCTCCACCTGCAGCACCAATTGCAGATGCAAGTAGACCGAGTGAGCCAGGGCGATCTGGAAGGGCGACGTTAAGACGAAAGAGGGCCATGAGCAGATTCTAGTCTGACCCTATTTCATCCGCGTTATAGATTTCTTACAAGGCTCACCTTATGGCTAGTTCGAAGGCGCCGAACCCAAGAGAACACTGAAGCTCTTCTGTCCACCTTCAGGCAGATCCACAACCACTTTGACTGTTGCCCCTGGTGCATATGAGCGGATTCGAACAATCGCCCCAATCTGATCGGCAATTTTGACACCATCAATTGAGCGAATGACCGAGCCGACTGGAATCCCTGCCTTCTCAGCGCCTTCACCTGGGCTCAGTTTAGAGATTTTTGCACCAACACCGGTGTACGTCGTATCGAAATAGATGCCCAAAAGTGGGCGCGTGGATTTTCCAGTTGTAATTAACTCATCGATGACGCGCTTTGCCTCATTCATTGGAATTGAAAATCCCAGTCCGATACTTCCACTGGTACCACCACTTGTAAGCGTTGCAATCGCTGAATTAACTCCAACTATTTTGCCTGAAGCATCAAGTAGCGCCCCACCAGAGTTACCTGGATTAATCGCTGCATCAGTCTGAATTGCATTAACGTAAGACTCGGCACCAGTAGTTCCTGTTGTCACTGGTCGATTAAGTGCAGAAACAATTCCGCTTGTGACTGTGCTTGCCAATCCCAACGGAGAGCCAATTGCAACAACTGGGTCACCGACACTTAGTTTTGATGAATCACCGATCGTAATTACTGGAAGATTTCCTTTATCAACTTTAATAACGGCAATATCGTATGTGGAATCTCTTCCAACTATCGTCGCTGGGTAAGTATCACCATTGAGAAGTTCAACGATTATTGTGCCATTTGTTGCCGCGCCTTCCACCACATGATTATTTGTAATGATGTAGGAGCCAGTCGAACTTGTTTGATAAATCGAACCCGAACCCGTGCCTGAACCATCTACCGATGTGACCTTAATCGATACCACTGATGGTGTTACTAATGCTGCAATTGTCTTTACATCAATTGAAGAGCCACCAAGTACTACCAAAGTGCGTGCCGAGCTACACGTTCCACTGGGCGATAAATACAGAGCTTGTGTGCGCTTGTCTGCACAGGCCTTGACTCCAACGGGTTCAGAGTTGGCAGCTGTCGCTACGCCTGCAATAGCCGTTGCCCCTAATAAGAATCCCGCACCAACTTTTGCAAATGTTGACTTCATCTCTCCCTCTTTCATTACCGAATCTACTTACTATAAATTAGCAAAATACTCTGAAAAACTCTTGAGTAGCAGGTGAGTTGCCTATGCGAGTACTACCCAATCCCCGTCTATTGCCACTTTGATTGAGGCAAGCGGACTCTGAGTTGGACCTGCAATCACTTTTGCCGCGTTAAATGGATCAAACTCAGCGCCATGGCAAGGGCATGCCAATACTTTATTTGTCGCTGAATATCCGACAGTGCAACCTTGGTGCGTACAGATCGCCGAATATGCAAAGACTCCTGTTTTAGTCCGAAACAAAATCGCTGGCTCACCTGATGCAAGGACAAAGTTTGCGGTAGAGCCAACTGGCAAATCACTTAATTTGGTTAATTGATTATCAGGTGAACTACTACCACCACTTGCACTCTTGGCACTTGCTGTTGGAGTAAACAACTTTCCAAGTGAGGCGCCACCAACTGCCAGTACACCAATGATTGCAACGCGCAGTGCCCCACGACGATTAATTGAAATATCGGCTTTACGACGCTTTCCTAGAATTAATAGGAAGTAGGAAAGCCACAGGACTGCATAGGCGGTATCACTGGCGAGAAAATATGGATTAGCGTGAAAGCTGCTTGCGAGCCATAAGCCCAATGACATTGCAAATCCGCCGAAGGCTGCAAATGTAGGAGCAACCCAAAGGAGTGTGGCAAGGCCAATTGCAAACTCACTTATCATGGCAAAGATGCCGACCTGTACTGAGTGCTCCGCTAATTTATTGAATGCAAAATCGCCCAATGGTGATTGCGTTGAGAATGCCCTGAGTTGGGCACCGATAAAACTAGAAGAGCCGCTTGTCAAGAAACCTGCATCGGTCGCCTTATCCCAACCCGCATAGATCCACGTCACACCAAGCCAGAGGCGCATGATGCGAAGGGCCGCGTTTTGATTGCGCCACGAACTAGTGGTTGTTCTGAGAAAGTTTTGAATTAGTGACATGGCTCAGATAGTAAAGGTTAAACCTGAGGATTTGGTGAATGAAAGCTCCCTGACTTGGATTCGAACCAAGAACCTGTCGATTAACAGTCGACTGCTCTGCCGTTGAGCTATCAGGGATTAATACGTGCGAGCGCAAACTCTAGCGCACGTGCGAGCTGTTCGAAAATTGAGGGTGCTACAGGCTTCCAAGGGCTAAATCATGCAGTGAGCGACGGGTGCTTTCTAAGGCGACCAAAGCACCATAGGCTGCATTGTATTCAATCTCATTCTCAACTGGATTAAGTCGCTGGAGGCTAGATTTCAACTCAGCGATAGAGCGAGAGATGGCGACTTCGCGCAATCGGGCAACAATGCTTTCGACATAGAGCTGTGAAGCTCTCCCATCAGAGCGAATCGGTTCAACTGCGAGTTCAGTAAATAGGGCTTTAATCTTCTCGTCACTAATTAACTCCATCGAGATCTGTGCATTTTCATCAATCACCTTTCGCATCTGGCGATACGCGGGGTGTGTGAATGCACCAGGCTCTATATCACTCCAGAGTTTCTCAACAAAAAGTTGTGGTTCCTGTAAGCGAGCTTTGAGAACCTCTCGCTCTAAAATCAATCGAGCATCGTTAGCATCAGGGCGCCAGTTATTTTCTTCGGCCACAGCTTCTGCTGGCACTTCAAAACGTGGGCGAACTTTTGCGCCTTGAGAAACGGCTGCGGAAACTATCTCTACCTCTACACCCAGCCATCCAGCTAGTAGACGGGAGTATTCAGGGCGTAGTGATTTATCGCGGATTTGTGCAACCAAAGGTGCAGTGGCATTAAGGGCATTGATACGCCCTTCTGCTGAATCTAATTTGTGGTGCGCAAGTTCGCTTCGAATTGCAAATTCGAATAAAGGAACTCTGCGAGCAATCAAATCCCGCAGCGCTAAATCACCCTTTTGTTGACGCAAATCGCAGGGATCTAAACCATCAGGTTCAACTGCGACAAATGTCTGGGTAACAAATTTTTGGTCCTCAGTAAATGCCCGCAAAGCAGCTTTTTGCCCAGCGGCATCACCGTCAAAGGTAAAGATAACCTCACCCCTGAAGGCGTCATCGTCCATTAATAATCTACGTAATATTCGAATGTGATCGGCTCCAAATGCGGTTCCACACGTGGCAACTGCCGTTGTGATTCCAGCAAGTTGTGCGGCCATAACATCGGTGTATCCCTCAACAATGACGGCCTGGCGTTTCTTAGCAATCTCTTTCTTTGCTACATCTAAACCATATAAGACTTGGCTTTTTTTATAAATCGGGGTCTCAGGGGTATTTAAATACTTAGGCCCTTGGTCCTCGGTATCACTTGCTAGTTTTCGTGCACCGAAGCCAACTACATCACCTGAGATATCTCGAATGGGCCAGGTTAAACGATTTCGAAATCTATCAATCGGTCCGCGCTGACCCATCTTTGATAAACCAGCAGTCTCTAACTCTTCAACTGTGTAATTCATTGCCCGTAAATGTTTAGTGAGTGCGTCCCATTCATCAGGTGCGAAGCCAACACCAAAGCGCATGCACGCAACTTTATCAAA
>Ga0114966_10004297_pt1 | contig 12272 bp, 11 predicted proteins | sample M_130207_XF_Meta_FD_87029 | JGI IMG/M metagenome (GOLD analysis project Ga0114966, IMG submission 87029) | Freshwater microbial communities from Lake Montjoie, Canada to study carbon cycling - M_130207_XF_MetaG | ecosystem: Environmental > Aquatic > Freshwater > Lake | place: Lake Montjoie...
CCTGGTGCGCCTGGGTCCGCTTCAGAACCGCGGGTCGAAGAAGGCCGACGATCTCGACAAGGCCGCGGTAGCCCAGATCTTCTTCACCGTGACCGCTCCCGGCCTCACCGAAGAGGTGAAGGGCTTGCGCTTCTCGATCGACGGCCGCGCCGTCGCGGTGAACACGGATCGCCGCACGGTGAGCCAGTCCGATTTCGTCAAGCGCGACGACTTCCTCAGTTCGAGTCCGCCGAACAGCCCCGGCAACCGCACCACCGTCACCAATGCGACCGCGGCCGTGCCGGGGGTCGAGCGCACGACCACGACACGCGGCTCGTAGCCGCCGCACTCAACCGAAAAAGGTCTTCGCCACGTCGAGCAGTTCGGGCGAGACGGTCTTGCGCTCACGCACGGCGTCAGCGAGCGGAACGCGCACCACGGTGCCACCATGCCAGGCCACCATCTGGCCGAACTCGCCGTCGTGCGCGACGTCGACCGCAGCGACACCGAGCCAACTCGACAACACGCGATCGAACGCAGTGGGCGTGCCGCCTCGCTGCACGTGACCGAGGATGGTGAGCCGGGCCTCGATCCCGGTGCGGGCTTCGATCTCCTGCACGAGGATGTTGCCAATGCCACCGAGCCGGACGTGGCCGAACTCGTCGACCCCTCGGTCGGGCACGCCGATGGTGCCCTCGAGCGGTAGTGCCCCTTCGGCCACGACCACGATCGACGCGAAGCGGCCGCCGCGGTGGCGGCGCAGGATACGCGCGCACACCTCGTCGATGTCGAACGGCTCCTCGGGGACGATCGTGACGGTGGCGCCTCCTGCGAGGCCCGCCCAGGTCGCGATGTGGCCGGCATGGCGCCCCATGACCTCAACCACCATGACGCGGTGATGCGACTCGGCTGTGGTGTGTAGACGATCGATTGCGTCGGTGGCGATCTGCACTGCGGTGTCGAACCCGAACGTGGTCTCGGTGGAACCGATGTCGTTGTCGATCGTTTTCGGTACGCCGACCACGGGGAAGCCGAGGTCGAACATGCGGGAGGTCGCACTGAGCGTGCCTTCGCCGCCGATGCAGATCAATGCGTCGACGCGGTGGCGATCCATGGTGGCGCGCACACGATCGACGCCGTCGACCGTGGCGAACGGTTGCACCCGTGACGTACCGATGATGGTGCCGCCGCGCGGCAAGATACCCCGACACCGCTCGACGTCGAGCATCACCGACCGATCCTCGATCAGCCCGTGCCACCCATCGAGGAAGCCGATGACCTGGTCGCCGTAGTGACGTTCGCCGCGGCGGGCAATGGCCCGCAAAACGGCGTTCAGCCCTGGGCAATCGCCTCCTCCGGTGAGGACTCCAATGCGCACCGGCACCTCCTACGTCGCTTCGCGTCGGCCCCAACCTAACGGCACGGCAACCGTCGTTCGAGCACTGCGCACTGCTCCTCGCGCGATCGAGAGCCACTAGGTTTCGCCTGTGGCCGTCGTGATATCGATCGATGCTGGCACGACCGGCGTCCGAGCGTTCGCCGTCGATGAGCACGGCGTGCCCTGCGGCCTACGGACGCGAGAGATCAGCCAGTACTTTCCGCGGCCCGGCTGGGTCGAGCACGACGCAGACGAGATCTGGTCGACGACCCAAGCCGTGCTGCACGATCTGCGAGCCGACCTCGATGGTCCAAGCGTCGCGGCTATCGGCATCGCGAACCAGCGCGAAACGATCGTGGCCTGGAGTCGGACCACCGGGCGGCCCCTCGCTCGAGCCATCGTGTGGCAGGACCGTCGCACTTCGGCGCGCTGTGACGATCTCATCGCAGACGGGCTCGAGCCGCTGATCCGATCACGAACCGGCCTCGTACTCGATCCTTACTTCTCCGCGACCAAAATCGAATGGCTGTTGCGTAACACCGAAGTCGGCGCAAACCGTGACGCGTTGTTCGGCACGATCGACTCATGGTTGCTGTGGAACCTCACCGGCGGCACCGCAGCGAGCGGCGCGGTGCACGCGACGGATGCGTCGAACGCGAGTCGCACGATGCTCTTCGACATTCGCGCCGGCGAGTGGGAGCACGAGCTGTGCGAGCGCTTCGGTGTCGCGCGCCACCAGCTCCCTCGTGTGACGGCGAGCATCGGCACGATCGCACGCACGGCGCCCGGCCTCACGGTGGCCGCCGGCATCCCGATCAGTGGCGTGCTCGGCGACCAGCAGGCCGCGCTGCTGGGCCAGGCGTGTCTCGAGCCGGGCATGGCGAAGAACACCTACGGGACCGGCTCGTTCGTACTGTGCAACGTGGGCGATCGCTGCCCCGATGCGGTCGACGGGTTGCTCACCACCGTCGCGTGGCAGATCGGAAGCACGCGCACCTATGCGTACGAGGGCGCGATCTTCGTGACTGGCGCCGCCCTGCAATGGCTGCGCGATGGGCTCGGCATGATCACCCGCGCCGACGAGATCGGTCCGCTCGCTGCGCGCTGTGCTGGCACCGATGGCGTCTACTTCGTGCCCGCACTCACCGGCCTCGGCAGCCCGTGGTGGGACAGCCACGCGCGTGGCATGGTCATCGGCATCACACGCGGCACGACGCGCGCCCACCTGGCAAGGGCGACGCTCGAGGCGATCGCCTTCCAAACGCGCGACGTCGTCGACCTGATGTGTCGCGCGTCCGGTACCCCGTTGCGCGAACTGCGCGTCGATGGCGGCGCAGCCGTGATCGATCTGCTCCTCGAGATGCAGGCCGACCAACTCGGTGTGGCAGTGGTTCGGGCGACCACCAGCGAGAGCACAGCTCTGGGTGCGGCGTTCGCAGCGGGAATAGGCGCGGGCGTCTGGAACACCGGTGACATCGCGGCAAACTGGTCGGCCGACCGTCGGTTCGAACCCCGGGCCGACCGGCGCTCCGAAGCAGACCGGACGCACGCCCAGTGGCTCCGCGCCGTGGACCGCGCCCGCGACTGGGACCAATGACCGGTGGGTCGCGACTCAGCCGCCGATCTGACGCAAGCGTGCATCGGCGATGCGGGCGAACGACAGCAGCCGCCGGCGTTCGCGCGACCGGAACGGGCGGTGCTCGCGACCGATCACCAACGAGTACCCACCGAGCGGCGCCCAAAGGATGTCTTCGGGGCCCGCCTCGCCCGACAGCACGCGGTCGCTCGACTGGCTGCCCTGCACGAAGACCCGCAACCATTCGATGCTGGGCGTGGGGCCGCGGGCCCCGGAGACCACGGTGACGTCGTCGTCAAGCGCGATGGCCCAGGCGGCGTTGCACAGCTGCATCGAACGATCGAGCACCATCTCGATCAGCCGTTCCGGTCGGGACACCGCAACGATGGATGCCGCCGCTTCGAGCGCCAGTAGATCGTGATCGATCGCCGATGCATCGACTGGGACCACTTCCTCGATGTCGACCCCGTCGACCTCGGCGACCTCGGCGACGAGCAGATCGACGAGTGACGCCGAGGGCAGCGCGACCACCAGGTCGTCGACCGCGCGTCCGGCCCCTTGCTCGAGGATCTCGATGCCGATGACGTCACCTTTGACCCCACCGATGCGACTCGCGACGGCACCGAGGGCGCCGGGTCGATCCGGCAGCCAAACGCGTAATCGAACGAGATACATGATGTCCTCGAGACGGAGTCGGGGGCGGTGGAGCGGGGTGACGCAACGTTGCTGTGCCTGCGACGCGCCGCGGGCCACGAGCGACGAGCGTCAGTTGAGTCGGGTGAGGGCCTTTCGCATGCTGCGAATGCCCTGTCGCGTGCGCTGCTCGTTCTCGATGAGCGCGAACCGCACATTGCCTTCTCCCCCAGGACCAAATCCGACGCCGGGCGAGGTGGCGACACCGGCTTCGCGTACGAGGAACGAGGCGAACTCGACCGAGCCCATCTCGCGGTACGGCTCGGGAATGGGTGCCCACACGAACATGGTGCCCTTCGGGCGACCGACGTCCCAACCGAGCGACGCGAGCCCGTCGCACAGCACATCGCGTCGCGACTGGTAGATGTCGCGCACCAGCTTCGGGTACTCGGGTTCTTCGTTTAGCACCACGGTGGCCGCGATCTGGATGGGCTGGAACGTGCCGTAGTCGAGGTAGCTCTTCAACTTCGCGAGCGCGGCCACCACTTCGGCGTTGCCCGACATGAACGCGATGCGCCAACCGGCCATCGAATAGGACTTGGTGAGTGAGTACAGCTCGACGGCGCACTCCTTGGCCCCATCGGCCTGGAGGATGGACGGTGGGTCATAGCCGTCGAAGCCGATGTCGGCGTAGGCATTGTCGTGGACGACGATCATGTTGCGCTCGCGGCAGAAGTCGACGACCTTCTGCATGAACGCAACATCGACGCACACGGTGGTGGGATTGTGCGGGAACGAGATCACGAGCACGCGCGGCTTGGGCCAGGCGTACTCGTAACTGCGTTGCAGGTTGTCGATGAACTCGTCGCCCTCGGCCAGCGGGACTTCGCGAATGGCCGCCCCGGTGAGGATGGGGCCCCAGATGTGGATGGGGTAGGACGGAGCCGGCACGAGCGCGAGGTCGCCGGGCTGCAGCAGGGTCCACATGAGGTGGGTGAACCCTTCCTTCGCGCCGATGGTGTTGATGACCTCGGTGGCCGGGTCGAGATGGACACCCCAGCGCCGCAGGTACATCGCCGCCGCGGCCTCGCGGAGCTTGGGGATGCCCTTGCTCGCCGAGTATCGGTGGTTGCGAGCGTTGTGCGCAGCCTCGGTGAGCTTCTCGACCGCGATGTCGGGCGAGGGCAGATCGGGGTTGCCGAACCCGAGGTCGATCACGTCGCGACCGGCTCGCCGGGCTTCGAGCTTCAACGCATCGATGATGGTGAATACGTAGGGCGGCAACGAGTTGATGCGACGGAACTCCATGGCCCTCAACGTTAGTCGCCCAGGGCCGTTTCTCGGCCCGCTATTCGGGCAGTTCACCGTCCGTTGACGAGAAGCGCAGGCGTACCGACGGTCAGTCGGGCGGTGCTGCGCCGAGCAGTGCGGCGCCTATCGCTCCGGCTCGTTCACCCAACTCAGCGAGCTCGACGCGAAGCTTCGTCCGTTCCGGGGCGCCGAACACCCAGGCCGGGAGATGCGCGACGATCGCCGAGCGCAGCGGTTCCCCGAGCGCGCTCACTCCCCCGCCGATCACCACGACCTCGGGGTCGAAGAGGTTCACGAGGTTGCCGAGTCCGACGGCCACCATCTCGGCATAGCGCGCGAGCGTCGCCGCGCCGGCGGGTGTGGCCAGATCTGCTGCGGTGATCGTGCCGTCGGCGGCGTACAGCGCCGAACCCGAGCCGTATTGCTCCCAGCAGCCGCGGGCGCCGGTGATGTAGCGCTCGCCGTCGAAGTTGACCGTCATGTGACCCGGTTCGCCGCCGAAGCCGTGGGCGCCGACCACGATCCGACCGTTGCAGACGATGCCCGCGCCGATGCCCGTACCAAGGGTGACCACGACGAGGTCACGCACCCCACGACCAGCGCCGAGGCACGCTTCGCCCCACGCCGCGGCGTTCGCGTCGTTGGCAACGCGTACCGGGACGTGGAACCGGCCACCGATGTTGCCCACGAGGTCGAGCCGCTCGGGGTGCGCCAGGTGCGGCGATACGCACACTGCACCCGCGGCCGTGACCAGACCCGCGATGCCAATGCCGACACTGCCGACTTCGACCCCGAGGGCTGCCATTGCGGCGGCGATCGTGTCGAGGAGCGCGTCGGGATCTTTGGGGGTGGGGAGACGGTGTTCCGCCACGACGTTCGAGGTGGCATCGAGCGCGACCACCAGCACCTTGGTACCGCCGACATCAACACCGACCGCGAGCTCGTCCGTCACGGCAGGCATGGTAGGCCCGGAGCGTGAACCGGCCTCGTCAACGGGTGCCGAAGGCTCAGCCGAAGAACCCTTCGCCGCGCACGACGCGGATACGTGGCGTGGTGCGACCTTCGGCCCAAGCCACCACCTCGGGACCATCGGTCAGATAGATCACTTGTAGGAAGAGGCTGTACCCCTCGAGCCATCCGAGTAACTCGGCTCGTTCCGTCGACGGCAGGCCGGCGAACGCGTCGTCGAGCACGAGCGGAATCGAGCCCTCGGTCCCCGCCTCGCGCAGTTCGTTGATGCGCTCTTCGAGCACCGCGGTGAGTGCCTCGACGCGCGACGGCATCGGCACGGCTTCGCCCGCCTCGTCGCGTTCGTCATCGGTGGCCGCGGTATACGCGAGCTCCATGACCCGTTCAGACTCGGCGACCAGCTGGGCGACACGGATCAACGCGTCGCGGTGGCGCCACATGCATTCTTCGGCTCGTGCCACGTCCTCACGAGCGGTGTACAACCGGTCGGCGCCGAAGCCGTCGATCTCGTCGACCGCACCTACCAATTGGATGCGCTCGAGCGTCTCGCGTGCTTCGTCAAGCTCCTGTGCGCAGTGCTTCGCATCGGCCTCGAGTTGCGAGTGCAGCCACGAGATCTGGTGGACTTCATCGAGCCAGGTGAGCGCTGTTCCTTGCAGATCCTCGAGGGTCGCGTGGGTCTCGATACCGAAGCCGACCGCCAGAAGGCTCGACGCGAGATTGTCGCGTGCCTGTTCGACGGTCATCGATCGCGGGCCCGGGTCCACACGCAGTGCACGGAGGGCGGCTTCGACGTCGTCGACATCACCCACGATGGCGTGCGCTGCTTCCTGCAGCCGTTCGAGGCCATCGAAGTAGGCGCAGAACTCGACGTTGTCGCCGAGCTTCGCCATCACTCGCGCCCATACTCGTTCGATATCTTCGAGCTCGCGGCGGGCGTGCTCGAGCTGGCGCTTGTTCTCCGCAGTGCTGTCGAGCATGCGGGCGCCCATGATGAACGCCGACCACGTCGGGTACCCGAGCCGGTCGAGCACGACTTGCTCGACCGCGAGCGCATCGTCGAGTTGCTTCCTCCAACGACTGCCGAACAAGCCCGAAACCCGTCGCTCCGCCTCGAGCGCCGAGTCGTGCGCCCGCTCCAAAGCGACGATGTCCTCGGCGTTGGTCGTTGCGGGCAGCAGCTTGGCCTCCGCGGCCGCGAAACGAGCGCGAGCCTGGTCGAGACGGCCCTTGACAGAGACCATGCCGCCTTCGCCGACGGCGACCCGTTCCTCGAGCGCCGCGATCCGTGATCGCGCTGCGCGATACTCGTCGGCGAGACGGATCGCCTCGGGCACTTCGATTGCTCCGGTCGCGGTGATCACGCGCACGATTTCGAGCGCAGAATCAACTTCTCTCGTGTCGACCCGGATCAACGAATGAAGCGCGCTGTCGAGCTCGCACAGTGCCGCCTCGAGCCGGACGATTCGCTCCTTGGCGGCTTCTTCGGTCTCGCCGCGACACGCTCCGGGCAGCGCGCTGGTCTCGACCTCGAGCCGCGCCGCGATCTCGACTGCGCGGTCGCGCACCATCGCGGCGAACGGGTCGACCGCACCACGCGCTTCGGCGACGCGTTCGGCGAACCTCGCGGAGTCGTCCAGCGCCCCCCGGTGCTCGACCTGGCTGAGCTCGACGCTTCGTTCGAGCACCCCGACGCTTTCGATCGTGCCCTGGTGGGCCGCTTCGGCCTGGGCGATGTGCTCCGCGGCCACGACGACGGGCATGTCGTACGGACGCCCCGTGAGGCTCAGATGGTCGGCGATCACTCTCTGGAACGGCGCGGCGTCGAGCACCACGGCTACCGGCCGATCAAGGAACCGTTGGGCCAAGGCGCCCGCCCCGATCTCGTGCGTCGCTCCGCCGAACTCCACGAACGCCGAAGCGCCGCACGCGATGCCCTCGAGCAGCAACGGCGCGGCGTGGACAAACCAGTTGCGGGCCGCGGGGGACATCCCCGCGACAATCGTGAGATTGCCGGGGAACCGCACAAAGGAGTGTTGATCTTCGATCAAACGGAGTTCGAGCAGACGCATGCCATGCTCTGATCGGCGCCGCACGGTGCCTTTTGAAGCCTTCCGACGCGCGCAACTGCCAATTTCCGCGCGTCGATCGTGGAAAGCAGAGGCAGATCAACGCTCTGGCTCGGGGCAAGCGCTCCGGTGAGCTACTTGGCTTCGGAAGTATCCTCGGCGGCCGCTTTGAGCTCGTCGAGCGCCGTGTGCATGATCCGCGCTTCCGCACGACGCTTCACGAAGCCGGGCAACGGCACCGCGAGGTCGACCACCAGGTAGTACGTGACCTCGGTGCTGTCGGGATCGCCGGGCACGGGAGCGAACTCGTACTCGCCGTCGAGGCGGGTCACGAGGTCGCCGCGCATCAACCGCCACGAGATCCGCAACGGGTTGGAGCCGTAGTTGTAGCGGAGGACGTACGTGGTGGACCGACCCATGGCGGCGGCTCGGAACTCGACCTCGCCACCTCGGCCGTTGTCGTCGGTCGTGAGGATCGTGGCCTGCTTGACGTCGTGCGCCCACTCGGGATAGCTCGCGAAGTCGCCGGCGACGGCGTAGCAGCGATCAGGCGATGCCTGGATGATCGCCCGTTGGACAGCCTGGTCACTCATCGGCAGTCAGGCTAGCTGACTGCTCACGACGTTCCGGGTACTTGCCGTGGAACGCACCCCACAGGCCGCTGACCCCGATGCCGTACATCGGGACGAGCATCCCGAAGGCCAGCGAGGTGAACGGGCGCAGCGAGGCGGTAACGACGGCGACGATCAACTGGGCGGAGAACGAACCGAGCAGGATCGTGCGCACCCGGCGCGGCGCGCTGCCCGCGAGGAAGTAGATGCCGCCGATGCCGAGCAGCTCCTCGCGGCTACGCAGGACAGCACGGAAGTACGCGCCGAAGAAGGCGAGGATGCCAAGGACGAACAATGCGCCGGCGACCACCGCGGCCACGCCGCGCAGCGAGCGCGCCAGCACTGCGGCAAACGAGGTGAGCGTGAACAGCGCCGTACCGATGAGCGCGGCGCGGAGCAACCGCTCGCCCGGGTGGGTGCCGGTCGGTGGTGCGGCGATATCGGGGGTGGCCACCGCCACATCATCGCGCGCACGCATGGCGGCAGCCTCGTCAGGGAGCGGCGGGGCGAGGGTCGAGTCGCGCGTGCAGAGCGTCGAGCGATGTGGCGAGCCGCGCCGCGAGCACGTCGTAGCTGAACTCGCGCACCGCCCGGTCGCGACCGGTGACGCTCATGGCGCGACGGCGCTCCGGGTCGGTGAGCAGGCTGAGGAGCGCGGCGGCCACGGCACCGGCGTCGGTGGGGTCAGCCACCACGAGGCCGGTCTCGCCGTCGATCACCGCATCGGCTGATCCGCCGCTCGCGCCGGCGACCTGAGGCACGCCGGCTGCGGCCGCTTCGACGAACACGATGCCGAAGCCTTCCTGCTCGAGCCCACCCCATCGCGAACGGCAAGGCATGGCGAACACGTCGCCGCAGCCGGACAGCGCGCGCAGGTCGGCGTCGGGGACGCGACCGAGGAACCGGACGGGCGCACCGGTCGATGCGGCCAGACGTTCGAGGTGACCCCGTTCGCGGCCGCTTCCGGCGACCGCAACCACCAGGTCGGGCATGTCGTGTACCAGCATGGCGGCAGCCCGGACCAGGGAATCAATGCCCTTGCGCGGCACCAGTCGGCTCACGCAGGTGACGAGCGGAGCGTCGGTCGGTAGCCCGAACGCGGCCCGGGCCTTGGCCCGCTCGGCATCATCGAGCGGCGTGAACCGGTTCACGTCCACCCCTGGTGGCACCACGACCGTCGGCAGCGTGCGCCCGGCGGCCCGTTCCGCCTCGGCGGCCGGATATCCGCCGGCGGCGATCACGAGGTCGGCCCCGCGCAGGACGCGGGCCAGTACGGGTCGGCTGATCGGGAGTCGGGCCGGGATGGCCACCTCTGCGCCGTGTAAGACCACGCCGTAGGGCAGCTCGAGGTGCCGCCCGATCACGCCTAGTGGCACGGCCGGATCGATGATCACGAATGCGGCGCCGATCTCGGCCGCCCGAGCGTTGACGCGCCGGACCATCCACGGGTGGGGCAACAACACGGGCTCGCGGGTGCGCACCACCCGGAAAGGCTGCGCCGCGTCCCACTCGGCGGCCCCCGCGTACGGCGAGGTGAGCACGGTGAACGACAACGGGTCGAGCCGCCGCCAGAGCTCCCACAGGTACGACTGGATGCCCCCGATCTTGGGCGGGAAGTCGTTGGTGACGAGGAGGTGGGTGCGCGTCATCGCACACCGACCAGCTCGACCTGCACTTGCGGGTCGGTGTGCTCGGCGACTGCGGCCAGCAGGTGCTCTTGTCCCAAGCAACGCGCCGCCCAGACGGCGTGCGCGACCAGCATCGCGTCGTCCACCGCCAGGTAGTGAACGAGCGCAGCACGAACGCGTCGAGCGATATCCGGATCGGTCGCATGGCCGGTGTTGGCCAGCACCACCAACGCATTGCGACGGAGCCACCGCGGGTCGCGATCGGGGATGTACCAGCGGCCGTGTCGTTCGAGCAGGGTCTGGTCGTCGTCCTCGAGCAGGGCGAGCACCGAGACGCGTGCCCGCGCTGCGAGTCCGGCCTCGGGGCGCTCCTGACGATCGTCCCGGCGGTTCGGCGGGCACACCTCCTGGCAGTCGTCGCATCCGTAGATGCGATCGCCGAGCGCCACGCGGTGCTCAACCGGGAAGGTGCCCCGCGCCTGGAGCAACCAGCTGAGACAACGCCGTGCGTCGACGACACCGGGGGCCACGATCGCTTCGGTCGGGCAGCCGTCGAGGCAACGCCGGCAGGGCCCACATCCGTCGGCCACGCCGGGCGGGTCGTGTTCGACCAGGGCCGCGTCGGTGAGCAGCGAACCCAGCACGAACCAGCTGCCCCGGCCGGGCAGCAGCACGTTGCTGCTCTTGCCGTACCAGCCAATGCCGGCGCGTACGGCGGCCGCCCGGTCGACCAGCGCGTTGTCGTCGACCACGACCCGGGTGCGCCACCCCGCAGCGCGCAAATGGGCGCCCACCTCACCGAGGGCCGCTTTCAGCGGGGCGTAGTACTCCTCCCAGGCATAGGACGCGACGGTGGCCAAAGGCTCCTCGGGGTTCGGCGCGAGGCGTGGTTCGCGGCGGCGGTACGCAATGGCCCCGACGACGATCGAACGGGCGTCGCGAAGCGCCATCGTGGGGGTGGTCGAGTACTCGGGTTGGCGGAACGTGAAGTCCATCCCGGCGTGCTGGCCGGCCGCTTTGCGAGCCTCGATGGCCGCTCGCGCTTCGACGAATGGCGCGGCCGTGCAGAAGCCGACCGAGTCGAGACCGGCCGCCCGCCCGATCTGGGCCAGTTCGTCGAGCGTGCGCACAAGCTCATCGTGGCACGCACGCCGGCACCGGCACGTCATCCGCACCTGCGACGGGTGCGATGGCGGCGCGTGCGATGGCGGCGGTAATGCCCACTCCGCCAAGGAGGTGACGTGATCAGCGCATGGCCGCCAGCGGATGACGCAGGCGGGGTACCAGCCCACCTTCGGAGAGCAGGCGCAACGCACGGAGCTCGCCGAGGTCGACGACGAACGTTTCACCCGGGTCGCGGTTGCACACGTAGGTGACCACGCAGTCCTGGCAGGCTTCGGTGCCCTGGGCCGGACACACCGCGCAGTCGATGACAAACGACTCGTTGACGAAGGATTCGGAGGAAGTCATGCCGTCATCCTCCCCATCCATTGTGACAGTCGGTTTTCGACCGGGCTCAGCCGCGGGCCACGGCCAGCAGCTGGTGGGCGCTCACGACGTTCGCGCCACGCTGGCGCGCGCCGTCGCGGACCCGTCGATCGGTGGACGCCACGACCACGGGCCGGGTCACGGGATACCGGGCGATCGCCGCCAGCAACTCGTCGTCGGCCTCGACATCGACCGGGGTGAACCGCACGTTCACCCCGGTGCGCGCCGGAAGTGCGTTGGCGGCCGTGTCGATCGCATCGCCGTCGAAGACAAGCTCCACGCTCATCCCCGGCGAACGCGCCGCGAGGTCGGCGAGGAGGCGCTGGAGTCGGGTTCGCTGATCGGCGATGTTCGCGTCGGGCCAGGCGGTCATGGACACGTTGTAGCCATCGACGAGCAGCACCGGGCGCTCGGAGATCAACCACGCAGCGGCCTCAGGCGAGTCGTCGACGAGGCCGCGCGGCATGCGTAGCGCGCGGCGACGCTCGGGCACCGGCGGCTTTGCTCGCTGTGGCGCCGCGCACTCGGCCGGTGCCGGTGCAGCAGGCAGACCGGCTGCGGCGCGCAGGTCGTCGACCATGACTGCGGCCTCGCCCAGCGAACGCTCGATGCGATCGACCAGGCCGGCGA
>Ga0114966_10004298_pt1 | contig 12268 bp, 14 predicted proteins | sample M_130207_XF_Meta_FD_87029 | JGI IMG/M metagenome (GOLD analysis project Ga0114966, IMG submission 87029) | Freshwater microbial communities from Lake Montjoie, Canada to study carbon cycling - M_130207_XF_MetaG | ecosystem: Environmental > Aquatic > Freshwater > Lake | place: Lake Montjoie...
CTGAGTTCAAGAATACCTCCTATCCAAGTGTGGCTCGTGTGACTCATGTGTTTATTTGTTGGGACTTGCCTGTGTAAAAGGGATTGTTCAATTTTTAATGAGACATTAGTATGAAAGCTTTTGGATTAGTTGGACACCCTTCAGTGAATGAATTGCTACAGATCCTTGTTGCTGATAGTGAGATAACTCTACTACGCAGCCTACTGTGGGAAACTTAGTAGGTGAATTGGGTAATATACGTGTAACATATAAGAATCCTTGATTTATATAACTTTCTAGAACTCCAGGCTTTTGTAGTTGACGAGTTTCAATACGCACCTTTTTCAAGCATACCATGATTCTAACATTATCTGTTATTTTTGCAATTTCCAAAAAATTGAATTTTTTGGGATGGCAAAAAAAGGTCCCCCAAAATGACATTCGAGTATATTCGCACCGAGAATGGTGAGTTTCAGTGCCCCCACTGTGAGTTCACCAAGAAGAATCAGAGCACTGTTCACATGCACATCAAGGCCAAACATAGTGGCTCTTTCAAGCACAAGTGTGAGCATTGTAATTATGAGTGTGCTGCTCGGCAGACACTAGAGAATCATGTGACTTCCAAGCACCCTGAGCATGTAGATGTGGTCCGTGAGTTTGCCTGTCCTTGTAACGACTGTGAATTCGAGAGCCTAACCAAGGGTGGTCTTCGTAGTCATTATCTCCTGAAGCATCTGGCAAAGTATGTTACTACATACTTTGCCAAGTCAGAGGAGGGAATTCAGTGTAGCCACTGCGGTGTCGGATTTAATTCGAAGCCCTCATTCATTTATCACTTAGTTAACTGCCTTCCCAACGAAGTCAAGGCTGATCCTGTAGCCAAGAAGGGACTGTGCATTTAGTGTGCCTTAGTGTGCCTTGGTGTTGAGTGTTCCTCAGTGTTCAGGGGTCTCAGAATCCTTTTTTTTGGGACCCATCTCCTGAACCATAATTACAATACTGTAAATGTGGTAGCCAAGTGCTGAGAATCCTAGCATAGCCAAAAGCTCAAAGGCCCAACGAGGCGTATCATAGCCATTACTGCCGATGTAGAGAAGCAGAGGAGCTACCAATAATATGTGTAAAAGGTTGACCCATAGACTTGGTGACTGGGCCTTCCACTTTATAAAGGCTTTGTAGCCATGATATACAAGCATGATAATGGCGACTCCAGATAATAGGGAGAATATCCAGGGGCTTAGTTGACCACGCATGATAGCAACATATAGGAGAGCTGGTGCGATGACAGCGATATGAAGTATACTGAGAGCTATGTGACTCATCTGATTTAGAGAATATATCTTTCTAACATTTTACTCGTGTGTTCCAAGGCACTTTCTACCCAACATTGAGTAACCGCATAAGATTCTCCACAAATAAAGATATTTGGATTTTTCAAAGGAAGTGGCTGCATGATCGCCTTGCTGTATTCATGAACATCATAGAGGCCGGGTAGCCAATATGAACATCCTTCTTTCCAATAATACATTTTGAATACATGTGGCTCAGGGATTTTTCGCTTGAATAGTGCTTCTGATTCCTGTATAATGCGTTTCGATACGCCTTTTTCGCCATATCGTTTAAGTATACTCATCCAGAATTTAGTATCTTTGCCGTCTGTGTAAGAGGTCATGATTGTGCCCGCCTTGGTCGATATTGGTATTATGTCTCTTAACGGCGAGGACGTAATGGTGCGTGGGATGCCTTCGAACCATGCGGGTGTGGGAAAACCTCCATATATACGTAAGAGTGGGTTCATGGTGATTTTCTTGAGGATGGGCAAGCCTCGAAAGGCGGCGAGGCCTTTTAGCCCTTCGGAGTGAATGGCGAGGATGACCTTTTTCGCCGTAAATTGGACCTTGGTCTTTTCTGTAGTGAAATTGAGTTTTGTTATTTGCCCATGATCTAATGATGTGAGACGATGGTTGAAAAAGAATTTCACCTTGGCCTCTTCTGCCTCTTCTACCTCTTTTGCCATTTTATCCGTGATGGCCTGAAGCCCTTCAGCGATCGTATAGAAACCGGTATCTGCCCCGAGTTCATTTTTCAGAGATTCTAGGGCGAGGTCGGCACGAAGGGAAGAGATTTCTGAGGTATAGGCGAACTGGGAAGTCATATTTTTAACTGTCTCGGCGGTAGTAACTTTATTTAAGAGTTGCTCTAAGGTATGTAGTTGAAGTTCCTGTTTGCTGAGTTTAGAAAAGGCTTTTACTATTACTGCGGCGATGGCTGGCCAACTGCCTGTAGAATCGGGTATTTTGATTGGTGTTAGATGGTATTTCTTAACAAGGTCATTTACCATGGTGTGGCTGCTATGAATGCGGCCGGCACCCTTTTCCCAGTGTAGACCATCCTTATTATATGATTGAATACGACCGCCGGCAGATCCATATGCTTCCATTATGGCGATCTTAGCCTTCGGATAGCGTTTAGCAATTTTAGTGGCAGCCAGGAGACCTGATATGCCGGCTCCTACGATTATATAATCATAGTCCATGCTGTTAGTAGTTAATAAAAAATGAAGTTATTTGCTGTGTAAAAGGTGGTAACATAGATAATCAAATGCTTAACGGTGCCCAATCATTCTGCCTGTCAACTTTCGAGTATGACAATGAGATTCTTCAGCAACTGGTCGATGGTGTGAACATGGCACTGAAGATTTATCCTGAGGCGTGGAGCTTTGTTGTTCATTCTGGCTTGCTCATGTATAAGTATCCGAATCTTCATCCAGTCAGTGAAAATATCTTTAATGGTCACTCTTACGAGCTAGAAGCACTTCTTGCTGTCACTCAGGTTGCACGGAAGCGGGCTGGATTATATTGATAAATTAGAATGGAATATATATACCTTCTAACAAAAGGAAGTATCGAAGAAATAGAATATGTATTGTATGATTTAAAAGAAGCATTGTTAAAGGCAGAAGAAATGTCTTTAACACTGTATCGTATGAGAGTCAGTGCTAGTGGCACGACAACAGTTATGAAAATTTTTACACCTTCTTAAGGCTATTAAATAGCCAAGACGCAACCTTTGATGTCTCACTGCTTTGGAACTGCTCAAGTTTTTTCGATGGCGGCATGAGAACAAAGTTCGGGATGCTGCGAACCCCACAGTATCCTGGCGTATACTTATTTTGGTCTATATCGCAAATATAGACTGGAAGATCGGGAAACTCTTCCTTTAAGAAATTCCAATCGAGACGTTTACAGGCACCGCACCATGATGCCGTAAAGTAGATTAGGATAGGGGATTTTAGAGTGGTTTCCTTATAAAGTTTTTCAAATTCCTCTTGGGTTTGGAGGGGAATCATTTTTGGTTCTATTCAATGAAAGAAGGAATCCTCCTCCAATAACCGCACCTAGTGAGCCTAGGGCCACATAATCGAGTGTATTAAATGTTAAAGATTTGTCTCTCCCCCCGCCAACCATGACACGCGGCACTTGTGGTATAGGCACTTGGGGAATCTGGGGCATCTGAGGCAAAGGCAGAGGCATAGGAGCTAGACTGCCAAGCCCAGGTGGCTTTGCGATGCTACTGATTACTTGTGCCGTTTGAACAGCATCGGCTGTCGTATCAACAACAGTTGTTTTTACTTGTTTTACAGTATCAAGTGCTCCTGTTACTGTGGCTCCTAGACCAGGGAAAAAGTAGGATAAGAATGGCAGAATAATACGAACAAATGTTGTTATAAAGCCATCAGGAGGACATGGCGTAATTTCGCTCAAGCCTGTAAGTCTCTCACTATGACCATCTGGGTGCATTCCAAGTTGTGTAAAAGGGAAGAATCGCTTTGATCCAGCGACAAAGAGGTCTGCGGGGTAGAGTAAAAGAACAAAATAATCATAAAATAAGGCACAAATGTAAAAGAGGAATCCAAGGGGGATAATTGTGAGATCTAGGAAGCGGGAAATAGAATTATAGTTGTCGCCGGCGATAAGTTGAGCTAGAGGTGCGATTGGAAGCAAGATTGCATATAGTAAAAACCAGGTGGGATTTGGTGCGTCGTCGGCTGCACCTCCACTCTGTATTGTTAGATGAGCAGCTGTAGCAGCTGTCTGAGCAGCGGCTGCTGCCGCTTGACTTGCGGCTGCTGCCACTGGAGCTAATGACTCTGCGGAAGGAGAAGAAGCAGAAGAAGCAGAAGAAGCAGAAGAAAAAAACCCAAACTTAGATTCCTTCCACATGCCTTGGGCTAGACCTAGGGCTCCAAAAGGATGTGCCAAGCCATGTTTATTCAGAGTTTCAAGCGTATATCCGCCCGATTTTGACAATTGTATTAGATCATAAAACCATGGATAACCAAAGGTTATACAATTTACAATAAAAAATATGAGAGCAGTCTGCGGAGATCTCAAATATAGATGGTGAAGACCAAAGAATCCAAAGATCAATGTGAACCACCACATGCCAGATTGTGTAAATTGTGGTGTTCCCCAGAATTCTATGCGGCTCTGGGAAACTGCTGGGAATTCCCACACCATACTATAAATACAACAGAGCTTTCTACTGTCATATGAGACGCCGGATTAGAGGCTATTCTCGAACTCAGTAGGAAAGCACACGTGATTAAAGAAGGTTCCTGAAGGAATAGTAATTGGCAAATGAATCTGTTCTTGAATACTTAGATTTCTTTGCTGATCTTGTATCTTAATTCCAAAGCGGTCGAAGTCGATCATCATAACAGTTCCATCTGGCTGTAAATATAGCTCAAAGTCCCACGCAGCATAGCCAAGTGCCCAGAGCTCCTTCCAGAGCAGGGTAATTTCAGAAGAGATAACATTTGTCTCAATACCCAAATACAAGGGACGATTTGTTCGAATGCGTCTCATCCTGTAACGATCTGTATGCGGATCATCAAGAAGTTCTGGAACACTGAGAAACTGGTAGGAATCGGTGTCAAGTATATGCTCAATGAGACGATGGATTGCTTTTTGCTTATAAAGAGTCAGGCAATCGTCTCGAAATCGCATCTTTTCTACAACTGTTGATGATACTCGCAAGATGACACCGTGTGACATCTTGTGTGTGTTTCGTGTGTTGTGTGTGTTTGTGTGTCTTTTAGTGTGTTTGTGTAAAAGGGATTTATGTGAGTGGGGATTTCATTTTTTATAGGTCGCGGGACAGCGGCTGAACCATTTTCTAGCAGATTTAGATGCTTTTATGGCACGTCTAACTAAATCAGAATCTGTAGAATAGTGCGTCTTGCCGCAGACTAACAATGAGCTGACGCGTGCGTAGCCCCATTGCTGTTGAGTAGCTCCAGGACGATGACCTGTTCTCCAAGCGGCCATTCCGCGATTGTAAGATTCTTCTAGAAATCGTTTGGGGACTCCTGACGCCTTTGCACGTTCATCTAGTGACTTGGCATCTGGAAAGAGTTTATTCCATTGTTCAGTGTAGCTGGAAGGCTTTGTTTTTATTAATGTGTCTGTGTAAAAGGGTGTGTATGCGGTCTTTTTGGTGAAGTTGCGTTTAGCATGCGATTTAATCTCTTTGTGCCTGAGGGCCTTCTGTTTTCTCGTCAAACCCTTGTAGTATTTCACGGGGTGGTATAACTTACGGGTTCCCATTACAAGTGGGTGTGATTAAATCCTCAAGACGGCCCTTCCTGAGCTCCGCTCAGATTCGGAAATTTCATTAGCCCTTTCTAAGGCAGAGCCTTAGATTCGGAACAAAATACCGCCAAATCCATCCGTAATACGCAGGACATTATGATTGAGTGCGTAGATACGAACAGAAGCCGGGCCTCTAGCTGGACTGACCGTGTTATTAAGCTCCAACTGTAGAACAATGGTGTCAATACGACTCGCATTCATGCTTCCACTCGGCTGAACATCCTCAGGGCGGAGAGCAAAAGAGTATGAATATACATAGTCGTCAATCGGGATAACGGTGTGGTGCTGATAAGGCTGAACAAGACGGAAATAATCCGCCCTACGAATATCGAATCTATCATATCCATCTAGACGCAAAAGAGCCGTATTAATGAGATTCTGATAGCCCACCTGTGTTGATGTCTCGCCAATCGAAAGATTCGTATAATTAAAAGGCTGATTCGAATTAACTGAGGCCTGTCGCTGAACACGCCAGAAAAGCTCCTTTATCGGATGATTGAACTCCATAGGAACTTGAACAGTTGTCGCGGCCTGATCAACAGAAGTATCTTGCGTATACTGAACCTGTTCGATCAAATACTCGTGGGAATTCGCCACGAATCTACGACGCTCTTCCACATCTAAGTGAACAAAGTCGCCATATAGATTCATCGACGTTATAGAGGCAGAAGCGACACTTGCATCACAGGGTATTGCGAGCGGGTTGTCGATGACAAAGACTCCTTGTAGAGGCTTGAGTGTGATATTAATACGAACTGGGTGATACTGTAAGGCAATCAAGGGTAGGGCGAGGCCAGGATTCTTACAGAACCAGAAACGCAGAGGAACATACAAGAAAAGCGGGCCAAAGAGATTTACCGAGTGTGAACCAGTATTTCCCTGACTTGCACCGCTCGTCTTTCCAATCATGTTATTCCATCCTTGCCGCTTGTCCTCAGTTATAACATAATTTGACCACATCTCCATCCATTCTCCAGTCTGCTTGTCGATCTCCTGCTCTCCAATCTCAAGACTGATTTCTTGAATTAGTGCATGACCAATAGCGTTTGTGTAAGAGGCAGGTCTCCCTGTAACAGAATCATATATTGCCGGAAGTTGAATCTCTAGCCACATTGGGCCAAGCAAATCGCCTTTTCTCGGTATAAGAGTTGTTATCCTTCGACCAAAGTCGGCCTGGTTGTCAAACTGAATAATAGAGGACTCTGTTGAAAAATTGGTATACCGCCGATATACCATTTTAAACCAAGTGACCTGGGGATTTCCAGTTAGAAATACATCTTGTTTTCCTTGAGCCACAATTTGAAGTAGTCCTCCTCCCTGTGTCATCTGATTGAACTGGGTATATTACGGAGAGGTTTTTAAATACATACAAATAAGAGAGGATATGTCCGATTCAATTGTTCTACGCAAGATATATGCACTTGATTCAAATACAGGGCTCTTTATATCTAGCGGCCAAGTATTAATTACTAACGGGCTGGGTGGAACATTCTGGATCGACATGTTGTCTAGCTTGACCTTTGTTGGCGGCCCTATTATGAATAGCCTACCCTCGACAATCAGTAGTTTTTCAACACTCTCTTATTCAAATGCTTCAAGCTTGTCGACGACAACATATAATCTCACACAAGCCATTTGTAGCATCGGTGCTATCGCCAATGCCACGGGAGCAAATATTCAAACCGCAAATCTCGGTTCCATAGGCTACGTGAGCACAGCAACCATGTCTACCTATGTTGGCCAAGCACTCAGCACTTTTTCTCAGAGTGATAGCACAGTTAGCACTTTAGCCCCTGCCTTGAGCACCTTTCAATATGCGAACTCCTCTACACTTTCTACACTCAGTGGTGACTTATATGAAGACTTATTTAGCACCGTTGCAGGCCTTAGTAATTTGGGTTATGTATTATCGAATCAGCTCGCTAGCACAGTGACTGGCCTCGGATCTGTCGGTTATATAAGCAGTATAAATACGCCAATTAGTTTCCAGAGCACCGTCGCCGGCCTGGGATCCATCGGATACGTGAGCACGTCCTATTTGTCAAATGTGATCAATACTATGGGCAATCTATATGTCAGCTCAACAAGTCTCGCAAGCACTGTTGGCGGCCTTTCCACCTTTGGTTACCCAACAAATATCGACTTATCCACGGCCATTCTCGGTATATCTGCAATGAAGAACAGTATCCGTTTCGATACCGTCGGCAATGTTATTATGACAGGTGCTTCTAATGTTATCACTTTCACAAATCCGCAAAATATTATCTTTATTTCTACCTTTTATCAAAGTAGCATCTATTATTCTGGAGCACGAAATGGCTCTACAATAGTTGGACGTCTAGTAGGAACAAATGACTTGGAATTTTCCACAGCAGTAATGCGTCTAGATTCTTTCAGTAGTTTTATTAATTCGAACTCAAAAGTGACATTTGACATATATCCAACATATTCTTTTACAAAACTTGGAACAGGTGCAACAGAAATTCCCATTCTACCCATTTCCACACTCTTAAAATGCGGCAGTAATATACTTTATAATACATGTATTACAAGAAATCTGTATGCTGGAAATACAAGAACTCTCTTAGAAAGCGGGCTTACTATAGATTCTTCTAATATTTACAATCAGCCCATAAGATTAACTGTTCCCGCACCATACGAATGGGATTACACAAAAACATACGATATATATCATTATATGCCTAGTTCTGTGCAGTTCGGAGCCCTACAAAATGCTCTGCATAGCACTATAGTGACCCCATATTTCGGCTCAACTGGATCGATCTTTGTAACTGTTCAGAATTTGGTCTAAGATTAAGGATCATAATGTTAGAGAGATGTCCCGTAGAACTCTGGACACCGATTCAATAACTCTTCGTCAAATAAATGCTCTAACGCCGACAAACGGTATAATACCAGCACTTACTACACTCACATCTGATGGAGAGGGAGGGACATTCTGGGCAGTCCCATCGAGTCTCGGCGGAATTCCTTCCTTCAATAATATTGTAGTCGACAATCAAGCAATCCCTGCCACAAACCCCTTTAACACATTATACATATCTACGCTGGGTATCGGCACAATTGTAAATTCCACAACAAACCTTCTAACACTATATTCCAAGGGATTCGACGCCTTTGATATCAGTGGTGGGAATAAAATCGCAGCCTACTCGAATTCTATTCTTTCTCCGACGATGAACCTGGTGGGCCGCAATGGCATTCAAATTACTGGTGACCCTTTCACACGGACTCTCTTCTTTGACACACAGGCGACTGCCATTAGCACAGGTATATATGGATATTCTCAGATGAATTTCATCTCAAATGCTTCCACTGTTAGCGTTTCCGCTGTAAATAACTCAAATAATCTTTTTCTAACCGCCAATTCCACATCATCTATTGTAAATTTTATCGGAACTGGAGATATTGTGTTAAATACATATTCGAATTCTAACGCCGTATTCTTAACGATTTCTAGCTTCGATTCAGCCACATATCTGAATATGAGCACCCTCGTGATGCAGACATATGGCTCTACACTAAGCACAGTTAGTAGCTTATTCTGCGATTTAACAACATCTTCTCAAGGACTAAGTTCCCTATCAACATCTATATCGGCAGAAATCTCAACTTTGAGCACAAGCATTAGCATACGCCAAGAGAGAAATGAGAACAATCTCATGAACAATTATACGGAAATTAATTTATATAAAGAATTATCAACTTCCGTTGCTTCATTTATTAATACAGGTGGGACAGGAGCAACAGGAGCAACAGGAGCAACAGGAGCAGGAGCAACAGGAGCAACAGGAGCAGGAGCAACAGGAGCAACAGGAGCAACAGGAGCAGGAGCAACAGGAGCAACAGGAGCAACAGGCCCAACAGGCCCAACAGGACCAACAGGAGGAGGAGGGACAGGAGCAACAGGAGCAACAGGAGCAACAGGAGCAGGAGCAACAGGAGCAACAGGAGATTCAGGAGCGAGAACATACACAGTAACAAACAGTGGTGCTAGTGCATATTTGATTGATGGTGCATCTAATCCAATAATCTCATTATTGCGTGGATTTACATATAATTTTGTTGTGAATGCATCTGGGCATCCATTCTGGATTCAAACCGTCTCTGGTGCATATAGTTCTGGAAATATTTACAATACTGGTGTAACAAATAACGGTGCTGAAGTTGGAATTATTAAATTTGCGGTTCCATATGATGCACCAACCTTATACTATGTTTGTCAGAATCATTCAAGTATGGGTAATACGATTAATACTAGCGATCTTGGTCCAAGAGGAGCAACTGGAGAAACCGGTCCTACAGGTGAGGCCTCTAACTCATATGTATCAAGTATCAATACTGCCGCCACAATAGGCCCCGTTACAGGAACTGGAGGTCAAAATCTGAATCTCTCTCCTCTAGGATTTCGCCTAGATTCGATGTCTTCTTTTATTAACGAAGGCTCACGGATTAGAGTTAGCTATTCTCCATCATTAATTTATTCCATGAGCATCGCTACCTCAGAAATACCGACCGTGTCAACAGTAATTGTCGCTGGGGACACGACAATTGCTGAGGGAGTATTTACGAGACCTTGGAATCTCGGTGCTACTAACCCTACAGTTACGGCCCCTTACTTGTATACAGATACTATGGATTTTGTTCTTCATTCTAGTAATATTAGCAGGGCCTTGACATCAACCTTTAACATAAACCATAACCTGGCACTTGTAAATGGAGGAAATACAGTGGGAGCTACAATGAGCAATTTAACGTCTGGAACCAATGCTTTAATTATAAGTATAACTTAGAAAATGAGTTCAAGATTATCAATAGACAGCACGACCCTCAAGGTTCGTGATGTCTTTTGTTTGAATCCTATAAATTCTGACTATATACAACCTGGTTCTATCCCGGTTATTAGCGATGTTGGTAAGGTAATATGGTTGAGTAGTCTAGAGTTTTTAAGCACAATTAGTGTTCCCACCCTGAGCACTACTATTATCGGCCTTCTAGGCTCAATTCGGCCAGGATTCTCCAGTTTCTCTACAATCCTCACATCGACAGTTGGATCACAATTAACATCAAGCATTACAGGGCTGGGATCAGTTGGCTATGTTAGCACATCATATCTAGATAAAACTGTGGGATTTTTAGCCCTCGATCACGGTTATATAAGTTCGACAACACTCTACGATTGTTTTACGAATCTGGCGGATATGGATCAGATTACTTTGAAGTTAGGAGCTATGGCCATGTTCTTAGGAGGTGCTCTTAGTAATCTCTCAGGTGGCTATGTCAGCACCATAAATCCTGGACAATACAGAATTTATAAGTCGACAATTGGCCTTCAAGGAAACAATCTTAATATCACTTTGAATAATGATACGAATGTAACATCGGGAATTATAAATTTAGCAGGATTTCAGAATAATATAGTTAATACTTCCCACATGAGAATCGATGTTAATGCGAATATACAATTGAATTATCCGTCTGGATCTGAACTGACTACCTTTAGCACATTCTTAGTTAACCCTGCAAATTCACGCATTGTTGGCGATCCTGTTCGCCTCACCTTTGATACTGGTGGTGCCTTAGTGACGAACTTGAGTTTTATCTTAAAGTCTAATCAGCTTACACCCTTTCCCGCAAATCTTGAGATACATCATCGTATGAATAATACTGGCACAAGTGCAAATTTTTTAACTAATATTCCTGAAATTGGAGGAGTATTTGTTACTCTTGATAATACGGATTAACGTCTAGTGCTTAATTTAAGAACTCCCCATGGATAAGGCCACTCTGTGGCCTTATTACATTGGAGTATCATTAAATCTGCGTCTCTAGAGTTAGCGAAGCATAAAAGGCATGTGCGTGATAACGGCACTTGACGGTAAAGGGTGAAAAAATTTCACGTTAGAAATATAGATAAATGAACTTCATAAGAAACTTGGTAATTAGAATTAACAAGTTTTTCATGAATCAGACGCAGGACGTTCCTCGACCAATTATTGATGAATCAAAGATATATTCTGAAAACTCTGAGATTCCTTCTTTGCCAAAGAACTTTATTCCAGAACCCTTTTATTCCACCATGTTCAACGAGGATTTAGTGGAAACCCCTCTCTTTGTCCCAGGTCAGATGCCCATGGCTCCAGAACTCCTCGAACCACCGCAGTTGGTCGATATGGCCACGGACACAGATAAACCGCATTCGGATGAGGATGCTCCCGTGCAAATGCCAAATGCTTCCACGGAAAAGTCCTAAGAATTCGTTGACCGTCAGCATTTTCTGCGATATTCACCTTGATTGCTATTTGGTTCTTTTGAGCTTGGGTCTTCCCTTCGAGTTTGTGTAAAAGGGTGTTCATGAAGGTTTGGTAGGGGGATCTTTTCCAGATTGTGGCCTGGTATGTGAACACGATGTTGTCTATTTCGAAGTCGAGGGGAATTAGGGGGTCTGAGCCTTTTGGGCCTGGACTCATTAGTCCTGGACCCTTAGGGCCAGGACAGGGCATGAGGCGAACCGATACGATTTCTGCCGCATCAAGGGCGTCAAATGCTTCACTTATTTCTTCAGCCATCGGTCGCCCTTCGAGGAGAAAATCCTCCTGCATTGGAAAGACGTA
>Ga0114966_10004302_pt1 | contig 12262 bp, 15 predicted proteins | sample M_130207_XF_Meta_FD_87029 | JGI IMG/M metagenome (GOLD analysis project Ga0114966, IMG submission 87029) | Freshwater microbial communities from Lake Montjoie, Canada to study carbon cycling - M_130207_XF_MetaG | ecosystem: Environmental > Aquatic > Freshwater > Lake | place: Lake Montjoie...
AATAGAAATATCAAAAGATAAATAAACACACCACTCAACTATATTTATATTAGATGAAACTTATTAAGACAATAGAAAAAATAATCAAGGAAGCTGAAGAATCATACAATAATGCTTTGGAGTCTGTTGTCGACGAAAAAGAATTGAGTCGCATTGAAAAAAACTATCAAGATAGTCTTAAATTGATGGACACTTTTAATAAAATTAAAAAAAATAATTTAGATTAATTTTTTATTTTAGTAAATGTTGAATTTGATTAATTACCATATTAATCTGTGTGAGTAGTTTGTGTTTATAAAGTTATTTTTAATACAAAGGTACCAACCAAATCCAAAATAAGTTGAAATTACGGTATAACCATTCTTTTTTAACATTTCAATTGACGATTTTGTCATTTCTTCGGTGTATTTTGTTGGATTTAACCAATCATGAAAACTAATTACAATTTGATTTATTTTAGAAAAATCAGTTTCATCTAAACTGTCTAAAAAAGAATATTCCGAACCCTCAATATTAATTTTTAATATTGAAACTTTATCAATATTAAATTTTTTGCAAAATGTTTTCCACGAAATCATTTCATACAAATTTTCTTCACCTTTAACAATATTATAATTTACTATTCCCGCAACTTCATCATTATTAGGCTTATCCATTTTAATTTTACAGTCTGATGGTCCTAAAACACCCTTAAATAATTCAGCACCATTTGGTATTGTTTCTTCAAATGGGTCAACACCAATTACTCGTTTCATACCTAACCAATAATTTGACCAATCCCAATATAAACAACCTAAATCTACTATACATCCTTCATTATCTATTGAATTCCAATCAAATGTTGACCAAAATTCACCCTTTATTGTTTGTTCTAATTTAATCATTATAGTAAATGTTGAATTTGATTAATTACCATATCCGCAGTAATTGATTTATGACATTCAAATTGTCTTTCAGTTCCTTTGTGTTCAGGGCACCAATACCAATCACCTTTATCAAACTTAAACATTGGGTTATTCCAACATCCATTACATACTAATGGATTGGTTATTCTTGTGGTATTGTCAGTAAATTCATGACCGTCTTCAGAGAAGTTAGAAATCATAACAACGTGTTTATTAACAGCCCAAGCCAACCAACTCAAACCTGAACCCAAACCAATGTAAAATTCAGAATGATAAATTTGTCTCATTCTTTCTTCTAATGGTTTATCACCGGTCCAGTCCAACACATTTTCAATACCTGAAAATGATTCTTTTTGAATGACGGCTACTTTATATCCGATATCATTAAGATAGTTTATTAAAGTTTGCCATCCATTGGGGTTAGACCATTCTTTACAACCAGCGGTAGTACTCATACCAATTGTTACATATTTTTCATCAATAGGTCTTTTGTTTGGTGTGAATGATAATTTAGGCCTAATTTCAGTAAAATCTAAACCTAAAATATTTGCCGCGGATTTTTGTAATGGTATTGTGATTGGTAAAACAGGTTCTTTATTATAATCATAAAACCAACCTATATTAAACATCGCATAAATATTATGAGCAACACCACCTGGTGAAACAAATAAAATGTTTGGGTATGATTTTTCAAACATTGAATTTATAAAACTTGAGACAATAACATGACAATTGTGTTTTTTTCTAAACTCTTCACAATACGGCATCCAAGCAATTGTATCTCCCAATGATGAGGAATCAAAGACGATAAAAACTCGTTTATTCTTAAAATTAATTGTTTCTTGAAGGACTAATGTTGATTCATAATAAATCTCATATTTAATACCATTATAATATTTCCTACTCAATTTAGAGTACATATTATTTTTTAAAGTGGTTTCATATAATAGTGAATTATCTTTATCAAATACTTTAACAATAAACTCTTTATCACTATCTGAATTAAGATTTAAATAAAACCCTTCAATGTGATTCCAATTGACTGTAACTTTTGGTAATGGTTCATCACCAAAAGAAGTTATGTATTGATTTTTAAATTCCAAACCTGATGGCGAGGACATGTCGTACTCCGTGTCGTTAATTTTTAATGTATTCATATTTTATTTTCTAAATTAAAAATATTAGATTTTCTATCTTTTATTTTTTTAATTGGTATTCCCACCATAACATATTGACCATCAACTGACTTATTAACCAAACTCATAGCCCCAATAGAACATCCATCAAATAAAGTAACACCAGGTAATACAACAGAGTTGGAACCAACTACAACATGTTTTCCAATAATAACATCTTTATGTATCGTATTTGTTACATTATTGGGTAAACAGGGATTAGTCATCCATTCACCATCATAATTATCACTTGATGAATATACTGAAACTCTGGATGATACTCCTGAAAAATCTTTCATCGTTATTTTTGCTCTTCCTATTAATGAGGAATAACAAGCAATGTGAACATATTTACCTAATACAATACCACCATCTCCAGCCGATATAATACTAAAATCATCAATTCTAGTATTATCATCTATTGAGATATTTTTAGGATTATATATTGAACATTTATCTGATATTAAAACATTTTTACCTAAAAATTTAAATCCTATTTTTTCTAATTCTTCTTGTTTTAAAAAACTCATTTTAACCCTCCGTCTATTTTTAAATTTATACCTGTAACATATTCATTTTCAATAAAATAATCAATAGTATTACATAACTCATCAATAGAGCCAAACCTATTTAAACCAATATTATCCTTAATAATATCTCTAATATTTTCAGTTATTTTATATGTCATTCCCCCATCAAAATACCCCAATTGAATTGTGTTTGATGTTATTCCATATTTAATATTTTCTTGGGAAATACTCTTAACAAATCTGTCTAAAAAACATTTAGAAGCCGAGTATATTGAAGTACCTATCACATTTTTTTCTGATAATACCGAACTTATTAAAATTATCCTACCATATTTTTGTTCCCTCATATAACTTAAACAAGAGGAAACAATATTAATAGCACCTTTAATGTTAACATCAATTAAATCATTAATTTTATCTATATTCTCATCGTTAATTTTATGTATTAATGTGTCATAATTTAATCCAGCAAAATTTAAAACAACATCAATTTTTTTTTCTGTAAAATATTTTTTACATTCAATAATATTTCTAACATCCAAATCTTTTGAACCAACGGAAGTCACATCATACCTTGAAGACATCAAATCAACAACTTGAGTTCCAAGTCCTCCGCTACCACCAACAACTAAAACTTTTTTCATTTATTTAATTTTTTTATAACACGAAAAATACCCAAAATCTTGAACTAATTCACAATTTGGTATTAAAAATTTGTTAATACTTTTTTTAATACTATCCCAATTTGTGTCATCCATAATGATATAACCATTTTTTTTAATTAAAGGTAAGTATAGTAAAATATCTCTTGAAACATTCATCTCATTATGATTACCATCAATGTGAAGAATATCAATAGATTCAGTATCAAAATTGATAAAAACATCTTCAGAAGATTTCCTAATTAAACTGACGGTTTTAGATAAATCATTATTCCCAATAATATTACAAACATTGTCATATAATTTATCAAAAGTTTCTTGACCTTTTAAAAGTTCATTGTATATGTAATTTTCGTAGTCTTTATCCCACAATTCGTTTTTAGACGCCTCATAAGACCAAGGGTCAATTCCAACAATAGTTCCCCCATTGTTTTCTAAAACTTCGGCAAATGAAAATAAAGAACTTCCTTTAAACACACCAATTTCAACACAAACTTTACTGAGTGTTAGGTTAACTAATGTATGAATAAAATTTCTTTTTTCGTCAGTACACCAACCCCCTTGGTCAAACTCATCATTGGTAATTAAACCTCTTAAATCTCTCATATTATTTTTTATAAATTTCAAATTTAGATAAGTCAGGATATGGTAATTCCAAATCATCCATCTTTTTTTTATTCCCTTTTAAATCATAAAATTGAGGCATCATTAATAAACCTCTGGCGGAAAGTTCTGGCATCATATAAAAATTCCAACCTAACATATCAAAATTATCATCATGATAAGAACACTCTCTTCGACCACTAAATCTTGCTCTTTTAAACCATAACATCGCATCATGGTCGTCTGTCAAAATTGCTCCCCCTTTACTTAACTTAAAATGTTTATAAGGACCTGTAAATGAAACACACATGTGAGTATTAGGTGAGTACATATCAGCGGTAAATCTTAAAGCCGAATCCCAAACATTACTACCAACCAAGTTATATGCACCTGTTATTGTTTTACCTTCAACAGGTTCAAAATCAACTTTTAGACCTGCGTGAATAATTTCACAAGGTACTGATGGATATGTTCTTGATGGTATTGTTATAGTGTCTGTATCAATACTGTTCTTTATATTTTTTTCATAATATAAGGATAAAAATAAAGCATTACTCATGTTATCTAATGCAATTGCATAAGGTGCTCCTGTGTAATCACACAACGCCCTTTCAAAATCTTCGGTAATTTTATGTACTCCTTGTGCCATATTATTCAGGTTTTTCAAATATACTAATGGTATCGACACCATTCCAACTATGTAATGGTTTAAAATATATTGGTGGTTGAGAAACAATTTTCATATTATTGTTTTCGACAAACCCCTTAAATTGTTCTGGTGACATATTTGCCCTACCTCCAGAATTTTCAAACGAATATTCACTTCCACCGTATAACCAAGAATGATGTATAAACGCTTGGCCACCTGGTTTTAATACTCTATAAATTTCTTCAATGTATTCTTCAATTACATTTGCGTGCATATGAACAAAAGAATCAAACGAAAAAACCAAATCTTGTGAATTATCCCTAACTCCAGTTAAGGTTTTACCATCATTATTAAAATACGCTAAAACATGATGACCCAATTTTTCTTTTGTCTTTTCAATACATAAAGGATTTAAATCGATAACAATTAATTGAGACGCTAATATTGATAAAAATTGCGTCATACGACCAAATCCAGGCGCAATTTCTAATATCTTTTTACCTCTGAAATCTTTTACGTAATCAAAAATAACTTCATTCCATAAATTTTCAGTGGTACCAAATGGTTCTGACCATTCATGTCCGTCATTTAACCACCTGTCTCTATCATTCCACAACCTTTGTTCATCTATATTGTAAAATTTTTCCATAAATAAAATATAACATCAAATTTATTTTTCTAAATAGTCTAAACCCGAATAATCCCCTAAAATTGATAACAAATTTTCACTGTCTTGTACAAGATTACCCGTTAAATACTTAATATTTTTCTCATCATCATACTTTCCTTTATACGTTGGTAAATTAAAAATTATCGTTGGTTTTTCATATTCCAAAGATTCTTTAATTGATAATGGATTTAATTCCAATATTGAACTGAATAAATGAACATCGCATGCCTGAATAAAAGTATTAACGTCATTCCTTTCACCCCATACAATACAGTTATCAGGTTTTGTTTCCATTATTGGTTCCCAATAATCAACAAAATTACTTGCTTGATTACCAACAAAATGGAATTTAATTTTATAATCTTGTAACAACCGAGCAATTTCAAACGTATAACCTTGATTTTTTCCCCATGTAAATAGACCAATATTAAGGACATGTTGATATTCGGGGTCTAAACCTAATAGATTCTGATTATACTCTTTGTTTGGTATTTTTATATCAATTGGATATTCAATTAAATCCATAGGGACTCCCAAATCTTTAAACACATCTAATGAATGAGGAGACACAAAAATAAATTTATCTGGAAAAAATTTCTTCCAATTAGGGTCAGTATAAGAACAATGTGTTGTTTCAAATATTTTATATTGTCTATCCTTAGAATAAAGACGTTTCATAATATGGGTTGGAATAAAAGTTTCAGAAAATTCTTCAATCATAATGTAATCAACCTTATGGTCTTCAATTATGTTAAATAACTCATATTCCTTGTTTTCTGATAAAGAAATAAACTTATCACCAATCATACTAATAACCCTATTTCGTTGGACTACAAAATGCCAAGCAATCATTTCCCACTCTACAACAAAAATATTATAACAATCTTTAAGTAGTTCTACTTTTTTAGTGACTACTTGAGGACATCCCCCTGTTGACATGTGCGGTGTTAAAATTAGTAGTGTTTTCATTTAATATTGTTTTTAAGGTTTCCAAATACCAATACCACCAAAATGTTCTTTGATTGAATGGTTATATGGTACATAACCTTTACCATTTGATTTTTGACAAATAATCTCAACTTTACTTCCGTAATCTAACTCTTCCCAAAATCTTCTAACTTTTCCGGTCTTTGGTTCATCATCACTATAGATATCTTTAAATACGTGGTTTGAATCAATATCATGAAATGCAATATAACCACGAGGACTTAATAATTGTTTATATAATTCAAAGTCTTTTTTTACACCTTCGTATGAATGGTCACCATCAATAAAGATAAAATCAAATTGGGGACAAATACTTTTAACTTTTTCAAATGTTTCAATTGATTGCGAGTCCGCATTTAAAAAATGAAAATCTTCACCAATCATAGAAAGATATATACTATCTTTAAAAACACTATCCATGTCTACAGCAATTTTAGTTCCTGTTGATAGTTTACTAAAAAGTAAAAAAGTACCTCCTCTGGCGCCAACTTCTAAAATGTTATGCGGTTTTAAACTATTTAAAAAATGTCCAAGATGAACAATTTCTTCATATACTTGAATAGTAATGTTTTTGTTTATTAAATCCTTTTCAAGGATGTAGTCAGCAATTTCTTCAATTGATAATTCGTTTTTCATTTTTAGTTAGTATTTTGTATTAATTTATTTTAACACAATCTTTTATTATGTTTCCATATCCTTTAAAATGTGTGATAATCAAATATAAATCTTTAACCCATCCGTTATTTTTTTTTGCAATAAAAAAATTAACATTATTATATAGGTCCATATTAAAAGAATATTCTTCATTTGGACGAAATAAAGATACAACCCTTACATTAAAATTGGAATTAAAGTCACCATTAAGATTAAATCTTACGATATCTAAGTCAGGTTGTTTTTCAAAAGATGTTATATTAATTTTAGAATCCAAAGATTCTCTTTCTTGTAAAACTTCAAATATTTGGTCATACTCATTAATTTTTAAATCATCGAATTTTTTACCATCTTGTAAATTCGGATTATATCTTTTTGTGTGTATAAATGAAATAAAGTTATTTAATAATTTTAAATTGTTTATGACTTCTGATATTTCTAAATACGAATTAATATCAAAACAAAGATATGAAGATATAAATTTGTTAAAATTATATTTAGAATATAAGTAATTAAAAACAGTTTCATCACCTAAAGGAAGGTATCTGTCATAGTCTTTTATAACGTTATCATCAAAACATATTTTTTCAACCTCATCTAAAAAATCAATACATTCTTTAGTGTAATAAACACAATATGTTGTTAAATATTCTATTTGACTAAACTCAGTTTTATATAAATCAATTAAAGGGTAATATCCTAATGCTTTTGGATTAAAAACACCTATTTCATTAAAATAAGTTTCTGTATATTTGTGTGTTGTGCTATACTCGTAAAAAAATTTCACACTAATTGGAAATTTACAAAATCCAAATTCGTTTATTGTGTTGATGACTAATGTGTCGGAATTTTTTGTTAGTAAACCATCGGCATCTATAAAAAAATAATAATCATATAAATCTGAAAACTTTTTTAAAACTTTAGACTTTAGTAAAGTAGTATATTTATGTTTTTCATATTCATTTTTAATATATTTATTTTTTCCTGTTTCATCAAATTCTTTTAAATTTTCATCAATATATTTAATAAAATTTACATTACTATATTCGTTATTTTTAATTTCAAAATTAACAGTATAGACTGTTAAGTCTATCCTACTAAACATTTGGTGTGATTTGATTAATTGTTCCAAATAAGGTTCAAAATCACGATTTACTATTGTTGTATAACTTATTTTTAACATGTTTTATTTTTTTCTTATAAAATTATTTTAATAATAAACTTGAATTATCCAATGCAGAATTATAATATTTAAATTTATTTTTAAACTCTAAATCTTGAAATTTTAAATCAAATATTTTTTCATTATTTTTTAATACTATTATGTGTTCAACATCATAAAAATTATCTAACAAATTAATTATTTTCCAAGATGTTGGTTCCACTATACCCACATTATATAACGTTTCATTAACAATAATTTTTATATTATAATCTTCATTTGTTTTATTATAACTCACAAATTTTAATTTTAAATCATTAGGGTCAAAAAAAGGAACATTCCAATTAGAATAATTTTGATGAACGGTATTAACTTCAATACCATTTATTTTAAGATTATAATAGTTTTTTTCAATAAATTTTCTTTGTTTTTTTATTTGGTTATAAAGTATACCTTCAGGTGCTTTTGGATAAACACCAAAATATGAATCCATTAAAGTTTTTTCATTATTTTCTTTCCATTCATCAACTACAAAATCTGTTTTAAATGAAAGAAATCCACCAGCAATTGTATGAGTACTTTCCCCATTATATATGACATAATCATATTCATCCAGTAACTCAGAATTTTCGACCAATTCTTTATCATCACTTATTTTTGTATCATACTCAAAAAAATGTATTTTTTCATACTTTAAATTTTTTGCAAGTGCTATTGACGGTACTAATAAATCTAAAATTGCTTTGATAGTATTACCAATTCCAAGATAACTACTCCATATTACGTAATCATCAAAAGGTGAAAACCACCCGTTTTGTCTATACTCAATATCAGTTAAAATAATATTGTTTTTATCGTAATAAAAATAATCAAAATATTCAAAAAAATTAACATCTAAAGGTGTGTGTGATGCAACCAAAATGTCATAAGAACACCTAAACATTTGTAATTGTTTTAAAAAATCAAATAAAATTTCTTTTCTTTCTTTATTTGGACAATACGCAACTATTAATATTAATTCTTTACTCATGTTTTATTATTTTACAAAAGTATGATTATAAGCATATATTAATCCAATATCCTCAAAACCTACAATATCTTCAATTATAAATCCGTTATTAGTTAAAATTTCAATAACCGTTTCTTTAATACTCATGGAGTGATATTCCAAAGCAATTTTATTTATGTTATTCTTTAAATAATCTTTATTTATTGTTTGGAACAAATCCAATTCCCCACCTTCACAGTCAACTTTTAAAAAGTCGATGTATGGTATATCGTAATCATTAATTAATTGGTCAATAGTTGTTGTTTCAACTAACTCCTCATTAATAATTTCTGAAGGATGGTAACCATCAATATTTTTTAAAGAAAAATTATTACCATTAACATTAGTTAATGCAAATTTTTCAAAACCATTATTATTACTAATTGCTTTATTAATACAAATAACATCATAACCATCCAAGTTCTTTTTCATATTCTCAAATGTAGATTTTATTGGCTCAACTGAATAAACTTTTTTTGGTTTAAACATTTGTGAGTATAACGAAAAAACTCCATAGTTTGCACCAATATCAACAACAACATCGTCAATCGATACTTTAACAAAGTCTCTCTCATAAATTTTATCATAAAATATTTCACATACAATAGGAAACAAATCATCACCTGAATTAGATAGTTGTAATTGTTTTGAATTAATTACCAAATATCTATTCTCACCTTCAAACTGAAATGGTGTTTCAATAAGGTCTTCACCATATTGTAATGTTAATTTTACATTTTTTAATCTCTTAACGTTTGATACTCCTGTTGATATCCACCAAGAAACGCCATTTTTCAACGGTAAAAAGGATTTATGTACCGTAAGATTTGTATTCTCATCAATGATTGATACTTCATAAGTATCTTGGATATTATCTCCATTAAAGGTAAAGTGGACAACTCCGTTATTTTCAATTTTGTTAATAGTTAAAATATTATTCATATTATATGTGTATAAATTCATTATGGATTATGTTATTATCAATAACAACCTCAAACCTAAACTTTTTAAATCCTTCAGTATTTAAAAATTTAAGACCTTCTGACCATATGAAGTAGTTAGTGTTTGAAGTTAAACTCATTGTTGTTTCATATATTAAATTACCTGATTGACCATTATAAATTCTAAAATTTGTAATTAAATCACTTTGCACGTTTTTTATTAAAATTTTACTTTCAGACCTTAAAAAATCAATTGTAAATTCTTTGGATAACTTGTCTATTGTTTCATGTAAGATTGGTGTCTCTAAGTTTTGTTTTTCATAAAATTCTTTAACAAATTCCAATGATTGACATTCTTCATTCCATTTAAATGCACATCCCCCACTAAATCTTTGGTTTTGGTAATCTATCTTTTCTTTGGACCTTGAATCTTTGTTTAACCAAGAATAGTGTTCAATCCATGCAATATTTCTTGGGATTGATTTATTACTTTTATTTTCAAAAACATCACCATTATTATACAATATGTGATTATCAAAATAAAATTTATCTATTCCACCATTTCTATCTGTTCTAAAAATTCTTGGGGGACAAAAACCATCAATAAATGTTTTTTCAGTAAATGTATAATTTTTAAAATTAATTGAATACCAATCAAATTCAGGTGTTTGATTAATGTGGTTAATTATATTTTTAATATCGGTTTCAGTATAAAACTCATCACCGTCTACTATACATATAATATCACAATTTTTCTTTAAAAAATTAAGAGCATTGTTACGACTTTGGTCTTCATCAATAAGTGAATTTGACCCTGTTGATATTAAATAATCAATATCATATTGTACTAATTTTTGTAAAGTTGTTTTATTTTTAGGTTTAAATCCTAACTCCAAATAAGGTTTAAACATACCACTGGTACAAGCCATAGTTATGTCATACTCACTCTTTAAATTAAACCAAGGTTTCAGACAATTATCAACATAACTTTCACAATTATATATTGTAAATAATACCCCTATTTTCATATTATAAAAATTTATTTTTTATGAATCAAATAACTGTTTTTTAAAACATAATTCATTCCTTTATTGATGATTAACTCATCAACCGCCTGTCTCACACCATCAAATGTTGTGAAATCATGACCAGCAGTAACCCCACCTTTTTTATTTTTTCAATTATTTGATTAACAGATGGGTGACATTCAAATGTTTTTTTATTTTCTAAACAATTAATTAGTGGAGGTACTCCTTGAATATCTCCCCACTCTTTAACACTATATTTCATGTCGGAACAACAATGTAAATCACATCCACCTAAAATATAAGATATTTTATAATCTTGTAAACCTTGTCTGTAAGGTTTTCTAAACTCAGGTTTGATTGCACTACCTAACATAATAATCTCCGCATCTGTTGTGCCTGCTAAATGTAACAATCCTGAATCCATAGTCACAAAACATAATGATTTATCAATCAAATGCCAAGCTTGGGATAGACTTGTCTTATTCATTAAGTTTAATCCATCTTTTATTTCAAAATTAAACGTTGGCTTATCAATATTAAAGAATCCTTTTTCAGAACTATCTTTCCCAATCGATACAACTGAAATACCTAAATCATTTAATTTTTTTGTTAGTTTCATCCAGTTAGATGAAGACCATGTTCTATTCGCCCAAGTTTGGACAGGGTGAATTAAAACATATTTTTCAGGTAGGTTTTTAATGGGTTCATATTCTTTAGGATAGTAATTACACTCCATTTCATCTGGTGACAACATGAATCCCAAACTAATTGCATGGTATTGACGAATATCAATACGTGCATGTTTATACTCAACACCTCTTTCTGTTTTATTCCCTAAAATATCAAAAGTAGTATGAACAATAAATTGTTCTTTTAAATTACTTATGTTAATTGTATTTGGGTGATATGTTTTCTCAACATACGGATTACTATCAAATATTTCAGGAAACTGAGTTACAACATAAATTTTTCTACCATAATTTTCAAATAACTTACGAACTGTTGGTGTTGAACATAGGGTATCACCTATTGCATAACATTCAGATAAATTTAAAAAAACTTTTTTAACCATATTAATTTTTTATAATAAAATGTCTAATATATGTCCACCAACTATATCCAGTGTGTTTACCAATAATATTTAGATATTTGTTTAATTGAATTTGTAACTCATTTTCTTTTTGTTCATTGGTTTTATGATAATTTTGATTTTGATAATAAAACATCATTTTTTTACCTTTAGTATCT
>Ga0114966_10004304_pt1 | contig 12260 bp, 9 predicted proteins | sample M_130207_XF_Meta_FD_87029 | JGI IMG/M metagenome (GOLD analysis project Ga0114966, IMG submission 87029) | Freshwater microbial communities from Lake Montjoie, Canada to study carbon cycling - M_130207_XF_MetaG | ecosystem: Environmental > Aquatic > Freshwater > Lake | place: Lake Montjoie...
ACCGATCCAACTTCTTCTAAAGTAGCACCAGATTCAAATCCTTCTACTTGCTTTCTTAATATTGCTGAAATTTCAGCAGGTTTAATTTCCGCCATAATTATTTATAAATAACTAGTTACTTAATTCTCTTTTTAATACTTGTAATCTGTTGGCAATAGAAGCGTTGTATTGCTTATCGCCTATTCTTAAAATAAATCCTCCAATGATGGTTGAATCTACAATGTTTTCAATGGTAATTTTTTTATTGGAAAGCGTAGCAATTTTTGCTAAAACTTTTGCTTCTAATACGGCATCCATAGGAATTGCTGTAGTCACTTTTGCTGTTTCCACATTATTCAATTCATCAAATAATTTGTTGTATTCTGAAGTAATGTCTCCTAGAATTTCAAATCTTTTGTTTTCGAATAACAAACGGAAAAGGCTTTTAGTTACTGCATTTACATTGGCAAAAACTTCCGATAAAACCGCTTCTTTCGCCTCCACTTTTGTAGTTGGATTTTGAATAAAAGTACTCAATTCTGAGTTACCTTTTATTGTAGAACCGATAGTAGTCATATCGTCATTAACCGCTTGAGCAACGCTTTTTGAGTTTGCGATATCAAGGATTGCTGTTGCGTAACGAATTGCTGCTCTTGTACTTGCCATATTAGTTTAATTTAGCATCACCCAACATTTTCTCAACCAGTTTGGCTTGAGCTTCTTTGTTAGATAATTCGTCTTTCAATAATTTTTCAGCGATTTCAATTGATAAGCTGGATACTTTCTCTTTCAATTCAGCAATAGCTGCATTTTTTTCGCTGTTGATTGCAGCTTTCGCTTGCTCAATCATTTTTTGCCCTTGAATTTGAGCATCATTTTTTGAATCAGCAATGATTTTATCTTTCATTTCACGCGCTTCTTTTAACAAAGTATCACGCTCTAATCTTGCTTCTTGCAAAATACGTTGGTTGTCCGATTGCAAGTTTTGCATTTCTTTTTTTGCATTAGCTGCAGAAAGTAAAGCGGTTCTAATTCCTTCTTCTCTTTCATTCACTGCATCCAAAATGGGTTTCCATGCAAATTTTCTCAATAAGAAAATCAATCCTACGAAGATTAATGTCTGCCAAAAAAACAATCCAAACGAAAAATCATTAATTAACTTTTCCATAATTATATATCTGTTTTAATACTGTATTATTTAATAATAAAACAATAGCTACAACCAACCGTTGTAACTATTGTAATTTTTACTAGTTTACTGCAAACAAAGCTGCGAAACCAATACCTTCAACAAGTGCTGCTGCAATAAGCATCGCTGTTTGAATTTTACCGAAAGATTCTGGTTGACGAGCAATAGCGTACATTGCTGAACCACCAATTCTACCAACACCAATTCCAACTCCGATAACTACTAAACCTGCTCCAATGATTTTAGGAATTTCCATAAAAATATGTATTAAAAATTAAACATTCAATATTGATTAACGATTGACGATTAACGATTTTGGATTTTAGAATACCAATCTGCATTCAAAAATCTAAATTCAAAAATCAAGAATCTAGTGAGCTTCTTCTTCGTGATGATGCTCTTGTACTGCCGAACCAAAATAAAGTGCCGATAGTATTGTAAAAATATAAGCCTGTAAAAGGGCAACTAAAATTTCAATTAATGAAATAGCAAATGATAATACAAATGACAAACTGCTTCCTATTACACTTTTAAATATAAACATTAAACCAATTAAGCTCATCAATACAAAGTGACCAGCAAACATGTTGGCATATAAACGTATCATCAAAGCAAAAGGCTTAATGATTAAACCCATAAGTTCAATAGGTGCTAAAATAATTTTCATTGGTAACGGCACGCCTGGCATCCAGAAAATGTGTCCCCAATAATTTTTGTTTGCTGATAAATTGGTGATTAAAAAAGTTACAACCGCTAATCCAAAAGTAACGGCAATATTCCCTGTAACGTTTATTCCTAGTGGTGTTAATCCGAAAATGTTTAAAAACCAGATAAAGAAAAATACGGTCAATAAATGACTCATGTATTTTTTATAGTGCTTTTCACCTATGTTTGGAATGGCAATTTCGTCACGAACAAATAATACAATTGGTTCGAAAAAACGTCCTGCTCCAGTAGATATTCCTCCGTTTTTAGCAAACGATTTTGCAAGACTCGTAAACAAGAAAAACATTAACAATGCCACAACAATAATACTTAACACACTTTTAGTAATAGAAAAATCTAATGGTGCAATGTTTGTTGGATGATGATGCTCGTCAAGACTTAATTCCTGAGAGGCATTAGCAACTTTGTATATTTTTTCGTGATGTAATCTGTAGAAATTCCCGTTTGATTCTGCAACAGCTTCTCCGTGATTGAATTTAGAAGAAGAGAATAATTGAATGCCGTTATCCCAAAGGATTATTGGCAAAGGAAAACCGTAATGTGCTCCTGACTCTTCATCTTCAAAAATAGAAAATTCGTGACCGTCAAGAACGTGGTGGTTTTTTACTTCCTCAATTTGTTCTCTAATTTTAGCCGTTTCATCTTTAGGTGGTTCTGAACTGTGTTCTTCTGAAACAACAGCGGTTTCAGTATGTGTTTTAGTAGTATCGGAAACCGTGTTTGCGGCACCAAATAACGGTAGACATGCAATTAAAATTACTGTTAAAATTCTAAGTGGTTTGTTTGAAAACACCATATACGTTGACTATCTTAATTTTTACTTTCTGAAATTTGGTGCAAAAGTACAATATAAATTAATATTTGAAAGTATAAGTTTTATTTTTTTTGACGGATTTACTAATTTCAATGTAATTTATTGCTCATTGTTTAAGATTCTAATAGTTACAACAGTTTCTATTGCTAAAAACAGAGCAAATATGATAAAAAAGTTGATTTTCTGAATTGCAACATTTGGATTTCCGCTATTCAAAATTGGCGATAAAACGGTATACGCAATTCCCATTTTCATACAAGTAACCAAAAGAAAAACATAACCTACATTTTCATGACTGTGTTTTTTTACTTGCATCAAAATATAAATTATAATCATAGAAAAGCTGCAGAATAAACCATATAAAGTTTCAATTGACGTGTGAAAATTTTGAAATCTAGGGTTATCGTTATTAAGATAAAAAAATAATTTGTGGAGAATAAATGCTAAAGTTGCAGTAGCTATGACTTCTAAAATGGGCTGATATTTTTTTAATTTCATAGTTATTCGTCCATTTTATTGATCTCCTTTAATTGTCTGTTGACATTATAAAAAGCGATTGCAACACCTAATAAGGTTATGATTTTAACAAAAATAGCATTTGTGTTTGGAAATTTTTTGTCGAGCCAATTGCCCAAAAGAGAAAAAAGAAAAATAATGATTCCCATTTGTATGGGGATATTAATGAGCAACAACCATTTGTTGCTAGTTCGTTTCTTCGGGTTTTGATTGTCCATCGTGAGAGGTTTGCTTCAAATTGGTTTTCATTACACAAGTTGCGCTAAATTCAGCTCCTGGTTCTACTGAAAGTTTGCCGCAAAGTACTTCTCCATGGATACTTGCTTTGGATTTAATGTTTAATATTTCAGCTACTTGAATTTTCCCTTCAAACTTTCCTTCTATATCAGCACTTTTACAAATAATATCTCCTTTAACACTTCCTGCAGGTCCGATAACAATTTTTCCTTTTGACTTAAAATTACCTATTAAATGTCCATCCAATCTAAAATCTGCAGGTGAATTAATATCCCCTGTAATAGTAGTTGCTTCTACAATTCGGTTTGTTTTACCTAATAAATCTGTATACGTTTTTGGGCTTTTTTCAAACATTTTTATCCTTTTTTCCTAGGTTCTGAAGTTTGCAATGAGGGTGGGTTACCAATATTATTTTCGTCATCAGAATCGTTTTTCCCTTTTTCTTCACCCGTTTTTACTGATTCAGAAGTGCCTTGAGGAGCTCCTTCTTTTGCTGGTGCTTTAACAACTGGTACTGGTGCTTTTTCAAATGTCCCATCCCAATTTGGTTTCGGAGCACTATCATCAAATTTACCTGCCAAGAAATCGTCTAGGTTTTTCTTCACTTGAACGACCAAATAATTTTCGGAAGAAATAACAATGGCTTTTTCTTGAATTTTATAATCCTTATACTCTTTTAAAATTGACGCAATCCCTTTTGCAATATCTTCCGAATTCATTCCGTGTATTACCACAAAATTATCCGTCATCGTATAAGTATCGAGAGATACTGTTAGTTTGTCTAAACTTCTCTGTGAAATAAATTTTTGGATTTTATCTCGATCTATTTTTGTGTTTTTGTCTTCAAAATCTTGTGTTCGATATACAATTTTCCAGTTTTTTGAAGCTTCGGTTGTAAGATGTAATGCTTCTAGTTTTGGAACGTCAATTGATAATAGTTTTTCGGCTTGCTTCCCTTCTTCACTATTTGGATAACTCAAAGCAACATAATTAAGTGCTTTTTTATATTCATCTAATCCTTTTAAATTGGCGGTTACATTGGCTTTCAAAAGTTCGAATTTTGGCACTATTTCATCCCCGACATATTTATCAATAGCAAGCGTAGCACTATTTAAAACAAGTTTAAACTCTCTATTTTCGTATTGTTTGTATAAATTTTGATACGCAACATTTGGAGAATCACTTGATTCTGTTATTTCGCCTTCTGGGTTCTTTAAAATTTGCGCATAACGCGATTCTGGATATTGCGAAATAATTTTGGCTTTCATTGCCTCAGCTTTGTTTTTGTCTAAAATTTCATAAAGTTTATACAAATTATACATCGTTGGCAACACCAATCTTTCTTCAGGATTGTTTTTTAATAATTGTTCCAATTTATTGACGGCCAATTGATATTCTTTGAATTTTTCTTTATAAATAACCCCTAATTGATAGTAGGCAAAATTTCTTTCTTTACTTAAACTGTCTATAACTATTTTAGATGTAGGGATTTGTTTTATATAATAATCTGGACTATATTTTTCTTCCGCAGTAGCTACATCTTTCTCATTTGTTTCATCTTTAACTATATCTTCATCGTCATTTTCTATTTTCTTGTCATTTTTAGAGGTTAAGGATGATACTCTCCAATTGTCTTGTAAGCTTCTACTTCCCCACTTCTTTTTAAATTCTATTCTTCCGAATGCAACCGTAGTTGGATTATAAAAATAAAATTTACCCTCTTTCCCAGAAGAATTTGCACTTGCTGTAGATGGGTTTTCTGCTGAACTGTCTTTCTTTCCAGCTGGATTATCTTTAGTCAATTTTATTGGCCCTTTATCTCCATCTTTTGATTGTGTATCGCCTTCATTCTCTTTTTTTAGTGCTTCTTTTTCGGCTAATGCAAGTTTAATAGCATCTTCTTTTTTAAGCTTTAAAATATACGCTTCATAATAAGCAACCCTTTCAGATTCAGACATGTTGTATAAAGAAATGATGCTGTCATTTTTTTGGGCTATTCCTTCATATTTAATAACATCATTAAGATTTTCTCTTTTTTTCTTAATTAAATTATACTCTCTGGTTCGTGGTTGTAATTGAACTAAAGTGCTATCAAAATATTTCCCTGCTGACACATATTTAGCGTCGTTGAAATAAATATCAGCAAGATTTCTATAATTGGAGGCTATTAAGTAAGTGTCCGCTGATTTCTTTTTCAAAGAAACATTATAATATTTTTTGGCTTTGTTGTAATTTTTTTGTTTGCCATAAAACAATCCCATTTGATGATTCAAAACATCCAAATGGGGTCTGTTTTCTCTATCAACTAACAAATCGTTAAACTTTTTTAAGAACGCAATAGTGTCGCCTTTTTCAAAATCAAAATACTGAGCTTGTCTCGCATGGGCTTGAATTACATATTGTCGAGCCGATTTTCTTTTCATATCAATAACGGATTGATAAGTAACATAGGCACTGTCCTTATAATTCAACTCTTCATAAAGTTGGGCAAGTATAAATCGGTATCTTGATTTTTCTTCGTTGGATTTAGTAAATTCTGTTGCAATTTTTAATTTGACTACAGCGCTATCTTTTTGTTCTAAATTTAAGAACGCTTGGGAAAGAGTAGCATTTGCATCCGCGAATATTTGATCTTTAAATTTTATTTCACTTAACAACTTTCTAAGATTGTTAACCGCCAATGCATCATTTTCAAGACGCATATTGGTTTTCTCTCTCCAGATTTTTACTTCATAAATTTTACTGCTTTTTGGATATTTGTATAGTACATAATTAAAAGCTTCAAGTGCAGGAACAAATCTTTGGTCATAATATCTTGCTTTACCAAGCATTAAATGCGCTTCATCCATTTGTGGATTCTTTTCAGAACCTTTAATATTCATGGAATGTTTTTGAATTGCTTTTATTGATTTCGTTTCTGCTCGATCAAAATCGGCGTTTTTAGTCTCACCAGGCAACATTTGTTTGTCTACAACTTGCATTCTTTCCACTGGGAGAATTTCCCAAAAATTATCTTGATATTGTGATTTAAGGTCGACTACTCCTTTATCTAGTGCAATACCGCCATTATACAAAATATTATATTTGGTACTAAGCGCGTGGGAATTTCTGGAAAGAAAAGTGTTTTTTTTAGTAGAACAAGCTATCAAAAAAAAGAAAAATCCTAAAAAAAAGAAATATTTTATAGTATTGGTTTTCAAAGTAAAACGTTTTTATAGTAACTCAAAAAAGCTAAATTTAGTATAACTAACGGGTAAAAATACGTTTCTTTTTGATATGGCAAAAAATTAAACTGCAAAAAATGCTTCTAATTCTTTTAAAGTCTCTGGCGATGTTTGAATATCTTTCACTACTTCACCTTTGTTTAAAGCGACTATTCTATTACAAACCTCTACAGTATGGACTAAATCGTGGCTTGAAACGAGCACTGTAACATTCGGGTCATCTGATAAATCTTTAATGATAATTTTTAAACGATTTACGGTTGTTGGGTCTAAATTTGCAAAAGGCTCGTCTAAAATAACTACTTCAGGATTTCCGATTAAAGTCGCGATAATACCAACTTTCTTTTGGTTCCCTTTAGATAAATCGCGAAGGTATTTTCTGTTTTTTAGAATTTCCCCGTTAAAAAAATCTTCGTGTTTTGCCATAAGCGAATCTACATCCGCTTTGTTTTGACCACGCAAATCGCCAATGAAATAAAAATATTCTTCGGCTGTTAAATAGCCAATTAAAAAACTCTCATCAATAAATGCTGCTGTAAAAGGTTTCCATGCTTCACTAGTGTTAACTTGAATTTCGTTGTTTTTTATATGCCCTGTACTAGGTTGAATTAAATCAAGCAATAAGCTAAAAAAAGTGGTTTTCCCAGCGCCATTATTTCCAACTAAACCAAAACTTTGCCCTTTTGGAATTTCAAGAGTTTCAATATTTAGCACTTGTATTCCTGCGTTATATGTTTTTGAAAGATTGTTTACTTGTATCATTGTAAAGAAGTTTAAAAGGTTTATGAGTTTAGAAAGTTTAGTTTACAACTGTTTCCAAATTAATTTTTCTGTTTGTATGCGACAATAGTTGCATATTTTTCGGTCTTGTAAATTTTTTCAATTAATGAAAATACCTTGTTTCTAAAAGCAAAACCTAAAATTCCAGCCGATGCCACAAAAACCAATCCGATTTCGGGACTGAAAAAAGAATATCCTACGTAATATAACAACATTGGCAACAGTAATTTTGGCAAAGAAATTAGCATTGTTTTTAAATTGAACGCTTGCTTGTCACCAAAAGCGCCTTTTGCCATGGTCAAATCTATTGGTGTTTTTACAAAGGCGCCCGCCAATAAAACCAAATGGGAATTAACACCAATGTTAAAAATGGCTCCTACCACAATTAGCATGTAAACCTGCCATCCAAAAACCAAATAAAAGGAAGCTATAATTGTAGAAATTGTTGTGGCTATAACCATTAACCACCATTTTGAACTCAAATATTCTTTGTACTTAATATTTTGGCTCATCATCAATTGGTAGTACGAACTATCCCAACTTGGCACAAATTGTCCAAACGTAAAAAGAAATCCCCCTGTAACAAATATCCCTGCAAACACCTGCATGGCTGGACTTTGATAGGCTTCTATAGAATTCGAATAAAACAATAAACCATAAAATATAAAAACCACACTCATTATTAAAGTAGTTCTGGATCGTTTATTTCTTCTCAATAATCGAATATCGTTTTTAAGAAAAGTTCCTAAAGTCCCAAATTGGTTTAACCATGTATAATTTTCAGTTTTGGCTTCGTCGCTTTTTTTGGCCAAGCCTGTGTCAATGTTCAGATTACTTTTGAAATACGTAAAGGCAAAATAATACAACGCAATGGTTACAACTATTGGAACAAGAAAAACAAAATTAGTAGTATAAAAAGACTGGAAAAATGGCCCGGTATAAACTGTAATGTTAAATAAATTAAAATACTGTGATAAGCCCGCGCATCCAACAATTAAAAGTACTGGATAGAAAAAAATGTCTCTATTATTAATCAATACATTAATGAAATTATTAGCATAAATCATTGCCAAAATTCCTAAATGCCAAAATAGCACATTCAAAGTAGAATAGTCATTCAGTAGCAACACTATGGTAAATGGAACAAAGAAAAAAGCATGTATCACATTAAAAAATGAAATGCCTGTTTTCCCTAACGTAAAGTGCACAACTGTATTTCGCTTGATGGGCAAAGTCAATAAAGGTTTGATATTCATGACAGGCATTTTTTGAAAAAAATACCGAATCACTAAGTCTCCAACCCAATAATATATTATGAATTTATTCACCGTACTCAATGGTTCTAAATTGGCTTCATTTTTGAGTAAAAAGAAAATACCAACTCCTGCTAAAGTAAAAACACCAATAAAATATATAGCTGCCAATCCCATTATAATCTTCATGGCAATGTTTGTCCCTAAACTTGCTGAACGAAGAAATGATTTCCACTCGAGTGTAATAAAATGCTTGAACATGTTGGTAATTTTAGTTTTGGAGATTAGTTTATAAATGTAGTAAAATGTTACAACTATTCAATCTTGTTAAAACTTGTTTTCTACTAAATAATAATTAAGTGCAAGTAAGAAAAAAAAATCCCTGCCGTTAAGCAGGGATTCTTTAATTATAAATGAAATATTATTTATCTTTTTACCACACGAATAGTTTTAACCTCTTCGCCTTGAGTAACTAAAATGTTATATACTCCAGAAGGATAGCGATCTCCGATAGTTGAATTCTCTAAATCGGATACTTTTACTTCTCTTTGTTCTATTAGTCTGCCGATCATATCGTAGACTTTTAGACCAACCATTTCTTGGCTTGAGCTAGTAACATTGATCATGAAGTTTTCAGCAAAAGGATTAGGATAAGCTACCGCTTTGAATAATGTTGCCACAACATCTTGGGTATCTCTGCAAGTTGCAGAAGAGACTGCTAATGTACTGGCTGCAGAACTACCACATGCGTTAACTTTGGTGACACTTACATTACCTGATACGGTACCCCAGGTAACTTTGATACTATTAGTACCTGCGCCTGCAGTTATCACAGCTCCTGATGGAACACTCCAGTTAAAGGTAAAGCCAGTGGCCGCTGCTACACTATAAGTAAGAAGCTTTGTGCCTTTACAAACAGTTATAGGGCCAGTAATGGTTCCTGCCGAGGTAGGAAGGGCACTAGCAGTTAAAACTCTAGAAATAGTAGCACTAGATCCAGAACAATTAGTAGCCTTAACACTCAATGTGCCTCCGCTAAAAGTGCTGGCAAGAACAACTTGTATGGCAGTTCCAGTAGTACTTGTACTTGCCACATAACTCATCCCTGTTGGTAAAGTCCAAGTATAACTACTAGCGTTGGTTACTGCAGTAATACTATAGGTTTGCGTACTACCCGCACATGCAGGACTTGCACCCGTAATAGCTCCCGGTGTTGCCGGTATTGCTGTTTTAGAAATAGCCAAAGTTTTAGCTGTACTTGTTCCGCCACAACCTATTGCTGTTACGCTCAAGGTACCCGTGGTAAATCCACTTGTATAGGAAACCGTTACGCTTGTTGACCCTTGACCTGCCGTTATAGTTGCATTAGCTGGTGCTGTCCAAGTATAGCTTGTTGCATTAGCAACTGCAGCTATACTATAGGTTCCTGAAGTACTAGCACATACCGTTGCTAAACCACTAATAGTTGCCGGTGTTGCCGGTGCTGTGGTTTTAGTGACCGTTAAGGTTTTCGCTGCGCTTGTTCCGCCACACCCTGTTGCTTTAACGCTCAAAGTACCCGTGGTAAATCCGCTTGCATAGGAAACCGTTACACTTGCTGTTCCTTGACCTGCTGTTATACTAGCATTGGCTGGTGCTGTCCAAGTATAGCTTGTTGCATTAGCAACTGTTGCAATACTGTAAGCTCCTGAAGTGCTAGGACATACTGATGCTAGACCAGTAATAGTTCCCGGTGTTGCCGGTGTTGCTGTTTTGGTTATTGCCAAAGTTTTAGCAGTACTAGATCCAGCGCAATTGTTTGCTTTAACACTCAACGTGCCGCTAACAAACGCACTGCTGTAAGTAACTACAGCGGATAGTCCATTCGCCGCAACTACCATAGTCGCGTTAGACGGTGCTGTCCAAGTATAGCTTGTTGCATTAGCAACTGCAGCAATACTGTAGGTACCCGATGTGCTAGGGCAAACGATGGCTAAACCACCGATCGTTCCCGGAGTTGCCGGCTTAGCGATTACATTTACAGTAACAGACAAACAAGCCGTTACACCACAAGCACCACCTACCGACTGTAAATAGTATGTAGTTGTGCATGTTGGAGTCACAGTAAAGCTAGAAGCTGTTGTATAGGTTGCTGACGAATCACTGGTTGAAGGCACGGCATCACAATCGTCATCCCAACGCCATTGTGCGCCAGTAGAAAGTGCACCAACCGGGGTTAGTGTTACCACAGTTCCTGGGCAAACGGCTGTTGTTCCTACGCTACTTGTAATAACCGAAGCACCACATTTAATATTGACCGTAACACTAGCGCAAGCAGTCGTGTTACAAGTTCCCTCAGCACGCACATAATAAGTGGTATTCACCATTTGTGATACGCTAATTGAAGCGCCTGTGCCCACTAATGTACCACCGCATGATGCAGTATACCATTTCCAGTTGGCAGCTGTACCCAATGAACCACCATTTACACTAAGTGTAAAGTTGCTTCCTGGAGTAGCTATGGCTACCGATGGCGTGATTGATGTTGGAGCTACACTTAATGTATTTACTGTTATCGTTGCTGTAGTAGAAGTTCCGTTACATCCATTGAATACGGGTGTTATGGTGAAAGTTACTGTTATCGGTGCATTGCTAGTATTAGTCAATAAACCTGATATAGTACCAGAACCACTAGCTGGGATACCTGTTACAGTAGCCATATTGTCTCTTGTCCAACTATAGGTTGTACCCACTACACTACCAGATAGTACAATGCTAGTAATAGGTGAACCCGAACAAACAGTTTGGCTAGGAATGCTAGCAACCGCTTGTTGTCCTCTTACAGTTACGGTTTGTACACAAGTTGTACTTTCATTACCATTAATATCGGTCGCAGTCCACGTAATAGTAGTTAAACCAACAGGATACAAGGCGTTTAAGGCCAAAGCATCGCTACGAACACCACTCACATGGTCAACACCACAATTATCGGTAGCAGTAGCCGTTCCAACTACTACAGCAGTAGCACATCCAATGTTTGAAGTAGCGCTAATGTTAGCAGGACAGGTGATTACTGGTTTTTCAGTATCCTTTACTATTACATCAAAAGTACAAGAAGAAATTCCCACAGCATTAGTTGCTGTGGCTGTTACCTGAGTTGTTCCAACAGAGAAATTACTTCCAGAAGCAATTGAATAGGTAATTACAGCAGCTGGAATACCAACTGTTTCTGTAGCTGCAAAAGTTACTGCAGCACCACATTGACCAGTAGTATTATTTACAGTTATGTTTGCTGGGCAAGTTATTGCTGGTGCAACACCTACAACAGTTACGTCAAACGAACACGAAGTTGTTAAACCTGCTGCGTCAGTAACCAAATGGGTTACTGTTGTTGTTCCTATTGGGAAAGTGTCACCACTAGCTAAACCAGCTGTTCTTGTAGTGATTGCTCCTGTACAATTGTCAGTTCCAAATGGAGTAGTATAATTTACAACCGCTCCAGCAGCACTTGTAGCTACAACACCTGTAATGTTAGCTTGACAAGAAATTACTGGTGCTTGCGT
>Ga0114966_10004308_pt1 | contig 12258 bp, 10 predicted proteins | sample M_130207_XF_Meta_FD_87029 | JGI IMG/M metagenome (GOLD analysis project Ga0114966, IMG submission 87029) | Freshwater microbial communities from Lake Montjoie, Canada to study carbon cycling - M_130207_XF_MetaG | ecosystem: Environmental > Aquatic > Freshwater > Lake | place: Lake Montjoie...
CGGGGGGTATAGGGGCAGGCGGGGGGGGAGGCGGGCTGGGAAGTCATGGGTGGAGACCTTTGCCGATGATAAACCCGTGGGGGGGCAGACTTTGATTTTGCGTAACGCCCATTGCAACAGGAGACCACTTTGGCATAACTTTAATGTGGCTTGCCTCGCGGCAACCTTGCGGCATCCTTGCTCCGGGAGAGAGAAAAATGAATCTGAACAGACGCGACTTTGGGAAACTTGCACTGGCTGCGGCCGCCTCACCTACGGGGTCCTTGTTTGCCGCCAAGCCAAACTCAAAATTCGACGGCGTGCAGATTGGTGTGATTACGTACAGCTATCGGGATAAGCCCGAACTGGCCAACAACGCGGAGTCGCTGCTGAAGCTGCTGGTTGACAGCAACATCAGCGCCATTGAGTTGATGCCTCCGGCGGCGGAAGCTTTCGCGGGCGCTCCTGCGGCTCCGGCGCGGGGCGGTGGACGTGGTCCCGGTGGTGGTGGCGGACGTGGTTCTGGTGGTCCGCCCGCTCCTCCCGCGCTGGTGATGGGGACCGATGGCAAGCCGAGTTGCCCTGTGCTCCCCGCAGCAACTGAGGCCGCACCGGCAGGACGTGCCGGGGGACCTGGTGGTCGCGGCGGTGGTGGCGGAGGACGCTTTGGCGGACCGCCCTCCCCCGAAATGGTGGCCTACACGGAAGAGCTGAAGAAGTGGCGGCTTTCGGTATCGATGGACAAGTTCAAGGCCTTGCGCAAGATGTACAACGACGCAGGAGTGAGCATTTATTGCCACAAACTGACGCCGTCGGCCAACATGTCGGACGAAGAGTATGACTACATGTTTGGAGTAGGCGCGGCCCTGGGCGCGGACCATCTGACGGTAGAACTGTCGAACGATCTCAAGTTCATGAAGAAGCTGGGCGATTTTGCCCTGAAGCACAAAATGACGGCGGCGTATCACTACCACACGCTGGCAACCATGACGGCCTGGGATGAGGCGCTGGCTCTGTCGAAAGGCAATTCAGTGAACTTCGATTGCGGCCACTACATTGCGGGGACGGGCGAGAGTCCGCTGCCGGCGCTGGAGAAGTACGGCAAGATGGGGCGGATTGCCAGTATCCACCTAAAGGACCGCACGACACCCGCGCATTGTGCGCTGAATCTGGCGTGGGGCCAGGGCGATACCCCGATTGGCGACATCCTGAAGATGATGCGGAAGAACAAGTGGAAGTTCCCGGCGAGCATTGAGCTGGAGTATCAGATTCCGGAAGGGTCCACGGCAGTGGCAGAAGTGAAGAAGTGCGTAGACTTCGCGAAGAAGTCGCTCGGGTAGAAACTGCTGTTAGTCAGCGTGGTTTGGAAACGGCCGACGGGGCAACTCGTCGGTCGTTTTTTTTGCGTGGTAAGCCTCAGTTGGAAGCAAAGTTGCTTGGGTGGTGGCGAGGAGATTTGTATGGATCGCCAGCAGAAGCGCTGCCTTCCCGATTGATGCAAAACATGCGGGTCATCTCACAAGCGCTGTAACGAAGCAGGCGGCGCGCTTGAACCCAGGGGGCGGACGGCTCGGTGCGTCCAATAACTCGACGGGGCAGCTCGTCGCGCGGCCTGCGGTACTTTTACCACGGGCTGTTAGTGCACCTCTGGCCGATGCGCAGCGATTCAGATTCAAATCTGGCGTCAAAACCTACCCGGGGTTGCAACAGGGAGACTCCCTGCAGAGCCTGAGATTCCTGAGATGGGCGAGGCTGACGAGAAAGCCGCCAATCAGGCTGATGACGATGGTGAGAGCTTCAGTAGGGAGATGATCGCGAATTGCGAACAGCGAAAAGCCGTTCGGTTGGTTTTGCAAGGTCCTCAGCGGTAACCGCCACGGTGGAAATAGTCAGCAGGATCGGCATGCAGAGGCAATGCAGGCTGCAGGCTGCGGCGACCGCAACACCCAGATGGTCGGTAAAGCGGAGGGAGGTGTTCATGGTCTGGGCGAGCCGATTACAGGGCGGCACAGGGCGAGGAAACAGCAATGCCCCACACCACCGCCTGGCTGAGGCCAGCCACAACTGTCCACGGGAGGGAAAGAGCACCGAGCGTGTTGTCTTCCTGAAAATGAAACGCGGATAAGGCATCGAGGTCGCCTGCTGTGACTTTTGTCTTTTTGCAGAATTCAGTTCGTACAGAACTGTCGACAGGTGGCAGAATAGCGGGCAAGCCGAATCTGGCATAGCGATTGACGACATGAGGGAGATACAGGGCACTCACCTGCCCTGTATCAGAATGCCCTGTACCAGAATGCTCTATCTCAGAATGTCCTGGCTCAGAATGTAAAGCCCACACGGGCGATGGCGGCGCGAGGTTGCAGGAAGTGGGTTCCGCTAAAGGTGGACAGGAAGTTGTAGACCGCAACTTTGTTGCTCAGGTTGGTGATTTCGAGCGCTGCGGTGATGCGACGGTGGCCTTCTTTGTGGAGCAGGTTGTCGGTGCCGATACCAACGTTGAAGATATGGCGGGGTTTCACACGGCTCGGGTTTCGTTCGGGGTCTGCTTCTGACGGCGTGGGGATGTTGAGCAACGTGGAGGTAATGGCCCGGGTGCAAGTGGTCAGAGGCCGGGCGACGGTGGCAAGGGTGCCGCCACAGGCGAGGCCGATGGAGACCTGCTGGTTGGGCGTAAGGTCGAGCATCTCGCTGGTGTCCGCAATGCCGCTGACCACCAGACCACTGTCATAACGGTAAGTGAAAGACACCCACTCGGCGTTCTTCGGGCGCTGGTAGCGGGCGTTGACGGTGGACTGGAACTTCTGGTCGTGGTCAATGAGGAACGCGCTGGAATCAGGCGGGCCGGACGGAATGAGGCCTCCGTTGGCCGGCCCGAAGAAGCGGGCGCGATTATGGCCGAAGTTCCAGTAGGCGATGAAACCCTTCAGGTTGGTGGTACTCACCCGTCCGCTGAAGCCGGTCACCTTCGAGTTGTTCCAGGAGATGGGGAAGGTGATGGTGGTGTTGAGCAGGGTGCCGAAGTCGTAGGCGTTGTGAGTGTACTTCGAGAAGTAGTCGGCATCCACCAGCACGAAACGGCCAATAGCCTGCTGAAATCCCGTATTGAACTGGTTGCGGAAGCCGGGGCGGATGGGCACAGCGGCTGAGCCAAAGATGTTGGCTGCCAGACCGCCGGCACCCGTGGCGCTGGAAAGCAGAAGGTTTTCATTGAACGGCGTCTCCATGGTGCGGGCGTACGCAGCGCGGAGCACGGTGTTGGTGCGGGCAATCTTGTAGGCCACTCCGACGCGGGGCTGGGGCTCGATTTTGGAGACGCCAGGGACGCCGCGATAGGAATCAAAGCGGAAACCGAGAGTCGCCACGAAGTTGCCGTGGGTGTAGGTGTCAACGCCGTACAGGGCCATCTGATTGATGGAGTGGGCGGCGCGGAAGGCGAACATGCGTCCGGCGCGGGTCAGGTCGTAAGGGGCAAGCCCGGCGGAGAAATCCCGATTTTCGTCAAGGTCTTCCGATTTGCAATGGGAGAGCTTGCGGAGGTCGGTGTCATCGGAAGGGTCGCCGTCGTGAGTCAGGCAGGGTGAGTTGAAAGTGGCATCGGTAATACCGAAACCGAAGATCTCATGCAGGCGGGTCTGTTTGGCATCGACGCCGAACTTGAACTGGTGCCGGCCTTTGGCGACGACCATGTCCGCTTTCAGGCCCCAGTTCAGAAGCTGACGGCTTTGGCTCTGCGTGGCGGGGGTATCGGCAAAGGGGTCGCGACTGCCGTAGTAGGTGAACTGATCCTTACGAATGTAGGGATTGATGGTGAGGAGCGCGTGGGAATTGATGGTGTGCTGGTACGCCGGGGCGACGCTCCAGGTCAGCACCCGCTGGCGCTGGTCCTGGGTGAGCTGATCGTAAGAGTTGGGGATCTGGATCCAGTTTCGGGCGGCGAAGAGGTTGAGGTGAAACGCGTCTTTGCCGTTGGGCTGGAAGTCAAGGCGGTCGAAGATCGTCTGGTTGTTGCCGGTGTCGTGGATGGCCTTGAATTCCGGCGAGTCGAGGAAACGGTCGCTACGGACCCCGTCGAGCGCGGTGAAGTTGCCGAGGCGGGCCGAGCCGAAGCCAAGGGCGGCAGAGCCTCCGCCGGTACCGAAGGAGCCGAAGCTGGAGTCGAGGCTGCCGAAGACACGATCGGCACCCAGGCCGGAGCGTGTGGTGACTTCAACGACAAGGCTGGTCTTGTCGCCAAACTCGGGACTCGGGTTGCCGGAGATGAGTTCGAGGCTTTGGATGGCGCTGGTGGGGAGTTGGGTGGAGAACACTTTGCTTTGCTGGTCGCTGATCGGCTGGCCGTCTACGACGAAGCTGACCTGGGCGTGGTCGCCAAGTGGGTGGAAGAAGCCGTTGCCATCGGCCACGACGCCGCCGGAACTGTTGGTGATGGCCTGACTGAGGCCGCCGCCTGGATCTGTATTCGGGAGTTTGGAGAAAAGGTTACGATCAACGTCGGTGTGTGCGGAGGGGTTAGTCTCCAGCACGTCGTTGCCGCCGGCTTCGACAGTTAGGGTGGTCTTTGACGTGGCCAGTTCAAGGGAAATTTTGAGCTGGACCGGGAGAGCCCGGCGGATGGCCAGATCCTGCGTGAACGCGCGGAAGCCAGGGGCCTCTACCTGCAGGTGGTACTGGTTTGGGGGGATATTGACGAGACGGAAGGCACCGTCTTTATCAGAGGAGACAACCTGACGATAGCCCGAAACGGGATTCCCCAGGTGAATGGAGGCCTTGCCAACGGTAGCACCGGACTGGTCTGTGACGACGCCCTCCAGGGTCCCCGCGTTCCCGAGGGACTGAGCGACCAGATTCGTCGCGGCGAGGACGGCCCAAGCGGACAAGACTAAAACGGGCCATGAGAAGGAGACTCTGCTGATTTTCGTCATTACTAAGTCCAGTGTCAGCGTTCGTGGGTGCCAAAACGGACAGAAATTCTGCGGACGGGATACAAAATCAGGTGAGTGAACTATTTTTGACGGTGAACGGACAAACGAAGGGAGTTCCCTACCAGCTCAATAGTTGCCGGATGCTGCTTGCCTGGCGTTTGCTGACAATGAACTCGGTCCGGTTGCCCATGGTTACGAGCCAGCGCTGGCTGCTGAGGGTGCTCATCTTCCGGACGTGATCCAGGTTGACCAGCGCAGCGCGGTGAATACGACGAAAGCTGGTGTTGCGGAGTCGATCTTCCAGAGACTTAAGCGTCTGAGTAGCGAGGTATTTCTTCTGGGCGGTCAGGATCCAGACCAGGTCGCCTTCGGCCTGAAAGGCGTAGACTTCTGAGGCAGCGAGGAGGATGTATTCCGTGCCCGAACGGGCGATGATCTTACGGGCGGGGAGTTCGTCGCGGGAGGTCGGAATTTCCTGAAGTTGGGCGACACGTTCGACGGCCTGGCGGGGAGAATTGCGGCGGACGCGCTCAACGGCCTGGAGAAGGCGTTCGCGAGAGACGGGTTTCAGCAGATAGTCGACGGCGCCGGCCTCGAAAGCGCGGATCGCGTGTTGATCGAAGGCGGTGACAATGACGATGGCGGGAAAGGAGGTTTCGGCGCTCAGGCGGCGGACGAGGTCGAGGCCTCCCATTTCGGGCATCTGGAGGTCGAGAAAGACAAGATCCGGGCGAGTGGAGGTGATCATTTCGAGGGCGACGAAGCCGTTATCTGCTTCACCAAGAACCTCGACGCCCTCCATGGTTTCGAGTTCTTCGAGCAGAATGCGGCGGGCGACGGGTTCGTCGTCGACAATCAGCGTTCGCAGGGTGGGGGCGCTCATACAGCTCTTATGTGCTTTTACCACGCGGGATGCCTGATTTCGAACACGGCGCGGCAGAGGGGCGCTATTGGGCGGTGAAGGACCTGGATTTGGGGCTGAGCGGACAGGGGTAATTGGAGAGGTATTCTCAGACGAGATGCCCGACCGCCTCAGCATGCACGCCCCCGTTCTGGTAAATACCCTGGGGCACTGCGCCGGCACGGTGGTATTCGCGATTCTGCTGTACTATTTACTGCTGGACTGGCGGAGAGACCGGGTGGCGGCAAGTCCTCTGCCAAGCGTGGCCGCCTTGCTGGCGCTGCTGTGGAATGTGGGGTCCCTGATTGGGATGGCGACCGCTGCGGGCGATCCGGTTTCGGAGGCAATTGTGGCGGCGAGCTTTTCAGTCCTGAGTCTGCTGCCGTCAGTTTTACTGCGGATTTCGTTGGGGCGGGACCGTCCCGTCCTCGCGTTCAGCGGCTATGCGATCAGCGCGGCAGCGGTTTTCCTGCACATGGCAGACCTGATAACCGATGCTGCGAGGTTCCATTATGCAGCCATCTTGCTGGTAACGGTTGGATTCGGCGTGCTGAGCGCGATAGAACTGGTGAGGGAGCTGGTGCGGCAGGGCGCACCGGGCGGCGGCAAGCGCTTTGCCGTGGCGATGGTGCTTTTTCTGCTGGCGGTTTCGTTTGCTCATTTCCGGGGCGGGCACGACGCGGGGGGATGGTCGGGAGAGGCAGCACTTCACCACGCAGCGATTCCGCTGGCGCTGTTTGTCCTGCTGCAGGATTATCGGTTTGTGCTGGCGGATGCGTTCATCCGGTTCCTGAGCTCAGCGGTGCTGGCAGCGATCACGATCTGGGTTGCATGGACGGTGGAGACGCAGTTCTCTTTGGGCCTCTCGGGCGAGGGCGAGGCATTCCGGACGGGCCTGGTTTTTGTAGGAGCCTGTGGGTTGATCAGCGCGTTCGCATATGCGCAGAGCGGATTGCAGAGGACGCTGACGAGGGTGGTATTCCTGCGGCATTCGGCCGAGGGGTCGCTGGGCCAGCTGCGGGAGAGCCTGGCAGAGGCTGCCGGTGAAGACGAGACGCTGCGGGAAGCCGCGGCAGCCATGGGGAGTACGTTCTCGGCAACCCGGGCTGAGGTCTGGCTGGAGGCGCACCGAATGCGTACCGTGAACCATACCGTGCCAGTGCTGGACGCGTCCAGATACGGGGCCCCACAGTGGGCAAGAGCGATTGTGCCGCTGCGGTTTTCGAGGGGAGATACGCAGTATTTTGTGCTGGGCGCGAGAGCTGGCGGGCGTCGTTATCTAAGTGAAGACATGGCCCTGCTGGACCTGATGGCGACAGAGGTTTGCGAGAGGATTGAGCAGGCCCGGCATTTGCAGATGCAGAGTCTGGTGAGCCAGGCGGAGTTGCGGGCACTGCAGGCGCAGATCAATCCGCATTTCTTCTTTAATGCGCTGAACACGCTGTATGGGGTGATTCCGCGAGACAACAGCGTGGCACGGAGCATGGTGCTGAACATGGCGGAATTATTCCGGGTGTCATTTGCATCAGAGCGGACGCTGATTCGGATTGAGGAAGAGGTGCGAATTGTCCGGGCCTATGTCGAGATTGAGCAGTTGCGGTTGGGCGGCCGGCTGAAGACTGAGATTGCGGTGGATGAGGCAGCGTTGCCGGTAGAAGTGCCTGGGCTTTCGATCCAGCCTTTGGTGGAGAACGCCATTCGCCACGGCGCGGCCGCGAAGGCAGCCGGGGGCTTTGTGCGGCTGCGGATCGAGGTCGGGGGCGAGGGCGTGACGGTGACGGTGACGAATTCCGGCGGCTATAACCCTGAGAAGAGCGAGACGCGGGGCACGGGGGTAGGTCTGGGAAACGTCCGCCAGAGGCTGATGCTGTGTTTTGGTAAAGCGAGTGAATTGCGGGTGGACAGCGACGGGGAAACAACGACGGTGAGCTTTACGGTGCCGAAGACCCTTGCCTGAGGAGGTTCAGGCGAGGATATCTGAGAGGCTGCCAGCGTCCAGGAGGCGGAGGGTCAGGGTCTCCAGTTCCGCAGAGTCCATGGAGCGAATTCGCCGCGCCGATGCGGACGGTAGTTTGCCAAAACGCTTTGTGAGAAGGCGAAGTGCGAGACGACGCTCACCTTCCAGCGCCCCCTGCTGGATGGCTTCGCGATACATGGGACCAAAAATCGTGTGGCGATTGATATCGATGAGGACGGACATTCGCTCAAGCTCCTTTTTCATTATCACCCGAAGCTGGCGGAGACCGGCGAGGAGAAGCAATTCGCCGATGGCTGCGGTCCGCTGATCAGGTGGGGCGGTACTAACTCGTTCCAGAATTTGACGGATGGTGGCCCGGCTGTCCGCCAGACGGGTGAGGACGGCAAGCACGTTGTCTTCGAGGTGCGGGCTGGCCAGGAATTGCTCGGTGGGCAAAGTGCGAATATCGACGATCCGGCACTGGTACGCCCACCCTGAACCGGTCAGGCTGGTGGGCATACCCAGAGGACGTTCTCCGACGTAGATAACAACCTGAGTAGGGAAGATTCGATGCCTGCGGTAGATGGCCAGAGCATATTCGGCCATTCGCAGCGCCATACGTGGGTCGTTGCGGGACTGAAACTCAATGTGGACCAGGTCCCCGGAGTCAGTTCGCCCCAGAAGATCGACATGGCGGGTACGGACTTCCGGAAGTTCCGTGCCGAGCCACTCGGCGATTCGGAAGCCTGTGAGAGTGGAGAGGAAGCCGCTTTGCAGTTGGCGTTGCAGCAGCGATTTCAGCGCGATGTCGAATTGGTTCACAGATCCACCCGAAAGTGACTACCCAGAGTATTAGTGGGCCGCAGGGGGATTTTTTCTCAGGTCAAAAATAGTTCGCGGGCACAATCCTGCAGGTGAACGTTATAGAATCAGCGGGATGAGATTGATCGCACTTCCTCTGCTGACACTGGCATCACTTTGCCTCGCCGCTGACGCCCCGACCCACAAGACGACGAAGGCCGAAGTGGAAAAATGGTACACCTCCCTTTCCAATTGGGGTCGGTGGGGAAAGGCCGATGAACTGGGCACTTACAACCTGATTACCGACGCCAAGCGGAAGGAGGCTGCCGGGCTGGTGAAGGACGGGGTGTCGGTCTCCATGGCCCACAACGTCCTGAAAGAGAAGGCCCCGGATAACCCCGAGCCGTTTCAGCACAAGATGACTTACACGGGGGCCAAGCCGAATGGTGACTGGTTCATGGACGAATACGCGGTGAGCTTCCACGGCCTGGCCCACACGCACATGGATGCCATCTCGCACACGTCCTACCAGGGCAAGATGTACAACGGCTTCTCGCAGCTGGATGTGACGGAGAAGGGTGCCAAGGAGTTGGGGATCACCGGCTTCAAGAATGGCATCTTTACGCGGGCCATCCTGATGGACATTCCACGGCTGAAGGGCCTGCCGTATCTGGAACCCGGTACCGCCATTTTCCCTGAAGATCTGGAAGCCTGGGAAAAGAAAGCCGGCGTCAAGGTTGGTTCCGGTGATGTAGTACTGATTCGGACCGGGCGTTGGGCTCGCCGGGCGGCCAAGGGTGCCTGGGATACGTCGGTGGTGGCTGGCCTGCACGCGTCCTGTGTACCGTGGCTCAAGGAGCGCAATGTCGCGATTGCGGGCAGCGACGCGGCTCTGGATGTTCTGCCCTCCCAGGTTACGGGTGTGGCGCAGCCGGTTCACCAGGTTCTGCTGGTGGCCATGGGTATGCCTATTTTTGACAATCTGGATCTGGAGCAGGTATCAGCCGAGGCGGCAAAGCGGAATCGTTTTGCGTTCCTGGTGACTGCGGCACCGCTGGCGGTACAGGGCGGCACGGGATCGCCATTGAACCCTATCGCTGTTTTCTAGCTCAGGAAACAGCTACTGCTCGACCGCTGACCTCTGAGCGAGTTCTCCAATAATGGGCAGAACGTACGCCTCGTCGCGGCTGGCCTTGATGATCATAAAGATCGACACGGCCAGGAGCAGGCCCTCCAGCACCCGGTCCACGTGCAGGCCGGGGTAAGAGAACACGTTTGACATCGGGCGGATCACCCACTGCACCATCAGCCAGGCGGCGAAGAGGTAGAGTCCCTGGAAAGCATGGAAGCGGACAGTGGTATCGGCCTTGAAACGCCGTGCGGCCAGCACGATGACGGCAGCAATCCAGCCAATGGTCGGAACATAGCAGAGGATTGCGGCGGTACGAGGTGTCACGTTCGCCAGGGGGTCATGTGCGGGCGAATAAGGGGTTGCCGGCGGGGGAGGCGGGGGTGTCCAGGTCTGTCCGGTTGCCCCGGCGGGGGCCTGCCTGGCACCGCAATTGGAGCAGAACTGATCTGCGTCCGATGCCTGATTCCCACACTGCGTGCAAAATGCCATGGTGTCTGCCTCCTAATCTACAGTAAACAGTACGTTATACCGGCACGGAATGTTCAGTACGCGCTGGCGTGTTAGACACTGGGAATTGGGATGTCGAGCGTAGCCGTCATGGGGGGTGGGTTGGCCGGTCTTGCAGCGGCGGTAGCGCTGGGGGATGCGGGCTTTGACGTTGACCTGTACGAAGCCCGGGCCTTTCTGGGGGGCCGTGCCACGTCGTGGCCCGCCGGAGGGGACGACGCCGAACTGGTGGACAACTGCCAGCATGTCCTGCTGCGCTGCTGTTCGAACCTTCTGGACCTCTACAGTCGGCTGGGAGTTTCGGACCGGATCCATTTTTATAAAGAGTTCTGTTTCATTGAGCCGGGGGGGCGGACATCCCATCTGCGGCGGGGTTTCCTGCCCGCTCCCAATCACTTCGCCTTGTCCTTTTTGGGTTTGAAATTTCTTTCTCTCCGCGACAAGGTCGCGATTGCGAGGGCGATTCGTGCCATACCGAAGGAGCGGCATCGCGGGGATCTGGAGGCCATCAGCATGGCTGATTGGCTGCGGGAGAAGCACCAGCCACCGCAGGCAATCGAGAGGTACTGGCGGCAGATTCTGGTCAGCGCCGTGAATGAGGAACTGGACCGGATGGCGGCTTCACACGGGCTTCAGGTGTTTTGGCTGGGGATGATTGCCAGGGCGGATGCTTATGAAATGGGGGTGCCATCGGTGCCGCTCAGAGATCTGTATTCGGGAGCCGCCCTGGGCAAACGCGTCCGGATTCACGAAAGGGCAGCTGTAACTGCCCTCCGAATGGAGAAGGACCGGATTACAGGCCTCGAAACAGGTGGCACCTGGGTTCAGGCAGATCACTATGTCTCGGCGCTGCCATTTGAACGTCTGCAGGCTCTGTTGCCCACGTTGCCTGTGGAATGGGGCGCGTTTGAACATTCGCCGATAACCGGCATCCACCTTTGGTTCGACAGGCCGATCACCGAGCTTCCGCACGCAACTCTGCTGGACAGGACGATCCAATGGTTTTTCAACAAGAGCGAGGGACGGCATGTCCATCTGGTGGTGAGTGCGTCTCGAAGTCTGACCACCATGCCGCGCCAGGCCGTGATTGATTTGGTTTTGAGAGAGTTGACGGAGTTCTTCCCTGCCGTGGCGCTGGCGAAACTGGAGAAGGCCCATGTAGTGAAAGAGGTTCGGGCTACTTTCGCAGCCACTCCGGGGCTGGAGTTGAAGAGGCCTTTAGCTGACACCGGTATTCCCAACTTTTTTCTGGCAGGCGACTGGACCCGTTCCGGCTGGCCCGCCACCATGGAAGGTGCGGTCCGAAGCGGCTATCTGGCGGCTGAAGCTGTTACCAGGGCAACAGACAGGCCCCGACCCTTTCTCATCGCGGATATCGCATAATGGAGTTAATGTTTCAGAAACGCGTCCAAACCCTCCTCGCTGCTGCCATCCTCCTTGCGGTCACGCTGACACCCGCCGCCGCGAAGGATTCCCGCCTGACCGTGGAAGTCCTGTCCGCTGATGGGGGAAAGCCCGTGGATCGCGCCAGCGTTATCATCCGCTTTCGGCATGGAGTTGGCGTGAACCTAAAAAAGGTCCAGACCAACTGGGAGACCAAGACCTCCGAGGCGGGTGTGGTTCGCCTCCCCTCCATGCCAATGGGTGAAGTTTCGATCCAGATCATCGCCAAAGGCTTCCAGACGCACGGTGGTATCTACCAGTTGACGGAACCCGAACAGAACATCACCATCAAAGTGAATCGTCCGCAGAGGCAGTACTCTGAGCACGAATCCGGCGACAAAGATAAGAAGTAGAAAACCCGCCCTGCTGTACACGTCCAGTGTACAGCTCAAGGAAATTGGGCCTGATCTATACACCGTTCGTCGTAGGTCATGATCGCTGCGAAGTTGGCAATTCCGGTGGTGGCAAGCCTGCTCAGGAACTAATCGTTAGTTGGGGATAGAGGGGCAGTGTGAAAGAATCTGGAGCATGCGTCGCTGCTTCCCCGCCCTTCTTCTTGTTTGCGCTTCTTTGGGGGCGCAAGTTCACCCTCTGAAAGACCTCATTGATGCCGCCC
>Ga0114966_10004311_pt1 | contig 12255 bp, 11 predicted proteins | sample M_130207_XF_Meta_FD_87029 | JGI IMG/M metagenome (GOLD analysis project Ga0114966, IMG submission 87029) | Freshwater microbial communities from Lake Montjoie, Canada to study carbon cycling - M_130207_XF_MetaG | ecosystem: Environmental > Aquatic > Freshwater > Lake | place: Lake Montjoie...
AGGTTGGGCACGAAGCTCAGCGCGCCGCCGCCGATCACCAGCGCAATTGGATAGGGAAAATTGAAATGCCGCGCGACCCAGCCCAAAGCAACCGCGCACAGCAACAAGAACAATACGATTTGCAACAATTCCATTGCCGCTTTTCCCAGGGAGCACCACTGCAACGAATTCCGGACTTCAACCGGACGCAGTTCGCGCGTCAAAACCGCGTGTAATATCTGCAAATATCGGGCGGCGAAAGTGTAGCACTATCGCGCCGGCTTACGCGCACGCGATTCCCGCGGAAGGGCCATTGCGCTATGATGGTACCGTCATTTCAAGCGGGAGACGGTCATGCGCTCATTGCTCATTCTGGTTTTGGCACTACTGCTATCAGGCTGCGCCTACAAATCCACCGACTTTTCCCAGCTGCAGATGCAAGAACGCGGCAGCGGCGAGGTCTATTACGGCGTCGTCACGCGCACCTACGCCCCCGGCGTATTGACCATTACGGTCGACATCGAGCGCCGCATTTACCACGGAAATTACGAGCTGACGGCGCCAAACACAACATTCGGGTTCGCGCGGCTTTACGACCGCAGCGAAAGCACCACCGGCGCGGCATCTGCGCTGGCCAATACCACCTACGGCATCGCGATCCTGTCGTCCAGCGACAAACGCGTCCTGCGCTGCGACTTTACGAGCGGCGACAACAACAATGGGCGCGGGATTTGCGTCGAAGATGGCGGCCGCGTCTACATCGTCGCTTTGAGCTAGGCGGGTTGCGCATACCGCGCGCAGCCCGGTTGCCGCTTTATTTCGCCGCGGCCGTCTGCATGCCTTTGAACGCGAATTTCTGCACGCGCTTGCCGTCCTGCACTTCGGTGCCTTAGCAGCTGCATTGTCCACTCACGTTCAGCCGTAGCCGGTTTATCGCGCCATCCAGCGGCGTGATGCCAGCCACGCGGCACCCCTTACGGTTCTGGCACAATCGGGGCTGCATCGGCATCACCACAAAACAACAGGCCAAAGGGGAAGCAGTCAATGAGTGAGCAGCACACAGGTACTTCGTTCGGCATAGCAAACCGGGTTGCGGTAGTGTCCGGCGGCAACCGGAATATCGGGCGCAGCATAGTCCTGACGCTGGCAAAGGAAGGCGCGAAGCCCGTCATTCTTTACCGCGATGGCGCCGACGAAGCGAACCAGGTCTGCGCGGAAGTCGCCGCACTCGGCATCAAGGCAGCCATGTACAAGGCGGACCTTGCCGACACTGCGAGCCTCGCGCCGCTGGTAAAGAAAATCGAGCAGGAGCAAGGCGGCATCGACATCCTGATCAACAACGCCGCGATCCGTCCGAACACCAAGATCTCGAAAATCACACTCGAAGAGTGGGACCTCGTCTTCAACACCAATCTGAAAGCGCCGTTTTTTCTCAGCCAGGCCGTGTTGCCCGGCATGATCGCACGCAAGTGGGGACGCATCATCAATATCGGCGGCACCGATGCCTACTGGGGCAAAGTCAGGCGCGCGCATGGCGTCAGCGCCAAGCTTGGGCTGGTGGGCCTCACACGCGCGATGGCGCTGGAAGTCGCGCGCTTCGGGGTCACCATCAACGTCGTCATCCCCGGCACCATAGACACGCAACGCCCGCATCCCGAGTGGTATCCGGAACTCAAAACCGGCTATGCCGAACGCCTCGAACGCATCCCGATGGCGCGACTCGGCGACACCCAGCAGGTCGCCAACGCCTGCCTCTTCCTGGCGAGCGATCTCGCTTCCTTCACCACCGCGCAGGAATTGTTCGCGAGCGGCGGCGCGGTCCCGCTGGTGCGGCAGACGCTCGACGAATATGGCGCCGACGAATTCTAGGATGCCGGTCACAGGCAAAAAAATTGCCGTGCTGGGCGCCGGCGCGATCGGCAGCAGCATAGCCGCCGATTTGACGCAGGCGGGCCTCGACGTCACCGTCATCGATCAGTGGCCTGCGCACGTCGAGGCGATGCAAGCTGCCGGACTGCGCGTCACCATGACGGACAACGACGTGCAGACAGCGGTGCGCGCGCTGCATCTGTGTGATCTGGCATCGACCGCTCTCGAATTCGACATCGTGTTTCTCGCCGTCAAATCGAACGATCACCGCTGGATGGCGGAATACATCAAACCGCGCCTCAAACCGGACGGCATCGTGGTCGGCACGCAAAACGGCATGAACGACGACTCGATAGCAGAGATCATCGGCCGCGAGCGCACGCTCGGCTGCGTGGTCGAACTGCAGGCCGAACTCTTTACGCCCGGTCTCATTAAACGCAACACCACGCGACAAGGCAGCTGGTTCTCGGTGGGCGAACTCGACGGCGCGTACACGCCGCGCGTACGCGAGATCGAAACGATCATGCGCAACGTGGGCAAGGTCGAAGTCACCAACAACATTTATGGCGCGAAATGGACCAAGCTCATCGCCAATACCATGACGATGGGGCCGTTCGGCCTGCTGGGCCTGCGGAATTTCGAGGCGGCGGCGCTGCCCGGCATGCTCGATATTTCGCTCAGACTCGGCAAGGAATCGCTGGCGGTTGGCGCCGCGCCCGGCTATCGCATGGAGCCGCTGTTCGGGCTGCGCGCCGACGAATTCGCCGGCTCCAGCGATGAAAATCTGGTGACGACCATGGAAACGCTGATGAGCCACGTCGGCGGCGGACGCACAGCGCCGATTCACGATCACATCAAGGGCCGCGCGAGCGAGATCGAATTCATCAGCGGCGTGGTATCGCGCAAAGGCCGGGAACTCGGCATCGCCACGCCGCTGAATGATGCGGTCGTCGAAATCGACCGTCAGATCAACCGCGGCGAGATCAAAATGGAGCGCGCGAACTTCGAGCTCCTAAAAAAAGCCTCGCAAGCGGCCTAGCCTGCCAACATATTGTCGGCGGTGGAGCAGGTTTTTTTTCTGCGCGCAGTTTTGCGCCGGGCCACTACGGAGATCGACGGCGCAATTCAAAAATCGGGCACATCATGGCAAACGCGTGCAGCGATGACCGCTGTGACTTGATCACGCGGCAAACGCACGCGATAAGATTTTCGCGAGCGGCTGCGCGGCCGCGGGGTTCATGGGTCAACGAGTGCCGCGCGTTAGCGCGCCGCGGTTGTTTCGCGGCATTGCGCTCCCCCTTTTGCGTCCGCCACGCCGAATACGATCATCGCAGCGCAGGCCGAACTGAACATCGCTCTTTGGTCGTGGCCGACGCCAATCACTTCGAAGGAGCGGTGTTTGTTCTCGATCCCCCGCGCAGCAGCGAGCATTCGTTCATGGCGAAGATAGGCACGGCCGCGTTCAAGCCGGTTGCTTCCCTGCGCGTGCGCAGCACAGGACTTGTCGAGCGCCGGATGATTGGGATCGGTATCCTCTGTCCCGAACAGATACACGACGTTGCGCGCCATGTAACGTCGATACGCATCGGCGGGCGCAACGTTGGCGCCGTAGCGGACCATCTTGTCGAACCCGTAGCGCTGATCATTGTATTTCGGGCACTGCGCCGCATCGTAAGTAGCGAAACCGTCGCCCTGCGGCCGCTCGGCGGTGAAATAGAGATACGCCGAACCATTCGCAACAACGTAACGCATATCAATGCCGGCGGCGCGCACCTTCTCGTCGACGCGGTTGAGGACGGCCAACTGCTGCACCACCACCGCGCCTCCGGAGTGGCCCGCCATCACGATCGTCCGCAGGGCCGGAAAGCGCCGGCGGTCGGTCATCAACTCGAGCAGATCGTCGTACACCTGGAACGAACTTACGCTGAACGGCGGCTCGACCGCATCCTCGCCGCCCGCAAAACCCGCGGTGCCCCACGCAGGCAGTTCCGGCACGCGGGCTTTGGCGGTCTGCGCCGGCGTGAAGAACTCCGGCGCAAGGAGCAAACTCTCGGCGGGATCGATGTGATACGCCTTCAGCAATTCCGCGGCCGCCAGAAAATAGGCATCCCCGTCGCGGGCTCGTCCGTGCTGGATCATCAGCACCCGCCTGATGTGTGTCATATCGCCATCGAGCGGATGATTGCTGTAGACAGGAAACGGATACGCATTCCCAGGCTGCCCCAACTGGATTACCTGCCACGCCGGCGCGTCTGCGATCCCGTTCGCGGCTTGAGCGTCTGCGGCGCACAGCAGCAGGACAAACGCCGCTGCAAGTGCGGGTCTCATGAAAGGCAATCCAATCGGGATGCGGGTTGCCTTTGCAGACCGGCCATCGATTGCGGTCGCGCAATTCCGCGCGGCAGCGCGTCGAACTGCAGCGAAGCCGACCTATTTCGCATTCGCTTCCGTGCGCTTGACCACGTCGGCCCACTTCACCGTCTCGCGGCGGATCAATGCAGTGAACTCTTCCGGTGTGCTGGCGCGGGGTTCGGCGCCGAGCGGCGCGTAGCTGTCTTTGACGAACTGCGAGGCCGCTGCCGTTCGCATCTCCAGACTCAGCCTGGCGACAATCGCCGCAGGCACGCGCGCCGGCGCGATCAGGCCGCCCCAGGTCGTCACTTCGTAGCCGGCCACGCCGGATTCCGCGACCGTTGGCAAAGCGGGGAATGACGCCACCCGCCCCGCCCCGGTGACGGCAAGCCCGCGCAGCTTGCCCGATCTCACAAAAGGCGACACGCCGTTGATGGGGTCGAATATCAGCTGCACTTGCCCGGCGATGGTATCGATGGCGGCCTGCGCGCCGCCTTTGTAAGGGATGTGCTCAATTCGCGTCTTCGTCATAATCTTGAACAACTCACCGGCGAGGTAACCAATCGTCCCGGTCCCCGCCGATCCATTGCTCAGTTGCCCCGGTCGCGATTTTGCCAGCGCAACAAGGTCCTTCACCGTTTTTGCCGGCAGCGTAGGCGACACGGCCAACATGAGCGGTGCATCGATTGCTTGCGAGATCGGCGCAAAATCCCGATCGACGTCGTAAGGCAGCTTTTCGGAGACGCTGCGGTTGATGGCAAGCGGACCTGCGCCGGCATAGGCGATCGTGTATCCGTTGGGCGCGGCTCGCGCCAGAATTTCCAGACCGATGGCGCCGCCGGCTCCCGGCCGGTTGTCGGGAACGACTTGCTGACCAAGCTGCTTGCTCAGCGCAATGGCATAAATGCGTCCCGACGTGTCGGTCGCACTGCCCGATGCAAAAGGAATAATCAAGCGAATCGGCGCATCCGGGTATTCCGCAAGCGCGGCGTTCGGCATGATCAACTGGCCGCATGCAAATAAAGCAACAGCAACGATCGGGGAATTCATTTTCAGCATCGCCATTCCTTCGTGATCGGGTAAAAGTCCATTTTAACCAGCCTCGGGCCTGATGTCCGCACGTGGCTCGAAGCGGTGTTGCCCAATTGATCCGTCGTTTATTTCCTTTTCTTGTACTCGGCGACCTCGTGCGCGAGGTCTTTGTATTCTTCGCAGTTCTTGCCGCAGATGCGCTCGAGCGAAGCCAGGTGCTGCTCGGCCATCGCCAGATTGTTGGTCAGCAGATAGGCTTCACCCACATATTCGTGCGCGCCTTTGTGATTGGGGTCGGCCTGCAGGGCAAGCTTGTAATTTTTGAACGCTTCGTCGTAATTGCCGAGATTGCGATTGGCGTAACCGAGCATGTTGTAGACGTCGGCATCGGGCTTGACCGAGCGCAGGCGGCTGATCACCGTCTTCCAGTCCTTGGCCTTCAGGGCCTTTTCGGCAGCGACGAAATTCGCGTCCACTGCATTGGACGGCGACGGGCTCGGACTCGCGTCGGCACCCGCGGGCACCGGAGCCAGTATTGCGCATATCACCAGCAACGCTCGCACATTGAATGTCATGGCTTGCCTCCCCTGGAAATTTAAACGCTATGCAATGTAAACGGACTGGGAGACGATTTTATTCTCCCGCCGCCAGGCGGCCGGGAATACACCGCATACGCCGTGCTATATTCTGCCGCAATAAAAGGTTCATGTGTTTTTGGAGGAGAAAGACGAATGCGGCAGGCCGTTCGACATCCGGCATGGTTTTTTACGTCGCTTGGCTGTGCGTTGCTGGGCATTGCCGCCCATACACACGCGCAGGGATTCCCGGCGTGCAAAACCCTGCGCCTGGTCATCGCGTATCCCGCGGGCGGACCGACCGACACGCAGGGTCGCATCATCGCGCAAAAATTCGGCGAGAAACTGGCGCAGAACGTGATTGTCGAAAACCGCGGTGGCGGCGGCACGGTGATTGCGACTGCCTACGTCGCCAAAGCGCCGCCCGACGGCTGCACGCTGTTGCTCACCGCTGCGCCCTTCGCACTTAACCCCATCGTCATGACCAACCTGCCCTATGACACGGCGAAAGACCTCGCGCCGGTCACGCAAACCGCGCGCTTTCCGCAAATGCTGGTGGTGCACCCGGTGCTGCCGGTAAAAACCGTCAGGGATTTCGTCGCTCTCGCCGTCTCACACCCGGGGAAAATCAGCTACGCATCGTCAGGTAATCTGGGAACCGGCCATCTGGCGGGCGAACTGCTGAGCAGCATGTCCGGCGTCAACCTGCTGCACATTCCCTATAAAGGCAGCGCGCCGGCGCATCCCGACGTGATTGCGGGGCGCGTCCCTGCGATGTTCGACAGCATCGGCAGTATCGGCAGCCACGTCAGCGCAGGCAAGCTGCGCGCCATTGCCGTGACGACGACCACGCGCAGCGCGCAACTGCCGGACGTTCCGACCGTCGCCGAATCGGGTTTTCCGGGTTACGAAGTTTCGGCATGGCAGGGCATGGTTACCACCGGCGGCACGCCCAAGGAGACAGTCGCGAGGCTCGCCGCCGAAATCAGTGCGGTGCTTGCCCAGAAGGATTTGCGCGAACGCTTTGCCGTACTGTCCGCCGATCTGGTCGGCGGGCCGCCGGAACAGTTCGAAGCCTTCCTGCGCGCGGAAGCAACACGCTGGAGCAAGGTCATACGCGAACGCAACATCAAAGGCGAATAGACAGCACTTCCAGCTAGTCGGCTTTCGCCCCCGACTTCTTTACGACCTCGCTCCACTTCGCGACGTCCGCCTTCAAAATAGCCGCGAAATGCTCGGGCGTATCGCTCACCGTCTCGGCGCCTTGCGCGAGCAACAGCTGCTGCACTTCGGGCAGTTTGAGCGCGTGCACGATTTCGGCGTTGAGCCGCGCGACGATTTCGCGCGGTGTTGCCGCCGGTGCCAGCACGCCGTACCAGGCGACGGCTTCGTAACCAGGCAGGCCAGACTCGGCGACGGTCGCATACTCCGGAGCGGCTGGCGTGCGCTGGGCGCTAGTCACCCCCAGCGCACGCAGTTTGCCGGTCTTGACGTACGGCAATGACGAGACGACGGTCGCGAACGACAGCGCGACTTCGCCGCCCAGCAGTGCCGGCATCGCCTGCCCGCCGCCCTTGTACGGCACGTGGATCAGTTCTATGCCTGCCATGCTGGTGAACAACGCGCCGGACAGATACAACGCACTGCCCGATGACGCATAAGTAAGTTCTCCCGGCTTCTTCTTCGCCAGTGCGATCAGCTCACGCACGCTCTTCGCCGGCACCGACGGATGGGCCACGATCATGTTCGGCAACAGCGCCGTGCGCGTCACCGGCGCGAAATCACGCACCGGATCGTAAGAGAGCTTCGGATACAGACTTGCGTTGATCGCATGTGTGCCGGTCGTGCCCATGACCAGCGTATAGCCGTCGGGCGCCGCCTTGGCGACCGTTTCGGAGCCGAGTATGCCGCCCGCGCCGCCGCGGTTCTCGGCCACCACCTGCCTGCCGAATTGATCGGTGAGCTTCTGCGCGACAATGCGCGTGACGACGTCGGTCGCGCCGCCAGGCGGGAAAGGCACGACGATGCGGATGGTTTTGTTCGGATAATCCTGCGCACCGGCATGCACGGCAAACAGGACGGCGAACGACCAGGCCAGGCGCCGGAAAGTATTTATCGACATGCTAATATCCAATTGCGCTGTTTTTATACGCGTATGTTAGCAATGGATTGCGAACGCCGTGCCAGAAAAGCGATAGAGCCGATGAAATTTTTCCTGCCCTCTGCCCTGCTGCTCGCAGGCTGCGTCAGCCTCGCCGTAGCGCAGACTTACCCCGCGAAAACCATCCGGATAATCGTCCCCTACCCACCCGGCGGCGGCACCGATCTCGCCGCTCGCCTGGTCGCGCAAAAACTCACCGAAAGCCTCGGCCGTTCAGTAGTCGTAGAAAACCGCGCCGGCGCGAACGGTAATATCGGCACCGATGCCATGGCGAAGGCCGCGCCCGACGGCTACACGCTGGGTATGGCGACGCCCGGCCCCGTCACCGCGGGCAAAACCCTCTACCCGAACCTGCCGTACGATCCCGAGCGCGACCTTGCACCGGTGATACTCGTCAACGCGAGTCCCAACGTGCTCGCGGTCCACCCGTCCGTGCCTGCGCGCAACGTGAAGGAACTGATCGCGCTGGCGAAGGGCGGCAAGCTGCACGTTGGCGCCAGCACGATCGCATCGGTTCAGCACCTGCTGGCCGAAATGCTCAACCACGCGAGCGGCACGCGCATGGAAGTCATCACCTACAAAGGCGGCGCGCAGGCCGCGACCGACGTCGCCGGCGGCCAGATCGAAGCGCTGTGGAGCGTATTGCCGGCGGCGATGCCTTTCATCCAGAGCGGCCGCCTGCGCGTGCTTGCCGTCGCCAGCGAAAAACGCACTTCATTTCTGCCCGATGTGCCGACCATGCGCGAAGCCGGCTGGCCCACTGTGATGGGCGCCGCGTGGAACGGCGTCGTCGTGCCGGCGGGAACGCCCAAGCCCATCATCGACACACTCGCTGCCGATATCGCGCGCGGCATCTATGCGGCAGACGTCAAAGAGCGTTTCACCGCTTCCGGCATGGAAGCGATAGGCGGGACACCCGAAGCATTCGGCGCATTTCTGCGCGACGAAACGACGAAATGGGCCAGAGTCATCAAAGCGGCAAATATCAAGATCGACTAGACTGCAATCCCTGGAAGGAGCAAGCATGAAGATGTTTCAGCGTTGTGTAGTTTTGATTGCGACCTGCCTGCCGCTGTGTGCGGCGGCAGCCGAGTTCCCCATGAAACCGATCCGCGTGATCGTGCCATGGCCGGCCGGCGGCAGCACCGACACGCTTGCACGTATCATCGGCCAGCGGCTGACGACCATCGTTGGCCAGCCCGTCGTCATCGACAACCGCGGCGGCGCATCCGGCACCATCGGCGTCGACCTGGCATCCCGCGCCACTCCCGACGGCTATACGATCACCATTGTCGAGGCCTCGCACGCCGTCATGCCCGCGACGACCTTGAAGCTGCCGTACGACCTCGCGAGCGATCTCGCGCCATTGACGCTGATCGGCATTTCGCCGCAAATCATGTACATCAACTCCGCCCTGCCGGCGAAATCGCTCAACGAGTTCATCGCGCTCGCCAAGGCGAAGCCCGGCGCGCTGCCCGCCGCCCACACAGGCATCGGCTCGTTCACGCACCTCTCGCTTGAGCTTCTGCAGACGCGCACCGGCACGAAATTCAACCAGATCGGCTATAAGGGCGCGGGACCCGCCATGATCGAACTCGCCGGCGGCCAGGTTGCAACTTATATCGCAACGCTCGCCAGTGGCGCGGGAACATTGCGCACCGGGCGCATCAAGGCCGTCGCCATCTTTGGCGAGAAACGCGTCGAGGCGCTGCCAGACGTGCCGACACTCGCCGAACTCGGCATGAAGGACATGATCATCAACCAATGGTGGGCGTACGTTGCGCCCAAAAATGTGCCGAAAGACATCCTCGCGCGGCTGCACAAGGACCTTGTCGCCGCCATCGACCATCCGTCGGTGCGCGAGCGCGTCGTTGACCTTGCGGTCGACGTGAGCACGACCACGCCCGCGCAGACCAAGACCCGCATTGCATTCGAGCTGGATCGCTGGGCGACCATTGCACGCGACGCCGGGATCAAGCCCGAGTAAACGCTGCTATTCAGCGCAGTCCGTACACCTTCCGCGCAACGTCCGCGGAAATCTTGCCTTCAACGAGATCGCGCTTGACCGCCGCCGGATCGCGTTCGCGCGGATCGCCGTAACCGCCGCCGCCCGGCGACATCACGCGCAGCACGTCACCGTTGGCGAACGGCGTGCCGGAAGTGGTCATGCCGAGCCGCGTTTCAGTAGCCGTGCCGGGATTGCGGATGAAAGTGCCGAGCCCGCCGGGCAACCCGCCTGCCATGCCCGGCGCGGGAAATTTCTGGCGTGAGCTACGGAGCGAAACCCCCGCGTTGTTCGCCAGCAGCCGCATATCGCGCACTATGCCCATGCCACCGCGATACTTGCCGGGCCCGCCTGAATCAGTGACGAGCTCGTAGCGCTCTATGCGCAGCGGAAACTCCATTTCCATCGCCTCCACCGGCAGGTTGGACGTGTTGGTCATGTTGATCATCACCACGTCCATGCCGTCGGCGCTGCAGCGCGCGCCCTGGCCACCGGCCAGGTTCTCGTAATTGATGAAATAGCGCTGCGTCTTGGGATCGGCGCCGGCGCTGATGCAGCCCTGCCCCGGGCCGCCCGCCGCGACGCTGCGCGACGGCGCTGCCTGGCCCAACGCGTTGAGCATCGCCTCGGCGAGGATCATCGACGTCATGTTGCGCGAACTCACCGCGGACGGCGGCTTGGGATTCACCACCAGCCCCTCGGCCGCGATCACTGACACCGCGCGGTAGAGCCCTTCGTTGGTCGGTACGAACGGGTCCACCACCGACTTCAGGCAGAAATAAGCCGTGGCGTAGGAGTGCGTCAGCGGCACGTTCTTGCCGCTCGCGATCTGCGGCGAGCAGTCCGACAGGTCGAGCGTCAGGTGGCCGTCCTTGATCGTCAACGTGACGGCGAGCTTGATGCGCTCGCCGCTGACGCCGTCTTCGTCGAGCCAGTCAACGGCGCTATATGTGCCTTCTTTCAGCACGCTGCGGATGCCGGTGCGCACGCGCAACTCCGTCGCATCGAGCATCTCGTCCACGCACTTCAGCATCGTTTCGTAGCCATACTTGGCAAACAGCTCCTGCACCCGCGCGTTGCCGCGAGTACAGGACGCCATTTGCGCCATGAGATCGCCCTCGCCGTAATGCGGCATGCGCGAATTGAGGTGGAACATTTCAAGCACGTCGGCGCGCGGCTTGCCGGCCACGTAAATCTGCACCGGCGGTACGCGTATGCCTTCCTGAAAAATGCTTACGCTGTCGCCGGCCTCGCTGCCGGGCACGCGGCCGCCAACGTCCGAATGATGCGCGACCGCTGCGGCAAACGCGACGAGGCGTCCTTCGTGGAAGATCGGCGTCGCCACGGTGCAATCGTTGAGATGCGTTACACCGACGATATAAGGATCGTTCGCCAGGAATGCATCGCCGGGGCGCAAGGTCTCAGCGGGAAACCGCTGGAGGATTGCGCTGACCAGCCGCAACGTCGAACCGAGGTGCGCCGGCGCGTTCGTCATCAGCGACAGCGCGCGGCCGGTCGCGTCGCAGATTGCGGTCGAGCAGTCGGCGCGCTCCTTGATGTTCGGTGAAAATGCAGTTCGCACGAGACTCGCCGCCATTTCGCGCGTCGCTGCTTCGAAGGCGCTGGCGATGATTTCCAGTTGAGCGTGGGCCATGTTTACCTCGTGAAATCAAAAGCGTTTTGCCGCAGATAAACGCAGATAAACGCGGATACGGCAAAGGCAAAAGGTCGCGCCTTGAATTTCATCTGCGTGTATCTGCGTTCATCTGCGGCTAAGTATTAAGCTTGAGCAACAAATATCAAAAGCGTTTTGCCGAGGATAAACGCAGATAAACGCGGATACGTCAAAAGAAAAATCTCGTGCCTTTAATTTCATCTGCGTGTATCTGCGTTTATCTGCGGCTACGTATCAAGCTTGAGCAACAAATTACCTGCCGCATCGACGCGCGCCGCGAAATCAGGTGGAATCACCGTCGTGCAGTCCATCTGCTCGATGACGGCAGGCCCGTGAAACTGGTCGCCCGTGAGCAGCGCGCCGCGGTCGTAAATCGGACAATCGACGAAACCGCCGGCGTTTTCAAAAAACACTTTGCGCGTCGCGGTCGGCACGAGAGCGCCGGTGCGGGCACTTGGCTGCGCGCCGGCGAAATCGGCACGCTCGACGGTGAGGCGCGCGCGCAACCTGAAAGTCACCAGCTCGACGATTTTTTCCGGCGAATCGTAGCCGAACATCTCATGGTGCGCGCGGTTGAAGTTCGCTTTCAGCACGGCCAGCGATTTGC